>OLSN01000001.1_pt1 | contig 339608 bp, 305 predicted proteins | sample 1672411 | NCBI WGS metagenome assembly OLSN01 (sample SAMEA3136683, study PRJEB25190) | human gut metagenome | biome: human gut; feature: human-associated habitat; material: faeces | place: Austria | collected 2013 | reverse complement strand
AATACGGCGCACACAATACAGCAACACTTGCGTTTAAGAAGCAGTTGATTACTTTATACAATATGAGAATCATCAAGACGAAAGTCGATAATTCAAACGGTTTCGGTGACGGCACTTTGAAAGCTGTAAAAGAGGCACAGAGAGCAGGTAAAGTCACAGTTGACGGTATCGTTGGCGAGAAGACCATCAATGCTATCTATCATCTCATCAATGACGGTATTCGAGCAAAAGACAACAAAATTGCCAACGCAAAAAAGGCACTCGGCTAATTAAAACCTAAAGGACATTCTTAATGTCTTGACAAACACATGATTGCAAAAAAAATCCCCTCATCCGCCGTAAAAAGCGAGTGAGGGGAGTTTTGTCATTTGTAGATTTGTTAGCTACTTGTTAGCTGTGTGTTAGCTACGATATGTATTTTTCCGTGTTTTAGAGCGATTTAAGTATAGCAAAACCCCAGTAAATATCGTATTTACCGGGGTAAAAAGCTATGGTGCAGGTAACAGGACTTGAACCTGCATGAAATTGCTTTCACATGGACCTGAACCATGCGCGTCTGCCAATTCCGCCATACCTGCTTATTAAATTGAAAATTGAAAATGGAAAGTTGAAAATGATTGTGTCAACTTTTGCATAATCAATTTAAATTCCCTTGATTTTTACACGGTGGGGAAACCGAGGCGGAGCTTACTTTCAGATGAATCTTACTCTTCAGCTGATTCCGCAACAGCACTCAAAATGTGCTACATTATTATAGCAGACCGACAGGTAAGTGTCAAGTGACATTTACTTTATCGGTCTGTTTTACGCTGATTATTTTTCAGAATCGGGTTTGCGGATTTTGAAACCGTCATATTTTCCGATGTCGCAGAGGGCAATTTCGTGGCAACCCATTCTTGTTGACAGCGGTGCAAGCTCCATATAGTCGCCGTAGAGGAAAGTAAGGTACTTGTCATATTCCTTTGGCACGGGGAACTTGTAACCCTCAAAGTCGGCATAAGTAACATCGTCAAGATATTCCTTTGGAAAAGCACCGTTATAAATATTTCTGCCCATTCCGTCATAGAGATATTTTGCGTTCTTTTTGTTTTTAAAGAATTTTAAAGTACGGACTTCAAGCCACATACTGAATCTGAGCGGAAATATTTTCTTGCAGAAATTTGTTACAATGCTCTGGATTCTACTGCCGTTTTCAGCCTTACGATTATTCCATTTGTTAAACACCAGCGCTCTTGTGAACAGAGTCACAGCCATATGAATTTTTCGTCCGATTGCTGAATTGGCTGTGTTATCATGACAGAAAATATCAAACGCAATTCCGTTGTGCATTGCGTGATGGTCTTTTGCAAAGTCGGTTGCAAAGAAAGTGTCGTCAAGTCTGACCTTGGCAAATTCATAGAAACAAGCCTTGTCCGTATGGTACGATTGAAAAGTCATATTGCTCGGAAGTTTCTTTGGCGCAATCTCGCAAAATCGGTCAAAATCTTCACGCAACATCATAATATCGGCATCATCATCCCACGGAATGAATCCTTTGTGACGGATTGCACCGAGAAGTGTTCCGCCGCCGAGAAAATATTTTATGTTATGCTTTCGGCAAATTCTGTCGGTTTCAAGCAGAAATGCAAGCTGAATTTCGTGAATTGAATCAAGTCTGCGTTCGTGTGAGTGGGGGATACGCAGAACTTTTTCGGACTTCATCTTGTCCATTATGCAGATTTTCAGCATGGTTTCAAGGTCTATGTCGGGAGTGCATTCGTTTACGGAAATCTTGTTTGAATTAATTGCACAGCCGTCAAGCTCCGTAAAATCGCCCGACTCAATTGTACAGCGACTGCCGTAAATATCGTTGAGAACAGCCGCAATCATAATCAGCGATGCGTTGCAGTTTTTGCCGCCGACATTATAAACTGCGTTTTCTTCAAGAGTTGTCATTGCGAAAACAATCGCCTTTAAAACATCGTTGATATAAACAAAGGTGCAGCGATCCCTTGTTGCAGGAACAACCGTGTCACGGCGGTTGGCTATATCGTTAAAAACAGGATCAAGCACGCTTGTAAAGTTGCTTGACGCTCCCAAAATTATGCCCGTTCTGAGCGTTGTAACGGTTGATTCGCTGTTCTTCAAAACCGAGTGCAAGGTGGTTTCTCTCGTTCTCATAAGCTGACCTGCAAGCGATGAGGGAGAGGTTGCGTCAAGTTCTGCGTATTCGTTTTCGGAATAAACTCTGTGCGGTTTGGCTTTGCCGTAAATTCTGCTGTCGTTCACAACGACAACTCTTGCGCCTGTGGCTTTTGCAATTTTGGCACAGGCATTTATCTCTGCAATGCCGTCAATCATAATCTGTGGGTTGTTGTCTGTATGTTCACCGCAGATTCCTGTTGTAATTACATAGTCGGCACTTGAAATTTCCGATGCGGAATTATAATCAACAAAATCAAAATCATCTCTTAACAAGAGTTCGCTGTGGTATGATGCCATTGCGTTGCGTGATTTGCCGAGAAGGATAACTTTTATTCCGAGCCTTTTAGCCTCGTTATTGTAGAGAAAGGCATAGCAAAGACACCTTGCAAGTTCACCGCCCGAGATGACAATTGTTTTGTTCCTGAGCTTTGCAAGAGTTTCTTTTTCAACTCCGGGCAATGCCGCCCTGTCGGCCTCAAATTCGTTTAAAAAATCTTTAATACGCATTACTTTATCCTTCGTAATTCTGCACGCAGTTCTGTTGCTCTTATACTGCGTTTTATTCCGTCTTTAAGCGTGGTTCTCGGACTAAAGCCGAGTGATTTTATTTTATCATTGCACAAAACATACGGTGTGGGGGATGACGGAGAAAATTCGGGTTCTTCTTCATCTTTTCTGTGAACGAACACTACGGAGAGATTCTTTTCGGGATTTGCCGATTTTACAAGCTGTGCAAATTCCCGCATTGTCACATTTGCGTTATCATTTGAAATGTTGTATGCCTCACCGCTTTTTCCGTTAAGCAAAATATCAATCAATGCAGAAACCGTGTCCGTCACATAGCAAAAGCTGAACTTTTCGCCACCGTTATCTGTAAGCATAATGCTCTGATTTTTTGCTGCACCGACAATCAGCTTTGCCCATTTTCTTTCATCGCTCATTCTGACACCTCCGAGTGTGGGGCAGGGACGGGCGATTTTTACATTCATACCGAACTTTTCAGCATAGCAAACAGCAAGTGTTTCGGCTGAACGCATACTTTGTGCGTATGCACTGTCGGCATCGGTCGGATCAAGATAGCCGAGGTCGTTTTCGCAAATGTTATTTTTACCGCTGAAAACCTCCCCGTAAACCATATATGAAGATACGAGCAGAACCGATTCGGCATTTGACTCTTTTGCATATTCAAGCACATTTGCAAAGCCCGAAGTGATTGTATCCGCAATTTCGGGATTACTGCAATCTTCCTCTGCAACCTCACACGGGCAGTTGCAGTATATTACAAAGTCGGCTCTTTCAATCTCCGGAAAGTTCTTTGACTCTCCGATTTCAACAACAAAATCTTTGCGGAGAGTAAGGCTGCCGAACTGCTTTTCGGCAACTTCACGGCTTTTTGCAAGGGTGATTACCCTTGTGTTGTTTTCAAAAAAATCATTGCCCTCAAGCAATGTGCATATAATGTAATATGCAATAAGTCCGTGACAGTCCGACACGAAAACAGTCTTGTTTTTTAACTGTTGAAAATTTATCCTGTTGTCTGCAATTTTTTTAATGTCCTCAAAAATTTCGGAGGGCAGATTGCCTTTTACGGTACAGTCCATATGGGTTTACCTCTCAGATAAATCAGAAAAGCTCCGCAATTGTGGAGCTTTTGCTTTATTCCGAAACGGAATTATTTTTTCTTTTTTGATTCCTCATAAACTCTGAGGGTTTCATCTGTCGGGCCGTCAAACATAACAGTTCCTTTTTTCAGGAAGATTGAACGCGAGCAGATTTCTTTAACCGAAGCGGCATTGTGACTTACATAAAGTACAGTTACACCGCTTTCGATAATCTCTTTAATTTTATTTTTACACTTCTTTTTGAAGGTTGCGTCACCGACCGAGAGCGCCTCATCAACAACAAGAACATCGGGTTCAATGTTGACATTGATAGCAAAACCAAGACGCATTTTCATACCGCTTGAGTATGTTCTTACAGGCTGGTCAATGTAATCTCCAAGCTCTGCAAAGTCGATGATTTTCTCCTCGATCTGCTTAATGTAGCTGTCCTCAAGACCGAGAACATAACCCTTCAGATAAATGTTTTCCCTGCCTGTCATTTCCATGGAAAAGCCTGCAGTGAGCTCAAGCAATGCGGCAACCTTGCCGTCAACGGTGATTTCGCCTTCATCGGGAAATGCAACGCCCGTAATCATCTTGAGCAGAGTTGACTTGCCTGCACCGTTGTCGCCGACAATACCAACCGATTCGCCACGATTGATTACCATTGAAACATTGTTAAGTGCCTTGTTCGTTTTTGCATTTCTCGGCTTAAAGAAAAGAGCCTTGAATCTTGCCTTGTCATCTTTGTAGAGAGTGTAGGTTTTGCTGACATTTTTAAAGGTAATAATCGGATCGGATACTTTTGTTTCAGCCATAATATTACCTCCTTAAAGTACATCAGGAAGTTTTTTCCTGAGTCTGTTGTAGTTGAAAATACCAAGGGCGAAAATTACAACAAATTCAATTGCAAACACAAGACATTCCGTTTTGTTTGCATAGAACGGTCTGTTGTAGAGGAAACAGTTGCGGTAGCCGTTTACGAAAAAGTTAATCGGATTGATAAGCATGAGCTTGTTGAGAAACGGCGAATCAAAGCCGTAGGAGTTGTACATAATACCCGATAACCAGAAAATACCCGACATAACGGAAACAATCAGGCTTTCAAAGTCCTTACTGAACGCAGACATCGGGGCTGTTGACCATGTGAGTGCAAGGAAGAAGATAAACATCAACGGACAGTACAGGAAAAATTGCAGATTGTACCAGCTCGGTCCGATTGTGAAAAGTACATATGCGTACATAAATGCCATAAGAATCAGGTGAACAAAAAGCCTTGAAACCTCTGTATAAGTAAGGATTGTTGAAACGGGGAACTTAACCTTTGTAATAAATTGACGGTTGATTCTCAGTTCCTTTGCACCCTGCGTTATGCTGTCCTGAATAAAGAACCACGGAATGATACCGATGAACATAAAAGTAAAGAAGTCAATGGAAAAAGGCTGTGCTCCGCCGATGTCAAGGTGAAGTGTTTTAAGCTGTTTGATACCGCAGGAAAAAGCGAACCAGTAAACAAAAATTGTAAACGCAGGCTTAACAACAGCCCAAAGAGGACCGATTACGGCGCCTTTGTAAGTTTTAATAAGTTCGTTTTTGGCAAGGAGCAAAATCTGCTTTCCGAAGCCACGATGTTCTTTTAAAATTGTAAACAATTATTATACCATCCTATCTCTTTTGTGATGCACAGGCGCCCGCCTGCAAGTGAATAAAATCGAAAAATGTATTATGCACTCTTTAACAGTATATATTATATTACTTTTTCCTAATTTGTCAATCAAAACAAGGCAATTGAAATCTATTTGTAAGATTGAGCGAAGTCCCGTTAATTCTGTGTATTTGGAGTGTTCGCAGAGCGAATATGACAACCTGTCACGGAAACCTTTTAAAATAAGGAATAATACTTTTCAGATAACATAAAATTTAAAGGCTGTATAAATGGGGGATGATTGATTTTAAAAATTTACCAAAATTAAAATCCCGAACAGAGCCTTTAAAAGCTTTGCTCGGGATTAATTTTATTGCTTATCAGTCTGCCTGGATTTTTACAAACTGTTCCTGCATATAGGAATAAACCTCATCGGAAACATTTGAAAATACATAGCATTTGTCAAGATACTCGTCACTCGGGAAGATGAATTCGTTTTTCTTTGCATCTTCATCAATGTAATCGTCATAAGCAACCTGATTGGGTGTTGCATAGTTGAGATATTCAAAGTTTGCGGCGGCAATTTCAGGATCCTGCATAAAGTTGATGAACTTCTCCGCATTTTCCTTGTTTTTACTGCATTTTGGAATACACATTGCGTCATAGAAAAGGTTTGAGCCGTCCTTTGGCATTGCGTAGTCAAGATCCTCGTTGTTATCAATCATTGTCATAATGTCGCCTGCGTAGTACGGAGCAATTGCCGACTGGCTGTTTTCCATTTCAGTAAATACCTGATCCATTACATATTTTTTAAGGAGAGGCTTTTGCTCTTTAAGTTTAGCGGCGGCTTTGTCAACATCTGCCTTGGTGCAGTTAGCAGGATTAATGCCCTCAAGCTGCATTGCAATTGCCATTGCGTCACGGCTGTTGTTAAACATAAGAATCTGACCGGAAAGGTCTTTGTTCCAAAGTGCGTCCCATGAATCGGGCTTTGTTTTAACCTTTGTTTTGTCATAAACCATACCTGTTACGCCCCAGCTGTAGCATACGGTATATTTACCTTCGGGATCGCAGGCAAGCTTTTTGAAACGATCCATAAGATTGTCGTAGTTAGGAATATTGTCAAAGTTAAGCTCCAACAGCATATCCTCATCAATCATTCTGCTGATCATATATTCGGACGGAATGACAACATCATAGCTTACATTACTGTTTTTCAGCATATTGTAAAGCTCTTCGTTGGTTTCATAGGTTGTGTAGTTTACCTTGATGTTGGTGCGTTTTTCAAACTCCTCGATAATGTCGAGTGAGTCATCTTCGCCGTTTGAAATGTACTCGCCCCAGTTGTAAACATTAACTTCTCCTGCGTCAGCTGAGTCAGCCGAAGCACCTCCGCCACAGCCTGAAAGGCAAGCCGCACATGTTGCCGTCATTGCAGATGCAAGGACAATGCTGATGATTCTTTTCATTTCTCAATCTCCCTTTAATAAAATTTTTAAAATCAAGTTCTCTTTTTCTGCACCTTTTCTTCGTGTCTGTCACGCAGATTAATAATAACCATAACAATGAGTACAGCAAGGAAAAGCAGTGCGGAAAGAGCGTTGATTTTCGGTGAAATTCTCCTGTGAGTCATCGAGTAAATTTCAATTGAGAGGTTCTGAAACTTTGCGCCTCTTGTGAAATATGTTATGATGAAATCGTCAAGAGAATATGTAAAGCTCATGAGCAGGCCCGAAACAATGCCCGGCATAAGCTCATGAATAATTACCTTGTAAAATGCCTGCCATTGGTTACAGCCAAGGTCAAGGGCGGCGTCATAAATGCTCTGATCCATTCGTTTGATTCTCGGCATAACATTAAGCACAACAAACGGAACACAAAAGCATATGTGCGAAATCAAAACGGTGAAAAATCCCATTTCAAAGTTAAAGATAACCCCGAGAGTCGTAAACAAAAGCATAAGCGAAACACCCATTACAATGTCAGGGCTGATAATCGGAATGTTTGACGCATTCTGAATAAGCATTCTTTTTTTGCCCTTGAAATTGCTGATGCCGATTGCGGCGGCAGTTCCGAGGATTGTTGCAAAAACAGATGCAAGAACGGCAATAATAACAGTGTTCCACAATGCGTTCATAATATTGTCGTCACGAAAAAGCTGTACATACCATTTGAATGTAAATCCTTTCCAGACGGTAGTTTTGCCGTTGTTGAAGGAATAGAAGATAAGTACGGCAATGGGCGAATAAAGGAAAATAAGCAGGATTGCAATGTAAATTTTTGAAAGAATACCTGTTTTCTTTTTCATTATGCAATCGCCTCCTCATCACCGAACAAGTTCATGATTATCAGGAACACGAAAATAAAAATCATTAATATCAATGAAATTGCCGAACCCGTGTTTTGGTCTGTCCAGAATATTTTTTCAATGACATCACCAATCATAATGTCGTCCGGACCGCCGAGATACTGTGCAACCAGGAATGTGCTTGCACTCGGAACAAATACCATTGTCACACCCGAAATAATTCCGGGAACGCTGAGCGGTGCGACAACCTTTCTGAATACGGTAAAGTTGTTTGAACCGAGATCCTGCGCCGCCTCAATAAGACCGTTGTCGATTTTGCTCATAACGGTGTAAATCGGCAGAACCATAAACGGAAGATATTCATACACCATTCCGAGAATTACCGCACCCGTGTTGCCGATGTAGGTTGAATGAATACCCAAAAGCGAGAGCATCATATCAATCGGACCGTTGTCCTGCAAAAGCGTTACCCATGCGTAGATTCTTAGCAGAAAGTTCATCCACATAGGAATCATAAGCAACATAATGAGCGTGTTCTGGGTTGATTCTTTCATTCTCGTGAGAAGGTATGCAAGCGGATATGCAAGTACAAGACAGATTGCTGTTGAAATAAGCGCAATCCAAAGTGATTTTACAAAAATGTTTGTGTAGTAAAACGCATTTGTAAATGCCTGAAGCGAAAAATTACCGTTCTTGTCGGTAAAGGCGGTAAAGCCGATCATAATAATCGGAATCATTGTGAAAACAACCATCCAGATTATGTAGGGAATAGAGGGCTTGCGTGATTTCATTTATCAGCCCTCCTTTTCCGAAAACTCTGAGATTACCTCAAACCGAGCCTTTGAAAAGTTGAATGAAAGCGGAACATAGGTTGCAACCTGCTCGTCCGTATCGCTGAGCATAAGCCACTTTCTTTCGTCCGATTCAAGAATGATTTCGTTGTGTTCACCCTTGTAAACTACGGATTCAATGTACAAATCCTTTAAATCGCCCACGCCGTCGCCTGCAAGCGAAAGAGCGTCGGGCGGCAGAGTGATTTTTAGCTTTGTACCTTCTTCATAGTATTTATCGGGGACGGTAACGGTTTCGCCCTCAAGCTCAAATTCAAATGAATTGTCGTTCTGATTTGCGTATGTAACGGTTGTCTCAATAACATTATCGTAAAACGGAAGAAGCTTGTTCATAATCTGAATGTTGAACGGGATAACCCTCATACCGATTTTGCTTCCGATTTCAGCCGATTTGGTGGAGTGGATAAGAATTTCACACTTTCCGCATCTTACGCTCATCTCATAGTGAACACCCTTGAAGGTTGTGTTCTCAACAGTTCCGACAAGCTGACCGTCCTCGGGAGAGGTAACTTCAATATCCTCGGGACGGATGACAACATCAACAGGAGTATTCCTGCCGAATCCTTTGTCAACACATTCAAGCTCTTTGCCGAGAATTTGAATTCTGCAGTCATCAAGCATAATTCCGTTGAGAATATTTGCCTCACCGATAAAGTCTGCAACAAATGCGTTCACAGGCTCGTTGTATATATCCTCGGGAGAACCAATCTGCTCGATTACACCGTTGTTCATAACAACAACACGGTCGCTCATGGTCAGAGCCTCTTCCTGATCGTGAGTAACATATATAAATGTTTTCTGAGTTTTCTGCTGGATTTCCTTAAGCTCAAGCTGCATACTCTTACGCAGTTTAAGGTCAAGAGCACCGAGAGGCTCGTCAAGCAGAATGATTTCGGGATTGCACACAAGCGCTCTTGCAATTGCAACACGCTGCTGCTGACCGCCCGAAAGCTTTGCAACGGAACGCTTTTCATAACCCTTGAGGTCAACGGTTGCAAGCATATCGGTTACACGCTTTTTTATTTCATCTTTCGGCATCTTTTTAAGCTTGAGTCCGAAAGCCACATTATCAAAAACATTGAGGTGGGGAAACAAAGAATATTTCTGGAATACCGTGTTTACATTTCTTTTATTCGGAGGAGTTCCGTTAATTCTTTTGCCGCCGAAAATGACATCGCCGCTGTCGGGTTCAACAAAACCGCCGATGATGCGCAGAGTTGTGGTTTTACCGCAGCCTGACGGACCGAGAATAGTTACAAATTCCTTTTCATTTATGTCAAGGTTGATGTGGTTAAGAATTACCTCACCGTCAAATTTGATGAAAATATCCTTGAGTGAAACTATTGTTTTCTTTGATGTCTGTTCCATTTATGCACCCCTGTTCCGTTGTGATAACAGTAAAATCCGTAAAAATAAAGCGGATTGTGTCAGCCTGAAAAATGCAGGCGAACACAGTCCGCTCTGCCGTTTCTGCAAAGACATAACCATGATGCTCAGAATTTTTGAACAGAAAAATAAGACGGCTGTGTCGCCCCGTCCTTTTTCTTTACACAAAATCCTTATTAACCGCTTAAAAGCGATTGCACGCAATACAATTTAAATTTTCCGAAATGTCACCCGTCACATAAGCATCAGGGGACAACTGCTCTTTGATTATATTCTAAATGCACAAAAATGTCAATCAATATCGTGTAAAAAGAAAATCAAATTTGCATCACTAATATTCTTTTAAAGAAGTAAAGCTCATACATAGTCAAAAAATGTTAAATATAATGCTTTTTGGTGCAAAATTATTGTTGAAAAAATTTTACAACCGTGTAATCTGCACAAAAAACAGCCCTCGAATTTGTAACATAAAGTATGTACTTTTTTGGTGAAATTTGTTATAATGAAATCGAGAATTTTATGAAAGGATGTTTTCCCTATGAAGAAAGCAAAAAAGATTGCAAGTCTTGTTGTTGCGTCTGCGCTTCTGACATCTTCTTTTGCGGCAATTACCTCCGTAAATGCTGCCGAGGTTGATTCCACACAGACTGCATCTGCCGACAGTACCCTTCGTGATAAGGTCGGCGACGGTGTTATGCTCCACGCATTCAACTGGTCTTACAATACAATCAAAGAAAACCTTCCCGCAATTGCAGCGGCAGGATACACAACAGTTCAGACTTCTCCCGTTCAGCAGCCAAAGGACTACTCAACCTCAGGCGATGTAACAGGTCAGTGGTGGAAGCTTTATCAGCCGATCAGCTTCCATATTGCAGAGGAGTCATGGCTCGGCACAAAGGATGATCTTAAATCACTTTGTGATGAGGCTGACAAATACGGCATCAAAATCATCTGCGATATCGTTTCAAACCATATTGCAAATGCCGATGAAGCTAGGCCGGAGACTGTGAGCAATCAGGTTAAAAAGTACGAGCCTGAGTTCTATAAGAAAAGAAAAACCTACACCCGTACATACAAAGGCGATGCAAACGACAGTTCGGTTCAGGCAGTTGTTCAGGGTCATGTTTCAAAGTGTCCTGACCTTGTAACAAACGATACTGCTGTTCAGGGATACATTATCAACCTCCTCAAGGAATGCATCGACTGCGGTGTTGACGGTTTCCGTTTTGATGCCGCAAAGCATATTGAAACAGAGGATGACGGCGAGTATGCGTCTGATTACTGGAAAAATATAACAACCTCGGCTTCTTCTTACTACACACAGAAAACAGGCGATGACCTCTACATCTACGGTGAAATTCTTAACAACTGCGGTGCAGACAGAAGCTACTCCTCATACACCAAGTATATCAATGTTACTGACAACAAAACGGGCGACGCAGTGCTTTACAATGTCACAAGGGGTAAGGCAAGCACAGCTACCAATGCAAAATACAAATCAGGTGTTGCAGCGTCAAATGCAGTTCTCTGGGCAGAAAGCCACGATACATACGAGGGCAGCTCGGGTTCATCGGGATTCTCAAACACTGCCGATGTTTCGGATGAAAATGTTGTAAAGGCATGGGCAATCGTTGCATCAAGAAAAGATTCAACAGCACTTTTCTTTGCCCGTCCGGGAACAGCTCTCATGGGTAACATTTCAACGGATTCAACTTACAAGAGCACAGCTGTTTCCGAAATTAACAAGTTCCACAACCTTTTTGTAGGTCAGTCGGAAAAGCTCGGTTCTTCAGGCGACATTGCTTATGTTGCAAGAGGCACAAGCGGTATCGTTCTTTCAAATTGTAAAGGTACAAACGCAAGCGTAAGTATTTCCGGCACAGGTCTTGCAGACGGCAAATATACGGATACGGTTTCAGGTGCTGAGTTTACGGTTGCAAACGGCGTTCTCACAGGTTCAATCGGCAACACGGGTGTTGCTGTTGTTTACAACGGTACAACAACCCCGAAGGCAATAAACTCTGTTGAAAGCGGTTCGTTCAGGGGCGACACAATGACCCTTACACTCAGTCTTGAAAACGCAACATCGGGTACTTACTGTCTTGATGATTCAACTCCTGTTAAGTTTACGGGTACAACATCAATCCGCATTGGTTCAGATTATAAGCCGGGCGAAACAATCAATCTCACAGTTACGGCAACCGACGGTGTAAAGACCTCTTCAATGGCTTATAAGTACGCAAAGAGTACCGCTCAGGAATCGGGAGTGTATGTATTCTTCAACCCTGCTAACAAGAAGGGCTGGTCAGCACCTTACCAGGTTTACATCTATGATGAAACCACAAACAAGGGTACTGTTTACAAGAATGCAAACTGGCCCGGCGAAGCAATGACTCTTGATCCTGCAACAGGTTACTATTACTACGAAGTTCCGAAGTCATCAAGTATTTCAGCTGATGAGGATGATGAAAATCAGGCTGCATCGGATTTTGACCTTTCAACTTCAGCCAACACAAGAGTAATCATCTCTGAAAAAGGCGGCGAGCAGTATCCGGGCAGAACAGATACACCTATCAGCCTCAACGGTTCATCAAAGGCATTCTCGCTTACAAAGGCAGGTACATGGGAGGATACAACTCTTACACCTACAAAGGTTGAGATTGAGGCTACTGATGTTACAAAGGGTTCTGCAGCAGAACCTACAACAAAGCCTGTTCCGTCAACTCAGCCTACAACCGCACAGCCCGCAACAGAGCCTTCGGGCAATGCTGTTTACGGTGAAGTAAACGGTGACGGTGACATTACAGTCGTTGACGCTACACTCGTTCAGAAACATGTCGTTCAGCTTGAAACACTTTCGGCTGACAAGCAGATTCTTGCTGATGTTAATGGGGATAATACAATCTCTGTTGTTGACGCAACATTGATTCAGAAGTACATTGTTCAGCTCAAAGACTGGGGCCGCACGGGTGATGTTTATCAGGCAGAACAGCCTACAACACCTGAGCCGACTACCGCCGAGCCTACAACCGTAAAGCCGACTGCACAGCCTACAACAAAGCCTGCTGACACATACACTCTTTACTTCAAGACTAAGCTTGGCTGGATGACATCTGACGGTGTTTCACTCTTTGCTTATGACCTTGACACAGGTGCAAGCTATCAGTTTGAGCAGGATACAGACGCTTACCCGAATGTTTACACAGTTGAAGTTCCTGCAACAGTTTCAAATGTCAGCGTTTATCGTTCTCTTTCAGAGGTTGACGAAAAGCCTGTAGGCGGTGATGACGGTAATGTTTACAATTGCTGGGATGCAACAGTTTCAAAGACAAACAACTGCATCTCACTCAGCAATGACGAAGCTGTTTCAACAGCTCCGTATGTTCCGGAGCAGAAGCCTGCATTCACACTTTCAAGAGTTTACTTTGATAACTCAAAGGCACACTATACTGATGTTTATATCTACGGTTGGGCAGAGAGCGGACTCGGCAACGCAGCAGCTCACATGAATAAGATTGCAGGTACAGATATCTGGTACTACGATTTTGACACACCGCTCAGCCCCGGTTCAAACTGTTTCCTCTTTAAGGACACAGAATCAACATGGAAAACACAGACAAACGACTTGACAGTTGCTGACGGTAAGAACTGTTTCCGTGCAAATCCGGGTTCAAAGTCCGGCGGTGTCTGGGTAAGCTATTCAGAATAACAGAACTACAGAACAACCTTTTCTTAATATTCTGCTAACAGTAAAGCATTCCCTCCGATAAAATTCGGGGGGAATGTTACTTTTAATATGATTTTACTTGAAAAAGAATGTAATATACAGTATTATATTAGGAGTATTAAACCGAAATTTAAGTGAATTTATGGACGGGAATTTATGAAAACAGAGCAGATTTTTCAGGAATTTGAACAAAGGCTTGAAAAAGAATATTATGCACAGCTTGCAAGCAAAGAAATTCTGACTGTTCCTTTGCTTATTGAGATTTTTCTTGACGATGATTACGCAAATGCTCACTGGGCGGAACAGGTTCTTGAGTATATTTGCGAAGTAAATCCGAAACTTGTCTATCCGTTCTTTGAATTTGTTGCCAAAGGTCTTGACAACTGCAACGGCTTTCTTGCGTGGAATACCTGGAAGATGATTACAAAGCTTTTGCCGACTGACACGGAAGATAAATTTGAAAGCGTAAAAGAAAGGTTTTACGACGCACTTGCTTCAAAAACACCGGCAGAATTTTCCATAGCCTGTGATTGTGCCGTGTCCGTTTTCATTAACAAAGCGGATGAACAGAAAAAATTGCTTGATATTTTGAAGAAATCCGCTGAACACAAGTTTTACATTGGCGATACCGAAATTGAAAACAGCGGAGAGATAGCCAAAGAAAAAGTACAGTTATTTCTTGAAAGAATAATGAACTATAAAACAAAAGCGGAGAACAATTGTTAACTGATATAATCCCCTTAAAGCAGACTCTTGAAAAACATGGTTTTCAGGAAATGCTTTAAGGGGAGATTTTTATGTAAAAAAGAAGAAAAAAGTACGGTACTGAAACGGGATAAAGACAACTGTTAAATCATATTTTCGGATTTTACAATACCATGTTACAAAAAATCCGCAGACGGTAAAATCTGCGGATAAAATGTTTAAAATTATAATTAAAATGCCTCTATAAGCGGATTGACTGCACCCGGCTGTATTTTTTCGGGATGGTCAATATATTCGATTGCCTTGCCGCAACCGTTGATAACGCAGTCAGCGGCGGCTTTGTGAACTCTTACTTTCAGCTTTGTGGATTCGCTGAGAAGCCTTGCAAATCCCGTCAGCTTGGCAAGACCGCCTGTCAAAATTATACCGTCCGTGTAGATGTCACCGACAAGCTCGGGCGGAGTCTGTTCAAGCACATCTTTAATTGCTCTGATAATGTTAAGCGCAATATCCTCAATTACAGGCTTGATTTCGGCATAGCCAACATCAATAAATTTGGGTAGACCGCTTACGGCATCTCTGCCTTTAACTCTGAAAAGCTTAGGCTCTTTCGGAATTTTTACACAGCCAACAGCCTTTTTGCAGGCCTCTGCCATGTTTGTGCCGATAATCAGGTTATGCTCTTTTCTGATGTATTTAACGATTTCTTCGTCCATTGCACAGCCTGCCGACTTTATGCACTTGGAAACCGAAATTCCGCCGAGAGAAAGCACGGCAATATCTGCCGTACCGCTGCCGATATCTGCAATCAGAATGCCGTGAGGACTTGTTATGTCGAGCGAACAGCCCATTGCCGCCGCTTTTGGTGCTTCAATAAGATACACCTTGCGAACACCGATTGAGCTTACTGCGTTTACAACCGCTCTTTTTTCAACCTCGGTAACCTCACTCGGGATTGAAGCAACAACCCTCGGCATAGTCACCTTTGACGGACTGACCTCTTTTATAAGAATTGAAACCATATCCTCAACAAGTTCGGAGCGTGAAATAACACCGTCATCAATCGGGTGCATTGCTCGTATGCCTGCAGGCGTTTTGCCAATCATCTTATAAGCCTCGTTGCCGACACCGACAATGTCGTAGGTATCGACATCAAACGCAACAACGCTTGCCTCATCAAGCACTATTCCTTTATTTTCAATAAAAACTCTTGTTCTGTCAGAACCGAGATCAACAGCTATATCCATTTTAATCACTCCAATGCTATATCAGCAGAGATGTGCAAAGCGTACAGCAACAAATCTCGCCGCATTTGCACTTGCTAAGTATTCTTGCACATTCGCCAAGCGTACTGCCTGTTGTAATAATGTCGTCAATAATCAGTATTCGCTTGCCTTTGATTAAATTCTTGTCAATCGGCGAGTAAACGCCTATAACATTTTTTGCCCTTTCAGCCGCTTTTATGCTGTGCTGGGTTTTATTTTTCTTTGTTTTGGCAAGCAGGTCGGCATACTCAATGCCGAGAAGCCTTGCACATTCCTTTGCGAGCAACTCAGCCTGATTGTATCCACGCTCTCTGAGAGTATCCTTGTGCATCGGCACACAGGTGACAAGGTCAAATTCCCTGTCACGGTAAACATCTTTTATTGAACGAACCATTTCGTGTGAAAGCAATTCGGCATATGCACCGCAGTTGTGAAATTTAAAGTTAAGAACTGCCCTGCGGAAAATTCCGTCATAGGGGAAAGGAGAGGTGCAGACGTACCCTCCCGTTGCATATCGTACAAGTGGCATTTCGGGGAATTCTTTTCTGCATTTGTCACAACAGCTTTTGTTCGGTTCAATAACCCTTCCGCAGTACGGACAACGAACCGTAAAGAAAAATCCTTTTATTGTGCCGAAAACTTTCTTAATAAAGTGTGTCATCTCTCAGTAAAAATTCTTTAAGACCGCTGTACCTTTTTGTACGGCGGTTATTGTTTACCATATATTCAACGGTTGACGGATTGCCGACAAGGACAAGCGTTTTCTTCGCCCTTGTAACAGCGGTGTAGAGCAGATTTCTGTAGTAAAGCTGAGGAGGGCCTGAAAACATCGGTATAATAACTGCATCAAATTCATTGCCCTGACTTTTATGCACCGTGATTGCGTAGGCAAAATCAAGGTCGCCCGCAAATTCAAAGGTGTATCTTGCAATCTTGTCAAAAAATTTAACGACAAGCGATTTTGTCTTTCTGTCAATCTTTGTGATGATTCCTATGTCACCGTTGAAAATCCCTTCGCCCGTTTCGCCGTTTTCACGAAACCAGCGAATATCATAGTTGTTTTTTATCTGCATAACCTTGTCGCCTGTACGAAAGGTTTTTGAACCGATTGTGATTTCCGCCTTATCGTCATCCTTCGGATTTAGCGCCGCCTGCAATTTGTGGTTAAGCTCGGTAGTTCCGAGTTCACCCTTTTTGGACGGAGCAAGCACCTGAATGTTTTCAAACGGAGAATATCCGTATGCCTTTGGCAGACGATTTGCACAAAGGTCAGCTATTACCGCTGAAACTTCTGATTTATTGTTCCTTTGAAGAAAGAAAAAGTCCTTGTCGGCGGAATTAAGAATGGGTATTTCACCGTTCACAATCTTATGTGCGTTTGTGACAATAAGACTCTGCTGTGCCTGACGGAAAATTTCATTCAACCGTACAACGGGAATAAGTCCGCTTTCGATAAGATCGCCGAGCACATTACCCGGACCTACGGAGGGGAGCTGGTCGGAGTCGCCTACAAGAATAAGTCTGCAGCCTGTGGAAAGCGCTCTCATAACGCTTTCCATAATGAATGTGTCCACCATTGAAACCTCGTCAACAATCAATGCGTCGCATTTCAGCTGATTGCGTTCGTTCTTGTTGAAAACGGGGTTGTCATGTTTATCCCAGCTGACCTCAAGCAGTCTGTGCAGAGTTTTTGCCTCATCGCCCGTGAGCTCGCTCATTCGTTGAGCCGCTCTGCCTGTGGGGGCAGAAAGCAAAACAGTTTTGCCGTTTGCTTTCATTATTTTTATTATAGCATTGAGGGTTGTCGTTTTTCCTGTACCGGGACCGCCTGTCAGAACGAGCATACCCTCGGTAAGTGCCATAGTGATTGCTTTCTTTTGCAAATCGGCATATTCGATTCCGTCCTCTTTTTCACATTTTTCAATCGCCTTGTCAATGTTTTTAATTTTTTCTGACGGAAATTTAAGCAACATTTTTATTCTTGACGCTATGTACATTTCGCAGAGGTGAACATTGGGAGGGAACACAAATTTTTTGCCGTCAATCCTATCTTCGATAAGCGAACGGTCAAACAGCATTTCTTCCATGCACTCCGAAACCTTTTCACCGTCAATTCCGAGAAAATCGGTTGAAACCTTCAGCAGCTTTTCCTTTGGCAGACAGGTGTGACCGTTTCGCTCATTGTGATGAAGAATGTATACGATTCCTGCACGCATACGGACATTTGAATCGGGTTCTAATTTTTCTTTTTTAGCAATAAAATCCGCACTCTCAAACGATACCCCAAAATCACCCTGACAGAGAATGTACGGATTTTTCTTGATTAAATCGACACAGCTCGGACCGTAAGCGTTGAAAATTTTGACCGATGCGGTGTTTGAAATTCCGTACTCGCCGAGAAAAAGCATGAGTGTTCGCACGCCTGTGTTCTGCTTTAACTGCTTTGAAAAATCCTCGGCTTTTTGCGAAGAAATTCCTTTCAGCATTGCAACTCTTTCGGGCTGATTTTCAAGCACATCAAGCGTTGCCTCGCCAAATTCCTTTACAAGCCTTTGTGCGGTCTGAGTGCCGATTCCCTTGATAGCTCCGGATGACAGATAACGCAGAATATCAGCCGCCTCGGTAGGTCTGCTGATTTCGCAAATCTGCACGGCAAACTGTCTGCCGTAGCTCGGATGATTTGTATATTTGCCGGTAAGCTTTACAACATCACCCGACGACACCTGTGGCATAATTCCGACAGCGGTCAAATAATCGTCACCGTCAGCAAGCTCAATTACCGTGTAGCCGTTTTCATCGTTTCGGAAAACCACGCTTTCAATTGCTCCCTCAAGCTGAAGAAGATTGTCGTTGTTCATTAAAACTTACTCCTCAAATCTTTTTGTGAGTTCGCCGAGAGTAATTTCGTAGCCCGCTCTTTCGTAGTCAAGGTAATCCGTACACGGCTTGAAGCCATCCGTATTTTTTGAAATCTGCAAAGCAATATATTCAAGGAAATGCGGATTTTTAATCATAATAGGACCTGTAACATGAGTTGCAAAAATGTTCTTGTCCTTCAAGCCCTCCGTTTTTGCGTTTTCGTAGTCACCGAGTCCGTGTTTAACAGTGAAAAGATGATTTTCAATACCCTTAATTTCACTGCACTTGTTTACAAAGCCGACAATCGGTTTTGTGAGAATGTCAGATGTATAAACAATATCGCCTGTAATTCTGCGTTTGTTCTGCTCGGTAACTGTAAAATCATAAATTCCGAGTCCGTCAAAAACCTTGCCGTCAGAGTCTGTAATTGTTTTTCCGAGCATTTCAAACGAGTTGCCCGTCATAAGAATTACCTTGCCGCTGTTGATGTATTCAACAAGAAAATCCTTGTACTTTTTAAAATCCTGCAAAACAAGCTTCTGATTTTTTTCTGTACCCGAACCGATGTAGATAAAATCGTAATCGCCCAGGTCGGCATTGTCAAACAGGGTAAGCCTGTCGGTTGTAAATTTTACACCGCTCTTTTCAAGCATTCTTTCAAGCGCAGAAACATTGGCATATTCTCCGTACAGGTTCATTATATCGTGATACAAATGAAGAATTTTCATAATCAGTCCACCTTTACCTTTTCAAGAAATTTTCCCTTGTCTGAGAAACAGGTAATTACATAAATCTTTTCTTTGCGGTCATTGTCAAGATAATCAACGGCTTCTTCAATGTCCTTGATAACCTTGATTTTGTTTCTGTCAACTTTTGAGAAAGAAAATCTTGTTGCAAGGTCGTTGCAATATGTTCCTGCAAGCACAATGTTCTTTACATTGTCGCTTTTGAGAAGGTCAAAGTTGATGTCCCAAAGCCATGAAACATCGCTTGTAAAATACTTTCTGCTGACTGCGTCAACAATAATCAAAACATCGCACTTATCCTTGTCGGATGCGGCAAGCTTGAGTGACTGATTGTACGAAATGCTGTTTTCATGTTTTGATGTAACAAGCGTACCCTTTCTGTTTCCGAGCGTGAATGTTACAACACGGAAGTTTTTAAGAACATAATTGCTCAGGCTCTTTGCAATTGTGTTGCCGTCAACACCTGTGATTGACGCAACGGTAAATGCCGCAAGCAAATTGTAAACATTATAAAGCGATTTGAGTGTAAGTTCAATCTTGTACTTATTGTTGATTGTAATTTCGCCTTTTTCAAAATCGGCAGATGTAACTGTGTAGCTTGTATCCTGTCTTTTAAGACCGCAGTTAGGGCATTCATAGTTGCCGATGTGGTCGTAGTGATAGCTTGAATATGTCATAGGAGATTTGCAGTGAGGGCAATATGCACCGTCATTATAAACACCGACAAACTCCTTTGTATCGGTCGGAAGATTGCCTGCACCGAACCATACAACATTATCCCTGCCGTAGCCAAAGCACGAAACAAGCGGATCGTCGGCGTTAAGAATAAGCTGAGTTTCGGGATGAATACTATCCTTTACGGCATTGTAAACCCATTCCGGATGACCGTTTCGTGTGAGCTGGTCACGGTAAAGGTTTGTGATAACATAATGAGTCGGTGTGATGTATTTGAAGGTATATTTTGCAAAGCGTTCGTCACTTTCAATGAGAAGAATATCCGATTTAACCTTGCCCGAAAGAGTACAACTGCCGAGAATAAGAGTTGTAACACCCTCAATCTGGTTAGAACCCTCTTTGTTCCAGGCAACTTTTTTGCCGCTTTCACAAAGAATATGTGCAATCATCTCAACGGTAGATGTCTTGCCGTTACTGCCTGTTACGGCAACAATATATTTCGGCAGTTCAATTCGTCCGAGAATATCGGGGCAGAGTTTAAGCGCAATCTGTCCCGGCAGACTGCTGCCCTTGCCGAGCAATCCTCCGACAAATTTCAGAACCTTGCACACAATAATAGTAAATAGTTTTTTCATTTTGCCACTTCCTTAATTAAAGACAACCTGTGTTGCCTCTACATACCTTGTATATATTCTTCATCATTATACCACAATTTTATTTCTTTGAATATATATTCTTAAAATTTTTTGCAAATTGAAACAGCAGGTTGAAAAAATTATAAAACCCAAAAATAAAAAGCCCGAAATTCGGTCAGCTTGAATTTCGGGCTTTTTGCAGACTGCAACCATCCGTTCAACGAGTGGTTTTGATTTTATCTGTACTTTTCAACAAAATCGGCGATAAACTTTTTGAAAACACTTGCCTGTGAAATTCCGATATTTCTGCATATCCTTCTGAATTCCTCAACAAGTTCCTTTGGGGCGGAAAATGAAATTTGACTGTAAACTTTTTGATTGTATCTGCGTTTTACTTCGGTTGATGTGACGGTTTTTCTTTTTTCTTCCATAATAATTCCTCCTCAAATCAAAACGGAATCTCATAATTTAATCGTTTTTTTCTGCAAATTCCATTGATATTTTCAATGTAATTATATTATACAAAAGACCGCTGTCCCATTATCCTCCCTATGAATTTTTAAATTGAATTTTGTTGTCAGTTGAAAAGTAAATTAATTTTTGGATTTACTTGTATTGAAGGTGAGATTATAATATAATAAGCGTTGTTATGTAAATTTTGTTATGTGATTTATTAACGGAGAAAATTATGACTGAAAAAGAAAACATGCTTAATTCGCAGATGTATAATCCAATGGGTGACAAACAGCTTCGCAATGAACGCTGTTCGGTTAAAAATCTTTGCAGAGAGTACAACAATCTTCCGTTTGAAGATGAAGAGACTCAAAAAATTCTTATAAAGAAAATTGTCGGCAGTACAAAGGAAAATTTCTACATTACCGCTCCGTTCTGGTGCGACTACGGCTACAATATCGAACTCGGTGAGAATTTCTATTCAAACCACAATATGGTGATTCTCGACTGTGCAAAGGTGAAATTCGGCGACAATGTTTTTGTTGCACCAAACTGCGGATTTTACACGGCAGGTCATCCTGTTGATTATCCGAGAAGAAACGCAGGCTTTGAATATGCCTATCAGATTACCGTCGGCGACAATGTGTGGATTGGCGGAGGAGTTCAGGTCATGCCGGGCGTCACAATCGGAAGTAATGTCGTAATCGGCGGTGGAAGCGTTGTTGTAAAGGATATTCCGTCCGACTGCGTAGCCGTGGGAAATCCGTGCAAGCCTATCAGAAAAATCACGGATGAGGATATGAAAACCTGTTTTGACAAAAGTATGAATAAATAACTTCAAGTGAGGATTTTATGGAGCTTAAAAGTAACGAAGAAAAAATTACCCGTGCATTGCTCGTCAGCGTTGACACGGGCGAATATGACGCACAGGCGTCACTTGACGAACTTTTTGAACTTGTAAAAAGTGCGGGAGCAGATCCCGTTTTGTCGGTAACGCAGAATCTGCAAAAAATTGAAAAGGGTACTTTTGTCGGCACAGGCAAGCTTGCCGAGATTGCCGAAATCTGCGAATCGCAGGAGATAGATTTGCTTGTGTTCGACAGCGAGCTTTCTCCGACACAGATTAAAAATATCGAGGCTGAAACAGATGTCAGAGTAATTGACCGAACAACGCTTATTCTCGATATTTTTGCCCAGAGAGCAAGGTCAAAAGAGGGTAAGCTTCAGGTTGAGCTTGCACAGCTTAAATATATGCTCCCAAGACTTACGGGCAAGGGTATCGCAATGTCAAGACTCGGCGGCGGTATCGGCACAAGAGGTCCGGGTGAAACAAAGCTTGAAACCGACAGACGACATATCCGCAGAAGAATTGAAAGCCTGAAAGAAGAGCTTTCCGACCTTGAAAAGCATCGTCAGATGTTGCGTTCACGCAGAAAAAAAGACGGTGTAATAACCTGTGCGATTGTCGGCTACACAAACGCAGGCAAGTCAACTCTTATGAACTGCCTTACGGACGCAGGTGTGCTTGCACAGGACAAGCTTTTTGCAACGCTTGATCCCACCTCAAGAGCGTTGAAGCTTCCGAGCGGTGTAACCGTTATGATGATTGACACGGTAGGACTTGTTCGCAGACTTCCGCACCACCTTGTTGAAGCATTCCGCTCAACCCTTGAAGAGGCGGCACAGTCGGATATTATTCTAAATGTATGTGACGCATCAAGTGACGAGGCAAGAACACATATGCAGGTTACAACCGACTTGCTTGAATCCCTCGGCTGCGGTGACACACCGATTATAACCGTTCTCAACAAGTGCGATTTGCTTGACGAAACTATGCTTGCACAGGACTTTAAAGCCTGTGTTCGCATAAGCGCAAAGAACGGCACGGGTATAGACGAACTTCTTAATGCAATTGAGAACAATCTTCCCGTCAGAATGAAAAGAGTAAAAATTCTTCTGCCATTTGCACAGGCAGGTCTTGCAAATGAAATCCGCAACAAAGGCACTCTCATTTATGAAGAATATGTTGCCGAAGGACTTTCGGTTGAGGCTGTTGTTGACGAAGCACTTTATGCTAAACTCGCAAAATATGAATGTAAATAACTTAAAATTTATTTAATTTGACATTCTGTTTTTTGGTTGTTATAATGATATTATGAAAGGAAAATGATATGTCATTCTTTGATATGATTCAATCATTTGACACCTCGGTTCTTGAATTTATTCAGAACACATTTAAATGCTCTTTTCTTGATCCGATTATGGCTTTTTTCAGCTATATGGGTGAAATGGGACTTTTCTGGATTGCAGTCGGCATTGTGTTTATAATTTTTAAAAAAACTCGCTCAATGGGAGTTATGATGCTTGTTGCAATGGCAATCGGCTTTCTTGTCGGTGAAATCGGAATAAAAAATCTTATAAACCGACCACGGCCGTTTATGGTGAATATCGATTATTCAGCAAGACCGTCTGAGTTGAATCCCGACTTTGGGCTTAACATAGCCATTCCGTCAGGCAGCAGCTTTCCGTCGGGACACAGCTGTTCGTCACTTGCGGCGGCAACTGTTATGCTTATCAAGGACAAACGATTCGGAATCCCTGCACTTGTACTTGCGCTTTTGATTGTATTCTCAAGACTTTATAACTATGTTCATTATCCGTCAGATGTTCTCTGCGGAATGTTACTCGGCGTGATTTGTGCCATTGTCGTTGTGCTTGTGTTTAAAAAGACAGGTCTTGACAACAGGCTGTCACCGCAAAAGGTTAAAGAAGGCTGATTTTATGAAAAATTACAGATTTGTCGGCAAAACCTCAAAAGAGACTTTTCTCATCAAGGGAATTAATGTTTTCAACGAGCGTTGGATTCATGAGGGCAGTTGTGCCACCGTGACAAATCCTCAGAACGGCAAAAGCTATGTATTTTCAAAGTACATAAGCGGAGGAGTTGAGTTTGTTGCGGGAAAGGACGCAAGCGGTTACTGGCTGTTCTTTGTTGAGGTATAAAACTGTAAAATTCTTTGAAAGAATAATATATATTGGGAGTAAATGTTAAAAATGGAAAACGAAAAATTATTGGCAAAAAATCTGTTTGATTACAGCAGGACTATTGCAAAGCCCTTGCTTGAAACCGTTGATTATCCGTGGGAGGCTCTTCCGAAAATCAGCGAATTTATCATTGAACTCGGAAAAACTCTTGATCCCGAAATCTACGAGCAGAGGGGAGAAAATGTGTGGATTGCAAAAAGCGCAAAGGTTTTTGACTCCGCATATCTCGGCGGACCTCTCATTATCTGCGAAGATGCCGAAATCAGACAGTGTGCTTTTATCAGAGGCAATGCAATTGTCGGCAGGGGTGCAGTTGTAGGCAACTCAACAGAGCTTAAAAATTCAATTCTTTTTGACGGTGTTCAGACTCCGCACTATAACTACATCGGTGACAGTATTCTCGGCTACAAGTCACACACAGGCGCAGGTGTAATCACATCAAACCTCAAGAGTGACAAGAGCCTTGTAACTGTTCTTTGCAACGGCGATAAGGTTGACACAAATGTTAAAAAGTTCGGCGCAATGCTCGGTGACCATGTAGAGGTAGGTTGCAACAGCGTTCTTAACCCCGGTTCGGTAATCGGCAGAAACACCAACATCTATCCGCTTTCGTTTGTAAGAGGTTATGTTCCCGAAAACAGCATCTACAAGCGTCTTGGCGAGGTTGCAGAAAAGTACGAATAATATTTAAGCATTTGTCGGGTAACATAATTGTTGCCCGATTTTTATGCGGCTTATTATGCGAATAAGGAAAAATAAATTATTTTAAATTTTTGCGATTTTTCTGTTGACAATTGTGATATTATTTGCTACAATAACCAAGGTTTTGATGACTTTTATCAGAACAATTTTCTGCCGTGTGCAGAAGTTGGATTGTATAAGCCCGTAATACGGACGGGTGTTTCTACAAACTGCCTTAAACAGTTTACTATAATCCCCGTTAAGGGGCGTAGTATTATGTTTTGGCGGTTTTTTTATTGCCCTTAAATGTTACCCACAACAATAAAGGAGAAAATGATAATGAAAAAGTACGATGTTATTATTGTAGGCGCAGGTCCGGGTGGAATATTTTCTGCATATGAGCTTGTAACAAACAACTCTGAAATAAAGGTTGCCGTATTTGAAAAAGGTCATCTTCTTGAAAAGAGAAAATGTCCGATTGACGGTGACAAAGTTAAAAAGTGCATTTCATGCAAAACCTGTTCCATTATGAGCGGTTTCGGCGGTGCGGGTGCGTTTTCGGACGGCAAGTACAACATAACAAACGATTTCGGAGGCACGCTCTACGAACATATCGGCAAGAAAAAAGCTATTGAGCTTATGGAATATGTTGACAAAATCAATATGAAGTTCGGCGGAGAGGGTACAAAGCTTTATTCCACAGCAGGCACAAGCTTTAAGAAGCTTTGTTTACAGAATAAGCTTAATCTTCTTGACGCATCAGTCCGTCATCTCGGTACGGACATCAACTACATTGTGCTTAAAAATCTTTATGATTACCTTGAAAACAAGGTTGATTTCTACTTTGATACACCTGTTGAAAATGTTGAACTCAAGAACGGCAATGATAAGGAAGGATATCTTGTTGACACAGCCGATGAAAATTATGAGTGCAAAAAGTGCATTGTTTCAGTCGGCAGAAGCGGCAGCAAGTGGATGGAACATGTTTGTCATAACCTTAACATTCCCACAAAGTCGAACCGTGTTGACATCGGTGTTCGTGTGGAGCTCCCTGCCGCAATCTTTTCACACCTCACAGACGAACTCTACGAAAGCAAGATTGTTTACCGCACAGAACAGTTCGAGGACAATGTGCGTACATTCTGCATGAATCCGAAGGGTTGCGTTGTAAACGAAAACACAAACGGCATTATCACAGTAAACGGTCACAGCTATGAGGACAAGGCAAAGCAGACAGAGAACACAAACTTTGCACTCCTCGTCAGCAAGCATTTTTCAGAGCCTTTCAAGGACAGCAACGGTTATGGTGAAAGCATTGCCCGTCTTAGCAATATGCTGGGCGGCGGTGTAATTGTTCAGCGTTTCGGTGATTTGATTCGAGGTCGCCGAAGCAATCCGAGCAGAATCAAAGAAGGACTTGTTGTTCCGACTCTTGACGCAACACCGGGCGATTTGAGCCTTGTGCTTCCAAAGAGAATCCTTGACGGTATCATTGAAATGATTTATGCTCTTGACAAAATTGCCCCCGGCACAGCCAACGATGACACACTTCTCTACGGTGTTGAAGTTAAGTTCTATAATATGGAAGTTGATGTTGACGAGCATCTCGAGTCGCCCCACAAGGGACTTTATATCATCGGTGACGGCAGCGGTGTTACACATTCACTTTCTCATGCCAGCGCCGGCGGTGTATTCGTTGCAAGGGAAATCTTAGCAAATTAAAAATTGACGGCGAGCCGCCGTTCCCAATTCGTGAAGATAGATTGCATAATAAACAGCATATTATGCCCGAGTGCAAAATTGCAAGTGTTTATGCAGTCTATGCTGTAGGGGCGTTCATTGGACGCCCGCATTGATGTAACATTTTGTTTATTCACATAACTTATGATTTAATCAAAAATGTGTATTCATTTGCAACGGTGAACAAGGTTTGCCGTTGCAAAACAGACGATATCTTTCTGCGACTGCAAACAATAAAAATAACCAAAACCTATTGATTTTATTAATCGGTTATGGTATAATAAGCTCGTTGTAAAGCAGACTGAACAATCAGCTTGTCTTGCAATGGTGTTCTTTTATACAATATATTTCTTTTTACGAACAAAGAAATGAATAATTTAGTTCAGAATTGCAAGAAGTCAAAAAGCGTGCAATTAAGTGAGCGACAGGCCCTGTACGATTGGGGTCTGTGAATCATGTCAGGCGGGGAACCGAGCAGCATTAAGCAGTATTGCCGATGCGATGCAGTAAGTCTGTCGTTCACTCATTTGTACGATTGCCGTTATTTCGGCTGACGGCTTGCATTTTTTGTTGATTGCGGGGTGAATTTTTGTATCAGGTACTCTATAGAAAGTGGCGACCGAAAACATTTGCCGATGTTTCGGGACAGGAACACATAACCACAACTCTTTTAAACGAAATCAGCACCAACCGTCTTAACCATGCATATCTTTTTACGGGTTCAAGAGGTACGGGCAAAACTACCTGTGCAAAAATTCTTGCGAAGGCAGTCAATTGCCTTCATCCCGTAAACGGAAATCCCTGCGGTGAATGTGAAATCTGCAAGGGAATTGACAACGGCAGTATCCTCGACATTGTCGAAATGGATGCCGCATCCAACAGAAAAATTGATGATATCCGTCAGATTATTGACGAGGTTCAGTTCAAGCCCGCAAAGTGCAAATACAGAGTTTACATCATTGACGAGGTTCATATGCTCACAACCGAGGCGTTCAATGCCTTGCTCAAAACGCTTGAAGAACCTCCCGAACATGTCATATTCATTCTGGCAACTACCGAAGTTCACAAGCTTCCGCAGACAATTCTGTCACGCTGTCAGCGTTTCGATTTTCACAGAATCCCACCCCGTGCAATAGCAGACAGACTGCTCTATGTTGCAAATCAGGAGGGCGTGACACTGAGCGACAGTGCCGCAATGCTTGCCGCATCTGTTGCAGACGGTGCGTTGCGAGATGCTCTTTCGCTTCTTGACAGATGCATTGCAATCAGCTCGGAAATTGATGAAGATGTTGTTCGCAGTGCCGCAGGACTTGCGAGAAAGACATATCTTTTTGAGCTTTCTAACTGTGTAATCAATAAGAACACAGCAAAGGCACTTGAAATTGTTGACAGGCTTTACGGTGAGTCCAAGGATATGGCAAGGCTTTGCGATGAATTGCTTTCGCATTTCAGAACGCTTATGCTCATAAAGTCGGTAAAAAATCCGAGGGATATCGTGATTATGGCTGACGATGAGTTTGAACAGGCTCAAACACAGTCGGATTACCTCTCACTTGCCGACATTGTTTATTATATGGATGTGCTTTCAAAGGCATATCAGAATATGGGCAGGGGAACAGGCGACAGAACAGAGCTTGAAATGGCGGTTGTAAAGCTGTCATCGGCTGAGCTTGACGGTACAATTGAGGCTTTGGCCGCAAGGGTAACCGCTCTTGAAAAGGCTGTTAAAAAGGGAATAAAGGTGAACTATGTTCCCGAACAGGTGCAAACTGTACCGCAGTCTGTTCAGAATGAAACTCCAAAACCCGAGGTTCAAAATGCAGAACCCGAAAAGTCGCAGGAAACAAAACCTGTTTCGGAAAAAATAAAGGACGAGCCGGTAATTCCGACGCCTCCTGTTGAGATGCCGACACCGAAACAGCCCGTTCAGCCAATACAGGAACAACCCGTTTCTGTACAGCAAAAGCCTAAGAAAACAGCTCAAAGACTGAGCGTTGACCTTGATGCAATCTATAATAACGCACAGCCTTTTCCCGATTGGGCAGAGGTAGTCAACAATATGAAACCTGTTTCAAGGGCAATTGCGGCGGCATTTGCAAATTCTGCCGCTTACACAAGCGGAAAATATTTGCTGATTGACACAGATAATGAAATGGCTTTTGAACTCCTCAAAAATAACGAAAGACGACAGGAAATCCGTCAGCTTATTTTAGAAACAACAGGTCAGCACTATAATCTCGGTCCGTATAAAAGACCGAGTGCAAAACAAGAAGAAAAAACCGATCCCGTTGACAAGCTTATTGAAAGCTTGCAGGGAAGCGATGTAATAATAACACAAGAATAACCGAAAGGAAGATAAAATTATGAAAGCAAGATTACCAAAGGGTTACGGCAGCGGCGGAGCAAACAACATTCAGCAGCTTGCCCGTCAGGCTCAGAAACTTCAGGATGATATGGAGGCCGCATCAAAGGAACTCGAAACAAAAGAGTATGAGGCAACAGCCGGCGGCGGTGCAGTTAAGGTTACAGTAACAGGCAAAATGGAACTCACAAAGGTTGAGATTTCACCCGAAGTTGTTGATCCCGAGGATGTAGAAATGCTCTCAGACCTCGTTATGGCAGCCGCAAATGAGGCAATCAGAGCAGCCGCTAAGGAAAAAGAGGACAAAATGGAAACAATCTCGGGCGGACTTAACATTCCGGGAATGTTCTGATTATGTCGGGATATAATGTTGCTCCGCTTGAAAATTTGGTGGAGCAGTTTGAAAGAATGCCGGGAATCGGTAACAAAACCGCTCAAAGACTTGCATATTATGTTCTCAATCTGTCAAAAACAGAAGCGGAACAGCTTGCGGGTGCGGTGATGGACGCCCACACAAAGATTCACTACTGCAGTAAATGCTGTAATCTTACAGACAAAGACCTTTGTCCCGTGTGTGCAAATCCCGCAAGGGATCATTCCGTTATCTGCGTTGTTGAAACTCCGAGAGATGCTACCGCTATTGAAAATACCCACGAATTTAAGGGCGTTTATCATGTTCTCCACGGTTCAATCTCACCGCTTAACGATATCGGTCCCGACAACCTTACAATAAAAGAACTGCTTGCAAGGCTTAACGAGGAATCGGTTGAGGAGGTCATTATGGCAACCAACCCGACCGTTGAGGGCGATGCAACGGCTCTGTATATTTCAAAGCTCTTAAAACCGCTTGGTGTAAAGGTGACAAGACTTGCCTACGGTATCCCCGTTGGCGGTGACCTTGAATATGCCGATGAATACACTCTTGCAAAGGCTCTTGAGGGCAGAAATGAAATTTAATTTCTTGATTTAAACTATTGACAAATTGTCAAAACAGTAGTATAATCTTGTATTCCACAGTAGAAAGGAGGATGTGCGGTGGCAAATATGAAAACGATTGCTCAGAACAAAAAGGCAAGACACGATTATTTTGTCGAGGAAACCTATGAAGCCGGAATTGAGCTTTGCGGTACGGAAGTAAAATCCTTGCGTGCCGGCAGAGTAAATCTCAAGGACAGCTGGTGTTCAATTGTTGACGGCGAAATTTTTGTCAACGGAATGCACATTTCTCCTTACGAACAGGGAAACATCTTTAACCGTGATCCGATGCGTGTGAGAAAGCTTCTTATGCACAAAAAAGAGATTTTAAAGCTCTACGGCACGGTTAAGCAGACGGGATATTCACTTATCCCGATTAGTTTGTATTTCAAGGACAGCAAGGTAAAACTTCAGGTTGGACTCTGCAAAGGTAAAAAGCTATACGATAAGCGTGCCGATATGGCAGAACGCTCCGCAAAGCGTGATATCGAAAGAGCCTTGAAGTCAAAACAGATTTAATAAACAAAAACCGCATTTGCGAGGGCGGATGCGGTCATATATGGGGATGTAAAGGTTTCGACGGGGATTTCAAACCTTGGTAAGCGAGCGGCGGTGCGGAACCGCCATAAAATCCGCAACTTTAAAATTAACTGACAACAAAACAGTTGCTTTAGCAGCCTGAGTGCTGCTCGTTCCTGCACAGAGTACCTCGGCTGTGTAAGGGGCGTCAATTAGAGGTAAATGTGAACAGGGGAGCGCTCCGAACCCTGTCACAGCTTAGGAGCTGCCAAAGTGCATAGCCTGTTGATGGGCGATGCACCGAGGGAGATTTAAAACACCAACTGCGCTCGGAGAAACCCTTGGCAAGATTTTTTCGGACAGGGGTTCGATTCCCCTCATCTCCACCAACTCGGTCACGATTGCATATGCAGTCGTGACTTTTTCTGTTTATGATAATTCCCATAGCTATGTAGGTAACTTTGTTGTTACGGTTCGGTACAATGTTATAAAACGATAAAAAGCAGAGAGCTTTCGGACTCTCTGCTTTTGTTTGTGTGTGGCTTGTATTTTTGTAGCAAAATGAATTTGTTGTTAATCGGTGCAAGTAACCTTTTTATCTAATCAAAAAAGTAGAAATTATATAGGGTTATTAAACGATTACACAAAGAAGCGGTTCTTCCAGATCTACAATAGTAGAAATTATATAGGGTTATTAAACTAAGAATGCTTCTGATTTAGATATGTCATCTACAATAGTAGAAATTATATAGGGTTATTAAACCGGTGAGCCGATGAACAAAGATTATTTCTATCTACAATAGTAGAAATTATATAGGGTTATTAAACTCCTGAATACGTCCTGTATGTCGAATCATCTACAATAGTAGAAATTATATAGGGTTATTAAACTACCGGGACACGGGATAGGTTGCGAACCATCTACAATAGTAGAAATTATATAGGGTTATTAAACGATTGACAAGCTCGACAGCGACTTTATCTACAATAGTAGAAATTATATAGGGTTATTAAACTGTCTGCCAATGAGCAAGTTCATTCTATCTACAATAGTAGAAATTATATAGGGTTATTAAACTTGCCACATTCGCAGTAGCCGATGTATTATCTACAATAGTAGAAATTATATAGGGTTATTAAACTATATCTAAAATACCTAAACAGTATTATCTACAATAGTAGAAATTATATAGGGTTATTAAACCCTTACTTTGTATGATGTTACATAAATTTCAAAATAACTTAAATAACATATGTGAGATTGTAATAACTTTTTCATTGTTCAATAACCCCATATGGACAAAAATAAATATTAAGACTTGGGTTTGCAGAAGTTAGCCGACTATCAGCAAAGGGGAATCTTCATTCTTGGCAAAACCAAACTTTTTCTATGTAATCTCAGTCTGATTATATACTCTTTTATTATCTGTGTCAAATATCAAGCCTTGACAACGGTACTGTCGGATTGATATTTAACGACAGTACCGTGTTAAAGAGTCGGAATTTAATTATTCGCCATATCATTCTCCTGAACAAATTTCAGCCATTTGTCATTGTGGATTACCGGTTCGACAGTTGAAACATTATCGGCTTTTTTGAATTGTTCAACAATCCACAAACCTTTGCGGGCAATATTGTACGCACCGTTTGCATCGGCATCACACGGAAGCTTGCTCTTTTCATCATATTTTGAACTGTCGTAAAAATTACCGTTTTTGTCCTTGACGGGAGAAAGAATACGGTCCTCGCCTGTTTCAGGATTACTGTTTCGCATCTGTAGGGTAAGTCTTAATAATTTGAAGAAATCCTCAAAAAATTTGCCCTTTGTCTGTGAAAAAATTTCAGCTTTCAAATCGTCAGAATCACGATAATTTATAGAATTGTTATCAAATAATTCTTTGAATTTTTCTGCAAGAATTATTGTACGGTAACTCCATTCGTTATTGTTTGCGGGATTTCTGAAAGCTTCAATCCTTTCGCCGTTAGTACAGATTGTCCACTTTTTGCGATAGTCAGACGCAGTCTTTGGAAACTTATCGTAATCAATGTCAAATTCAAAAAAGTCCTCGCCGGCATTGTATCTTATATCGTCAAATCTTGAAATCATATCTTTGGCTTTGTCAATGTTTTCGTATCGAGGATACAACAAATTTACAAAGCCGGTAACGGGATCAATTTTGCTTGTAAAATCAGGACGAACATAGAAAATAAAACCGCTTTGCGTACCAAGCTTATCAAAGCTCTCAAGCTTGTTCGTAAGCTGGTAGGCATGAAGTAAACCGCCTTCTTCGTCGGGATCAAGCTTTTTGTCAACATAGTAATTAAGTTTGACAATCAGCATTTTTTCAAATTTCTGATATACCTGTTTTTCAAACTTTGTTCTGCCTCGTTTGAATCCGTCAGTCAGCTTTTCCATAACGATGATTGCATCGTACTTGACAACAAGCTGACATATAACATGCACAGCCTGACTGATATAGCCCTCTTTGAGTTCTTTTATACTCTCAATTGCTTTCCAGTTACGGCGCTGTTCCGTACGCTCTTTTTCTCTTGTTGCAAGTTTTTCCCGGTAGTTAGTTTCGTATGTTTTTCCTTTAAACTTGTTTCCGATAATATTGAGTGAGTGCTGGTATATTATAGCACCGTTGCTGTCAATTACGCTGACATAAAGCAAGTTTCTTTCGCCTCTGTCAATTCCTATGATGAAATTGTTGTTGCAGGATTTCAGCAGATTTCTGACATCATCATTGATCATTGCCTTATCCGGAGCTTTAAAATTCATGGTAATAGGGAAGTGAAGTGAAAATTGCCACTTAGTGTAGCGTTTATCTTTAATTAAGTCATAAGGAAAAGTGCTTGCTTTTTTATCATTGAGTGTATTTTTATTTTTTATCGGTGTGTTTTTGGGATGAGTTGGTTTGTCATATTTTATACTTGCAGGACGATAAAACATTTCTGCCTCACCGTTAAGCCTGTACACCACATCTTCAAGATTTCTTTCATCAAACAACATTTTAAAATAAAGTGTATGCAGATTAGGAGTACCCTTGCTATGCGGTGAAAAGTCTTTGTTGTAGAGTTGGAAAAGATAGATTTTTCCTTCATCTACAAGTTTGTCAATAAATGATGTCGGGATTTTCATTTTTGAAATATTATATCCCTGTAAAGCAACATCATTATAAAATTCGCTGATATCATTATATTCGTTTGTTTTTTTGAATTTAAAGTTATAAATTAACCAATTTGGGTACTTTTTAAATGATTCTTTGTAGAAATCAATTAACTTATGGCAATCATCAAGGCTGAACTTATCACCTTTTTTGAAAGTGCCGCTTTTATAAATTTTAAGTATTTCGTCTGACGGTGACAAAAGTTTCTTGCGCTTTTCTGAAAAGAAAACACGCGGGAGATTTCCACTTATTTTAGTCAGAAGTTTATAAACTATCTTTTCATAATAATTGCTTTCATCGCAGTCTTGAAAATCAATATTTTCCAAAATACTATTATTACTTTTATCTATGATTGCAAGATAATACTTTTCATCCCTACAAAGCAAAACGGCTCCGTACTCTCTTTCTTTGTCTTTATCCCAGCCGTTTAATAGCTGTGAATTGCCAAAGTTAAGTTTGATTTTATCGGTTGAAAACGGTTTTTGTGTAACATAGTTTCTGACCTTATCATATAATATGTCTATTCTGCTGATATTATCAAGTAATGGTGTAAACTGACTGTAAAACAAATCATTTTTCTCACCTGTAATATTAGTTTCGGACAAAGGCTTGATGAATTTTTCAATTTCTTTTATGGCATCAAGAAAATTTTTAATTAATGAAATAGATTTATCGTCATTTTTCAAACCTTTTTCATTAGAGTAATTCTCATTGAGTAGAGGTGCTGCTTCGTTGTATTTGTCTGATAAATTGTCGGTAAGTTGCATTAAAGAAGTCTTGTAGTAATCTACGATAGACTTTTCTCTGATTTCATCATTTTCAGAATTGGAAATCAAAACCTGTAAAAATGAAAGTGAAAGTTTCTTTTCTGCTTTGTATGCTTTTTTTCTTTTGTCTTCACGCTTTTGAATATCTTTGATTCTGCTGTTTGAATTAACGGAGTCATAATTTTTGTTCCATAAATCTTCTATTACCGACCAAGAACCGAACATACTGTTTGACAGATTTGTCACGGATCGGTCATTTTGAATGTAAATTCCATTAAGAGAGGAATTATCTAAATTGCCGAATAATAGCTTTGTTTCATCAATTGCTTTTTTTAATGGCATCCCGTCAAGGGTTTCGTCGTTTGCGTAAAACTCTGAAACAGCTGATAAAAGTTCGTTGTCATCTTCAAACTTTGGCGGTATGAATGATACCTTTTCACTCTCACTTAAAATTTGTTTATACAAAATTTTAAGATTAGGAATTTTATCCCGTTTTGATACTTGTTGATTGTACAAATTTATATATTCGTTAATACCCTTAACTTTTGTACCGTCGCTTGTTGTGTAACCGCCGATGATTTTGTTATATTCGGTAATTCCGGATTGTGAAAGCAAAAAGTCAAAATAATCAACTGTAAAAACATCATACAAATTTGTACCGCATAAGCCGGAATAAGTGGCATCTAAATCATCAATTGCGTTTTTGGATAGCTTAGAAATTGCTTTTTCAAAGACCTTGACATTGTCAAGATGCTTAGGCAAATTTTCGTTAATGCATCTATATGCAATTGCCGTGGATTCTTCTCCGTCCGAATACATATTTTTTCTGTTAGTGAAGAAACCTGTAAAGTATGTTGTGAAATTTTTAAATGAGGCTACAACTTCCTTTTCGTCATCATTTTTAAGATGCTTGGGAAGAACTATCTCAATCATCTTTTTATTGAATAGTTTATTATACTCATCTCTATTCTTAAAATTTTTGACGATTTCTTTCCTTAATTCCGATGCACATTCATTAAGTCTTTTTCGGTCTGCATCCGTATCACAGTGATAGTAAATTTCAGCATAATCTTTTAATTTATCTAACCTGATTTTTGAAAGTACATCCTCATTTAAATTTCTGTAAAACCTGTCTGCTATTTTCTTGATTTTCTGATAGTCTTCTTTAAGCTTTTCATCATTCTCAAGAATTTGCTTTGCTTGAAAATAATCCATTGTTTTACCTACAGGATTCAGTTGCATCCTAATTGTTTTTTGAACTGAATTTCTGTGTGTAAGATGCGATATTTTTTTATGCTCTTGCATAAAATATTAGCTCTCCTTTCGTGTTTAAAGTTATTTTTTCTTGTCTACAATAAAACTAATAATCTACCAAAGTAGAAATTACAAAACTCACAGCACTCACAACATTAATTTTTATATTAGTTTATTGTAAGGGCATTTGTTTTGTTAATTGAATTTTACCACATTTAAACAATAAAATACAATTATAATTGTCTACAGACTTATTCATATTTCTTTGTACAATATAACAGATACATATGTAATTATAAACAAATAATAATAGTGATTTTTATAATGCCTATTCTTACACTCTTTTTTGATTTATGCAAAAATGCACTCACAGACTTTTGATAAGAAAAAGGCTTTGACCTTTTACAGTCAAAGCCTCATACTGCCATGGCAATGTCTTGGGTTTATTCAGTTTTATCATACTGCCTTATAAAACCTCGGCATATTCCGTGGCAGTATTTTTGTTTAAATTTCGTTTGGATTTTTACTTTATCATTTTTAAAAATTCCTGTTTTGTCAAAAGCTTTGCAAAGCCGTAATCACGACATATTTTTTGGCAAATCCTTTTTGTTTCATCGTCCATACCGCAGTCAAGGCAAATTACACAGTCATTTCTTCCTCTGCTTATCCATTTTACCTTTGCGGCAGCACTTCGCAAAATATATTCGGCATTTTCACATTTTCCGCTGACGGGAGCAACAAACATAACGGTATTATTTTTTCTGTTACGAAAGAGAAAAAATGTTAATTCACGGACAAATGCACAAATTCCGATTACGGCAAAAACAACAAGAAAAACAGCCGATACAACATTCATGTAATTCACCTCAGTACATTTTATTGCAGGTGTTTCAAAGTGTGCGGTATAAATCCGCAAAATGCAGAAACAATATAAAAAGCGGCTAATCCGCAAAAATGAATGAGGAGAATGAATACTATGGAAAACAATGCATATTGTAACCAAAGCATTATGTGCTCGGTAACAAACTGTAAGCATCACAACAGCACAAAGGACTACTGTTCGCTTGAAGCAATCAAGGTCGGAACTCACGAGGCAAATCCGACTGTTTGTCAGTGTACGGACTGCCAGAGCTTTGAAGCAAAGTGCAGCTGCAAGTAATTTGATTTGAAGCTTACACCCTCAGCCCCTCGGACTGGGGGTGTTTTGGCTTTAAAAGGGGATGAATTTGTGGAGATTTTTTCATCGGTGATTTTTCAGATTGCGGTTTTGTTTTCGTTTATATTTATCGGTTTTACAATCCGACAGGGCGGATTTTTGCCGGAAAATTCAGCCGAAATTTTTTCAAAGCTTGAGAACAGAATTCTTATGCCCGCCGTTGTAATTAACACATTCCGCACCAATTGTACAGTAAAAAACATAAGCGAAAAATGGGTGTTCATTGCCTACAGCACGGGGGTTCTGCTGTTTTGCATTGCAACGGGATTTGCCGTTTCAAGGTTTCTTGGTAAGACGGAATATCTGAAAAAGGTGTACCGCTATTCAATTTCCGTTTCAAATTTCGGATTTGTCGGGACTGCAATGGTGTCGGGAATATACGGCGCAGAAAGCATGGAGCTTTTCGACTATCTTATGTTCACTTTACCGCTTAATCTGTTTACTTATTCAATAGGAATTGCGTGGCTTGTGCCGAACGGACACGGCAAATTTTCAATGAAAAATTTTGTTAATCCGATTTTTGTTTCAATTTTTATCGGAGCAATTCTCGGTTTATTGCCGATTCCAAAATTCAGACTTGTTACAACAATAATCAATTCAACCGCCGCCTGTATGTCTCCGATTGCAATGATTCTGACAGGTTTTGTAATAGGCGGCTACAGCTTTGCAAATCTTTTCGGCAAATGGCAGACCTATGTTGTTGCAGGAATCCGCCTTGTGTTTCTGCCAACGGTTTCGGTGCTTGTGTTAAAGCTTTTTAACGCACCTCAGGAGGCAGTTGTTGCAACACTTTGCGCAAATGCAATGCCGCTTGGACTTAACACGGTAATCATTCCGTCAGCCTACGGAAAAAGTCCCGATGACGGTGCAAGTATGGCGCTTGTGTCACAGCTTACGGCAGTTTTTACGATACCGATTTTGTTCTATATTCTGCTTTAACCCTTGATTAATTCCCACTCCATTGGTACAATATAGGTATAAAAATTTTGGAGGTTTGATTATGGAATTATCTGAGGCTTTAAATAACAGAAAAAGCACAAGACATTATATAGATAAAAAAGTTGACAAAAGCCTGCTTGACGAAATGCTGTCGGCGGCAAATCTTGCTCCTTCGTGGAAGAACTCGCAGACGCCGCGCTTTTATGTTGCAACAGGCGAGAAAAGTAAGGATGCCGTAAGAGAGGCACTCCCTGAATTTAACAGAAAAAATTCAGAAAATGCGTCTGCATATATCGTGACAACCGTTGTTCTCAACCGTTCGGGTTTTGACAAAGACGGTACTGCCGTGACTGAAATCGGCAACGGCTGGGGATATTACGATCTCGGTCTTAACAATATGGCACTTTTGCTAAAGGCAACCGAACTCGGCATTTCAACTCTTGTTATGGGTATCCGTGACGGTGAAAAGCTCAGAAAAGAATTTGATATTCCCGAAACAGAGGCTGTTGTCAGCGTTATCGCAGTTGGTTACACTGATTCCGAAATCGTAAGACCGAAGAGAAAATCCGTTGAGGATTTTGCAAAATTTTATGAGGACTGAGAGGTTTACATAATGAGTGAATTTATCGAAAAACTGAAATCAAGAAGAAGCGTTCGCAGCTTTAAGTCTGATATGCCGCCAAAGGAAGTTATTGACGAAATCATTTCTGCAGGTCTGTATGCGCCGTCAGGAATGAACAGACAGCCGGTTATTATCGTTGCCGTTACAAACAAAGAAATGCGTGACAGGCTTTCAAGAATGAATGCCGAAATTATGGGAAAAGATGTTGATCCGTTCTATAACGCTCCCGTTGTGCTGATTGTGCTTGCCGATAAAGCGGCTCCTACATATCTGTATGACGGTACTCTTGTAATGGAAAATCTTATGCTTGCCGCCCATGATGAGGGACTCGGAAGTTGTTGGATTCACCGTGCAAAGGAAGAATTTGAAAGCAAAGAGGGCAAAGAAATTCTCGAATCACTCGGTATTGAGGGTGACTATGAGGGTATCGGTCACTGCGTTATCGGTTATGTGAACGGTGAATATCCTAAAACTTCACCGAGAAGAGAAAACCGTGTTTTCTATGTTGAATGAGGGAATTTGTTTTTGAAAGGATTGAACAAGGTTGACTTTGCAACAGTTGAAATATGTTGTCACCGTTGCCCGCACAGGCTCAATGAGTGAAGCGTCAAAAGAACTTTTTATTTCCCAACCGGGACTTACAACATCAATCCGTGAGTTGGAAACGGAAATGGGCATAAAGATTTTTACACGCACAAACAAGGGCGTTGTAACTTCAAACGAGGGTGAAAGATTTCTCGGTTATGCACGACAGGTTCTTGAACAGGCAAGCCTGCTTGAGGGAGTGTATAAGTCGGGAACAAAGATAAAGCAACAGTTCTGCGTTTCAACCCAGCACTACTCGTTTGCAGTCAATGCATTTGTTGATCTTATCCGACGGTTTGCAGGCGAGGAGTACGATTTTTCACTTCGTGAAACCGAAACCTACGAAATTATTGACGATGTTGCAAAGATGAAAAGCGAAATCGGAATTCTTTATCTCAACAGCTTTAACAAAGATGCGCTGATGAAAATTATAAAATCAAAGTCGCTGACATTCACCGAGCTTTTTACGGCAAAGCCTCATGTGTTTGTATCAACCGACCATCCGCTTGCAGACAAAAAATCCGTTACAATGGAGGAGCTTGCCGATTATCCGTATCTCTCGTTTGAACAGGGGGAGCATAATTCTTTCTATTATTCGGAAGAAATTTTCAGCACGGTCGGGCGTACAAAAAATATCAGAGTGACAGACAGAGCAACCCTGTTCAACCTTTTAATCGGACTCAACGGCTACACAGTTTGCAGCGGTGTAATCGACAATGAGCTTAACGGTGATAATATAACCGCAATCCCCCTTGATGAAGAGGGCAATATGAAAATCGGTTATATCGAAAATAAAAAGATTCTGCACAGTAACCTTGCCGAGGCATATATTGAGGCTTTAAAGAAACATATTTGATATAAGAAAAACTAATAGCAAACGGCTGATAACAAGTATTTTACAAGTCTGTGAATTCATAATATAATTAACTCATCAAATTTCCACGGAGGTATTTAAGATGAGTAAACAGCACACACCATTTAGATTTGAAACAGTAGGCAGCTTTTTAAGACCCGATTATCTTAAAAAAGCAAGACTTGATTTTGAAAACGGTAAAATCACAAAAGAAGAGCTTACCGCAGTTGAGGACAAGGCTATTCTTGACCTTGTTGCAAAACAGAAAAAAGCCGGTATAAAAGCGATTACCGACGGTGAATTCCGCAGAGCAACATGGCATCTTGACTTCATGTGGGGATTTAACGGAGTTGAACACAAAAAAACCGAAAACGGTGTTGCATTCCACGGCGAACAGGCTTTGATTGACGATACATGGCTTTCCGGCGAAATCTCGGTTGACAGTCATCCGTTTGTTGAACATTACAAATTTGTAAAGGCTCTTGAGGATGAAAACACAGTAGCAAAGCAGACAATTCCTGCTCCCGCACAGTTTTTCCAGCAGTTCATCATTCCTGCAAATATTGAAACGACAAGGAAGTTTTATTCGACAGATGAAGAACTTATCAACGATATTGCAAACGGATACAAAAAGGTAATCAAAGATCTTTACGATGCAGGTTGCAGAAATATCCAATTTGACGACTGCACATGGGGTGTTCTTGTTGCGGAGGGTAGCGTAAACCGCTATGGCGAGGATGCAGATTTTAAGAGTATCAGTGAGAAACTTCTCAAGGTAAACAACCTTGCAATTGAGGGTAAGCCCGATGACCTCGTAATCAATACTCATGTTTGCAGAGGTAACTATCATTCTGCATACTTCAGCAGCGGTGCATATGATCCTGTTGCAGAGAAACTTTTCGGTGAAGAAAATGTCAACGCTTATTATCTTGAGTTTGACGATGAGCGTTCAGGCGGTTTTGAACCGTTAAAATATGTGAGCGGTGACAAAAAGGTTGTTCTCGGTCTTATCACAACAAAGTCACCTGTTCTTGAGGATAAGCAGACTGTAATCAATCGTATTCATGAGGCGGCAAAGTATATTCCGCTTGACAGATTGTATCTCAGTCCGCAGTGCGGTTTTGCATCATGCGAAATCGGTAATAAGCTTACCGAGGAAGAGCAGTGGGCAAAGCTTGCTCTTGTAAAAGAAATTGCAGAAGAAGTTTGGAAGTAACTATATATAAAAAAGCCGACACTTTTCGGAGTGTCGGCTTTTTATCTGTCATAAATCAGTCCTTGCGTTTTGAACTGAATTTGTATGATATAAGGTTGAGGATAAGGAAAATTAAGATTGCACCGATTGAGTACATCATCATAAATGTGAAATCCACTTCGTTTCCGAAAAGGTTGAGGTTGGTTGCAAACGCTTTTTCTGCCTCTGCGGCAAACATTCCGTGGTCTGCTCCTGCGAGTGAGGTCGAAATATCGTTAATGCACGGGCTGACAAGCACATTTCTTATCATAGCCGCAATGTGTGAGCCGGGGATAAGATTTACAAATGTCTGAACTCCGTCCGAAAACTGGCTGACGGGAATGTATGCGCCGATTACAAAACCGATTGCAACCGAAATAAGTGTGTTAAATGCGGCATAGGTTGAATTCTTTTTGAAGAATGACGCAACAAACATAAGAATAAGTACAGCCGAAACAGAGCCTAAAATCACAAGTCCGTATAATTTTAAAAGCTCTGTAAATTCGGGAAAGCTTGAACCCGATATGCACGAAAATGCGATGCCTGCCGTCAGCAAAATTGCGCTGATTACAATTGTGTTTACAACCGCACCCGAAAAGTAGGAGAGAACAACCGTACTGCCCTTTACGGAAGAAGCGTTGTAGTCGTAGTCAATCTTGTTCTGCTTGTCGGAAATCATTACCGAAAGCGAGTTCATTGCAACCGTAACAACAGATGTTCCGATAACGCCCGATACAAGCCATGAATTTACAAGTGCGTTAATCAAATTGTCCTCTGTTTTGATGTTGAAGCCGTCGAGCATTGAAGTCATTGAATCTACATAATTCTGCTTGAGAAACAAAAGATACAATCCGAGTATGATAATCTGTGTCATCATTGAGAAGATAATTGCGGTTTTGTCCTTTAAATATACCTTTATATTTCGTTTTGTCATACCCTTGTATGAGCAAAGTGTTCTTTGAAATTTCATATCAGTCACCCAGCCTTTTACCCGTTACGGTCAGAAACACATCGTCCATATTGCCTTTGATAATCTCAAAATCGACAATTTCAGTATGTTTGTTTGTGATTTCAAGAGCCTGTCTGCTATTTTTGATTTTGATTTTATATGCATCTCCGACTCTTTCAAATTCGAGATTATCGCCCTTGAGAAGATTATCGTTTTCAGAATTTTCTTCCGTGTACCAAACAAGGCTGTTTGACGAATAATCTTTTTTGAGATTATGAGGAGAATCGTTGGCAACAATTTTGCCCGAATCAATAATCACCACATTGTCGCAGTCAACTGTTTCTTCCATATAGTGAGTTGTGAGGAATACCGTAAGTCCTGTTTCTTTGCGAAGATTGTGGATGATTTCCCACACCTGCAGCCTTGTTTTCGGGTCAAGTCCCGTTGTCGGTTCGTCAAGGAACAGGAGCTTAGGTCGGTTAATAAGCGCCCTTGCAATGTCAACCCGTCTGCGCTGGCCACCGCTCAATGTGCCGTATTTTCTTTTGAGAATTTCCGAAAGATCAAAGGTTTGTGTAAGGCTCTCAATTCTTTTGGCGATTTCTTTTTTGTTGAGTCCGTAATATGACGCTCTCGATTCAAGATTTTCTTTAACGGTAAGCTGTTTGTCAAGTACAGAACCCTGAAAAACAATTCCGATAAGCTCCTTGATTTTGTTCTTTTCTTTGTCAAGGTCATATCCGCCGATTTTAACATTGCCCGATGTTTTTTCAAGCACCGTACAAAGAATGTTGATTGTGGTTGATTTGCCTGTGCCGTTAATTCCGAGAAATGCGAAAAACGAACCTTCTTCAACCGTGAATGATATATCATTTACTGCATGAACATCTTTATAATTCTTTACAAGATTCTTAACTTCGATTATGTTACTCATTAAAAATCCCCTCCTTCTGTCAACATAGTAGCACCTTGCAATTCAAAAGAAAAGCAATTTTAGCTGTGTTGCAAAAAGAGGGGAGTAAGTTGCGATTTTGTATGTCAAAATGCAGTTATTCGTCCTGATAATCCTCGTCAGCGTTAAATTTTTTGAGCGATTCATTAATTGATTTTGCCGTGCTTGTCCGTGTAATGTAGCTGAAAAGAAATGTCAGCAGATACACGGCGGTAATCATTGCAAAAACCAAAAGCGCCATAGGAAAATTCTTGTACCAACCAAGCAAAAATCCCTCGGTCATAACAATTGCCTGAATAAGGCAGAAATGAATGACAATTCGTATGCGAGCCTGCAGTTTGGTGGGTTCTTCTTTAAAGTAAAAAAGCAGAGTCGGAATTGAAGTTACCGCACCTGTTCCCATTACAACCCACGGAAAATAGGGGGGATAGTATTCGATTAACGCAATTGAATTTGCAAGGCTTACAACAAAAAGCATTGCAACCGTGATTATGAAAAAGTCCTTTATGACTTCTTTTATAATTTCTTTTAAAGAATCATTCATAACAATACCTCACATTCCAAGCTTTTTCTTCAAGGTCGGCACATATTGCCTTGAAATAATTGCCGTTTCACCGTTCGCAAGCTTTGCCTCAAAACGGCTGTTGACAGACGGTGACACGGAACGGATTTTACCGATATTCAGTATCATTGACTTTGAACATCTGAAAAATTTTGTTCCTTTTAAAATTTCTTCAAGCTCATACAGCTTTTGTTTGGTTTCATAAATATTGTTTTTGCAGTATATAAAGGTTTTGTTGTCAACCGATTCTATGTAGAAAATTTCCTTCGTGTCAAGCTTGAACATCTCGCCGTCTTTTGATGCAAGAAGAAAACTTTTCTGTCCCTTAATGCTGTTTGCAAGCGACATAACCTCGTCGCTGATTTCATGACAGCAAATAATAATTTCTTCCCGTTCCTCAATCCCAACCTGACGGATTGTAACATTAAACATCGCATTCCCTCCGTTCATCAACCATTTTACCATATCAAAAAGAAAATTAACAGTACCGAACCCTAACTTGCAAAATTATGTCGGTAAATTACAATTTTTTGTTGACAAATAAAAATATTATTAATAGAATAATACTATTATTTATTATCTGATTTATTGGAGAGGCTTAAATGAGAGCGTTGACATTTAAAGGATATCTTCTTTCACAACTACAGGAATTGTCGGGAGTGGGCGGAACATCATTGTACTCGTTTTCAAAACTTGCCGAAAATAATTTTCGCCTTAAAGATGCTTTATGCCTTTATCTTATGATGTTTACCGATAAAAATTTAAAGAATAAACTTCTTAAAAAGTACGACTATCTTAATGACGGTTGCGAAAAACTTTCGGGAATTACGGACAATAATGTTGAAAAATATGTTTCCGAAAAAGAATTAAGCGAGTACAAAACAATCTATGATAACTACCTTTACAGATTAAACAAACACAATAATGAAACAAAAATCAAAAATTTGATGTATAAAAAAATCTGTGAAGTTAAACAGCAAAAGTGTATTACAAACTACCGCATTTATAAGGAATTGAACCTTAATGCAGGTAATGTCAATTCTTTTCTCAAATACGGCAACACTGATAAATTGAGTGTTGAAACAGTAAGAAAAGTTCTTACATTTATTAATGAATATTAATAAAAATATATTGACAATATAATATTGCAATGATATAATCAGCTAAACAAAAAGATTAACATTGTATTGCTTTTGAGAGGTGTTGTTTATGTTTTGGTTAGTTTTCTGGATTTTGGTGTGTGTTGCAATTCTTGCTTACGGAATTCGCAGAATGGCAAATCACGATTATCGTTTTGGCTCGGGACTTTTCAAGAGCAGTGACAGCAATCTTGACGAAAAGGACGAGTTTGTCGATAAGGATTATTATGACAAAAAGAATCTTTTTAAATAATATAAAGCAAAATCTAAGGCTCTTGAGTTGTTCCAAGAGCCTTTTGTTGTGTAAAAACGCTCCCGTATTGTACGGGAGCATTTCTTATTTTATTGCCTTTATAAACTTGTAATATGGCTTTTTGATGCGAGGGAGATTATTGTAAATTTCTTCAATGGAATTATAGTAAGCGTTTTCAATAATTTTCAGTTCATCATCGCTTATCGTGTGATTGCTGAACCTCGCCTTTTCATACACGGATTTCACTTCATCTGTAATCAGAAGATGCGAAATTTTCGTTAGATTTTTTAGTTCTTTATAAATGCAGATTGCTCTTTTATTGTTTATTCCTGTTTCAAATCTTTGTTTTCTCTTTTTGATAATGATAATTCTTCTTGAGAAAATTGCGATTAAAGCAAGGGTAACAATTCCCAATGACATCATAGCGATTGTAAATCCGTTAAATTCAAATGAAGATTTACTGTCATTTTTCGGCTTTGTGCTGTGAGAAACCGTGCCGTTTGTCGGAGAAGTCGGTGCTGTTGTCGGTTCAACGGTTGTTGGCTGAGTTGTGTCCGTACTGCCGCCGTTTGCTCTTTGAGAGCCGACATACCTTGCCGGCTGAAACGATGACGGTGTACATTCAAGCGGAATCCAACCCGCCGTATCGCTGTAATACTCAACCCATGCGTGAGCGTTATCGGTTGTTACGGTCACGGTTTGATTTGCGTATGCGGTTGCGTAGTAGCCTGTAACATATCGTGCCGGAATCCCGAGTGCCCTCAGCATAAGCGTGCCTGCCGTGGCAAAATGAACGCAATATCCCGTGTCGCTCTCGTTGAGAAACCAAGTTGCAAAATCTTTGCCCGACGGCATTTTCGGAGTTTTCAACGAATAGGTTTTACTGTTTGAAATATAGTTCTTTACCATTTCAATCTTTTCGGAAACGGTAAGCTCCGAGTCGAGAAAGCCCTCTTGGTCTGCAATTCTACGCAATTCAATTTGTGTTTTTCTCGGAATTTCAAGATAGGTGTCATACACAAATGCTTTGTAATTTTCCGCTTCGGCTGAATTATTGTATCTGTATGTGTTTTCGGCATAAAACGGATAGTGCGAATAATTAAATTCGTTTTTATCCGTATCGTTTTTTACGCACACATCGGCAACCGAATTGAGATTGTCGGGTAGACTTTCCAAAAAGTAGGGAACATAGGCAATCTTACTTTTATTCAGCATATGAACCCTTGTATCGGTTAAAGCATTGTTTCCGATTGTTGCCGTAAACGGTACGAAATTCTGCGGATATCTTGCGGCATCATTGTCGGAAATGATACTCCATATATTGTCCCTGTAGTCGGCATATGCTGTGCCTTTGAGATAAATATTACCGCCAACTGCCGAAGTGACCGTCATAACAGGTGTATGCGTCTGCGTCAGCGGAGAAATATCGCTGAGATTTTCTTTTTCTTCAAGTGAACCTTTGATTTCATTAAGGTTTTTTTCTGTGGAAGTTTTTCGTCCGTCATCAATATTAAAGCTGTTTTCAATGCTCTGCAAAAGGTTTTCCTGCCAGTCAAATCGCTCATAATTTTCAATCGGATTGAACGCAAGCAAAATTGTCATCACAACAAGCATTGTTCCGAATGAAATTGCCGCAATCACACCGCCCTGTGACGGTCTGAATTTGCGTGTGTTCTTTGAAATGTACAAGGCAATAAGACTTGCAATTGCAATAAAAAGACAAACGAGCGACGGCAGAGTGTTTACAAGAATGAAGCAGGGGACAAGCAGTACCATTGACCGCAATGACGGAATCAAAATACGCTTGTATCGTATCAGGCTGATTGTAAAAACTGCACTCAGTATTGCCGAAATAAATACAAAAAGTCCTGTTGCGCTTGTGCCGAGGGTATCTCCCAAAATAATTTTGTTCTGTACGGGAAGATATTGCGAAAGCAGTTTTAAAACCTGAGTAATAACATAACTCAATTGCTCAAGTATGCTTTCAAGTGAAAACAGCAGAGTGAATACAAAAACAATCATAGTGATTGCCACGCTGATAAACAGCACACCCGACTTTTTGACAAGGGAGGCAAGCAATCCGTAAATTGTGCAGAAAATTGCCGTAGGAACTACTATGATGTACCATTCTGTTTTTATGTCAAAAGAGGTGACAAGACAGTAAAACAGGCTTGAAATCAATGTTATGCAGAGAAGAATGTCAATCGTAAAGCTTGTTTTGTTTTTCACAACAAGTCAACCTCCTCACGATCGGCAAAAATATTGTAATGCTGAAAATCGTTTGTGTCGGCAACAAAGCTGCTTTCCGTGTTTAGATAGAGTGCGGAAAAATAGTTTAATATATCGTTTTCGCATCTTATCTCAAAAGGATTGCCGTTCCTGTCACAGGCAAAGCAAATGCCTATGCTCTTAATCATATATCGGCAGACATACATCAGCTTTGCAAAAACGACATCATTTTCGTCTGCATTATCTCCGAAAAAAGGCATTATAAGACAGTTCTTGATTATCGGAACATTCGGTTCTTTTACAATCAGCCCATCGTTTTTTGACGAAAGCTTCCAATGAACATTGCGCAGACTGTCACCGTGACGGTATTCACGAAGCTCATAGATTTCGCTGTTGCCTACAGGCTTAGGCTTGTACCCCGTAACCGTGAAATTACTGCTGTTGGGGATAATTTTCGGTTTTTGTTGTTTTGGAAGGACACGAACAAAGCTACGCTTTTTAATCCTGATCGGAAGAAAAAATATGCCGAGCATATCGTAAATTTTACCGTTTTTGCATACAATGTCAAGCTGTCCGCAATGCTGTGTAAGACTGTTGCATTGTCTGATTAACGGCTTTGTAAATGTACCCGAAAATCTGATTTTTATGTTTTCACAAAGATTTGCTGTAAGGTTGGTTGATTTTATATTCAGCGTGAGCATAGGGCAGAAGAGCGGTTTCTTCTTCTTGCCTGATATTGCAATGTAAAACTCATCCTTGATAAAAACATTTTCTTTTGCAAAAATTTCAATATCGGAGCGTACACTCCGTATCATAAAAGGCAGACTCAGCAAAAGCGAGATTATCGGAATTGAAACAACCGTCAGGAACAAAAACCATGAGAACCAGGCGTAATAAAAAATGCTGAACAAAAATGTTCCCGTCAGCAGACAAAGATAAATTATTATATTCCTTATCATTTTCAAGTCCTCGGTTTTGGAGTTTTTCTGAGAATTTCGTGCAGAATTTCTTCGCTGTTCTTTTTTGATGCAGAGGCTTTTGCGTTGAGAATTATTCTGTGGTTTACGGTGCAAATAAAAATATTCTGCACATCTCTCGGCACAATGTAATCTCTGCCCTCGGCAAATGCGACAGCCTTTGCCATATCGGTAAGTGAAAGCGTTGCTCTCGGGCTTGCACCTCTTGAAAGCAACGGATGCTTTCTTGTTGCCGAAATGAGTGACACAATATATCTTGCCATATCGTCGCTGACAAAAACATTCTGAACCTCCGACTGCATTTCAAGAAATTCATTTTTGAATACAATGCAGTTTACTGAGTCAAGTGGATTTTTACCGCTTCTGTTAAGCAGCATTTTACATTCCGCATCGCTGTCGGGATATCCCATTGAAAGCCTTACCGTGAATCGGTCAATCTGTGAATCAGGCAAAAGCTGTGTTCCCGACGCTCCTGTCGGGTTTTGCGTTGCAATAACAGAAAAAGGCTTTTCAAGCTTGAAAGTGTTGCCTTCAACAGTGACCTGTCGTTCTTCCATTGCTTCAAGCAAAGCCGCCTGAGTTCTGCTTGAAGTTCTGTTTAACTCGTCTGCAAGAAAAAGATTACAGAATACAGCGCCCTTGTTGAAAGTGAATTTTCCTGTATCCTTGTTATAGACCGCAAAGCCCGTGATATCTGACGGCAAAGTGTCGGGAGTGAACTGTACTCTGCCGTATTCAAGACCGAGCACCTTTGAAAACGCAACCGCCATTGTTGTTTTTCCCACACCCGGAATATCCTCAATAAGAATGTTACCTCCTGTGAGCAACGCAAGCAGAGTGGTGACAACCGCCCTGTCTTTACCGTTTATTACCTTTTTTACCTCATTGGTTATAAGTTGAAATTTATTCATTATTTGTTCCTTTGTGTTAAAATTTGTTGTTATATTTTTTATACAATAATTGAATCTGAGCAACGCTCTCTTTAAATTATATTTGATTTGCTTTTTTATTGCAAGTCTTTTTCATAAAATACAGACCAACTTCAGATGTGAAAATATGTTTTTAGGTTATGCAGAATATATGCAAAAAAACGGCAGTCCGTAAAGAACTGCCGCCTAAAAATTAAATTGACAAATAAGAATTAAACTGTTAGAATAAAACCGTGATACCTGCATTAAACGGTAGGCGGTTTCTCCTCACAAGAGGAGGTGGTAACCATGACAATTTCCGATGTATGTTTACTCGGCACTTTAATCGTCAGCGTTATCGCTCTTTGTTACCAAATTTTTGGCAACAAAAAGTAATTTTTTTATTTACATACATAAATAAAAAAGAAAATAACCGCCCGAATTTCGAAGCTCCGGCGGTTGTTTTCTAACCATAAAGAGTGAGAATCCGCTTATCGCAGGTATCTCCTTTTCTATAATTATACTATACCAAATAAAGAAAAAAGTCAAGCATCGTTTTGATACTTGACTTTTTTTATTCAACCGAAATTATCTTCCGAGAATTTCTTTTTTCTGCTCATGGTTTTCATCGTACAAAAGACCGCAGACAGCCATTTTTCTGATGATATTTTTAACGGTGAGGTCAAGACCTGTGTTTTCCGAATAGTCGGCAGGATAGATAAAATCGACTCTGTCTTTCATCAGCAAGTCCTCAACCTTGCTGTCCTTTTTTCGGTAAACCGCAATTGAATACCCGCCGTAGGCTTTCATCATTTTCATACACGGAACATCTGAAAGACCGTCGCCTATGTAAATCATATTGCAGAACGGAACCCGTTTGCTGTCCTCCGGCATTGAACGGTTGAGGTCAACATCATTTGCAACATCAAGAACACCTTTGTTGATTCTGTAAACAAACTGCGTTTTGTTGGTGTAATTTACATCGGTTTTAGGCCATACGGCATTGCCGTTTTCATCGTAAAGAAATTCACACGCAAAAATGCTTTTGAAGTTTTTACTGATTTCCGTACCTTCAATAATTTCTTTCATACCCGAAGAAATTACATAATGTTCAACCTGCATTCCAAGCTTTTTGCCAAAGTCTGAAATCCTTTTGAACCAATCCTTTACGCCGTCAAAAAACTCAACATTTTTTCCCATTTCAACAAGGTCATTTCGCAAAAGAGGCATATTCCTTTCACGGGACATTTTTACCATTGCGTACATATACGCAAGAATTGAGTCCATATGTTCGCTTTGACCGAGTTCGTTTGAAAATTTCCAGAACTCGTCTTCGGTCATATTAAGACGGGGGATAAAGCTGTAATCCTGCATATCCTTCGTACATAGGGTACGGTCAAAGTCATACATAATCGCTGCAACGGGCATTCTGTTCATAACCGCTCCTTATCCGACTGTGGTCGGCTGTGTGACGCTTTTGGCAGATGTCGAATCTGCCTGAGTTGTTGATTCCTCTTTATATTGTGTAATCTTAATGCTTTTGATAACAATGTTCTTAACGGGGATGTCATCCTTGTCAACCTTAGCCGAGGCGATTTTATCAACAACATCCATTCCGTCAATTACCTGTGCAAATACCGTGTAACCTCTGTCAACCGCATTGTATGCACCGTCAAGATAGGCATTTCCGCCGTTTTCCTCATACAGCTTTTTAACGTTGTCGGGAACGCTGTCGGTATCGTAACAGTTTGTGCCGTTTTTCTCAATGAATGCAGTCAGAAGGTTTGAATCCTTGTAGTTTGCAAGCTGGGTTTTGATAGAATCCCATTGACTTGCAAGATGTTCCCAGCCGCCTTCATTCTTATATGTTTCGGCAGTTTTCTGATTGATGAAGAATGCACTTTCGTTTGTGTCCGCACCTGTGTTTGACATTGCAACAGCGCCTCTGATATTGAAAAGCCTGTCGCAAAATTCATCTTCAAATGCCTCGCCGTACGAGCTTGTACCGCAGTAACCGCCGTTTATCATAAAGTCTTTTGTTGCTTTGCTGAAAAGTGAATTGTTATACTTTCCTGCTTTTGCAAGATTTACAAAGTTTGTAACGGTCTTTGGTGCCTGTTCGGGGAAAAGTCGCATTGTTATGTCGCCGTATGAGGTGTGAACAACTGCGATTGTATCGCCGTTCTTCGGCATATCAAGCTGAAAACCGACAGGGTTTGAATCGTGAATAATGTTCGGATTGATTCCGAGAGTAGCGGTATCAATGCCGATGCTTTCAAGATAGTTCTGTGCGGTAGGTTCATCAGCCGTGCTTACGGCAGTAGTTGCAGGTGTTGTTTCGTCGGGAGTCTGCGAGACTTCAGCCTTCTTGTCACCGCAACCCGAAAATGCCAATGCAGAAACACACATAATTGATGCAACCGATACGGCACACATTTTTTTAAGATTGTAAGTATTCATAGATTTGTTTCCTTCCTGTCAAGCCTTGTTGTTATGTAATGTTTCCAAAAAAACAACCTCGGCTCTTCTAATCTGGATTTTATTCTAAAACACACACATTTTTTATACCATAATCACAAAGTGCATTATGGTACAATCACCCATCGAAAATTTTGCATGGCAAAATTTGAGGGGGATATAAATTCGTATAATAAGCACTCAACAAAAGCTCAGATTTCATCGTACTTTTCTTACTTATTATATCATAAATGAAATAAAAATGCAAGTTTGCCGCTTTTTATGAAGGAAAGCGTAGCAAATGCAATAAAATTTTTCTGCAAAAAATTGCGTCCGTGTAATAAGACAGAAAACTTTTTCATATGATTTTCTGTAAACCTAAATATGACGGAGGCTTTAAAATGTCAGAATATTTACCCGAAGGAAAACTTATATCCGAACAGGAAAACATAAATATACTTCACTCATTAAAGATGCTTGAGGATGCAAAAAACAGCGAAAAGATTCTTGAGGCAAAGGCTTGTGTGTGCGACAGCAGTCACAACCTTATTGTTGACCTTGCAGGCATAAAAGGCATAATTCCGAGGGAGGAGGGTGCAATCGGAATTAAGGACGGCTCTGTTCGTGACATAGCCGTGATTTCAAGGGTGAACCGTCCTGTTTGTTTCGTTGTCACCGACATAACCGAGGGCGAAAACGGCAAACCGATTGTAATGCTCTCCCGTGAAAAAGCACAACGCAAATGCCTTGACGCATACATTTCAAGGTTGCGATGCGGAGATATTGTGCCTGCCCGCATAACTCATCTTGAAAACTTCGGTGCATTCGCAGACATAGGCTGCGGAATTGTTGCACTTATGCCCATTGACACAATTTCGGTTTCGAGGATTGAACACCCTGCCGAGAGATTTACTGTAGGAATGGACATCAAAGCCGTTATCAAATCTGTTGAAAACGGTCGTATAAGCCTCAGTCACAAGGAGCTTCTCGGCACATGGGAAGAAAATGCCGAAAGGTTTTGTGCCGGTGAAACCGTGTCGGGAATTATCCGAAGCGTGGAAAACTACGGTGCTTTTGTGGAGCTTACACCAAATCTTGCAGGACTTGCAGAAACAAAAGAGGGAGTCCGTGCAGGTCAGCAGGCAAGCGTTTACATAAAAAGTATCATTCCCGAAAAAATGAAAATCAAACTGATAATTATTGACACCTTTGATTACAAATATAATCCGAAATGCCCCGAATACTATTGCGACAGCGACCGTATCGACCGTTTTGTATATTCACCTGAAAATTGTCGGAAACGGGTTGAAACAATATTCGATACCTGAGTTGACAGAAAAACTCCCGAATGATATTATTTAATTGTGAAATCGAATTATTGTTCGGGAGGTTTAATATGCAGTTTACGACATCCGAGATTATTGTGCTTTTATTTTGTGCAATAACGCTCATTGTCAGCGTTGTCACATTAATAACAGTTCTCAAAAGGAATAATAACAACAGAACGGAGAACGAACTTCAAAGGATATTGCTCAATCAGCAAAGCTTTGCGCAGTCGCAAAATGACAGAGCGGTTCAGCTTGAACAAAGACTTCACAGCTTTTCAGCCGACAATGTTCAGAGCCTTGAAAATATCAGACGCTCGGTTGATGAAAAGCTTGAAAGTATAAGGCGGGAAAATCTCCGTCAGCTTGATGAAATGCGACAGACAGTTGATGAAAAGCTTCAAAAAACACTTGAGGAAAAAATGAATAAGTCTTTTTCGCTTGTCAACGAAAGACTTGAACAGGTTTATAAGGGACTCGGTGAAATGCAAACGCTTGCGGTAGGCGTGGGCGATTTGAAAAAGGTTCTTTCAAATGTCAAAACGAGGGGCATACTCGGCGAAATTCAGCTTGGTGCAATTCTCTCCGAAATCCTTACAAAGGAGCAGTATGAGGAAAATATTGCAACCAAAAAAGGCTCAAAAAATGTTGTTGAGTTTGCAATCAAACTGCCCTCTGACGGTGCCGGTACAGTATATCTGCCTATTGATTCCAAATTTCCGGGCAATACATATTCTGCTCTCCGTGATGCGGTTGAAAGCTGTGACAGGCAACGCATTGAATCGGCACAAAAAGCACTTGTTCAGCGTATAAAGGGCGAGGCAAAGGATATTCACGATAAGTACATTGATCCGCCGAACACAACGGAATTTGCAATTATGTTTCTTCCGTTTGAGGGGCTTTACAGCGAGGTTGTCAATATGGGACTTGTTGAAGTCCTTCAGCGTGAGTATAAGGTGAATATTGCAGGTCCGAGTACAATGGCGGCTCTGCTCAATTCGTTGCAAATGGGATTCAAAACCCTTGCCGTGCAAAAGAGAAGTGCAGAGGTTTGGAAAATACTCGGCGGTGTAAAGACCGAGTTCGACAAGTTCAATGATGTGCTTGTAATGACACAGCAAAGACTGGATCAGGCAAATAAGGAACTTGACAAGCTTGTCGGAGTTCGCACCCGTCAAATTCAGCGTCAGCTTAAAGATGTTGAATCCGTCAACTTGTCGGAACAGAATCTTTTTGAATAAACAAAAAATTAAGGCGAAACAGATTTGTGTCTGTTTCGCCTTCGTTGTTACTGTTGATTAACCTTTGTAGTCAATCCATTCGTCGTCAACCCATTTTAGTTTAGTTTGATTCCATCTTCTGTACTGGAGCTGTCCGTGACTTCCACGACGCCATTTTCTTACTATAACATCAGCTCTTGGCTGAATAGCAGTTGAATCGGCACCGCTTTCCAAAAATGAACTGTCAGGAGTTGCGGTTTCAATCACTATAACGCTGTCGGGGGTTGAATCTGTTTCTGCTGCACCTGCAACCATAACGGTTCCCTGTGCGATAATTGCTGTCATAATAAATGCTGTAAAAATTTTTGCGGCTTTCTTTTTCATCTGTCATTTCTCCTTTAATACAAGACAGTAACTATATTCGCCGTTCTCAACTTGCTCATAGGGGATAATAATAGAATTGTCGTCTGTATAGACAATGCCTTTCTTTTCATCGTAAGGCTCAAAAATGAGGTGAGTGGTTTTGTCTTTTTCAACATAAACATACATATTTGTTTCGTCATACACTTCGACATTATCATTGTATTCACCCGATTCAATGAGATCGGCTACACAATCCTCGTATGTGGCGTCCCAACCGGGGACAATCAAAAAGCAGTATGAAGCAAAGAATATAGCGACAACAAGCAATGCCATTAAAGCTGTAACAACATTGTTTATAATTGTCTGTTTTTTCTTCGGGTACAGAATCATTTCCATTCTGCTTATAATTTTTTCGCCCTTATCGTTGGTTACAAAACTCATTCCGACAAGCGCACTTTTCAGTGCAGTTTCCCTGTCGCTCTTTTCACTTTCTTTTTGTTCTTTATAGGCTTTCATTTGCGTTACAAGTACTTCGTAATACACAGTACATCTGTTCTCGCTAAGCTTGCTTGTAACACGCTTGTCACACCTGAGTTCAAGACAGTAGGTTAAATCTTTTTTCAAAAGGTGGGCAAACGGATTCCACCAAAAGATTCCGCAATAAATTTCCGTCAGCAATTTAATCCAAATATCCTTGTTTTTTATATGACAGCATTCGTGCGTTGCGATATATCCAAAATCCCTGTCGTCAAATTCACGATTCGGAATAAGAATAACAAGATTGAAAAATCCGTATGTAACAGGGGAGATAACGCAATCGGTAATTTTTAGCTTAACTTTTCTTCTGATTCCGCACTTTTGCGAAATGAGGTCAAGCTTTGCCTGCATTTCGGGTGTTCCGTCAATAACATTTGCTTTCAGAGCTTTGACTGCTTTGTAATACTTAATCATCACCCGTGAAATGTATATCACACTTCCGGCAATCCATACTGCTACAAGCAGGTTGAGCCATGTGAATTCCGGAACAAACAGCACATCTTTGTTGGGAGTCAGAACATCCATTATTGCGGCATACACATTTTTATCGGAAACTGTATATGTAAATTTGAATTCAAACGGAAATACCATTCTTACAAATGTTACAACATACAATCCCAAAATCGTATAAAGACCGCAGTAATTACAAAAAGCAACCTTTTTTCTGAAAAAGTAAAGCAGCACTATAAAAATGCTGCTTATTGCAATAGAAAACAAGAATGAATAAAAACTTATTTGCATAGATTATTTGCCGAGTTCTTCACGGCGCTTTTTAAGGAGAGCTTCAAGCTCATCAAAAACATCTGAGCTTTCGGTTCTCTCAATAAGCTCTGAGAAGAGAGTCGGAATATCGCTGTCGGCAAAATTCGGTCTGTCCGAAATCTGCTTGATTGCATAAGCGTCCTTTGTCATTGTAGGAACAAAAGTACGGGCATAGTTCTTAGTCATCTGCTTAACACCGACAACTTTAATCATGTCCTTCTTGAGAAGAGAATTGATAAGAAGGTTAATGTAACTCTTTTTCCATGTTTTGTTTACAGCCTTCTTAACAATTTCTGAGCTTGTGAGTGGTTCATCGAGGTCCCACAATAAGTACATAATTTCTTCTTCACTTTTAGTAAGCATGATATTTACCTCCAAAATTAAGTTTATAAATAATATTAAGCATTTAACTTGCCCTCATTATACTATTTGATACAGAAAAAGTCAATAAAAATCTTAAAAAATTATGTGATTCAGGATAAAATCAGCCATTTTCGCACATATTGTTAAAAAATGACTATAAAAATGCGGAATGTTGTATATTATAAAAAGCATAATATTATGGTTTATTCACAAAATCCTGAAAAAGCACAACAAGTCACCGCAAAAAATATTGCGATGACTTGTCTTTTTATTGAAAATATTCAATTAAGCTGTTTTTATTCCGAAATCTTTTTCTGTTCCTTTTTATCGTGGATAAGTCTTGCAAGATACACCGCAGGGGTGTCGAGCAGACTTGTGAAAATGTAGATTACATAGCTTGAAAGGAAGATTGAAACGAGTGTTCCGAAATCATAAGTTCCCCAAAACGCAAAAGCGGTGAAAAGGGCTGTGTTAAGAATTTGACTGATAAGCGTTGAACCGTTGTTTCTCAGCCATAAAAATCTTCTCTTGTCACCGAATTTCTTTTCCGTGAACTTCCACCACTTGTGATAGAGCCACACATCAAACAGCTGACTTATCGCATATACAATAAGTGATGCAAAAATCATTCGGGGAGTGTTTGAGAAAACCGCCTTGATTGACGGCATAATCGTGTCGTTCGGACTCGGATTGTAAAGCATCCAGCTTTGTGAAAGCACAAGAAAAAATACCGATGAGAGTATTCCCGTAAGAACCGCCTTGTTGGCGGCTTTTTTGCCCTCACATTCCGAGAGAATGTCCGTAATCAAAAATGTTACCGCAAAAAGCACATTTCCGAGAGTCTGTTCCATTGAAAAAGCGTTTACAAGGATTAAAGCCTCAATGTTCGCAAGAATTGTTGCTACGGCTGAAACGCAGTAAAGCCCGGCTTTGCCGAAAAGAGCATAGCCTAAAACTGCCATACCGTATATGAATACCACCGAGAATATAAGCAAAAGTTCATTTATCATATCAGTCACCTACTCCGAAATCCGTGTTGTTAATTAAAATATCCGTTCTTGGGTTATCCTTATATACAGGATAGATCTTCTGCATAAACTCTTTTATGACAGCTTTGTCGGGTTCAACTTCCGTTGTGTTGTCACACATAATGTTAACGCAAATTCGTTCAAAATATTTTAATCCCAACTCAATATCCTTTTGCATGGTTTCGGCTGTCTGACCTTTAATTCCGAAAAGAAAATTAGCTTCGTCGAAATTCTCAGCAATAACAGCGGGATTGCTCTCTTTGATTCCTTTTTTCAGAACATTTTCTCTGAAATCGCAGTCAAAGGTTTCAAGACCGATCTTCATTTTCAAATCAAAATCCGCAAAATCTTTTCTGAGCTGACTGATTTTGTTCCGATAAAGATAATGTGCCTCAAAATGAATGGTATTTATCTTTTTTTCTTTGCACACCTGTTTGATAAAATCAAGTGTTTTTTTGTCAAGCTCAAAAACCGAGCCTGAGTTAATGACCTCAAGGTCACCGAAAATTCCCGTAACTTTTTCAAGCACGGCTTTGTTAAGACGAAAGTTTTCGTCCTCGTCACTGCACCTGTCGGTGTAGTAGTCGCAGAAGATGCATTTTCTGTAAACGCAACCGCTTCCACGCAGAAGAACAATCTCACGATTGTTCTTTTCATTAATAATACTGTATCTCTCCATACTCTCTTTCCGGCACAAAAAAAGCACCCACACAAAAGAGGGTGCAAAAAGGGCGTAAAAAGCCCTGTGCCTTTCTCCTTAGTTTTGATAGAAGGAGCAGCCTATCGGCGTCCTTCCGGCAGGATGGTTACGAACTGCCACAGAGTATGCTATCACAAATTCCGTTTTATGTCAACTGCAATTTATTATTGCATTATATATGTTTAAGAGGTATAATGAAAAGAAAAAAATAAGTGCAAAGTAACTTTTTGAGTGACTTTGCAGGCTCAAAATTCCATATGGGAAAATTAGCGAATTTTGTCATAAATTCCCGAAAAAAACAGCCTATTTTCTTGTATTTTTTAGTTGACAAAGGGACAAACCTTTTGTATAATAATAAACAGCGTTTTAATATGTGTCTATGCTGTCAAGAGGTGCAGATATGCTTTTTGAGCTTAAATCCGTCTTTCAGAATGACGGTGAAGAAAAACAAGTTGAATATAACCTTGACTTGTCAGGTCTTGATGTTGACGGAGTTTATCCATTCAAAACTCCTGTTGTCGTGACTGCCAAAGCAACAAACAGAGCAAGTTTGATTACTCTTGTAATCAATGCACACTTTGATTACAGCCGTGACTGTGACCGTTGCGGTGAGCCTTATACAAGAGAGATGAATATGAGCTTTGAACACAGGCTTATTCAGACTCTTGCCGATGAGGAAAATGATGACTATATTGAAACACCTGATTTTACACTCGAGCTTGATGATGTTGTAATTTCTGACATTTTTCTTTCGCTCCCGTCAAAGAATCTTTGCAGGGACGATTGCAAAGGTCTGTGTCAGATTTGCGGACAAAACCTCAACAACGGTGAATGTTCCTGTGATAAGCGTCAAACGGATCCAAGACTTGAGATACTTAAACAGTTGATTGACTAAGATAAATTTTGTAAGGAGGTTTTTGTAATGGCAGTACCCAAGAACAAAACATCACACGCAAGAAAGAGCTCAAGACGTTCAACAGTATGGAAGATTAATGCTCCTGAACTTACTGCTTGTCCTAACTGCGGTGAATTAACAGCAGCTCATAAGGCTTGCACAAACTGTGGTATGTACAACGGCAGACAGGTTGTTGTAAAGAAAGACGAACAGTAATTTTTATTACAAACATTACGGGCGGCAGTTATCTGTTCGCCCTTTTGTTTTGCAAATTTTACCGTATATACAAAAACAATTTGCAAACCTGTTGATTAAAAACGGTATTTTGTGTAGAATAAAAGTGTATGTAAAAATGTTTTGCGAGGTGAAGGTGTGGCTGTTAAAATTTTTGATGTCACAACCGGCAGTCATGCCGACAAAGCAGGGATAAAAAAAGGGGAAACCCTCCTTTCAATCAATTCAAACGAGATTGTCGATGTTCTTGATTACCGATTCTATCAGGTAAACCGCAAGCTTACTCTTGAGGTTGCGGATGAGGACAAAAATGTTCGTACCATAGAAATGACCAAGGGAGAATATGAGGAAATCGGTCTTGAGTTTGAAACCTATCTTATGGACAAACAGCATTCGTGCCGTAATAAGTGCATTTTCTGCTTTATTGACCAGCTTCCGAAGGGGATGCGTGAGTCGCTCTATTTTAAGGATGACGACAGCCGACTTTCGTTTTTGTTCGGCAACTATATCACGCTGACAAATATTACAGAGCATGAAATTGACCGAATTATAAAAATGCACATAAGCCCGATTAATGTGTCGGTTCACACAACAAACCCCGAGCTTCGTTGTAAGATGATGAATAACCGTTTTGCAGGCGATACATTGAAATATCTCAAACGCTTTGCAGACGCAGGAATAACGCTTAACTGTCAGATTGTTTCCTGTCCCGGAATTAATGACGGTGACGAGCTTGTCAGAACATTGACCGATCTTGAAAACCTCGGTGTTAATATGACTGCGATTGTTCCTGTCGGACTTACACGCTACCGTGAAAACCTTTATCCGCTTGTTCCTTATAATAAGGAAACGGCAGGGCAGACAATTGATATAATTGAAAAAATGGGTGATGAGTGCGTCAAAAAGCACGGCAGACGAATTTTCTTTCCGGGTGATGAATTTTACCTCCTTGCCGAAAGAGAAATCCCGTCACCTGAATTTTATGAGGACTTTTCCGCTCTTGAGGACGGAATCGGTATGATTGCGTATCTGACCGATGATGTAGGCTGGAAGCTTGAAGAGCTTGATGCAGACGAAAGCCTTTGCCATAAGGTAACAATTGCCTGCGGCGAGGGAGTGTTTCCGTACATGAAGCGGATTATGTCGATGATTAACGAAAAATTCCCGAATATAACTATAAATACAAGGGCGATTAAGAACAACTTTTTCGGCGGAGGAGTAAATGTGTCGGGACTTGTCACAGGTGGTGATCTTATTGATCAGCTCCGTGACGATGACCTTGGCGACAGGCTTATTATCACGTCATCAATGCTCCGTTTTGAAAACGATTTGTTCCTTGATGATGTTTCAACAGATGATGTTGAACGGGAACTCGGTGTAACTCTTGTTCCCGTCAATAACAACGGAAACGACCTTGTAGAGGCTGTAATTGCAGGAAAGGACTGATAAGATGAACAAACCCGTAATTGCCGTTGTCGGCAGACCAAATGTGGGAAAGTCAACGCTTTTCAATAAACTCATCGGTCAGAGATTGTCAATTGTTGACGATACTCCCGGTGTTACCCGTGACAGAATATACGGTGAGGTGGAATGGTGCGGAAAAACTGCCTTTATTGTTGACACAGGCGGTATTGAACCGAAATCAGATGATATTATTCTTGTGCAGATGCGCCGTCAGGCTCAGCTTGCAATCGACACGGCTAATGTTATTATTCTTGTAACAGACTGCAAGTCGGGCATGGTTGCAACGGATATGGATGTTGCACAGATGCTCCAGAAGTCGGGCAAGCCCGTTGTGCTTTGTGTAAACAAGTGCGACACACTCGGCGAACCGTCACCTGAATTCTATGAGTTTTATAATCTCGGTTTAGGCGATCCTATCGAGGTTTCAGCCGTTCACGGTTACGGTACGGGCGACCTTTTGGACAAGGCTTTTTCAAGCTTTGATTATGATGAAAATGCGGAAGATGACGACACAATCATCAATGTTGCGGTAATCGGAAAACCGAACGCAGGCAAGTCATCTCTTGTAAACAAAATTACAAACGAGGAACGCTGTATTGTGTCTGATATAGCAGGCACAACCCGTGACACAATCGATACGCTTGTTGAAAATAAGTACGGAAAGTTCAACTTTACCGATACCGCAGGACTTCGCCGTCAGAGCAAAATCTATGATAATATCGAAAAATACAGTATTATCCGTGCAAAAATGGCTATTGAACGCAGTGATGTGTGCGTTATTATGATTGATGCGACAGAGGGCGTTACAGAACAGGATACCAAGGTTGCAGGTCTTGCGCATGAGGCAGGCAGAGCGTGTATAATTGCCGTAAACAAGTGGGATGCTGTCGAAAAAAACGATAAGACAATGCAGGAGTTTCGCAAAAAGCTTGACGCAGATTTTGCGTTTATGTCATATGCGCCAAAGGTATTTATTTCCGCAAAAACAGGTATGCGTATCGACAGACTGTTTGAATATATCATAAGCTGTAATGACAGCGCAAACCGCAGAATCAGAACAGGTATGCTCAACGAACTTCTTGCACAGGCTACAACAAGAGTTCAGCCGCCGTCGGACAAGGGTAAGCGACTTAAAATTTTCTATATGACTCAGGCTTCCGTAAAACCGCCGACATTCGTTTTCTTCTGCAACAATGCACAGCTTTTCCACTTCTCATATCAGCGTTATCTTGAAAACAGAATCCGTGAGGCTTTTGCTCTTGAGGGTACGCCGATCAAAATTGTGGTAAGAGAGAGAGGAGAAAAGTAATGGAGCATATTTCGGCAATTTTAGCAAACTGCTGGTGGATGATTCTGCTTTCGGCATTGATTGCGTATCTTCTCGGCAGTATCAACACGGCTGTTCTTGTCACAGGCATTGTGACAAAGGGCAAAAAGGATATCCGTCAAATGGGCAGCGGCAATGCAGGCTTTACAAATGTACTGCGCAGCGTCGGTAAAGTACCGGCAATCATCACCATTGTGTGTGACGCACTGAAGTGTATTATCGCCGTGCTTATCGGAGGTTTCATCTTCTCGTTTGCATCGGTTGCATTTCAGGGTGAAAGCCCTATTTTTATAAACGAGCTTATCAACTGCGGAAAATATGTTGCAGGTATTTTCTGTATTCTCGGACATTCATACCCCGTGTATTTTCACTTTAAGGGCGGCAAGGGTGTTGTAACCGCCGCCGCTCTTATGCTGACAGAGGATTGGCGTGTATTTATCGCAATTATTGTAACTTTTCTTATTATCTTCCTCTGCTCAAAAATTATATCACTTGCAAGTGTTCTCTGTGCGATTCTCTATGCGCCTTACACCTTTGCAATGACATTTATCTTTGACTTCATAATTTACAAGGATTATTCTCTTACATATGTAATCTTCTCAACTGCGGCGGCTCTTTTAATCGGCGTTTTCGTTCTTGTAAAGCACAAAGAAAACATCAAAAGACTTCTTAAAGGTGAGGAAAAGAAAATTACTGCCAAAAAATGACGGCAGTATTGACCGAAAAGTGATTTGGTTGTACAATAACTTTGGTATGATATTTATTATATTTTAAATATTTCTGATACGGAAAATAAATTATATTGAGAGGTTGAATTAAAATGTCAGATTGTATTTTCTGCAAAATCGTTGACGGCTCAATTCCGTCAAAAAAAGTTTATGAAGACGAAAAAATTCTCGCTTTCTATGATCTTGAACCACAGGCTCCCGTTCATGTGCTTGTAATTCCAAAGGAACACATCTGCTGTGCAGACGCAGTTAATGAAGAAAATGTCGGCAATATTGCTCACATTTTCACTAAAATTCCCGAAATTACAAAATCACTCGGACTTACAAACGGTTACCGTATTGTAAATAACTGCGGTGATGACGGCTGTCAGAGCGTAAAGCATATGCATTTCCACATCCTCGGCGGCAAAAAGCTCAACGGCACAATGGCATAAGAAGGGACTGCAATAATGGATACATATAAGATTAATATTGAAGGACTTGACAGAGAACTCAGAAAATTCCCTGTAAACGATAAGCTTGATATTGCCGCATTTATTATGTTTGGTGACATTGAGATGACAGAGGTTGCCGCAAGAGAACTCCTCAAGCGTGTTCCCGAACACGATGTTGTTGTGACTGCCGAAGCAAAGGGTATTCCGCTTTGCTATGAAATGGCTCGTCAGGGCTGCAGAAACTATGTTGTCGCAAGAAAAAGCGTTAAGGTTTATATGGGCAATCCTATCGGAGTGACCGTTAATTCAATCACAACAAAAAATGAACAGAAACTCTACCTCGGCGAAGATGATGTAAATCTTCTCAACGGCAAGAGAGTTCTTCTTGTTGATGATGTAATTTCAACAGGCGAAAGTCTTCACGCTCTTGAAACGCTCGTTGAAAAAACAGGCGCAAATATCGTTGGCAGGGCGTCAGTCCTTGCCGAAGGTGACGCTAAGGACAGAGATGACATTATATTCCTCAGCGAACTTCCGCTTTTCTTTAAGTAATACTGAGTAATTATAAAATCAAATTTAAACAGCTGTTGAAGTGTGCAGATTATACCGTCCGCATATTTTGACGGCTGTTTTCCTTTTTTATACCATAGATATAAAGTGTAAAAATTAAAGTGTAGAAATTGTTCAACTTATAAATGATTGAATAGAAACAGTGGTGAATAGATAATTTAATGAGAAGAGATAGCAGCAAAATTAACAAAAATAAAAATATTTTTTAAAAATAATATTTATATTGACAAATGAAATTCTATATGATATTATAAAAATACAAAAAATGATATACTTGAGGTGATAAAAATAACCAAATAAATAATAAAGGAGATGCCATTATGAAAAAAGTATGTTTATGCCTTGCTTTTGTGTTGGCAGCGGTGTGTATTCTATGTTCCTGCTCTGATTTACCTGCACCAAGTACCTCTGAAACCGTGAATCCTTCCGTAGATGTTACTTTGAAAAAGTGGGAAGATTGCGGAGCGAGTATTGATAAAGCGGAAGAAATTTCCGGAATTAAGTTTGGCGAAAGTTTGAAAAATATTGTAAGTGTAAGAGCTATTCCATACACGGCGATCGAAGTGGTTTGTTCGTTAGATAAATCTGCCTCTGACAATACTGTGACCTTGCGCAAGGCTGTCAGCTATGCTGTAAAAAACAGTGAAAATCTCAGCGGAGTCAATACAAACGGACTTTCTCCCACAATGGCGACTTTTGAAATTAAGGGTGCGAATTTTGTAAATGAAAAAGGTGAAACTGTAGTAGGAGAATATAATGATAACAATTATAAATATTCTTTTTATTGCAAAAAAGGATTGAATGGTAACCGAGTGTATAATTATATTAAAAAAATGATTACTGAATAAGGATTGATTTTTATGAAACGGCTGTTTGGACTTATAGGATTTACTTTCCTGTTTGTCCTTTCAGCCGTTTTTTATTCCGATTTTAACGAAATTGTCTTTGCAATAATCGGCTCATTGGGATTGCTTTCCGTTGCTGTCGGTATATTTTTAATTGCTTCAAAGAAAAATAAATCATTCGGCAAGTCGCTGTGCGTATTTGCTTTTGCTGTAATATATTCTGCGGGCAATATGATCGGCTATTCCGAATATATTAACAACACGGTCATAAATAATTATTCTGATAAAGAAATCACAGCAAGCGGATATATCTGTGATGAAATCATCACCACCGATTCATCATGCAGCTTCGTAATCAAAACCGACAAAATCAACGGTCAGCCGTCAGATGCGAAAATTCAAATTATTTCGTACTCAAATGTTGACGCAGAGCCTTTTGAAAAGGTCAACTTCACGGCTCATACATACAAGAATAATGTAAACTCACAAATCAGTCACGGAATTTTTCTGAAAGCATATTCCTATGACGGCTTCAAAATTGAACCGACAGGAGAGAAGGCAACAACTTTTTATTCATTTGCGGTTTCAATAAGACGAGCAATGAAAAATTCCCTTGATATGCTGTTGCCGGAGGATTATTCAACGCTCTGCCGTGCCGTTCTTTTGGGCGAGAAAACAGCTCTTGATTCAAGCGTTAAAGATGATTTTTCATTGACAGGCACTTCGTTTTTAATAGTGGTTTCGGGAATGCATCTTGTTATAATCACTTCGTTTGTATTGTTGTTGGTGAGAAAATTAACAAAAAACAGATTTTTAATAACAGCTTTTACCACCTTCACGGTTATTGCTTTTATGGCTGTAACGGGCTTTGCACATTCGGTTGTCCGTGCAGGCGTTATGATGATAATTGTGTCGTTTGCATCGTCAAATCTCAGAATAGCCGACTCGCTGAATAATCTCGGCTTTGCCGCAATTGTCCTGACAGTTTTCAACCCATATGCGGTAGCTGATATCGGAATGTTGCTTTCATTTTCGGCAACGACGGGCATAATTCTGTGGTCAAGACCGATTGAACGCTCTGTGCTGAGATTCTTTCACTACAAAAACAAGCGTAAGGACGGTTTTGTCGGAACGGTTGTCTATTATATCAAAAGGCTGTTTAAAATCTGCGTAAATATGCTGTCGGTTTCAGTATCTGCATTTCTGTGGATTTTGCCGATAACCGCCGTTGCGTTCAACAGAATTTCCCCGACAGTCATACTTGTTTCTCTGTTATGTGAACCGTTTGTTTCGGCACTTTTGGTGTGTTCTCTGTTGTGTTCGGTACTTTTTATTTGCCCGTTTATATCATTTTTTGCATACCCGTTTGGACTCGTTTCGGGATTATGTTCAAAGGCAATTTTGTGGTTGGTTTCAACTTTTTCACAACTCCCATTCAGCACAATTAAAACCCATTCGCTCTATTGGTTTGTGTGGATAGGCGTCAGCATACTTCTCGCAATTGGCGGATTGTTTGTAATAAATCGAAAATTCTATGTCAAAATTTCTGTTTCGGTATCAATTTCAGTCCTCGTAATCGGAGCGTCGCTCAATGTGCTTTTAACAGCCGATAACGGTGAAATGAAAATCTATAATGTCGGCAACGGTGTTTTTGCAACAGTCAACTGCCCCGACAGCTGTTCGGTGATTTCATGCGGAGGCAACAGAGCAAGCGCAGACGATGTGACTGCCGATATCAGCGAAAGATACTCAGATATTGAATATAAGATAATTCCAAATCAGAATAATAAATACTCTTCTCTTGAACGCTTTGCGGTCACAAAATTTGACTTAAATAATATTTTGGTATATGATAATGACATTAAAAAGCAAAATCTTTTGAACGCTTTTGACGGTAACAGCCGACAGACTTTCGGCGGAAACAGTCATTTTACGCTGAATCTTTCCGATACGGTGACGGATGAGGTAATCTGCGTTGACAACACAATGTTTCAGTTCATAAAAGGGAAAAATATGACTGTATTGTTTGTGCCGACAGATGCAGACCTTTCAAATCTGCCCGAAAAGTATCGCAATCCCGATTGTTTGTTGATTGATTCCGTCCCCGAAAATTTCGATTTGATATCATGCAATACCGTGATATTTTCGGGATCGGAAAAGCAGTTTAAGAAAAATTATGATTCTATTAAAGAAATCAGTCCAACCGTTATTTCAACATCTGAAAGGAACATAACGGTCAATCTGAACGGAGGATAAAATGCCGCGCATCACCGAAGCAGACCTGAAAAAACAAATTAAAAATAAAAGCTTTTCGCCTGTGTACCTAATCTACGGTTCAGAGCAGATGTTTGTCAAAAGTTACACAAAAAAGCTTTGTGAGGCTGTTGCAGGCAAAAACCCGTCCGATTTCAATTATCATACATTCAGCGGTGACATCGATTTTCAGGAACTTGCCGCATCCCTGCAAATAATGCCGTTTATGGCGGAACGCAACTGTGTTGTTGTGACCGACATTTACTTTGATAATATGGTAAAGGATCGGCTTGATACTCTTAAAGAGCTTACAAGCAGAGCATGGGACGGTACGGTTCTCATAATTTCAATGCCGACTTATGTTCCGTCAAAGAATAAAACTTCCTTTACAGCTCTTATAAAGCGTGTTGAAAAAATCGGCAGCGTCTGCTGCTTTGAAAAAATCAACTCACAAATTATCGAAAAGTATGTTGCAAAGTGGGCAAACGAAAACGGCAAGCTGATTTCACACCTCAATGCGTCAAAGATTATTTCAAATGTCGGCGATGACCTCAATCTTCTGAAAAACGAGGTCAACAAAATTGCCGCATATGCAAAGGGTGAGGAAATTACCGACCGTGATATCGACCTTTTGTCAACCGTAAACCTTGAAGCAAGAACATATGATATGGCTGACGATGTTATTAACGGCAGAGGTGACAGAGCGTTCAGAAAGCTTGACACACTTTTCTGTCAGCGGGAAGAACCGATTAACATTCTCTATGCACTTTCATCCGCCTATGTCGATGCGTATCGTATGCGTGTTGCAGATGAATGCTCAGTCAGTAAAGAAACCGTGGCAAAAGATTTTGCCTACAAAAACCGTGCGTTTGTGTTAAACAGGGCGAGAACCTCCGTTTCAAGGACTTCAACCGAGGCACTTCGGAAAAGCCTTGATGTGCTTGTTGAAACAGACGAAAAGCTGAAATCAGTTTCCGTTAATCAAAGATTTTTAATTGAACAGCTTATTTCCCGTTTGCTTTTGATTGCAAAGGAGGGCAGAATCTAATGCTCAAAATCCGTGAGGCTGTCATAGTTGAGGGCAGATATGACAAGATAAAGCTTTCATCAATTGTAGATGCTCCGATAATCGAAACCAACGGTTTCCGTGTTTTTTCCGACAAAGAAAAGCAGTCGCTTATCCGCAAAATTGCCGATACAAGGGGAATACTTATAATGACCGACAGCGACGGTGCAGGCTTTGTAATAAGGAATTTCCTTAAAGGCTCGGTCGATAATTCAAAAATTAAAAATTGCTATATTCCTCAAATCAAAGGCAAGGAAAAACGCAAGGCAAAAGGCGGTAAAGAGGGGCTTTTGGGTGTTGAAGGCGTCAGCGATGAGGTTATAATAAATGCAATCCGCAAAAGCGGTGCCGAGATAATCGGTGAAGAAAATAATATTCCCGAAAGGAAAATTACTAAAGCCGATCTATTTGTCCTCGGACTTACGGGAACTGAAAATTCAGAAATAAACCGCAAGAAGATTCTTAAAAAACTCGGTCTGCCGTCATATCTTTCAACAAACGCGTTTTTGACCGCAATCAGCTGTCTTTATTCTTTTGAAGAACTAAAAGAAATGCTCTGACAAAATAAAAAATTCATAGGTTAAATAAATCACTTGTTTCGGCAAAAACTAAAACAGGTGATTTCTTATGAAAAAAAGTTTACGGTTGCGTAACGATTGCATTCTCTTTTCAATAGGCGGAGCAGGCTACGCTCTGCTTGAAATTTTGTGGCGGAGAAAAACTCATTGGTCAATGGCAGTCACTGGCGGAACTGCGTTTGTGTCGCTTTTCAGATTTTACAAGCGCTTTTCAAAAATGAATATGCTGCAAAAATGCATATCGGGAAGTGCGATAATTACCGCACTTGAATACTGCTGCGGCTGTGTTGTCAATTTGAAATTCAGGCTTAATGTCTGGGATTATTCAAACTGCCGACTTAATTTAAAAGGGCAGATTTGCCCGTTTTACAGCACCTTGTGGGCATTTCTTTGTATCCCCGTCAGCGCATTATGCACTTCTCTCTGCAAAAAAATACAGTAAAAAAACAGGGGCGGTAAGTAAAAATACTGCTCCTGTTATGTTTTATTTATTCAGACTTTTTGTTCTCGCTTTTTTCATCGGATTCGTTTTCTTCGGAAGTGTCGTTTTTCTTGACAACAACCCGTAAAATACGCTGATCCTTAACCTCCATAATGGTAAACTTAAAGCCGTCGGCCTCAATGTTGTCACGCTTGTGGGGGATTGTTCCTGCGTGTTCAAGAATATATCCGCCTACCGTTACGCTGTCACATTCAAGACTGTCCTCGTCCATATCAAACAGACCGAGCATATCTTCAAGCTCCATATCGCCGTTTACAAGGAACTCGCCCTTGCCGATTTTGTAGTAGTTATGCTCAATTTCCTCGTCCTCGTCCCATATTTCGCCGACAATTTCTTCGAGCAAATCCTCCATTGTAACAATACCGAGTGTTCCGCCGTATTCATCCGTAACGACCGCAAGATGAATTTTTATGCGTTTGAATGCATTAAGGATTTTTGAAAGCTGTTGTGTTTTGAACACAAAGTAGGGCGGCTGCATAAGCTCCTTAACATCGGGCGCTTTACCGTCCGCAAGTCGTTCAAGATAATCTCTTGTATGGAGAATGCCGACAACATGGTCAACCGTGCCTTCGTACACGGGAATTCTTGAATAGCGGTTTTCAATGATGATATCCTTGATTTTTTCAGGCGAGTCATCAATGCTGATAAATGTGATGTCAACCCTCGGAGTGAGAATTTCCTCGGCAGTAGTTTCGTCAAAGTCAAGTGCGGAGCGAACCATTTCGCTTTCGCTCTCTTCAAGAACGCCTTCTTCCTCAATGCTCTCAACAATGTATTTAAGCTCATTTTCAGTAACTGACGGAGCGTCACCGCTGCTGCCTGCAATCTTTAAGGCAATCATTTTGAATCGTGTGAAAATCCACACAAGCGGTGTAAGAAGTGTCATAAGTCCTCTGAGCAATCCGGCTGTTTTGAGTGAAAAGGCATCGCAATGTTCCTTTGCAAGACATTTCGGCACAATCTCACCGAATGTCAGAACAAGAAAAGTTGTTGCACCTGTTGCAATTGCCGAGCCTGCGTCACCGAAAAGATTCATACACAGCACAGTCGCAATTGAAGAACAGCTCAGGTTTACAACATTGTTGCAGATGAGAATTGTTGTAAGGGCATTGTCGAAATGCTCGATTATGTAGAGCGCTGCTGCCGCTTTTTTGTTGCCGTCATCCTTGTAACGCTGAACACGCACCTTGTTTACAAACGAAAATGCAGTTTCAATCGCCGAAAAGAACGCCGAAAGCAAAATAAGAACTAAAATGACAACACCCATAATTATGTCAGATGTCAACTGAATATCACTCCATAACAACTTCCGACAGGTTCTGTCGGAATAATATTTCTTTAATACTACTATAATTCTTTTAAATAATTATTACTTATTAGAAATAAAGAAATAAAATTATTGAAATAATTTTGCTGTAATGGTATAATAAGCACTAAAGGCTTTTTACAATTGAACAGTGTGGCTTGTGCGTCTTATTTTTTGTATGCATACATTTTGCGTGCAATTTCGGTGAAACTATTCTCGGAGGTGCATACAATGCCACAAAAATCAAAATCTTCAAAAGTCTCATCAAAAAAAGGGAACTATGTTAAAAATCCTGCGCCGGATGACGATCCGCAAAAGCTTGCAAACGACAGCCCCATAAGTGAAGAACAAACAGACCGAATCGGCGAAACAGGTTCTGTTCTCACAACTCATAAGGACTGTGTGCTGCATTGCCTGACGATTATCGGTCAGATTGAAGGTCATTACATTCTTTCACAACAAAACAAAACCACGAAATACGAGCATGTCATCCCTCTGCTTGTTTCGGTTGAGGAGGACGAAAGAATTGACGGACTGCTTGTGCTGATTAACACAGTCGGCGGAGATGTTGAGGCAGGTCTTGCAATTGCCGAGGTGATTTCGGGAATGAAAAAGCCGACCGTTTCCATCGTACTCGGCGGAGGTCATTCAATAGGAATTCCGCTTGCTGTTGCGGCAAAGAAAAGCTTTATCGCAAAGAGTGCGTCAATGACGGTTCATCCCGTAAGAACAACAGGCCTCACACTCGGAGTTCCGCAGACCTTTGAATATTTTCAGCGTATGCAGGACAGAATCACAACCTTTGTTGCCGAAAATTCCAATATTACAAAAGACCGTTATAATCAGCTTGTGCTTAACACGGGTGAGCTTGTAATGGATATCGGAACTATTCTTGAGGGAGAAGAGGCTGTTGAAGAAGGCTTGATTGACGAGGTCGGAACAGTTTCCGACGCAATTGACGCTCTTTATGATTTGATTAAAGAAAACAAAGAGAGTAAGCCAAAGTCTGCAAAATCACGCTCAAAAAAGCAGGAAAAATAATTTCGGGCATTTTGCCCGAATACATATATATTGTGACGCTTATGATTTGTATGAAATCTTAATTATGCCAACCCATACGGCTTTTCAGCGTACAAATAACAAAGAAGATTCGTAAAACTTATTTTTTGGAGGGAATACATAACCATGTCAATTTTAGATGCTATTATTCAGGGTGTTGTTCAGGGACTTACCGAATTTTTGCCCGTATCAAGCAGCGGCCACCTCGCAATCACACAGCACATTCTCGGTGCAGGCACAGGCGAAAGCAATCTTTTCTTTAATGTAATGCTCCATGTCGGCACACTTGTTGCAGTTGTTGCATTCTACCACAAACTTGTGTGGGATCTTATCAAAGAATTTTTCCTTATGCTCAAGGATATTTTCACGGGCAAGTTCAAATGGAGCAAAATGAATTATAACCGTAATCTCGTTGTAATGCTCATCATCGGTCTTATACCGCTGTTCTTGCTTTTTCTGCCAATTCCCGGAACAGATATGAAACTCAAGGACCTTGCAGACCAGCTTTCCGCAAGTCCTGTTCTCATAGTAACTGCCTGTTCGCTCATTCTCACAAGCGTACTTTTAACAATCGGTATTATCCGTAACCGCAAGAGTGTTGCCTCAACTCACAAACATCTTGCAACAAAGAGTAATGCAAAGGCAACAAGAGATAATTTTAATGTTGTTGACGCAATCCTTGTCGGTGTAACACAGGTTTGTGCCGCACTCCTTCCGGGACTTTCCCGTTCAGGCTCAACACTTTCGGTCGGTGAGATGAGAGGAATCTCAAAGCAGAAGGCACTTGACTACACATTCGTACTCGGTATCCCGTCAATCCTTGCGGCGGCACTTCTTGAGGGTGTGGATGCAATCAAGTCACCCGAAGGTTTAAGTAATATTGAATTTCTTCCGCTGATTATCGGAATGGCGGTTTCCGCAGTTGTAGGCTATCTTGCAATCGTAATTTTCAAGTGGTTCCTGAAATCCGACAAAATGGAAATTTTTGTAATCTACACAGCGGTTGTCGGTGTTGCATTTATTGTAATTTCAATCATCGAAATGAATACGGGCGTAAACCTTTTCACAGGTGCGCCGATTGCATAAATTTTAAATGGAGTGATTTTATTGGCAGCTAACAAAAATAAAGCTGACAAAACTAAAAATACTGCGTCGGGAAGAAAAAAGACTTCTTCAAAAACCTCATCAAAAGGTGCAAAAACTGCAAGCAGAACCAAAGCATCCGCTGTTCCGAAAAGGAGCAGCGGACTTTCGCCGCGTGTAAGAGCAATCCTCTATGCCGCCGTTGCGGCTGTTTTTGTCTGCATAATTTTCATAAAAGGTTCAAATGTCTGGACAATGATACGCAGTTTCTTTTTCGGAGTTCTCGGATTCGGGATTTTTCTTGTTCCCGTAACGCTTTTTTATTTGTGTGTCATGACCGAAAAGGAGAAACAGGTTGCACGCTATAAGCTGAAGCTTTTCCTTTGTGTCGTCATAATTCTGTTTATCGGGGCGTTGATTTACGCAGGCAGCGGTGCAAAATATTCTGATATGAACTTTTTTGCGTGTCTTGGCAATCTGTTCAAGGATGCCTCCGATACCTCAAGGTATATGACCTTCGATTGCGGAATAATCGGCGGACTGCTCGGCTATCCGTTTGTTGTCCTGTTCGGCAGTACAGCCGCACTTTTTACAAGCTTTGTTGTAACAGCCGCACTTATCCTTATTGTTGCGAACATTTCTATTAAAGATATGACAGCGGCGGCGTCAAGGACAGCCGTACATATCCGTGAAGCAGGTGAGGAGAGGGCAAGAGTTCGCAGAGAACGCAGAGAAGAAAACCGTGAGAGAAAGCTTGCCGAAAGAGGCGATATCGACATTGCGCTTGAAGGCGAAAACAGAAAGTCCTCGGGAAGTTTTATTGACATTCCGCTTGATGACAAAAAGACAAAGGTCAAGAAAGCAAAGTCGGCAGTAAACGGAATTGACACGGATATTGCCGATTCAAAGGAAGAAAATGCCGCAGACAAGGATCTGTCACAGGATCTCATCAACATAATCAATCGTGCAAGCAAGCCTATGGGCAAAAGTGCCGACAATACGGTTTCTGCAATTGCAGAGGATATCTCAAACGAAAAGTCAGCTTCTAAGGCTGAACAGACAGAGGTCAAGCCTGATGCCGAAACTGAGAACATCGTCAAAAAAGCACTTCTCAAAAGCAAAAAAGACAACAGCGAGGAGGCTGGTGACGAAATTGCGGAACAGCTTGACAGAGCTGTTCGTTCCGATAATTCTCAAAAGGAAGAAAAAAAGTATCAGTTCCCACCAATTCAGTTGCTCAAACCAAAGCTAAATTCCGATGACAGCGATGCAATGGAAGAAATGCAGAATAATGCCAAAAAGCTTATTGATACCCTCACAAGCTTTGGTGTAAAGGCAAGCATTGTAAACATCTGCCGAGGTCCGTCTGTAACACGCTATGAGTTACAGCCTGCCCCCGGTGTTAAAATCAGCAAAATTACAAATCTCTCCGATGATATCGCACTCAGCCTTGCCGCAAACGGTGTTCGTATTGAAGCGCCTGTTCCGGGTAAGGCGGCAGTCGGAATTGAAGTTCCGAACAAGGTTGTAAGCATGGTAACAATGCGTGAATTGATTGATTCGGATAAGTTCAGAAACAGCAAGAGTAAGCTCACAACCGTTCTCGGCAGAGATATCTCGGGTGAAATTGTTGTTACCGATCTTGCAAAAATGCCGCACTTGCTCATTGCAGGTACAACCGGTTCGGGTAAATCCGTATGTGTAAACTCAATTCTTATGAGTATTCTCTACAAGGCAACTCCGGATGAAGTAAAGCTTTTGCTTATTGACCCGAAAATGGTTGAATTTTCAAAATACAAGGGTATTCCGCATTTGCTCATTCCCGTAGTATCCGATGCCAAAAAGGCGGCGGGTGCGCTTGCATGGGCAGTAAACGAAATGCTCCAGAGATATAAAATTTTCTCCGAATACGATTGTAAGGATATTGATTCATATAATTCTCTTATCGAAAAAAATATGAATTATATGGAGAAAAATCCACCTGTTGTTAATGAAGAGGGAGAAGAGGTTCAGCCTGTTCTTGAAGTCAACGGACTTCCCGTTGCCAAAGAAAAAATGAGCCGTGTTGTAATTGCAATTGACGAGCTTGCCGATTTGATGATGGCGGCTCCGAGCGAGGTTGAGGACTCAATCTGCCGACTTGCTCAGATGGCTCGTGCCGCAGGTATGCACCTTATCCTTGCAACCCAAAGACCTACCGTTAATGTAATCACAGGTCTTATCAAGGCGAATGTGCCGAGCCGTATTTCACTCAAGGTAAGTTCAAACACAGACTCCCGTACAATTCTTGATACAGGCGGTGGTGAAAAGCTCATCGGCCGAGGCGATATGCTGTTTTCGCCTGTAGGCGCTCCAAAGCCTATTCGTGTTCAGGGCTGCTACGCTTCCGATGAAGAAATCGAGGGTGTAACCCACTACATAAAGAAAGCATATTCGGCTCAGTATAATTCTGAAATCGAAGAAAAAATTAAAAGAATTGCTGCAGAAGAAATTGCTCAGGGCAAAAAATCGGGTGATTCAGATTCATCATCTGACGAAGGTCTTGATATTGACAGCAAAATGGAAGAGGCAATCAAGTGCGTAATTGAAGCAGGACAGGCATCAACCTCACTCTTGCAGAGAAGACTCAAGGTCGGCTACGCAAGAGCAGGCAGAATGATTGACGATATGGAACAAATGGGAGTTGTAGGCCCTCATCAGGGTTCAAAACCGAGAGATGTTCTCATGACCTACAACGAATGGCTCGAACGCAGAAATGCACTTGAAAACAGAGCCGATTAATAAATAAAGGAGGGTTCAATATGGCTTTTTTACCGATGAACGCAAAAGAAATGCGTGACCGAGGTTGGAGCGAAGTCGATTTTGTATATGTTTGCGGTGACAGCTATGTTGACCATCCGTCATTCGGTGCGGCAATAATCACGAGAGTTCTTGAGGATTGCGGTTACAAAACAGCATTCCTTGCACAACCTAATTGGAAAAACGATGATGATTTTACACAGTTCGGAAAACCAAGGCTCGGTTTTATGGTGTCGGCAGGCAACATTGACAGTATGGTTGCCCACTACACGGTTGCAAAGCGTAAAAGACATGATGATGCCTATACGGCAGGCGGTAAAAACGGCAGGCGTCCCGACAGAGCCGTCACCGTTTACTGCGACATAATCAGAAAGCTATATCCCGATTCTCCCATTATAATCGGAGGTCTTGAGGCATCACTCAGAAGATTTGCTCATTATGATTATTGGAAAAACGAGGTAATGCCCTCAATTATTTTCGACAGCAAGGCAGATTTGCTTGTGTACGGAATGGGCGAGCTGCAGACAATTGAAATTGCAAAAAGACTTTCCGAGGGTTATCCTGTTGAATCTCTTTACGACATCAGAGGTGTTTGCTATAAAATTCGTACAGACGATTATGTACCAAAGTCGGTTGTCGAACTTCCAAGCTACGAGCGTGTAAAAGAGGACAAGCGTGACTATGCAATTGCATCACGCAGAGAGCTTGAGGAGGCTGATGCAGTAAGGGGTAAAACCCTCATTCAAAGGCACGGAAAGTATATTCTTGTGCAGAATCCTCCGATGCAGCCCCTTGACACAAAACAGCTTGATTATGTCTATTCTCTGCCGTATGAGCGTTGGTATCCAAAGTGTTATGAAAGTCTCGGCGGCGTACCCGGTATTAACGAGGTACTGTTTTCAATCACACACAACCGTGGTTGTTTCGGCGCTTGTAATTTCTGCTCACTTGCTTTTCATCAGGGCAGAGCGGTAACCGTCAGAAGTGAAAAGAGTATTATTGAGGAGGCTGAAAGTTTTCTTGATAATCCACGATTCAAGGGTTACATAAGCGATGTTGGAGGGCCTACCGCAAACTTCAGACTTCCATCATGCGAAAAGCAGAAGAAGCTCGGACTTTGTAAAAACAGAAGATGTCTTGCACCGACACCTTGCCCTAATATGCAGGTGTCACACACGGAATATCTTGATATTCTGCGAAAGCTGAGAAATCTCAAGGGAATTAAAAAGGTGTTTATCCGCAGCGGAATCCGTTTTGATTACCTTATCGAAGATGAAAATGACGAATTTTTCCGTGAACTCGTAAAGTATCACATCAGCGGTCAGCTGAGAGTTGCCCCCGAGCATTGTTCAGCGGCAGTTCTTGACAAAATGGGCAAGCCGCATATTGAAAGCTACAAGCGTTTTTGTAAGATGTTCTACGATTTTACGGGCAAGGAAAATAAAGACCAGTATGTCGTGCCGTATCTGATGAGCTCACACCCCGGTTCAACACTTTCGGATGCCGTAGAACTTGCGCTTTTCTGCAAGCGTGAAAACATTCACCCAAAACAGGTTCAGGACTTCTATCCGACTCCGGGTACAATTTCAACGAGTATGTTCTATACGGAGCTTGATCCGTACACTCTCAAAGAGGTTTATGTTCCCAAGTCTGAAAATGAAAAGGCAATGCAAAGGGCGTTGTTGCAGTATTTCATTCCCGAAAACAAACCGCTTGTAATCAAAGCACTCATCAAAGCCGGCAGACGGGATTTAATCGGTAACGATAAAAAATGTCTTGTAACTCCGATGGCTGGACAAACACAGGGCGGTTATTCAAAACAGAACAACAACCGCAATTCGCAGAATCAGAAGGGAAGAGGCAAAAACGGCAAAGATAAGTTCGCAAAGTACAGACGAAAAAACAAAAAGAAATAAAATCTTTTTCATACTGAAAATATCGGTATGCGTACTTTTCATTGCCTGTGTACTGCTTGTTTCATTCGGAAAACCTCTCGGAATTCCCGATTGGAACGATGTCTATACATTTTTCGGAATTTCAGCAGATATGGAGTCCGATTTTTCTGTTTCGTTTATCAATGTCGGTTCGGCTGATTGTACGCTGATTAAATGCGGAGATAAAAGTGTGCTGATTGACGGAGGAACAAATCTTGTGACCGATAAACTTACTGCCTATCTCAAACGCAGTTCGGTAACTCATCTTGATGCCGTAATCGTGTCACACCCCGACAGCGACCACATCGGTTCGCTGCCCGATATCATAGATGAATTCGGTACGGATGTTGTTTATTTCGGAAAATATTCCGACAGCCACAATACACCCGAATACGAAAAGCTTGTTAATTCTATAAAAGAAAATAATATAAAAACCGTAATTCCGGTTTCAGACAAACCCGTTGGAATCGGAAATATGACCTTTAAATTTTATCAACCCGAAAAGAACTTCGGCAACACAAACGATAATTCGCTTGTAACAATGCTTGAATATGACGAAAAGCGATTTCTTTTTACAGGCGACATTTCGTCAAAAAGGGAAGAATCAATGGTTAATTCTGACAAAGAATTAAAATGCGATGTTCTCAAGGTTGCACACCACGGCAGTAAGTATTCTTCAAGTGAAGATTTTCTTGCAAAGGCAAGCCCCGAAACAGCTGTAATAAGCGTTTCGGCTGATGATACGGCACTTCCCGATTACTACATAACAGCCTTGCTTAACAGCGTGTGCAAAAATGTTTATCGGACAGACAGCGATAAAACCGTTATGATAACAGTCGAAAACGGCGAGATTTGCACCAAAACTCATGCCTGAAAGGTTGACTATAAATTAAATAATGTTATAATATTATTGTTTAACTGACAAAAATCGAAAGGAATTTTTAAATATGGGAGTATATGAAGAACTCGTAGCCAGAGGACTTATCGCTCAGGTTACGGACGAAGAAGAAATCAGAGAGCTTGTAAACAGCGGTAAAGCCACATTCTATATCGGCTTTGACCCGACAGCCGACAGCCTCCATGTAGGTCACTTTATGGCTCTTTGCCTTATGAAAAGACTTCAGATGGCAGGCAACAAGCCAATTGCACTCGTAGGCGGCGGTACGGGTATGATCGGTGATCCGTCAGGCAGAACAGATATGCGTCAGATGATGACAAAGGAAACAATTCAGCACAATGTTGATTGCTTCAAAAAGCAGATGAGCCGTTTTATCGATTTTTCTGAGGGCAAGGCTCTTCTTGTAAATAACGCAGACTGGCTTCTTGACCTTAACTATGTTGAACTTCTCCGTGATGTAGGCGCTTGTTTCAGCGTTAATAATATGCTTCGTGCAGAGTGCTACAAGCAGAGAATGGAAAAGGGACTCAGCTTCCTTGAATTTAACTATATGATTATGCAGTCATACGACTTCTATGCTCTCTATCAGAAGTACGGCTGTAATATGCAGTTCGGCGGCGATGACCAGTGGAGCAATATGCTCGGCGGTACAGAGCTTATCAGAAGAAAGCTCGGCAAGAACGCATACGCAATGACAATCAATCTTCTCCTCAACTCAGAGGGTAAGAAAATGGGTAAAACCCAGTCGGGTGCAGTATGGCTTTCAGCCGAAAAGACAAGCCCCTACGATTTCTACCAGTATTGGAGAAATGTTGATGACGGCGATGTAATCAAGTGCCTTAAAATGCTCACATTCCTTTCGCTTGAAGAAATTGATGAGCTTGCAAAGCTTGAGGGCAGTGAAATCAACAAAGCAAAAGAAATTCTTGCTCATGAGCTTACAGAGCTTGTTCACGGCAAAGAGGAGGCTGACAAGGCTCAGGAGGCCGCAAGAGCAATCTTCAGCAACAAGACAAATACTGACAATATGCCTTCAACAACTCTTACAGAGGCTGATTTTGCAGACGGCGAAATCGGAATTCTTGACCTCATGAAGAAGTGCGGACTTATCCCTTCAAACGGCGAGGGCAGAAGACTTATTCAGCAGGGCGGTGTTTCTGTTGACGATGAAAAGGTAACAGATGTTTACGCAAAGGTTGCAAAGTCTGATTTTGAAAAAGGCTATGTTGTAATCAAAAAGGGTAAAAAGGTTTACCATAAGGCAATTCTTGGCTGATTTTGAAAATTAAATAAAGGGGATTAGGGCAAAATGAAAAAGTTTTTTTCGGAGTTTAAGGAATTCATAATGCGTGGAAATGTGCTTGATCTCGCAGTCGGCGTTATCATCGGTGCGGCTTTTCAGGCAATCGTAACTTCTCTCACAAGCGACATCATTTCGCCGATTCTCGGTATCTTCGGCGGTGTCAACTTTGACCAGTTTCAGGTTGCAATCAACGGCGCAACAATTATGTACGGTAAGTTTATCACAGCGGTAATCAACTTTCTGATTATGGCTTTCGTAATCTTCCTTATCGTAAAGCTTGTCAACAAGGTTATGTCACTCGGCAAAAAGCCTGAATCCGAAGAAGCTCCCACAACAAAAAAGTGTCCGTTCTGTTTCAGTGATATTGATATCAAAGCCACAAAATGTCCCCATTGCACAGGCGATATCATCGACCTTACAGAAAAAACAGCCGACAAAAAATAATATCGCTGTTACATAAACAGATATTACACAACTTAACAACCAACAAAAAAGCCACAGTAGAAAGTTAAAATCTACTGTGGCTTTTTAAAATTGAAAATTATGATTGAGCGTAACATTGTTACCGTTTGCACAATTTTATATTAAAATAACAAAAACAAAAATACAATTCCGCAGAGGATTGCTATTGCTGCACCGACTATGACATCACGCACATAATGCACTCCTGCACACACTCTTGATACGGAAATTATAACCGCAATGAAGAGGTATGCAATTCCTGCCCACACATTGAACCGCAAAATTGCCATTGCAATGATGAATGCGCTTGCGGTGTGGCGGCTCGGCATACTGTCGGGCTTGCGGTTCTTTGCAAAAACAGGCGCAACTCCGTACCGCACATACGGGCGTTCTTCTTTTATGATAATTCGCAGAAGTGTTATTCCAAAAAACACCCCCGCAGGTACAGTCAGCGACTTTAAAAACAAATCTTTTTGCCACAAAAATGTATATACAAGCAAAATCGGATAGCTTGCAAATACTATCAGCGGAAAAATTTTATATACGAATTTCAACACATTTTTTGCGGATTTGTTATTCTTGAAGAAATCGGTCAGTTTAATATATTGTTTACGGTTAATTTTCTACATCTCCCAGAGCTTTTTACACTCAGATTTTAACATAACCGTTACACTATTTCAACATTATATTTATCAAACCAGTAGTCAAGTTCGATTATATACGCAAGAATCTGCGGTGCTTTCATCAGCTGACCGTACCACGGATTTGTGATTTTATCGGGATTTTCAATGATATCTTCAATTCCTTTTCGGTCAAGCAGTTCGTTTAGAATTGAACGCTTTTTAAGAATTTTTCTAACCCTTTTTACACACTCGTTGAAGTAAATCGGATTGTGCGTTTTCGGGTACGGGCTTTTCTTTCGCCAGCAAATTTCTTCGGGCAGAATATCCTCAAAAGCCTTTCGCACAATTCCCTTTTCACGGTTGCCCCATGCCTTTAATTCCCACGGCATATTGTACGCATATTCAACAAGTCTGTAATCGCAGAACGGCACTCTTACCTCAAGTCCGCTGAACATTGAGCATCTGTCTTTTCGCTCAAGCAGACATTGCATAAACCAGTAAAAATTCAGGTAGAACATCTCTCGCATTCGCCTGTCAAGGTCGGTGTCACTTTTAAGCTTTGGGGCAAGGCTTATTGTGTCAAGATACCTTTGTCTGACATACTCCTCGCCGTTTTTCAGCACACCGTCCTTGAGAATACTCCTGCGAATATCCTGACTTTTTGACCACGGAAAACAATCATCAAAAAGTATTTCATGGTTGTGATACCACGGATATCCGCCGAAAAGTTCATCGGCACATTCTCCCGAAAGCGCAACGGTGTAGTTTTGCTTAATTTCTTTGCAGAAGAGCAAAAGTGACGAGTCAACATCGACATACCCCGGCAAATCCCTTGCCTGAACACTTTCATAAAGTGCGTCGCACACAAGCGTGTTGTCAAGGACAATTTCCCTGTGCTTTGTGTCGGCATTTTTTGACATCATCGAAATAAATTCGTAGTCGGGAGTAGGCTGAAAATTGCTCTTCTGAAAATATTTTTCGTTGTCACGATATTCAACCGAGTAGGTGTTGATTTTGCCGAGTTTGTGTTCCTTGTTGTACATTGATGCGGTCTTGACAATTATACTGCTGTCAAGCCCTCCCGAAAGGAAAAAGCACAGCGGAACATCACTCACAAGCTGTCGCTGAATTGCATCAGTCAGCAGATATCTCGTCTTTTCAATGGTAGTTACTTCATTGTCTGTATGCTCTTTTGCCTCAACGGTGTAGTATTTTTTTCGGCGAAGCTTTGAGTGCCTATACATTGCACATTCGCCCGGATTAAGCTCAAATACTCCCTTGAAAACTCCGAACGAAGGTGTTCTTGCAGGTCCTAAAAAGAAAATTTCATTGAGTCCCTGTTCGTCAATTTGAGGCTTTACAATCTTGCTTGCAAGCAACGCTTTTATTTCTGACGCAAACAGCAAGCCGCCGTTGTATTCGTAGTAAAACAGAGGCTTAACGCCGATTCTGTCCCTGCACAAAAACAGAGATTTGTCGCTTGTGTTGTAGATTGCAAAGGCGAAAATTCCGTTCAGCTTTTTGCAGCAGTCCGCACCGTATTTAATGTACGATTTCAGCACAACCTCCGTGTCGCTGTGACCTCTGAAATGAAAACCCGATGCTTTCAGCTCCTCACGAAGCTCGGCTGTGTTATAGAGTTCGCCGTTATAGACAATGACATAGGTCGTGTCCTTGTGACGAACCGACATCGGTTGTTTGCCGTTTTCACGGTCAATTACAACAAGCCGCCTGTGCATAAGTGCCGCCCCTCGGTTAATGTACAAACCGTTTTCGTCAGGACCTCGCCTGTCAAGCGTTTCAGACATTCTGTTGAGCAAATCAATTCTTTCGCTCATATCCTGTGAGTGGTCAATCCATCCTGCTATTCCGCACATAAAGTAACCTCCGTCAATTTTGTTTGTAATTTTTGAGTGAATATAAAAAGCATAAAACGGTAAAAAGCAAAGCCGCTCCCGAAAGGACAGTTCCTCCGAAAAAACTGAAATTTTCAACCGTTGATGTTGAAAAAACATCGGTTGTGACGGAGAAAAGTTTTATTCCTAAATGCGTAAGCAATGCGGTGATAAATCCTTGCAAAATTCTGCAAAAGAAAAATAATATTTTATTTACCTTAATATTTCCAAGTGCCGAGAAAATCTGAAAATGTACGCAAAGTCCGCCGAATCCTGCCGAAAATGCAACAACCTCAATCGGCAAATCTTTCGATACCGCAGTAACCGCATTGCAAACTTCCGTGAGTATCAAAAACGGTTTTTGAATATTTTCATCCGTAATGTGTGAGCAGAAAATCTCAGTAAATGCCGAAAATAGCACCACAAATGCACAGATTGCAAACATTCCCCTTGCACCGTCAAGAACAGACTTTACAAGTGCGTCACCTTTTTGCGGAGCGCTTATTAATGTTTCTAAATTAGAATTATCATCAAGTTTGTTTCTGCAAACGAATTTTAAAACAAATCCAAGTATAAAAACCGAGATGCATTGGGCGGCAAATATAATAAACCCGACTTCAATGCTTGAATAAAGCTGTGCACCGATAAAATTCACAAGAAACCCCGGCCCCGAACACACCAAAAACAGACCTGCCCGTTTACACTCACTTTCACTTGTCGCACCTTTTTTATAAAGCGAATTTACCGTCTTTGCACCAACGGGATAACCTCCGACAAGCGAGAGAATTATTGCCGATGCAAAGCAACCGTCAAGTCCGAAAAGCGGTTTTGTCAGCCATGAAAGATGTCTGCCGATTTTTTCTGCAGGACCGCTATCTGTAATATATGAGGCAAGCACCATGAAAGGGAAAAGTGACGGTACAAGCGTTGAAAGGCACAAGCCTATGCCGTTTTCAGCACCCTTTGAACATTCTTTTGAAAACAAAAGAGCCGTAATGCATAAAAGAAAAATTCCGATTGCTTTAAAAATATTCACCGCCTTTACGGCACTTTTACTCAGGAACATATTAATCACCAATTAATATATATGACGGCAGTTGCATAAAAATAAATGAGAAACGAAAACAGGGGAGATTTTTTTGCCAAAGAAGAAACGAATTGCCGATAAAAACGAAAGATTGCCTTCTCCGATGTTCGATATGGGAACAATGCCGTATATAGAGATGCTCGGAAACCGCAGAATAACCGTTGAGGGTTCAACGGGAATTTTGCTCTATGACAGCGAAAGCATAAAAATTAATACCTGCAAAACCGTAATTTCATTTTGCGGGAGAGGAATGACATTGAAGTGCATTTCAAGCTCCTGCGTTGAAATCGAAGGCTTTGTAACCGACATCAACTTTCTTTCGTGAGGTGAAACTATGCTCCTTAAAATAATACGCTTTCTCAGAGGAAGTGTGGACTTTACCGCAAGCGGAAAATTCCCCGAAAGATTTATGAATATAACCGCAAAAAACGGTGTGAATCTTTGGAATCCCGTTCCGAAAAAGAACGCAATATCAGCCTCAATGTACCTTTCCGACTACAAAAAAATCAGAATCCTTGCATGCAAATCAAGGGTTAAAACAAGAATAACAGCCAAACACGGACTGCCGTTTATTATTAACCGCTATAAGAAGAGAACAGGACTTTTTGCAGGTGCGGTATGCGGAATTATTCTCTGTATTTTTCTTTCAAATTTTATCTGGTCGGTAAAAATTTCGGGTACAGAGGAAATCAGCAATACATATCTTGAATCGTTACTTGGTGATAACGGGATTTCTGTCGGTGTGTGGAAAAACAATCTCGATACAGATCAGATAGAACGCAATATTCAGCTGAAATGTGACGATATCCGCTGGATGAGCATAAACATAACGGGCAGTCTTGTCACGGTTGAAGTTAAGGAAACCTACAAAAAGCCGAAGCTTGACACCTCAAAAAATCCTTGCAATGTAAAAGCGGTTAAGGACGGAGTCATAACACGGATTCAGGCATATAACGGCAGACCTGTTGTTACAAAGGGCAGCGGAGTTGTGAACGGTCAGATTCTTGTCAGCGGTCTTGACGAAACCAAGCAGGGCGATATGCGTTACTTGAGAGCAAACGCAAAGGTTTATGCCGACATTACCGAACAGCAAACGCTTTCAATTCCGAAAAAAGTAACCTACAGTTACGCTGACGAAAATTATGTTGACAGAAAAAATTTCAGATTTTTATGGCTTGATTTTCCCTGTAACCTTGCCTTTGAAAACTACGACAATTTTGTAAGCACAGTTCACGGAGAAAATCTGTTTATAAATGATGTTGTTCTGCCGGTAGGACTTAAAATCAGAACCGACCGTGAACTTGTAACAACCGAAAACTCTGTAAGTAAAAACAAGGCTGAGGAGATTGCAAAGGCTGATTGTATTCTTTATGAGATTTTTACAAAGAATAAAAGCGAAGTTATTTCAAAACAAATTTCCGTTAAAGAAAATAAAGACAGCTACAGGGTGACAACAGATTATATTTTTAACGAAAATATTGCAGATCAGGTTGATTTTGATGTGACAGAATAGAAAAGTTGTGTTATAATCAATTTGTATGTTTTGCTTTGAACGACTGAAATTTTGCAATCGGACACAAACGGAGGGATAACTATGAGAATTTTATGTATAGGTGATGTTGTAGGCAGTATCGGTTGTGAATTTCTTCGCAACAATCTTCCCACGCTCAAAAAGGTGAAAGGCGTTGATTTTGTAATCTGCAACGGTGAAAATTCCGCTGACGGTAACGGACTGACTCCCGTGTCTGCAAAGCATCTTTTTGACAGCGGAGTTGATGCAATTACACTCGGCAACCATTCTTTCCGCAGAAAAGAAGTCTATGACTGCCTTGACTCAAATCCCTTCATTGTCAGACCCGCCAATTTTCCCGAAAATTCAACACCCGGCAAAGGTATAATTAATGTTGACACAGGGCGAAGAATTGTGTCGATTATAAATATTATGGGTAATTCCTATATGGATAACAACCTGAATTGCGCTTTTGAATGTGTAGATAAAATGATTAAACAGGCTGAAAGCAAAATCATAATTGTTGATTTTCATGCAGAGGCAACGGGTGAAAAAAGGGCAATGGGTTATTACCTTGACGGCAGAGTTTCCGCAATGTTCGGAACACACACCCATGTTCAGACCTCTGATGCACAGGTTCTTCCGAAGGGAACCGGCTACATAACCGACACGGGAATGACGGGTACAATCCATTCCGTTCTCGGTGTAAAGAGCGAAATTATAATTGCAAAGCTGAAAAATAAGCTTCCGCAGCGTTTTGACCTCGCAAGCGGAGAATGCAAAATGGAATGTACGCTTTTTGATGTTGATGACAAAAGCGGAAAGTGCGTTTCAGCCGAGTCAATGCGTATTGAATAACACAAATCAGCATAAAGTAAATTGTTTCCAATTGTCAAAAAATATGAAACAATCCCGATTAAGTCGGCTTTTTTTGCAGATAATTAGTGTATTATACTATTGCAAAAAACAAGCTGATAATGTATAATGTTATAATGTGAATTATTGTAAAACTGCGTTTGTCGGTGTAAAATCGGCTTATGCAGTTGATTAAGAAATGTACATTAAAAGGATGTGCCTAAATGATAAACGGACAAATTCTCAAACAGGCTGTTATTTCTGGTGCGAATAATATTTCAAACCAAAAAAACAGTATAAATGATCTTAATATTTTCCCTGTACCCGACGGAGACACAGGTACAAATATGTCAATGACAGTCAATGCGGCTGTTGCAGCGCTTGAAGATTTTGACGGTACCTGTGCAGGTGATGCCGCAGGTATCACAGCCTCTGCAATGCTCCGTGGAGCAAGAGGCAATTCGGGTGTTATCACTTCACTAATCTTCCGTGGCTTTGCCCAGGGACTTAAAGACATTGAAGAAGTTGACGGCAAAAATCTTGCCGCAGCACTCGGAATCGGTGTTGACGCCGCTTACAAGGCTGTTATGAAACCGACAGAGGGAACAATTCTCACGGTTGCAAGAATGGCTTATGAGGCAGGTATCGAAGCTGCTAAGTATGACAGAGATGTTGTGTCTGTATGGCAGACAATCGTTGACAAGGCTAACGAGGCGCTTGCAATCACTCCTCAGCTTTTGCCCGTGCTTAAAAAGGCAGGCGTTGTTGACGCAGGCGGTAAGGGTCTTTGCGTAATCTTTGAGGGTATGCTCTCTGTAATTAAGAACGGCATTATGATTGAAGCTGACGATGACACAGCTCCTGCAACCGTCAGCACATTTGAAAGTGCCGCCGCTGAATTTGACGATGATATCAGATTCACATATTGCACAGAGTTTATCGTTGGCAGAAATGCCGAGATTGAAACCGAAATCGGCGAGCTTCGCAGTTATCTTGAATCAATCGGTGATTGCGTAGTTGTTGTAAATGATGATGAGATTATCAAGGTTCATGTTCATACGGAACAGCCGGGCAATGCTCTTTCAAAAGGACTTGAGTTCGGTCAGCTTCTCACGGTTAAGGTTGAGAATATGAAGGAACAGCACAAGAATGTCAAGTCAACAAAGAAAAAGGCTGAAAAGGAAAAGTTTGTTCCCGCAGAACCTGAAAACGATTTCGGTTTTGTTGCAGTTGCCGCAGGTAACGGTCTTAAAGACCTTTTTAAAGACCTCGGTTGTGACAATGTTGTTTCGGGCGGTCAGAGTATGAACCCGAGTACAGACGATATCTATGAGGCAATTATGGCAACTCCTGCCAAGAATGTTCTCGTTCTTCCAAACAATAAAAACATCATTCTTGCCGCAGAGCAGACAATCCCGATGGTAAAAGACAGAAATGTCATCATTGTTCCGACAAGAACAATTCCGCAGGGTATGACGGCAATGCTCAACTTTGATCCCGAGATTTCTGCCGAAAGCAACGCACAGCTTATGACTGACGCACTTGCGTCTGTTGGCACAGGTCTTGTAACCTTTGCCGCAAGAAGCAGTGAATTTGGCGGTAAAAAAATCAAAGAGGGCGACATTATCGCTCTTGAAAACGGCAGGCTTACAATCACAGAAAAGAGCACAGTTAAGGCTCTTGTCAAGCTTGCAAAGGATATGGTCAGCCGTGACACTTCATTCATTACTCTTATCTACGGTGAGGATGTAAGTGAGGAAGAGGCAGAAAAGGCATACGGAGAGCTTCGTGAAAAGTTCGGTTCAAGAACCGATATTACTCTTGTAAAGGGCGACCAGCCTGTTTACTACTTTATTCTCAGCGTAGAATAAGCATTTAAATCGGATTTTTTCAGGGAGCATAATTTTTACGGTTATGCTCCCGTTTTGTATAACGGAGGTGCGGTATGACATCACTTTATAAAACTCCCGTTACAAATTTGAACGGAATAGGTGAAAAGCGTGCCGCACTTTTTGCAAGACTCGGGATTAAAAGCGTTGGAGATTTGATTAATTTCTATCCACGCACATACGAGGATTGGAGCAACATCAAGCATATTGACGAGCTTGAATACGGTGAAACCGTCTGCATAAAGGCTGTTGTCGCAACATCTGTAAACGATACCCGAATAAGCGGCGGAAGAATTATTTCCAAAACCGCAGTCTATGATGAAACGGGTTCAATTCAGCTTGTGTTTTTTAACAATAAATACATCAGCTCAATGCTCAGACAGGGCGGAGAATATTTCTTTTACGGAAAAATCTCATCCGACAGCTACGGAATGCAGATTGTATCGCCGACTTTTGCTCCTGCTGTCAAGGGAACACAAATCCGTCCGATTTACAGACAAACGGCAGGACTTCCGAGTAAATCGGTTGAATCAGCCGTACGACAGGCACTTTCAATGCTGCCGTCAAAAATTAAGGATCCTTTGCCCGATGCCATAAGAGAAAGATTTGACCTTTGCTCACTCAGACAGGCGTTGTTTGATATTCACTTTCCGAAGAACCGCCAACAGCTTGAAGCAGCCCGAAAAAGGCTTGTTACCGAAGAGCTTGTTGTGTTGAACCTCGGAATGAGAAATCTGCGTGACCACAGCAGGGGAGTAACCTCTCTTGAAATCACAAAGGATTATTCAAAAGAATTTGAATTGCTTTTGCCGTTCACAATGACAAATGCCCAAAAACGGGCGGTGTCGGACTGCATAAACGATATAATCAACAAATCATCTCCGCTGAACCGACTTGTTCAGGGCGATGTAGGTTCGGGCAAAACGGCTGTGGCAGCCTCGGTCTGCTACACGGTTGCCAAAAACGGATTTCAGACCGCATTCATGGCGCCGACTGAAATCCTTGCCCGACAACATTACAAAACATTTCAAAAGCTTTTTGAAAATACGGATATCAAGGTTGGTCTGCTGACAGGCACACTAAAGGAGTCCGAAAAAAAACAAATCAGAAAATCACTTGCAGACGGTTCGATTGATATGGTAATCGGAACACACGCTCTCATTACCGATAAAACCGAGTTTAAAAATCTTGCGCTTGCCGTAACCGACGAACAGCACAGATTCGGTGTTGCGCAAAGAGCAAAGCTTCTCGGCAAGGGCAACAACCCGCATCTGCTTGTTATGAGTGCCACTCCGATTCCGAGAACACTCGGACTTATCATTTTCGGCGACCTCGACATTTCAATAATTGACGAACTTCCGCCGTCAAGAAAACCCGTGAAAACCGTGTTGCGAACTTCTGCAATGCGTGGCGGAGTGTATGACTTTATCCGCAGTGAAGTAAAACACGGCAGACAGGCGTATATAGTTTGTCCCCTCGTTGAAGAAGGCGAGCTTGACGATGTTGCGTCAGCCGAAGAATATGCCGCAGACTTGATGTTGCGGGAATTTCCTGACATAGCAGTCGGCATAGTTCACGGACAGATGAAGTCTGATGAAAAAGACGAGGTTATGCGTAAGTTTGTCGAGAATGAGTATTCTGTTCTTGTTGCCACAACGGTAATAGAAGTCGGCGTTGATGTTCCGAATGCTACGGTTATTGTGATTGAAAATGCCGAAAGATTCGGACTTTCACAGCTTCATCAGCTGAGAGGAAGGGTTGGCAGAGGCAGTTCGCAGTCCTATTGTATTCTCATCAGCGACAAGGGCAGTAAGACAACAAGAGAACGGCTTGAGGTCATGTGTTCAACGAACAACGGTTTTGTCATTGCCGATGAAGATTTGAAAATGAGAGGCCCCGGCGACTTTTTCGGTCACAGACAGCATGGACTTCCGCAGATGTCAATTGCCGATTTTGCCGACACAAAAAGCCTTGAACTTTCTCAAAAAATTGCAGACTGCATAATGGATCGTTACGGTGATATCCGAAACGATGAAATACGATTGTTAAAAGCAGAGGTAGACCGCCTGTTTGAGCGTGGCGGACAAAATGCTTTAAACTGAAAAACTATAAATGGGAGAATTAAGTAAATGAGAAAAACCATAACCAAAACACTTTCACTTCTCTGTATGCTTTGCATCATTATCTGTTCCGCTTTCACAACGGCAGGCGCTGCGTCCTATCCTAATGATGTAAAAACCGAGTCGGACTCAATCCTTCTTGTAAATATGGATTCAGGTCAGACCGTGTATGAAAAAGACGCCGACTCAAAGCGTTACCCTGCGTCAACAACAAAGATTATGACCTACATAATTGCGGTTGAAAACATAGCCGATCTTGATAATACAAAAATTCCGATTAAGCAGTCGGTGCTTGATGTTCTCAAAAACACAGGCAGTTCCCTTGCGAATGTTGAAAATCATGTCGGCAAGAGTATGACTGCAATCGATTTGCTTTACAGCATGATGGTTCCCTCGGGTAACGATGCCGCAATGGTTCTTGCCGATTATATCGGTGAAGGCAATGTTGATAACTTTGTCAAGCTGATGAATGAAAAAGCAAAGGAGCTCGGTTGCGAAAACACTCATTTTGCAAATCCTGACGGACTTCACGATCCCGACCACTATACAACCGCCCGTGATTTGTACAAAATCACAACCTATGCGCTCACTCTTCCTCGCTTTGAAGAAATCACAAATACCTGTACATACACTTGTGACGGTGACGATACAGCCCTTGTAACAACCAATTACCTCATTGACGCCAACCGTGGCGGTGAGTATTACTATATGTATGCAAAGGGCATCAAAACGGGTACGACTAACGAGGCAGGCAGATGTCTTGTAACGACAGCGTCGGCAGACGGCTATTCATATATGGCAATTCTCCTTCACGCACCGTATGAGGAAGGTGTGACCGAGGACTACGCAACAATGACCGATGCGGCAGACCTTTTCCGCTGGGCGTTGACAAGTCTTGAAATGAACACTGTTGCCACCTCGTCAAAGCCGCTTTGTGAAGTAAAGGTTAACCTTGCATGGGGCAAAAACAGTACATTGCTTTATCCCGAAACCGACCTCAGTGCAATTGTTCCGAAAGACTGCACAGATGAGAACATAATTATTGAACAGGATGTTCCCGAAAGCGTTGACGCACCGCTTGACAAAGGCTCGGTAGTCGGCAAGGCAACAATCTATTACAAAGCAGATGCAAACAGCGAAAAGCAGAAGCTTGCCGAGGTTAATGTTGTTGCAGGCGAAAAGATTGAACGCAGCGGAATTCTCTATGTGTTCAACATCATCGGCACAGTATTTCAGTCCTATTGGTTTATCGTGATTATCGCTCTTATCATTCTCGTTCTCATCATTTACCTTATTATTTCAAAAATTCACGGTAAGCGTAAAAGAAAGAAGAGAAATGTTAAGCATTACCGCAATCTCTGATGCAATAAATGTGTAATTAAATTGTAAATTTTCTATACTTGAAATTTGAAAACGGTATGTTATAATTATTTTAGGGAATAATTATTCGGAGGTTTTCATATGAAGTGTCCATATTGCAGTTATGAAGAAAGCAAGGTTATCGACTCTCGTTCTGCCGATGACGGCGAAAGAATTCGCAGAAGAAGAGAGTGCCTGAGATGCGGCAAACGCTTTACCACACATGAGGTGATTGAAACTGTTCCGATAATTGTTGTTAAGCGTGATAAATCCCGTGAGGTTTTTGACCGCAACAAGCTTACAGGCGGAATTCTCCGCGCCTGTGAGAAGCGTCCCGTTTCAATTGAACAGATTGAAAATATGGTCAATGATATTGAGGCTCAGCTTCAGTCAAGCCTTGACCGTGAAATCACTTCAAAGCAAATCGGTGAGCTTGCAATGGATCAGCTCAAGAATATTGACGAGGTTTCATATGTCCGTTTTGCGTCTGTTTATCGCCAGTTCAAGGATATTAACACCTTTATGGACGAACTCAATAAGCTTCTTACTGAAAAGAAATAGTTTCTTATAAAGAATAATTCCGATACTGTACAGCCTTTCTCGGTTGTACAGTATTTTTTTTGCGATGTACCGTCGCTCTCCGTTCGTGCAGATAGTTTGCAATATCAAAAACATACTATGCCCGAGCGTAAGTATAGCGATTGCTTTTGCAATTTTAAATAGAGGAGTTCATCGGATGCCCACAAGTAACAGCAGAATATTTAAGCTAAGAGTGTTGTACGGAAAGCAACCTATGCAGTTAATTAAAAATTATACGAAAAAATCAAAAATGCCTCTTGACTTAAAGTCAACTTCAGGGTGTAATATATTCCTGTAAAGTAAAAAACAAACTGAAAAATAGTAAAAATTCTGAAACAAAGGAGATTTACAATGGCAAAGTTAATTGCATTTTATTCACGAGCAGATGAAAATTATTTCGGCGGTCAGTACCGCTATGTAAAAGTCGGCAACACCGAAAAGGTTGCAAAAATGATTTCAGACCTCACAGGAGCCGATATGTTTAAAATTGAGCAGAAAGTTCCGTATTCCGCAAACTACAAGGAATGTGTTGCTCAGTCGGTTAAAGACCTTAAATCAAAGGCAAGACCCGAACTTGTTTCATTGCCGAATCTTGACGATTACGATGAAATTTATCTCGGCTATCCAAACTACTGCGGAACAATGCCTATGGCGGTTTATACTTTCCTTGAAGCATTTGATTTTACGGGCAAAACAATTCATCCGTTCTGCACTCACGAGGGAAGCGGACTTTCAAACACAGTCAATGATATTAAAAATACTGCCAAAGGTGCAACCGTAACAAACGGACTTCCCTTGTTCGGAAGTGATGCCGATAAGGCAGAAGGCATTGTTAATGATTGGGTTAAAAAAATTTAATTACACAAGGAGATAATATTATGAAAATTGCAGACAAGGATGAATTTGAAAAGCAGAATGTATTCGGCACAGGCACTCCCAATACAGTTTATGCAAAATATTTTATCGGAGAGTCATACCTAAATCCACTCACAAAGCCCGAGGATGGACTTCACCTTTTAAATGTAACATTTGAACCTGGTTGCCGTAACAACTGGCACATTCACCACGCAAAGAGCGGCGGCGGTCAGCTCCTCATCTGCACAGCAGGTGAGGGTTGGTATCAGGAAGAAGGCAAAGAGCCTGTAAGCCTTACACCGGGTAAGGTAATCGTAATTCCAGCTGAGGTTAAGCATTGGCACGGTGCTAAAAAGGACAGCTGGTTCTCACACATCGCAACCGAAATGCCGGGCGAAGAATGTTCAAACGAGTGGTGCGAACCCGTAACCGATGAAGAATATAATAAACTCGGTTAATCGAAAGGCGGCTTCTGAATATGAAAAAAGTTATCGTTTATTATTCCTATCGTGGCAACACAAAAAGTATTGCCGAGATGATTCAGAAAAGCACGGGTGCTGACATTGCAAGAATCGAAACTGTTGTTCCGTATGACGGCGACTACAACTCGGTTGTAAATCAAGGACAGGATGAAGTGAACAGCGGATATTGTCCCGAAATAAAACCGCTTAATATTGACCTTAGCAAGTATGACGAGGTAATTCTCGGAACACCTGTTTGGTGGTACACTTTTGCCCCTGCAATGCACACATTTCTCAAGAAAAATGACCTTTCGGGCAAGACGGTTTATCCGTTTGCAACTAACGGCGGTTGGATTGGTCACACATTCAAAGATTTTGCAAATGCCTGCGGTACAGCCGATGTAAAGCAGGGAATGAATATCCGTTTTGATGAATCGGTTCTGCGTACACCAAAGTCTGAAATTCAAAAATGGATTGATTCAATTAAATAAGCCTTTCTGTAATGCGGTTCTACCGCAAAATAAAAAACTGTACAGCCGATTATGGTTGTACAGTTTTTGTTTTATATGTTATTTTATCGGAATGTAACATTGTACGAATTTGCACAATTTGAGCCGTAGGGGATTGTTAATCCTACCCGATAAAGCCTTGAACGAACACAATAACAATCAGCACGGGGAGTGCGTATTTAAGGTACGGCTTCAGCACTCTTGAAAGTTTAAGACCTTTACCCGTGTTACATTCTTCAAAGTAATTGTCAAAGCCCCAGCCGAATTTTGTTGTGCAGAACAGGAGGTAAACCATTGCGCCGATCGGAAGAAGAAGGTTGCTGACAACGAAGTCCTCAAGGTCAAGCACACCCTTGCCGAGAATGTTGAAGTCGCTCCAAATGTTGAATCCGAAAATACACGGCAGACACGCAAAGAACATAATAATTCCGTTGATTATTGACGCCTTTGTTCTGCTCATGCCGAATGTGTCGGTAAGAAAAGCAACAAGGTTTTCAAACACGGCAATAACTGTTGAAAAGCTTGCAAATGTCATAAACAGAAAGAAAAGCGTACCCCAAATCTGACCGCCCGTCATATTTACGAAAACATTCGGAAGCGTCACAAAAATAAGGGCAGGTCCTTGGTCGGGCTGAATGCCAAATGAGAAGCAAGCAGGGAAGATGATAAGTCCGGCAACAATTGCAACAAAAGTGTCCAATGCACAAATCTGAACAGCCTCACCGTAAAGCGTGCGGTCTTTGTTCATATAACTGCCGAAAATTTCCATTGATGCGATTCCGAGTCCGAGTGTGAAGAATGCCTGACTCATTGCAGATGTGATTACCTTGCCGAGTCCTACATCTTTAACCTTTCCGAAATCGGGAACAAGATAAAAGCTCAAGCCTTCTCCCGCATTTGAAAGCATCATACTGTTGATTGCAAGAATGATAATCAGCGCAAGCAACGCAACCATCATAACCTTGCTGACCTTTTCAATGCCTTTTTGAAGTCCTCGACTGCATACAAAAAATCCGAATACAACGATTATCGCAAGCCATATAATCATCTCAACAGGCGATGCCATAAGGTTGTTAAACACTCCCGAAACCTGTTCTGAGTTCATTCCGCTTTTAAATGTTCCCGTTGCAAATTTATAGAAGTAATCTAACATCCAACCCGAAACAGGTGAGTAGTTCACTAAAAGTGTACCATCGTATGAGTCAAAACAAATTATACATAAAGAAGTATGTCGAATTATAAATAGTTATGTTACGAGCCAGTAGGCTCTTTTTTCATACCCAAATTTAGGTCGTAAAAGTGTTGTGATATAATATAGTTGTAACACCTTGACCTAATAAGATATAATCTTAGGAGGAAACGAGGTATGTTACAAATGAGTAAACAATATGAACCGGAATTCAAAAAGAAGATTGTACGTCTTCATCTTGAAGAGGGACGAACCCTCAAAGGTCTTGCTGCCGAATATGGCGTATCCAAGGCAAGTATATCTATTTGGGTAAAACAGTTCCGTGAAGAATGCCAAACAAATGAAGAAGCCAAAGCAGATTATGATTTCATGAAGGAGAACCTTAAACTGAAAAGACAGCTGGCAGAACTCCAAAAGGAAAATGACTTTCTAAAAAAAGCGGCGGCATTCTTTGCGAAGGAAATCGATTAGTGGCTTATCGATTTATTCAGCAGTATGGGCACAAATACGGTGTCCGTTGGTTATTGAAAAGACTGAGCATCCTACCAAATGCTTATTATAATTTTTTGAAGAATAGGAAATCTGAATATCATAAGCGTAAGGAAAAAATCAAGCATGAAATTGTGGACATCTATCACTCTCACAACGGCACTGATGGTTACAGAACTGTGCACGCTTATCTTCTTCGCAAGGGATACAGCATCAGTTGTGTAACTGTCCATAAGTACATGAATACAGAGCTTCAGTTATTTTCAATTACAAGAAAACGCAAGCCAAACTATGAATATGGCGCTCCTCACAAAGTATTTGAAAATAAGCTCCATCAAGATTTTAAGGCAGAATCCATAAACCAGAAATGGTGCACTGTTTTAAATGCATAGCTTGTGTACTGACAGCCTCTGTCGCTGTAGAATATTGCTCCGCTTATATCTCCGTATTTAGACTTTAATTGCTTCAAGGTATCTATACAAAGCTCTTTTTTCATATTATCTCTCATTTCAAGTGCAAGAATTTCTCCGTTAAAGCAGTCGAGGATTGCTGAAACATACAGCTTTCCGTCTGAACACGTTACTTCCGTTATGTCTGTCAGCAACTTTGAGAGCGGCTTATCGGCAGAAAAATCACGTTTTATCAGATTTTCTCTGTCTTGCGTTTCTGTGTCTGCCTTTGTTATTCCGTGAGATTTTCTGCACCTGTGAATAAGTCCGCCGGCTTTCATTGCACGATAAATTTTGCTTTTGCTTGCTTTTATTCCCTTGAGTCCAAGTGCGGTCTTTACACGCTCTACGCCGTAATTATCGTTATCGGGATGTTCTGCGAATATCTTATTTATTTCGACCAGAAGCAGTTGCCACGATCTTGGCTTACTGCCCTTTTTCAACCATCTGTAATAGCCTGATTCACTGACCTTTAGCACCTTACACATCGCATTTACAGGATATTTTTTCTTGTTATTCCGAATAAATGGATATAGCTGATTGGCTTTTACTTCTTCCGGTCTTTTGCGAAAAAACCAAGTGCGTCCTTTAATATGTCATTTGCTCTTTTCAGTTCTGCATTTTCTTTTTCCAGTTCAAGATTTCTTCTGCGTACTTCTTCGTCACTCATTTCTGATTTTACTTTGTTAGCCTTTGCTTTGCGATTCTTTCTCCAATCGGCTAGTGTGTAATACTGTATTCCAAGCTGTTGTGCAGCCTTTTTCACACCTAATTCATCTGATAGCTTCAGCGCTTCTGTTTTAAATTCTTTACTGTAATTCATTTCTTTTTTTCTTTCATTTTTTATTCTATTCTATCAGATTTTTGGGCTTTTTCCACTGCACTTTTATTATATCAGTCCAGGTATGAATAAGTGCCATATATAGACCCTAAAGTAGTGCTTGAAGCAAAGAAAATGAACTTGCTAACCATTCTTAAAAACTTTGAGCCACACGAACTTGTAAGACTTGATAAGAACAATTACACCACACGAACACACGATAGCTTGAAAATTTCAAACGGAAAATGGATGTGGTTTTCTCGTGGGATTGGAGGTACAACAGCTCTCAATTATCTAATTGAGGTTAAAGGTTATAGCTTTATTGAAGTGGTGGAAACAATCACAGGTAAACAGGTTGTAGTTGCTCCAAAACCTATCAAACAGGATAATAAATATTATGAAAGACCACTTCTACTATATCGGTTCAGTTCATTATAAAATGATTAGATTTTTTGTCTTGACAACTGAACCACTATATTCTATAATGGAGATGAAGTGAGTCCGGTGTTTTAATATTTCAAATCTTGAAAACTTTTAATTTTTTATTAACAGGAGATAAAAGATGAAGAAACTAAAAAAGATGATTGTGTTGGGTATGGTCGTTCTTTCTTTGATGTCTGCTCTTACTTTTTCAGTATTCTCTGCCGGTAATGTTTCAGATACAATTATCAACATTAGTGCGAGAAGTAACAACGGAGGTACTCCGTGCAGATCTATTTGGCGTGAGAAGAAAGATTATACATCTGTTTGGTGCGAAAACAAGAGCACATCAGGAGGTTCTCTGAGTGCTTGGGTTCAGCGTACAAATAATAAGAATACTTCCTCCGTAAAAACTGTAGACAGATATTACGGTTCATGGAGCTATAATGGGGCAACTAAGAATATGAAAAATTTACCAAAGGGTACATATTATTATTTGCCTAACTATGTTAAAGAAGACGGCTATAAATATGCTACTTTGGGCTACATTATGAATAAGGAAGCTGTGAGTTACCACATAGCATGGAGTCCTGACAGCATATAAAATATTTGTGGCTTTGTAAGTTATGCTCTGTGCCTTTTAATGAAGTTTTGACTTTATATATGCGCGCAGAGCATGACTTTTAGACTGCGGTAGGGAGTTGCTTATAGAGGTGTTTATATATTGAATAAAAAAATAACAACCGTAATTATTTTGATTATCATCTGTACTTCATCTATAATAGTTTCCATCTTATACTTGATAAAAAATGATATTATTGACATCAACGATATATACACTAATGCTGATGCAAAAAACACACAGGTCGCAAATGAAAATTCTATTTCTTCCACAGAAAATTCAGCAGTTGAATCGAAAAGTTGTGTTCTGCTTGAGGAAGGTGCTGAATACGATACTATGTACGACGATAGAACAAGCATTTATGTTAAATTAAATAATATCAGCATTTCAAAAAATAAGGCTGAACTTCCCGAATTTGACACATTTGAGGACTGGGATGAAATTAAAGATAGCCAAGGAAATATTACAAATGAATATTCATATGTAGTGCTTAACATTACAATGATGAATAAAGGAAATGAAAATGTGGAGGTATCATTGAACAGCTTACTTTTGCATTTTGGTACAGACGGTGGATATAACGAAGCACGAAGTTTTAATTCAAGTGAGAAAAAGACTTCAAAAAATTATTTTGTAGAAAAACTTGAACCCGGTAAAAAATTGAATGTTAATGTAGCATATGTTGCTGAGGACAAACAACTTAATGAGTACAAAGACCAACTTTATTTGATGACAGTGCTCTCAGGCAATCCTTTAGGAGAAGGAACTATGCAAGTCATCAAATCCGAAAAATAATAAATGGAGAATGATAAAATGCAAAGAATGATTAAATTCGAACTGAAAAGAAGTTTTAAAAACAGGCTGTTTTTAATTTCTTTGCTAATTTCATTAGCATTGGTAACATGGTATTCGATTGAAAGAATACCATACTGTGTGCAGTTGAATTCTGAATTTTTAAATGATGAAAATTTAATGGGATTTTTTGAAATTTCATATACAAACTGGATTGGCAGTCATAATATCTATCTTCAGCAAAACATTTTTTATATGGCTATTCCAATTCTCGCCACTTTGCCATTTGGTAGTTCCTTTTATGATGATATAAACAGGGGATATGCAAGGAATGTGTGCGTTCGTGCCAAGAAAAAATATTATCTTGTGGCAAAATACATAGCTGTTTTCGTAAGTGGTGGTTGCGTGGTTGCTATTCCAATGGTTCTTAGTTTTCTCATTTCTTCAATATTTTTACCGACAATGCTTCCTGAAGCATCTTATACATTTACTAACATATATCCTGCGTATAAGTGGGCTGATTTATTTTATGTGCAACCGTTATTATATACATCGATATATATTTTTATCACATTTTTGTTTTCGGGAGTAACAGCAAGTTTGTCATTGTTTATTACATTCTTTTTAAACAGAAAATTTGTGACTTTTGTTTTTCCTTTTTTCATTTACATTTTTTCATCATTTTGTCTTGAAATGTTGGGATTTGATGCCTACAGTATCAGAAATCTTGTCACGACTACAAGTGAAAGTGGGACTACCTTTTCTGTAACAATTTTATTTTTGATTTTCTTTTGCCTTTCATTTTTTCCGTATTATTTTATTGGAGCGAAAAAAGATGTTTTTTAAAGCGTGTAGAAAAACTTTTGTTGCAATGACATATTTTAAATATTTGGTTGTTTTCTGTTTACTCTGCAGTTTTGTATTGTTTTACTTTTTTGCTTTTTTAAAAAAAAATATGATGGATATAACAGACAACATATGTATGGCAGATTTTGTGGAAGCCGCCGGGGGTCACACGACAACTATCTTTTTTGTACCAACCGCCGCATTACTTTCAACGATATTTTCCGAAAAAAACAGTAACTTTACAAATGCCTATATTCGCTTTAGATTTAGAAATACATTGGTTGTCAGAAATAGTTTGAAAGTTCTTGCTTTTTCTGTGGCTTTTTGCATTTTATTCCTCGTTGCAGTTCTTGGTATGTCGAGATTTTTTTCACGAACAGTAATTAATTGGAATTCATATGAAAGCTATTATTATCTGTGTGAAGGATGCATAAGCAATGTAGGCTTTGCAAAAGTAGTGATGAAAACTTTTGTATGTCTTTTAATTCCTACAATATTTTTTTCTGAATTAATATGTGCTTTTGGCTGTATAATAAACAAAGTATTTCCGTTCTTAGTGACGGTCACAACATGTATTGCAGTTTCATTTGATGGTGATTGGAATATTGACTTTTGGCTCTTGATTTTTGGGACAATTATAGTATTCGTACTAAATTTATTGTTCATGAAAAGAAAGGATTTTTTAAATTGAAAGTTCGTCTTTTTTTTCGTTTGCTTTCGCATGATATAACAGAGGGAATCATACATAATCGTAAATTTTTTATTTTTGCTGCGTTGCTGTTCATATTTATTGATTTCGTGTATTGGCATAATATTAGCTTATATTTTAGTGATTATAATTCGGTTGTAGACTGCGGTGTTCTGGATTTTTTTATGAATGTTTTTGCCGGATGTGACCCTTTTGATTCGGAGGCAAATAAGGGTGTAGATATTCCCATAACGTGGTTTTCTTTTAATGTACTTCCTTATTTGTTTGTGGGATTATACATTACAAACGATTTGCAGACAAGTGCCGATACCTTTATTTTGCGGGTAAAATCCCGATATTTATGGTGGTTGAGTAAAATAGTTTGGTGTGTTGTTTCTTCAACTTTGTACTATTTACTGTTTTTTGTAATTTCGACAGCTTTTACATTGTTTTCCGGTAATTTTTCATTAACTCAAAACAGTTTAATAACTGAAGAATTTTTGGAGCTAAGCACTTATGGAAAAAGTATGACAGAAATTTTCATTTCCTCAGTACTGTTACCTTGGATGATTACAACTTGTCACATGACATTTGATGCAATTATCAGTATTACATTTGGACCTGTTGTCGCGTTTTTGATGATAGTCTGCCTTATGACCACATCTGTGTTTTATTGCAGCGAATTTTTGCCGTTTAACTTTTCAATGTTGATAAGAACTGATTTTTGCGCCATAAATAATATATCAATATATACAGAACTGGAGGTTGCCTTTTTAATAATCGTTATATGTTTATTTTTAGGCTTGCCAATTATCAAAAGAAAAAACATTATTTAAAGTAGGAGAGATTTATGAATATAGAAATTTGTAATTATACAAAAAAGTTATCAAAAAATCTTGTACTGGAAAATATAAATTTATCACTTTCCGGAGGAAAAATTTACGGTTTTGTAGGTAAGAACGGTTCGGGGAAAACTATGCTTATGCGTGCAATTTGCGGACTGATTTTACCTACCAGTGGTTTTGTAAAAATAAATAACAAAATCATAGGAAAAGACATATCGTTTCCTGATAGTGTTGGGGCTTTAATTGAAAATCCGGGGTTCATTTCTGAGTACTCCGGTTTTCAAAATTTGAAGATTCTCGCTCAAATACAAAAGAAAATAGACGATAAAAAAATAGTGGATACTATGAGAATGGTAGGGCTTGACCCAAACGAAAAGAAGAGTTTCCGAAAATATTCACTTGGTATGAAACAAAAACTTGGAATAGCAGCAGCGATGATGGAAGACCCTCAAATACTTGTTTTAGATGAACCTTTTAATGCGTTGGATGAAGCTTCATGTGAAAATGTCAAAAAAATGATTTTGTCCGCAAAAGTTCCCGATAGAGTTGTGTTGCTGTCATGTCATGACAAAAATCAGATTAACGCTCTTTGCGACGAAACTATAGAATTAGCGCAGGGTAAAATCATCAGGAGAGATAGTCTTTATGAGAAAGAAAAATAATTTAAAAGTTATTGTAACGCTCCTTATTGTAACAGTATTATGTATATGTGGTGTCATTAGGTTTTTTAGTATCAATTCAAAATATCCGCAAAACGAAAAAGTTGTATATAAAATGGGCGATTCATTTGTTTGTCAAAATGCAAAATTCACTATAACAGATACATACATGCTTAAGCGTATGGACATTATGAATGATGATGATTTATCAGAATATTTGGAAGAAAATTCTGACTATTTGAAAAGTGAAGATTTGAATCTTGGCTTAATAAAAATTATAATTTCCAATACAACAGATGATGAAATAACTGTTGATTTAACAGCTTTTCATATTGAATCAGGTGCTTTTTCATTACAATTTTATTACCCGCTCGTTATGTATTACAATGATTGTGGAATGTATATTAAACTTTCAAAAGGTGAACAAAAAACGTTTATTGCACCCGTTCCTATCTCTTCTGAACAATTTCTCAATTATGATTCCACCGATATTAGAAACAGAACGTATTATTTGGTATCATCTTTATATCCTCAAAAAATAATGTCAGAAGTCAAATTTAATTAAATTCAAGATATTTAAATTGGTCAAATAAATAACAATGTTGGTTTAGCATAATTAGTGCTGAATTACTTGGACATTGAAAAGTTGCCTCGTTGTATAATCATGACGAAAATCTGATTAACGCAAAACTGCAATACAGCAAGGTGTCGTAATCCGTTTCTTGTTCAAGCTTGAAAAAATATTTAAATTTCCTTTTAACGGTAAACTATTGTTTTTTCTCTTGTGTTCGTGCCGCATTGTATTTCTCGTCTGAGTTTGGTTGCAACGGCGGCGGGCATATTCACGGGCAGCTTGCACATTGATTTCATCATTCAGTTTGCCGTCAATCTCACTGTGCGGCGATATTAAAAACGGAAGTGGATTTCTTTTCATTTTGAAGTCCCTTCCGTTCATTTTTCTTTTCGTTTATCTGCTTTACGGCGGCTTTATACCGCGCCAAAGTTTCCTTTACAGACTTTGAATAATCCGTTATGCTCCACTTGCCGGTTTGAGTGTGTCGAATATGATAGTTGATGATTATCAGCCTTTCACGCAGGGTTGGTGGTGATCTGTTGACTGAGCCTGCACAATCTTAGCAAAGCATTGCTGTGCTTGGATTCAAATACCTTGTCACAGCCCTTGCAGCTAAGTGAAAACGGCTCGCCAACCTTGTGTTTTCTCGCCTTTATCAACTGATAGCATTCCCTGCTTTTTAGACGGGCTGTTTCAGCTGCTTCTGCCGCTTAATTTCTTCCTCGCTCAGCTGAGGTTGAGGAATTTCAAACTTGCCGATGAAATTGAGATAGATTTCAACCTCCTGCATACGTTCTCCGTCAATATAATACGGAGCGTGAACTAAAATTTTGTCGATAAACTCATTTATCATCGGCGTAGTAAGCTCGGAAAAATCGGTGGTTATACATCTTTGCACCGCAATCGGCACAATAAACAAGACCCGTCAGCGGATTCGCCACTCCGGTGGTGTCAACACGTCTCGGCGTTTTTGTCAGTTTCTGAGCAAGCTCCCAAGTTTCTCGGTCAATGATTGCTTCGTGCGTGTCATTGAATATCAGCCAGTTCTCCTGCGGATTTTTCACTGAGCTTTTGTCCTTATATGATGCCTTGTGCGTACGGAAATTTACGGTGTCTCCGCAGTATTCCTGTTTTGCAAGAATACTGCGGACAACATATCCGCTCCAACTGAACGGGTGGGTAAACTCCTTTTTGTTTTTCCTTATTCCAATTCCTTTTTTGTAAAGTAAACAGCCGGGGTTTCAACCTTGTCATCAAACAGCGTGCGGGCTATGTCATAAGGTCCGCAGCCTTCTATTGTGAAATGGAAAATTCTGCGGACGACTGTAGCCGCTTCCTCATCAATCAGCCAATGATTTTTGTTGTTCGGGTCTTTCTTGTAACCGTAAATAGCCGAGTTGGTTGTCGGCTTTCCCGATTCGTGCAGATAGTTTGCAATATCAAAAGCATACTATGCCCGAGCGTAAGTGTAGCAACTGGTTTGACGGTTATGTTACAAAAACAAATCCACATCTAAAAGGTAACACAAGATAACAAAAAACTGTACAGCCGAATATGGTTGTACAGTTTTTTGTTTTATATGTTATTTTATAGGAATGTAACATTGTACAAATTTGCACAATTTGAGCCGTAGGGGATTGCTAATCCTACCCGATAAAGCCTTGAACGAACACAATAACAATCAGCACGGGGAGTGCGTATTTAAGGTACGGCTTCAGCACTCTTGAAAGTTTAAGACCTTTACCCGTGTTACATTCTTCAAAGTAATTGTCAAAGCCCCAGCCGAATTTTGTTGTGCAGAACAGGAGGTAAACCATTGCGCCGATCGGAAGAAGAAGGTTGCTGACAACGAAGTCCTCAAGGTCAAGCACACCCTTGCCGAGAATGTTGAAGTCGCTCCAAATGTTGAATCCGAAAATACACGGCAGACACGCAAAGAACATAATAATTCCGTTGATTATTGACGCCTTTGTTCTGCTCATGCCGAATGTGTCGGTAAGAAAAGCAACAAGGTTTTCAAACACGGCAATAACTGTTGAAAAGCTTGCAAATGTCATAAACAGAAAGAAAAGCGTACCCCAAATCTGACCGCCCGTCATATTTACGAAAACATTCGGAAGCGTCACAAAAATAAGGGCAGGTCCTTGGTCGGGCTGAATGCCAAATGAGAAGCAAGCAGGGAAGATGATAAGTCCGGCAACAATTGCAACAAAAGTGTCCAATGCACAAATCTGAACAGCCTCACCGTAAAGCGTGCGGTCTTTGTTCATATAACTGCCGAAAATTTCCATTGATGCGATTCCGAGTCCGAGTGTGAAGAATGCCTGACTCATTGCAGATGTGATTACCTTGCCGAGTCCTACATCTTTAACCTTTCCGAAATCGGGAACAAGATAAAAGCTCAAGCCTTCTCCCGCATTTGAAAGCATCATACTGTTGATTGCAAGAATGATAATCAGCGCAAGCAACGCAACCATCATAACCTTGCTGACCTTTTCAATGCCTTTTTGAAGTCCTCGACTGCATACAAAAAATCCGAATACAACGATTATCGCAAGCCATATAATCATCTCAACAGGCGATGCCATAAGGTTGTTAAACACTCCCGAAACCTGTTCTGAGTTCATTCCGCTTTTAAATGTTCCCGTTGCAAATTTATAGAAGTAATCTAACATCCAAGCCGAAACAGGCGTGTAGAACATCATCAAAAGGTAACAGCCTATCATGCACAGCCAACCGTGAATGTGCCATTTGCTCTTTGGCTTTTCAAGTGTTTTATAGCTTAATACGGCACTTTTTCTGCTTGCTCTGCCAACTGCAAGCTCCATTGTCAGAACGGGAATTCCCATAAGCACAAGAAATGCAAGATAAAAAAGCACGAACAATCCGCCGCCGTTTTCGCCCGTAACATACGGAAAACGCCAGACATTGCCTATGCCAATCGCACAGCCTGCACTTACAAGGAGAAAACCTGTCCTCGACTTAAAATTTTCTCTTTGCATAAATATTCTCCTTAAAAATACTGTCACTTTAATTATACATACTTTTCACCGATATTTCAAGGAATAAACTTTTTATTTATGCAATTTGACAGGAATTAAAAAGCTTTGTATACTTTTATTGACAGAAACATTTAAGCCTTGTTTAAGGTTTGAAATATATAATAGAATAAGAAAAATTTCGGGAGGTTACCAAATGCGACTTTTACTTGCAGAGGATGAAAAAGAGCTTTCAAAGGCTCTCACGGCAATTTTAAAGCATAACGGATATTCGGTTGACGCTGTTTATAACGGTAAAGATGCGCTTGATTATCTTCTCGGCGGTGACTATGATTGTGCAATTCTCGACATAATGATGCCGTTGCTTGACGGAATTTCAGTTTTGAAAGGAATCCGTCATGAGGGACTTGACCTGCCGGTTATCATGCTTACGGCAAAAAGTGAAATTGATGACAGGGTTTTCGGACTCGGCAGCGGCATAGGTCTTTCAATCGCCAAAGCCGTAGCCACCGCCCATAAAGCCAAAATCCACGCCAAAAGCCCCGACGGTAATTTGTTAGAAATAACAGTTGTGTTTTAATATATACTTTAAAATCTAATATAAAATGGAACACAAGCAATGTAAAAATGCATGTGTTCCATTTTTGTTTTTTAATGTAAAAACTTAATTTAATTACAAATAAATTCCTTTTACTCCCAAAAATCGACATTTTACTCCAGAGTATATGGGCATTTTTATTTGGATATTATACAATGTTGATTGCTTGTTGCAACAGCAAAATTTTTATGGAGGTTATATAATTTATGAACAACAAGAATTCAAAGGTTAAAAAGATTGTAATAGCTACAATGGCTGTAATCTGTGCTTTTTCATCAGCAACAGCAATTACAGCAGGCGCAAAAACCACTCAGTATAAGCATACTGTTTGTGTCGGTGGATATTCAGGCGGTAATGATGCTACTTGGCTTTCAATTAAGAAAGACAATACATATACCAATGATTATTTTCCGAGTTATCCTACAATATTTGATAACAAATCTTATTCAAAGATTAAGTCACGAGCAGAGTCTAAAGACAGGAAAACGGTAACTGCTTATAAATATACTACTTTGCAGAAAAATTCTCCTGCTACACATACTGTAAGCTACGGCAGATTGAAAAAAGGTAGTTGGCTTTTAAATTATAGATATTGCAGTGGAGGCGGATGTCGTTCACAGGTTACAACAATGGAAAAATATTAATGAATTTATGGAGGTTGCCATATATATGGTAACCTCCATGCTTAGGTTAAATGTAATAAAAGTGTAATAAATGACATCTTGATATTGAATTTTAATTGATAGGAATTATAATTAAAATATAAATTATAATTAAAATATAACATAAAACATACAACAGGAGTTTGGCGATGAAATTAACGAATGTGAATTTTCTTGCAAAAGCAAATGCCAAGATAAATAAAAATGAAAAGGGAATAAAAATTGTTTCCGCATTGCTTGTAATATCAATAACCTTGATTTCGGCATTTTCAATTACCGTCACAAAAGCTGTAAATGAGTATAAAGAGGATTATCGTGCAAGAACTTTGCAAGTTGATCCTATTTTTGGTCCGCTTGATGAGAATACAGTTAATAAAATCAGAAATACAGAACATGTTGAAAGTATCTTTCCGCTTAAAGGAATCAGAAATGATTCGTTCAGTGTAACACAAACTTCAAATCAAGAATTTCAGAACAGAATTGATGATAAAGGAGATGCCCATATTGATATATGGTCATTATTGGGAGATGAAAAACGCAGTGTTATTGCAGGAAAAACTCTTGATGAATCCCCTGTGTTAAGCTGTGTTGTCCCGAGTGATTTTTATCCTTTTGAGGTTGAGAATGAAAATAAAAAGCCTGATTATATTGACGGTGAAGGTTTAATAGGAGAAACCATAACAGTAAAAGCATACAACGATGATTTAATACAAGATTATAATATGGGTGGAGATTTTGTCAGTACTTCTACTCTTAATCTTCCTGCAATTGAATATAAATTAAAGGTGGTGGGTACTTATTATCTGTCACCGACCGAAACAGGCTATTATGATTCGATTTATATTTCAGAGGAAACAGCTACGAAAATATTAGATGACGCACTTACAAAAGGCGGATATTCAAAAGATAACGAAACCACTGTCGGCAAGTGGTGGAATGATTTATCGCTGAGGACTCACTATGTTGTTGTTGATGATTTTGAAAATATTGAATCGGTATATAACGCACTCACCGATATGAATGTATGCTGTGCCGATGACTCCGAACTCGGAATACAGGACAGCATAGTAAACGCTTCAAATATATTCAGCTTTGCAAGCGTATTTCTTATTATTTCAACAGTGTTGCTTTCTGTGATTATGATTATACAATCAACAGCAAACGCACTTTCACTTCGTAAATCCGATATAGGCTTGCTCAAAGCGATAGGTTATAAAAACAGTCAGATATTTGCCTGCCTTTACTGCGAACAGCTTAGAGTTACATTTACCGGATTTGCGGTTGGAACAATTATTTCGATTATAGTTACGGCTGTTTCAAATTTTTTCTTTGCAAACAGAAATTTCATCGACCGTCTGTACATTATCAATTGGGGAACTTTCGGAATTTTGCTTGCAATTTCGTTTTTGATAGTAACAATAGTTCCGCTGATATGTCAGCTCATAGCATTACGCAAGCTGAATAAAATTCAGCCCAAAGACGCAATGAATGAATAATTTTTGAGGGTGAAATAATGAAATCAATAGAATTAAAAAATGTTTCTAAAATATACAATAACAAAGTAACCGCCGTGGATAATGTATCGTTTACATTGTCAGAGGGCGAATTTGTGGCTGTTATGGGACAGTCGGGCAGCGGAAAAAGCACTCTGCTCCAAATGGCAGGTTTGCTTGACAACTGCACCTCAGGTCAGATTTTGATTAACGGCAAAGATGTGTCATCACTCGGCAAAAACGAACTTGCCGACACAAGAATGAATTCACTCGGATTTGTCTTTCAGGCATTTCATCTCAATCCGCATCTCAAAGTTTTTGAAAATATAATGGTTCCAATGCTCATAAACGACCATTTCAAAAACAGAGCCGAAATGAAAGAAACTGCCGAATTGCTTGTGCAGAAAGTCGGTCTTACACACCGCATTGATCACTATCCGAGGGAACTTTCAGGCGGTGAACAGCAGAGAACCGCCATTGCAAGAGCACTTGCCAATAATCCCGACTTTATCCTTGCCGATGAACCTACAGGCAACCTTGACAGCAAAAACGAACGTATGATTTTTGAAGAGTTGAAAAAACTTACAGAGCTTGGCAAGGGTGTTCTTGTTGTCAGCCATAATGATGCCGTAACCGATTTTGCAGACAGAATTTGCGTTATGAAAGACGGCGTTTTAGAGGAAAATTAAAATGAAAAATAAAAAACTCGGTATGCTTGTTAAAGCCTCAATTCTTTCACGAAAAGGTGCAACAATATTTTTTTGTTGCTTTATGGTTATTGCAACCATTCTCGTTCTTGTGTCGGCAGGAGCGGTTATGCCGCTGAAAAATAATATTGACCAAAACATAAATAATCATATTCTTAACAGAGAGTTGAATTTTGAGATAAACGAAAATACTCCTCAAAATGAAATTGACGATACAATTTTAAGCATAAAAAGCATTGAACACATAACGAGTGTTTATAACGTGCCTGCCGAACTTGATGTGTCGGAAACTTCAGGAGTGCTGTTTTCAGCTTACACACTAAGTTATGTTCACGAGGGGTATAACCTTAAAATAACAAGCGGAAGAGCTTTCAAAGAGAATGAAGAAAATGTTGCAGTTGTTCCCGAAGTTTTAAAGGATTTTAACAGCCAAAGTCAACGAATCAATAAAATTGACGGCAAAACGCTTGTGGGCAAAAATCTTGTTTTCGCTGATGAATCGGGCAAGGAACATAAGCTTAAAATTGTCGGAGTGTATAACACATCTGACCCGATTTTTACAGGCAATCAAATTCTTATTCCACGCAACAGTTTGATTAAGTTCAATAATGAAGTTATTGCAAATGCCAAAGGTATGGCTTCAATAACTTCCGATAAGGCTTATAAAATTCTCGTTGATGATGCAAAAAATCTTGAAAGTGTACAATCCGAGGTTTCCTCATATTGCAAACCGTATACAATGGACTTGAACTTTGATTCTCAGTCATACAATATCGCACTCATAATCATTATAGGTTCAATTGTATTTTTTGCATTGTTCGTAATTGCGGGACAGTATATGTTCGTCAAGAGCAACATAAGCAGACGAACCGAAGAACTTGCTTTGTATCGCTCACTCGGTTACAAGTCTAATCAACTTTTCTATATAATATTCGCAGAATATTTCCTTATTGGAATAATATCAATTGCAGTCGGTACAATTTTGACTGTATTACTCGACATATTACTTATAAATCCGTATCTTATGAATCTTGTGGGCAATACAATAATGGAAATGACCGTGAATGTTTCGGCTGTTTATATACTGCTGTTCCTCGTGATTTATTTGATTGTACTTGCAATCGTCAGCATTTGGGCAGTAAAACGCTCTGAAAAAACGGATTTAAGTGTGTTGCTTAGAGAAAGATAATTTTATAACGGAAATAAAACTCCATATTATTATTTAAAGCAGAAATTCTGAAAAAATTCGGGATTTCTGCTTTTTTTAAATTTCATTTAAAGTTTGTAAATTATTATATAGCCACAGTAAAGAAAAGGTAAAGACAGGGAGGTCTTACAATGGGCGTTAAAAATATATTCAAGCGTTACGAACTTAAATTTATGCTGACAACACAGCAGTACATTAACAATCCGAAACCTATAAAAACATGAAGCCCCCACACATTTTCGTGTAGGGGCGGTTTTCTTAAACAAAGAAATTGTCCTTATAATTAAAATCTTTCTCCGACAGCAACAATGACACTTCTGCCTGCCATATTAATTCGTCTGTCATAGAGAATAACATTTCTGTCCTCAAGGATTACATCCTGAGGCTCGTTGCCTGTGTTTACATAAAGCTTCCAGTGGTATCCTTCGGGAAGGTCGGGAAGCTCAACATTTACATAATCCCAATAAGCATTGACGCCAAAGTAAACAAACTCGTCAAGCCCCTGTTGTTTAAGACTTACACCGGCATACATAACGCCAATCATTCTTGTATCATCGTAATACTTGGCACTCCACGCAACATTTGAATGGATGCTGACAGGCGGATAATTGCATGTTGCCTTGCCTCTGCTGTCTGTAATAATGTGGAATCTCTTTCTGAAAGCAATCATATATTTAAAAAATTCAAATACATCCTTATGCTTTTCTTTTCTTGTCCAGTCAAGCCATGAGATAATGTTGTCCTGACAGTAAGCGTTGTTGTTGCCGAACTGAGTGTTGCAGAATTCGTCACCTGCAAGGAAAAGAGCAGGTCCCTGACTGCACATAAGGGTTGCAAAAGCATTCTTTACCATTTTGATACGGAGCTTGTTGATATTGTAATCATTTGTATCACCCTCGGCTCCGCAGTTCCAGCTGTTGTTATCATTAGCACCGTCAGTATTGTTCCAGCCGTTTTCGAGATTGTGCTTTTCGTTGTATGAATACATATCATAAAGAGTAAATCCGTCATGACAGGTAAGAAAGTTAACCGACGCATTGTAGCCTCTGTAGGTAGGGTCATACAAATCTCTTGAGCCTGTAATTCTCTGAGCCGCATCCCATGCAAGATGGCTGTCGCCTTTAAGAAATCTTCTGAGGTCGTCACGGTATCTTCCGTTCCATTCAGCCCATCTGTTCCATGACGGGAAACTGCCGACCTGATAAAGTCCACCTGCGTCCCATGCCTCTGCAATAAGCTTTACTCCGCCGAGAATCGGATCAAACGCAAGGCTCTTGAGAAGCGGAGGCTTATCCATAGGAGTACCGTCCTCGTTTCTTCCCAAAATTGACGCAAGGTCAAAACGGAAACCGTCAATGCGGTATTCTGTTACCCAATAACGCAGACAGTCGAGTATAAACTGCTGAACAATCGGCTGATTGCAGTTGAGAACATTGCCGCAGCCGCTGAAATTGTAATACTTTCCGTCCGGAGTGAGCATATAGTAAATGTTGTTGTCAATGCCCTTGAACGAGAAATACGGTCCCATTTCATTGCCCTCTGCCGTGTGGTTGAACACAACATCAAGGATAACTTCAATTCCGTTTTCGTGAAGCTCACGAACAAGCTGTTTAAGCTCTCTGCCTTCGTGATGATGCTCGTGGTCGCTCTCATAGCTTGTGTTCGGAGCAAAAAAACATACGGTGTTATAGCCCCAGTAATCGTAGAGCTGACGATCGTCATAATTACGATACGAGCCCATTTCGTCAAACTCAAAAATAGGCATCATTTCAACGGCATTGATGCCCAGTTCTTTAAGATAGGGGATTTTTTCACGGATACCTGCGAATGTGCCTTTGTTTTTAACGCCTGAGGAGCCGTCCTGAGTAAAGCCTCTTACATGCAATTCATAAATAATAAGCTCTTCAAACGGAAGCTTCGGCTGAGTGCAGTTGCCCCAGTCATAGTCGCTGTTTACAACTCTTGCCTTATAAACACCCTCATGCTCCTGTTTTTTACCCCAGCCGCTCTGACCGATTACAGCCTTTGCGTATGGGTCAAGAATGTATTTCTTTTTATCAAAAATAATTCCTTTTTCGGGTTCATACGGACCGTCAAAGGAATATGCATACTCAAAATCAATCTCATCAAGACCGAACACGAGCATTGAATAGGTGTTGCCGATTTTGTAAGAATCCGGAAATCTGAGCCTTGCATACGGAAATTTTGCATAAGGTCTGAATAAAAGCAATGTACACTCAACGGCATAAACCGAATGAATAGTAAAGTTTACACCGCCGGAAACGGTTGTTGCACCGTTTAAAAGAAAGTTGCCGGGTCTGACATCGAAACCACCTACATTATCGGTTGGCTTTAAATCCCTCAACATAATATTCAATCCCCCTAAGTTACTTTCAAAAAAAACAAAAATTCAGTCAAACACAACATATGTCTATTTTATCATATTATGTGATTTATTCAACACACTATTTGCAAAAATATAGTCAAATCTTGTCATCACGATTAAAAAGCAGTATTTTTACACAAAAAAAGACCGGAATAAAAAATATATTCGGTCTTTTTAATCATTTGCTTACGCTTATTGTCAACCTATAAAAGTAAATCTGTCTGTTTTTCTGCCGTCAACATCAACTTTTTCGGCAAACATTTCGACAGGTCTTGCCCACACTTCACTTGTGTTGTGGAGATTTCTGTAAATTACAAGTTTTTCACCTGTTTCGCTGTGGGTTGCAAAGTTGATAACCTCATATTCGCCACCCTTGAAATGTAGGTAAATACCCGGCTTGATTTCTTTTGTCGTATTTTCGGCATTGTCCGAATTGCTTTCACAGCAATTTTCTGTTTTAACAGCTTTAACTGAAGTTTCTTCATTTGCAGGAGCTTCGTCAATTTCAGCTGCCCTGCAATCTGTATTGTCTGCATTGAAATCAACCCTGAAACTTCCGTCATTAACAACAAGAATCCTTGACTGATACGGCTGCATTTCAATTTCATAGTAACCGTTTACATCAATAACTTCGTTGCCGTTGAGAACATCTGTAAGCTTTGCGTTGCAGCCTGTGTCAAAACCGATTCTTTCAACACGGTCTGTAAGGTTGAATGCAACAAAAACAGTCTGATTGTCGGTTTTTCTTCTGTATACAAGCTTTTCATTCTGAATATTTATGTTTTCAAAATCGCCGTACTTGAGAGCTTCGAGTGCAAGCCTTACTACACCGAGTTTTTTGATATGCTCAAGAAGTTCATAGTTCGGGTTCGGGATGGAATCAAGGTCAAGACAGGGACGAAGCTCATAATCGCTGTAGGCAGTTCTCATACCCTCAATGCCGAATTCACTTCCGTAGTAAATTGACGGTACTCCGGGCATTGTATACATCATCGTGTAAACATTGTTGAGATGATTTTTGTCTTTAAGCATACTTGCAACACGGTTTACATCGTGGTTATCAACGAAATTATATGTGTAGATATTTCTGTAAATACCGCCGTTAGCAAACTGTCTGTTAAGAGAATGAGCAATTTCAAAATAGTTGTGGTCATTATGGCTTGAATAAATGCCTTTGTAGCATTCGTAGTTTGTAACCGAGTCAAGCACATCGGGATTTGCCCAATGATTGTAATCACCGTGGGTAATCTCGCCGTAGAGCCAGAAATCGGACTTTTTCTCTTTGCAAACATTTTTTAATTTCTTGAAAAATTCAATGTCAATGCAGTCAGCCGCATCAAGGCGAAGTCCGTCAATATCAAACTCATCAATCCAAAATCTTGCACAGTCAAGAAGATAGTTTACTACCTCGTCATTGTGGAGATTAAGCTTTACAAGGTCGTAGTAACCTGCCCAGCCCTCATAGCTGAAACCGTCGTTATAAGGACTGTTGTTCCAAAAGTTTACATTTTCAAACCAAGACGCATATCTTGAATTTTCACGGTTCTGCCGAACATCTTTGAAGGCAAAGAAATCTCTTCCCACATGATTAAAAACGCCGTCAAGCATAATTCTGATGCCGTTATCGTGAAGTGTTTTGCAAATTTTTTTGAAAGATTCGTTGTCACCGAGACGACAGTCGATTTTTTTATAATCAATAGTATCATAGCCGTGTTTTGAACTTTCAAAAACAGGGTTGAAAACAAGTGCGTTTACCGACATTGACTTCATATGGTCAATCCAGCCGTAAATTTTGTCAAGTCTGTATTCCTGCTTAAAATCATTTTCCTTTGGTGCTCCGCAAAAACCGAGCGGATAAATATTGTAAATTACGGATTCAGTTATATATCCCATTATATTATCTCCTTTTTGCACAGAATAAAGCAATGTACGAATGCAGTGTTTTGTGTACATTAGTCATAATTATAACACTAAAATTTCTATTGTGCAACTGAATAATTTGTGTTACAATGTAACATATTGATGATTTAAAAATGATTTTAAAAAAATCTCGGAGGAACAAAATGCTCAAAATGCCCGAAAACAAAACAAGAAAAAAATTAAGAATCACACTTTGCGTGCTTTATCTCGTTGAAATCGTACTTTGTGCGTTGCCGTATTTCCAGTACATTGATGAAAAAAATGTACTCCATTCTTATTCCGTATTTGATATTATGTCTGTATGGGGACTCAGCGGTTCAAATGATGCGGTTTTTAAGTATTCGCTCTTTATGCCGATTTTCTTCATTATTCCGATTGCAGGGTTTTTCTTCTGCGCTCTTGACAAAGAACGCAATATGAAGAATATCGTTTCAATCATCTGCTGTCTGCTCGGTGTGCTTTCAATTATCACAATGGTAAGCTATGCAATCAGCCTTGCTTCTGTAATTGCACTTCTTTTGTACATTCTTATCTGCTTTCTCACAACGCTTTCAATCTTTGCAAGATTTACCGACAAAGATGCTACGAAAGCTCCTGTTAAGCAGAAAAACACAGACCCGAACAGGGAAGTGTAATTTTACAAATTAATAGTTGAAAACGGAAAATTGAAAATTTCGGTCGGGAACACAGCTTGATTAATGCAAAACATTGTTTTCCCGACTTTACTTTATAAAATTAAAACACGGCAGTTCATTATCTGAAATGATTGCCGTGTTTATTTTTGCCGATTTAAATTTTAAAATTCCGTCAGAACAATGTGTGCCTGAGAATTATCGAGGACTAACGGCTTATCCATATCAACTCTCTTTAATTCTCCGTAGAGTCTGCCGAAAATTACGGTTGTTTTGTCCATATATGCCGCCATAGCCTCGCCTTTTACGGTGAACGGCTTGAATGTAATGTCAACTGCCGAATATCCCGCCTTAAAGTACCACGGTCTGTCAAGCTTTCCGCCTGTGCTTTTAACATTTATCTGCGACAATTTTACAAGATGACCGTCTGTGAAAAAGCAATTTTCGTTGCCGTAACGGTTGTCACCGACTCTGCTTGCAAGACAGAGGGAAAAGCGTTTTCCGTCAATAAAGCAGTCGGAGCTTAATCTCTGGTAATTATGCTTTCTTGGCTTTGAAAAGCGTGTCCAGTCAAAGTAAGCGTTTGTGGTTGTTTCGTTTAAAGAATATTCCATACCGCCAACACGGATAATTCCGCCTGCGACAAATTTGGGAACAAAGCGTTTGAGATAAAAATATTTTCTGTCTCTCTCAAACGGTGCAATTTCGTTAAGACTTTCGCCCGCCGTCTTTTTGAGATTAATGTTAAAGTAAAGATTTTTTATGCCGCCAAAGTCGATAAAATCACATTTTAAAAATCTTCCGTTCGGTGTGTTTGTCAACTGCAGCTGAAGTCTTTTGTCCGTGTACAAAAGCTCTCCCGAACTGCCCGATTCGGGAAGCTCGTTCTTGCTGAAAACAAATTTCTTTACAACACAATCATAAATCACACCGCCTCTTTTAAGGTCGGCAACCGCAATTTTTACCGCAAATTCCATGCCTAAATTTTCAACCGAAAGATAGAGCGAAACCTCTGTGTTGCTTATGAAATAGCAATCCCTTTCGTTGTGTTTTCCGCTTGTTTTGCTCTGTTCGCTGTTATATTCAAAAACAGGCGTTCTTGCCCAGCCTGCACACATAACCTCTCCGTTTTCTTCAAAAACATTATGCTTTTCGGTTATCTCATGTTGCAAAACAATCCCTCCGTGTTCTCGTTTTTAAAATTTTCCATAAAATCACACCATACAATATACACAAAATAATTATGCTTTTCAAGAATTATAACAAAACTGTAAATTTCGTTTTCTGCCGCCAACGGTATATGTACTAATTTTCTGATTTCATGAATAATCTGTAATAATATCATATACCTGTGAGGGCGGTTTTTATGAAGAAATTTGTCATTTTGCTTTTAATCTGCTTATGTTTTCTGCTTTGTTCATGCAGTGCCGACACATCGGGATATCAAAACGAGCTTACCTGCACAGACTGGAGTGCAGAGCTTGACGGCGGCGGAAAGATAAACCTTTCGTTTGACGGTGAAAATGCGTCTCTTATTATGATGAGCGGAAAAGACAAGGCGGAGCTTTGCGGAAAATATGTTGCCGATGATACAACGCTTGTCATATTTGTGCCGAAACTTTACCAAAACTACACCTTTGAATATATTCCCCACGGAAAAAAGCTTGATTTGTCATATAACGGTTCAAAAATCACGCTCAGCCGTGCCGATAACACGCAAAAAACCGAATAAATCAGCCGTTCAATGTTTCTTATGTACATTTTGAGCGGAATACGCAGATTAACGAATAATTTTATTGATAAATAAAGTTGTGTGTGTTATAATGTTTTAAGCTATGTTATTATGCCATTTTTGGATTTTTTCGGAGGTATTGTTTTGGTAGTGTTTGGAATTGATCCCGGATATGCCATTGTAGGTTGGGGAGCAATCAATTTTCAATCGAATACATATAAAACTCTCGGTTACGGTGCAATTGAAACTGTTGCCGGAACTGATTTTAACAAACGGCTTGAGTATATCTATGACGAAACCTATGCTATTCTCAACAGATGTCGCCCCGATGCTCTTGCAATCGAAAAACTTTACTTTCAGACCAATCAGAAAACGGCTATCAATGTTGCTCAGGCAAGGGGAGTAACCCTGCTTGCGGCACAAAAACTTAAAATACCAATCTTTGAGTACACTCCTCTTCAGGTCAAAACGGCTGTAACGGGATACGGCAAGGCTAAAAAACCGCAGGTTATGGAAATGACCGCAAGGCTTTTAAAGCTGAAAGAAATTCCGAAACCCGATGATACCTGTGACGCACTTGCAATTGCAATCTGTCACACACAGGCGGCAGGCTCACAGCTCAGAAGAGTAATGTACGGAAAGGGACTTTAAATATGCTTTATTCCGTAAGAGGAAAACTTATTGCTATAGAATCAAATGCGGCGGTAGTAGAGTGCGGCGGTGTCGGATATATGTGCCAGACTACAATGAACACACTCAAAGCCGTAAAGCTTAACACAGAGGTAACGCTCTACACCTACCTTAATGTAAGGGAAGATGCGGTTGACCTTTTCGGCTTTGCAACAAAGGCAGAGCTTGAAACCTTTAAAAACCTCATCAGCGTAAGCGGTGTAGGTCCAAAGGCAGGACTTGCGGTTTTGTCGGAGCTCAGTCCCGAACAGGTTGCAATGGCAATTGCCTCCGATGACCTCAAAACAATTACAAGAGCACAGGGAATAGGCAAAAAAATTGCACAGAGAATTGTTCTTGAACTCAAGGACAAGCTTGCAAAAGCGGCTAAAGAGGACAGTTCCTTTGCACAGGCGGCACAGAACAGCGTGAATGTTTCAACGGGAAATGTTCCGAAAGCAATCGAGGCACTCGGAGTTTTGGGCTATTCTCCGTCGGATGTTTCGCCCGTACTCGCAACACTCGACAGCGCCTTGCCTGTTGAACAGCTTATTTCGCTCACATTAAAACAGATGGGAAGACAGTAACATATGAGTAAAATGGAATTCTCGGATGAATTTGATTTTGAAAACAGAATAACCGATACTTCCGAAATTCCCGAAGATACGGCAGAGAGCGACAACCCTCTGCGACCGAAAACACTTTCGGAATACATAGGACAGGAAAAGGCAAAGGAAAACCTCAAGGTTTTTATCGAGGCGGCAAAAATCAGAGGCGAAACCCTTGACCATGTACTGCTCTACGGCCCTCCGGGACTCGGTAAAACAACTCTTTCGGGAATCATTGCGAATGAACTCGGTGTGTCAATGAGAATAACCTCAGGCCCTGCAATTGAAAAGCCGGGCGACCTTGCGGCATTGCTTACCAACCTTAACGAGGGCGATGTGCTTTTTATTGACGAAATTCACAGACTGAGCCGTTCCGTTGAAGAAATACTTTACCCTTCAATGGAGGACTTTGCAATTGATATCATCACGGGTAAAGGTCAGATGGCGGCTTCGTATCATCTGCCGTTGCCAAAATTTACACTTGTCGGAGCAACCACAAGAGCAGGTCAGCTGACCGCTCCTTTGCGTGACCGTTTCGGTGTGGTGTTAAGACTTGAGCTCTACACTCCCGAGGAGCTTGCACAGATTGTTGAAAGAAGTGCCGGAATCCTCGGAATAAAAATTGAACATGACGGTGCGCTTGAAATTGCGTCCCGTTCAAGGGGAACACCACGAATTGCAAACCGACTTTTAAAGCGTGTGCGTGACTTTGCACAGGTTATGTCAAACGGCGTCATCACACTTGAAACCGCAAGGACAGCACTTGACAGACTCGAAATTGACGAACTCGGTCTTGACCGCAACGACAGAAGAATGCTTGAGGCAATCGTTCGTTTTTACAACGGCGGTCCTGTCGGACTTGAAACACTTGCGGCGGCAATCGGTGAAGAGGCTGTAACAATCGAGGATGTCTATGAACCGTATCTTTTGCAGATAGGTTTTGTCAGCAGAACACCGAGGGGTAGATGCATAACTGCCGAGGCTTGCAAGCATCTCGGTTGTGAATTTCCTAAGGGTGTTGTAAATGCACAGCCAACACAGCCGACTCTCTTTGGTGACAGGGAGTCATAAATCAGTCACAATATGATTGTATAATTCAACAGAGTGCAAGGTTCTTACTTGGGTTATATCGAAAATTTCAGTTTTGAAAATTTACAATCTACAAATTATTTAACGGAGGAATATACATAATGGGAAGATTATTCGGTACAGACGGTGCAAGAGGTGTTGCAAACGCAGAGCTTACACCAGAACTTGCAATGAATATAGGCAGAGCGGCGGCAATGGTTCTTATCAGCGATGAGGTTGAACACCCCACAATTTTAATCGGTAAGGACACAAGACTTTCGGGCGATATGCTCGAGGGCGCACTTATTGCAGGACTTTGCTCGGTAGGTGCAAATGTTCACATTCTCGGGGTAGTTCCTACTCCTGCGGTTGCTTATCTTGTAGGCAAATACAATGCCGATGCAGGTATTATGATTTCCGCATCACACAACCCGTTTGAATTTAACGGTATCAAAATTTTCAGTTCTGACGGATGCAAGCTTCCCGATGCCCTCGAAAACAGAATTGAAGAAATCGTACTTGACCATGTTGTTCCGTATGCATCAGCAACAGATGAAAATATCGGCAGAGTAACATATGATACAGATGCGGCTGATTTGTATATTGACCACCTTGTTTCGGCAGTTGACTGCGACTTTGAGGGTATGGAAATTGCACTTGACTGCTCAAACGGTTCTTCTTCAAGAACAGCCGAAAAGCTTTTCACAAAGCTTGGTGCAAAGGTTCATATGCTTTTTGACGAGCCTGACGGTGTGAACATCAACCGTGACTGCGGTTCAACTCATATGAGCAAATTGCAGAAGTATGTTCGTGAACACAAGCTTTTATGCGGTCTTGCATTTGACGGTGACGCCGACAGATGTCTTGCGGTTGACGAAAACGGAAACCTTGTTGACGGTGATTACCTTATTGCAATCTGTGCAAATGATATGAAGCAGAGAGGCGTACTCAAAAAGAATGCCGTTGTCGGAACAATTATGACAAACATGGGCTTTAACAAGTTCTGCGAAGAAAACGATATGCACTTTGTTTCAACAAAGGTTGGCGACAGATATGTTCTTGAGGCTATGATGCAGGAGGGCTACAATATCGGCGGCGAGCAGAGCGGTCACATCATTTTGCTTGACTACGCAACAACAGGCGACGGTCAGCTTTCAGGTGCAATGATTCTCAGCATTATGAAGAGAACAGGCGAAAAGCTCAGTCAGCTTGCAAAGATTATGGAGCGTTTGCCGCAGGTGCTCATTAATGTAAAGGTCAGCAGAGAGGGCAAGCTCTCATTCTATACAGACAGGGAAATCAAGGCTGAAATCGAAAGAGTTAGCGAAATCCTCGGTGACAGAGGCAGAATTCTTGTTCGTGTATCGGGAACAGAACCTCTCGTAAGAGTAATGCTCGAGGGCGAAAACCTCGAAGAAATTCAGAACCTTGCGGAAGAAGCCGCACAGGTAGTAAGGGAAAGACTTGCATAATGCGATTATCTGATAAATGGAAAGATTATGAACTTATAGATACCTCTGACGGGGAAAGACTTGAAAGATGGGGAGATATAATCCTTATCCGTCCCGATCCGCAGATTATCTGGTCAAGCGAAAAGAAAAATCCTCTTTGGTATTCGGCACATGCCCGTTACCACCGTTCAAATCGTGGCGGAGGAAGTTGGGAGCAGTACAAAAAAGTTCCCGACCGCTGGACTGTAAATTACGGCGACCTCGTTTTCAACATCAAGCCTATGGGATTCAAGCACACGGGTGTGTTCCCCGAACAGGCAGTTAACTGGGATTTTGCCGCAGAAAAAATTAAAAACGAAAACAGACCGCTTAAAATTCTCAACCTTTTTGGTTACACAGGCTGTGCCACTCTTGCGTGTATGAACGCAGGCGCAACCGTTTGCCATGTTGACGCATCAAAGGGAATGGTTCAGTGGGCAAAGGAAAATGCCGCATCAAGCGGTATTGCCGACAGACCTGTCCGTTGGCTCGTTGACGATTGCGTAAAATTTGTACAGCGTGAAATCCGCCGTGGCAACAGGTATGACGGAATCATCATGGATCCTCCGTCATACGGCAGAGGTCCGGGCGGTGAGGTCTGGAAACTTGAAGAACAGCTTTATTCACTCGTAACCCTGTGTAAACAGGTTCTCTCAGACAATCCGCTGTTTTTCATTCTCAATTCCTACACAACGGGACTTTCTCCCGCTGTAATGGAGTATTTGCTCGGAGTTCTTTTGCAGAAGGACTTCGGCGGAAAAGTATCAAGCGATGAAATAGGACTGAAGGTGAGCGACACGGGACTTGTATTGCCGTGCGGCTCAACCGCAATATGGGAGAAATAATAAATGAGCTTTATTTCACTTGACAACATCAGCTTTTCATATTCCGACATTGAAAACGGTCAGCCGTACAAAAATGCGGTTGACGGTGTTTCTCTCAATATCGAAAAGGGTGAATTTGTTGCCCTTCTCGGTCACAACGGATGCGGAAAGTCAACTGTTGCAAAACATCTCAATGCAATGCTATTGCCGGATAAGGGCAAAGTGTATGTTGACGGAGATGACACATCAGATGAAAACAAGACATATGACATAAGAGAAAAAGTGGGACTTGTACTTCAAAATCCCGACAACCAGCTTGTTGCAAGCGTTGTTGAGGAAGATGTTGCATTCGGCCCCGAAAACCTCGGAATACCGCCAAAGGAGATCCGACAGAGGGTTGACGATGCCCTCAAAGCTGTTGATATGTACGATTACCGTGAACACGCTCCGTTCAAGCTTTCTGGCGGTCAGAAACAGCGTATTGCAATTGCGGGAATTCTTGCAATGCAGCCGCAATGCATAGTTCTTGACGAACCCACGGCAATGCTTGACCCTAACGGACGTGACGAGGTAATGACAACGCTTTTAAAACTCAACCGTGAAAAGAATATGACGGTTGTCCTCATCACACACTATATGGAAGAGGCAGTCCTTGCCGACAGAGTTGTCGTTATGGACGCAGGAAAAATCCTCACTCAGGGTACACCCGAAGATGTTTTTTCACAGGCGGAGCTGCTCAAAAAGCACCGTCTTGATGTTCCGCAGGCAACAGAGCTTGCATACAGACTCAGGGGGTGCGGAGTGAAATTTGACAAACTTCCTCTCAATGCAGAGCAATGTGTAAAAATGCTTGAGGAGGTGCTGTCATGAGCAAGGTGCTTGAGCTGAAAAATTTAAGCTATGTTTACGGAACAGGCACTCCGTTTGAGAAAACCGCTGTCAATAATTTGAGCCTTTCAATTGAAAAAGGCGAGTTTATAGGTATTATGGGACACACGGGCTCGGGCAAGTCAACACTTGTTCAAATGCTCAACGGACTTATGAAACCAACTTCGGGACAGGTTCTTCTTGACGGCGAGGATATCTGGGCAAATCCCAAGGATATCAGAAAAATCCGTTTCAAAGTCGGAATGGTATTTCAGTATCCCGAATATCAGCTTTTTGAAGAAACCGTTGCCAAGGATATCGCATTCGGTCCTACGAATATGGGCAAGAGCGGTGCAGAGCTTGAAAAAGCGGTAAATGACGCCGCAAGATTTACCGGACTTAAAGATGAACTTCTTGAAAAATCTCCGTTCGACCTTTCGGGCGGTGAAAAGAGAAGGGCGGCAATTGCAGGCGTTATAGCAATGAATCCCGAGGTTCTCGTTCTTGACGAACCAACCGCAGGTCTTGATCCTATGGGCAGAGATGTGCTGTTGAGCCAGATTGTGCAGTATCACAAGGAACGCAAAAACACAGTTATCCTTGTATCCCACAGTATGGAAGACATTGCAAGGGTTGCCGATAAGATAATCGTTATGAACAAGTCAAACCTCGTTATGTTTGATAAGACAAAAGAAGTTTTCTCAAAGGGACGAGAGCTTGAAAAAATAGGACTTCGAGTACCGCAGATAACAAAGATTATGCTTGAACTGCGTGAAAAAGGTTTTAATGTTCCCGAAGGAATACTTACTGTTGATGAGGCAATGGACTGTATTTCCTCACTGCTTGACAAGGAGGGTAAAATATGGTAAGAGATGTTGCGTTCGGTCAGTATTTTCCTGCGAACAGCGTAATCCACAAATGTGATCCCCGTGCAAAGCTGATTATGCTTGTCGGATTTCTCGTAATTATTTTCTGTACTTTTAACTATGCTTCGCTTGCGCTTGTTGTGCTTTTTACCGCACTTTTTGTTGCGGCAAGCAAGGTGCCTGCAAAGTTCTATTTCAAAAGCATGAAAGTAATTATATTTATTATAATAGTAACCTCAATTCTCAATGTGTTCTACGGTTCGGGTGATCCGCTTGTACAATGGGGAATTTTCAAAATTACCTTAAACGGCATTAACAGAGCAATTTTTGTTTCGGTAAGAATCATCTGTCTTATCCTTGCAAGCTCCTGTCTTACATTCACAACCTCTCCGACAGAGCTTACGGACGCAATCGAAAGACTGATGAAGCCGCTTGCAAAACTGCACTTTCCCGTTCACGAAATTGCAATGATGATGTCGCTTGCTTTAAGATTTGTTCCCACACTTCTTGAAGAAACCGACAAAATTACTCAGGCTCAAAAGGCACGAGGTGCCGATATGGAGTCGGGTAATATTATTCAGAGGGTAAAGGCGTTTATCCCTATTCTTATTCCGCTTTTTGTTTCGGCATTCAGAAGAGCCTATGAGCTTGCAACAGCTATGGAGTGCCGTTGCTACCGTGGCGGAACAGGAAGAACACGAATGAAAACTATTCATATGGCAAAGCGTGACTATGTATCTTTTGTAATGGTCGCACTTCTAATCGGCGGAGTGATTTTATGCAACATATTCCTGCCTGCGGCAGTTTAAGAAATCTTCTTCTCACAATTTCATATGACGGAAAAGAGTTCCACGGCTGGCAGATTCAGCAGAACGCAATGACGGTTCAGGAGGCTTTTCAAACTGCTCTTTCTAAGATTATCGGTGATGACTTTGATGTAAAGGGATGCAGTCGCACAGACAGCGGAGTTCACGCAAATATGTACTGCATCAGCCTTAAAACAGAGCATCCCATAAAGCCCGAAAGGCTCAAGGCGGCGCTTAACCGCTGGCTGCCGCTAAGCATTGCGGTTCTTGACTGCAAAGAGGTTGCACCCGATTTTCACGCCCGCTATTCCTGCACAAGCAAGGAATATATCTACAAAATCTGGAACAGCGAGGTGCGAAATCCGTTTCTTGACGGATACGCACTTCATTACAGATACAAAATTGACGAAGATCTGCTTGACAAAGCCGCTCAGGCATATGTCGGCAGACACGATTTCACTTCCTTTTGCACGCTTGATAACCGTGAAAAAGGGGATATGACCAGAAATGTAAAAGCCTTTTCGGTAACCCGTGAGGGCGACCTTGTTACAATGAAGGTTGAGGCTGACGGCTTTTTGTACAATATGGTTCGTATTATGGTGGGAACACTTCTCAGGATTCAACAGGGTAAAATTGCTCCCGATGGAATTCCCTCCATTATAGAAAAGAAAAACAGAAAATATTCGGGTCCAACCGCACTGGCTTGCGGATTGTACCTGAATCGTGTGAATTATGAAAATGACAACAGTTCACAAAAAGGAGTGAACGCTGATGTTTAAAAAATTTAAAGGACATTATTCAAAACGAAAGACACATAAAACCGACAGAGATGTAATGAGCTATGAGGATATGCCTCTTGACGATTATGAACAGGAAAAAACCGAAATGTCGCCCCAGGCTGTCAAAAAAATCGTACTCGGTGCGTGTATTGCCATTGCTGCAGGACTTATAGTTTTTGCCTTTGCAAACCGTGACAAGCTCACATGGGAGAACATCTCAAACTGGTGGACTTATGATGTACTCGGAAATGCCGGTCACGGCTATCCCGTTGACATTATCGGTTCCGAGGTTTCATCAGGCAACTTTGCAGTGTCACAGGGACATGCCGTGTATGCGTCGGACACCTCGTTCGTAACCCTTACAAATTCGGGTACAGAGGTTGCACGACTTCAGCTTACACATTCAAATCCCGTAATGAAAAACAATGAAAACAGATTTCTCACATACGGAATCGGCAGTGCAAGCTATGAGATAAGCAGTTTTGACGAAACGCTTTACTCAGGCAATGCCGAAAATAAAATATACACAGGTGATGTTGCCTCAAACGGTACATACTGTCTTGTTACCGAGGACAACGGTTATCTTACAACGCTGTATGCCTACAGTAAAAATAATAACAGAATTTACAAATATTCTTTTTCGGAGTATTATATAACATCGGTGGCAATTAACAAGGACGGCTCCGGTTGCGTTGCCACAGGTGTGTCAAGTGATAAGGGCTCAGCGGTAACGGGCGTTTATGTGCTTGATTTTTCACAGGAAAAGCCTGTTTCAACCTACAAAATTTCGGGCGACAGCGTGCTTGATTGCAAGTATCTGACCTCAGATACGGCGGTCCTTGTGGGCTCACAGGCAAGCTATATTGTTAAAAAAGGTGAAAAGAATTACAAAACAGTAAGCTATGAGGACAAAACTCTTTCAAATTACTGCTTTAACACAGATACATCAACCTATACAATGGCTCTTTCAAGGAGCGGTGACGGAAGAAGTGTTGCTCTCATAAGCTATAACAGCAACGGTGAAGCACAGTACACAATAAATACCGAACACAAAGCCGATTCGCTTTCTGTCTACAAGGGTACGGTTGCAATCCTTGACGGAAATGTTGTTTACGGTTATAATCAAAATGGCGATTTGCTTTATTCGACAAATTCGGGAACCGGTTCAAAAAAGATTGTGCTTGCCTCGGACTACACCGCTTACATTCTCAGCGTAAATCAAATTAGGTTTATTGACCTTGACAGTGTATCGAGCGACGATACCGCTCAAACTTCAAAACAGGAGTAATAAATTTGGTTGCAGATATAATTATTATTGCCGTGTTTGCGCTTTTGTTTTTTATTGATTTCAAGCGTGGCATAGCAATTACAATTCTCAATGTTGCAGGTGTGGCTCTCACGGGCTTTCTTGCATATCACATTTCAAATTTTCTTGCATCGTGGGTTTATACGGCATTTGTTCAGCAGACCTTAACAACAAATCTGCAACAAATGATTGACACTCAGGGCATCAACTCAGCCATTGCAAACAGTTTTTCGGCTTTGCCAAACTGGGTTATGGGAATGCTCGGATTCTTCCTTTCAATTTTCGGATTGGATTCAAGTGTCTATACAAACGATTTTCAGGTTCCGAACTCTGCCGCAACGGCGGTGTCAACTTCGGTGGAAAATCTTATTCAGCCGGTTATCACAGGAATGTTCCGCTTGGTTATCGGTGTAGTTATTTCAATAATTATCTTTATAATTATAAAAATTCTTGTCAAAAAACTTGTGAGAGTGTTTAAAATACCCGTGGTGAAACAGATTAATAAGCTTCTCGGCGGTGTGTTGGGACTTGCGGAGGCGGCAATCCTTGTATTTTTTGCCGTTAATATCTTTTCGGGAGTGCTTGAGTTTTCAAATCCCGAAATGCTTAATAACCCGATGATTTCGGGTGCTGTTTTTAAATTTTTCAGCGTTGCAGTCTGAATGAAGAAACAGGAGGGAACAGTAATGGAAAAAGAAAAAGATGTGTGGAGCTTTAAAACATCCGATTTGGTTACTATACCTAATATTATAACTTATGTAAGATTTGTGCTTATAATCCCGTTTGTATATTTTTTCCTTGCGGAACAGTATATATATGCGGCAATATGTATAGGTTTGTCGGGACTTTCCGATTGCTTTGACGGAATGGCTGCCAGAAAACTCAATCAGGTAACTCCTCTCGGAAAAATCCTTGATCCCATTGCAGACAAGGCAACGCTTTTTGCGGTCGTTATCTGTATGGTGATTTATGTGCCTATGGTTCTTCCGATTCTTGTAACACTTCTGGTCAAAGACCTTCTTATGCTCATCGGAGGTGCCGATTTAATCAAAAAAAGACTCACTCCGCCTTCTGCAAATTGGTACGGAAAGGTCGGAACAATCATTTTCTACTTTTCCGTATGTCTTATCGTATTTCTCAAGGCCTTTTTTGCCTACGAAAATATGGTGCTTGATCTGATATTGCTTTCGGTTACAGCCGCATCCATGTTATACGCTTTGTATCGTTACGGCAAAATCTATTTTGCAATGATTAAGGAGTACAACGAATCACTTAAAAAGACAACTGACATTAAAAATAAATAAATTCCGACAAATAAATATTGAATTATTTGTTAAACAGTTGTATAATTCTTATATTACCATGACAGCAAATGTGCAATTTGGTGTCCTAAAAAGGAGTATGCTATGCTTTGTACAAGATGCGGAAAACGGCCTGCGGTTGTTTTCGTTTCAAATAATAATTCTAAAGATGCCCCGACGGCAGGTTATTGCCTTACCTGTGCAAAAGAGCTTGGAATCAAGCCGGTTGAGGATCTTATCAGCAAAATGGGTATCTCGGATGAGGACCTTGAAAATGTTCAGGATCAGATGAATACCCTCATGAACAGTATGGGTGACGGTGATATGTCGCAGCTTATGGAACAGCTTGGTGCGGATAACCTTGCCGAGCAGATGGGCGATTTTTCTAAAGACGGTGACGGCAGTGAGGATGATGACTTCTCACACGGTGCACCTGCATTTCCTGCATTTTTCAACAGTATGTTCGGCGGACAGAACAACAATGCGACAAATCAGGATAATAATAAAAAGGGCAAAAAAGAGAAAAAAGAAAAGAACAGAAAGCACATCAATCTTTACTGTGAAGACCTCACACGCAAGGCGAGAGAGGGCAAAATCGACCGCATTGTCGGCAGAGACAGCGAGATTGAGCGTGTAATTCAGATTCTTTCAAGAAGAACAAAGAACAATCCTTGCCTTATCGGTGAACCTGGTGTAGGTAAAACCGCTATTGCAGAGGGGCTTGCTCTCCGCATTGCCGCAGGAAATGTTCCTCAAAGACTTAAAAACAAGGAAATTCAGCTTCTTGACCTCACCTCACTTGTTGCAGGTACTCAGTTCAGAGGTCAGTTTGAAAGCAGAATCAAAGGACTTGTTTCCGAAATCAAGGAGAACGGCAACATAATTCTCTTTATTGATGAGGTTCACAGCCTTGTCGGCACAGGTGACAACGAGGGTACAATGAATGCCGCAAATATCCTCAAACCGGCTCTTTCAAGGGGCGAAGTTCAGGTTATCGGTGCTACAACATTCAACGAATACAGAAAATATATCGAAAAGGATTCTGCTCTCGAAAGAAGATTTCAGCCCGTAAAGGTCGGCGAGCCTACAATTGCTCAGTCAATTGATGTTATCGCAGGCGTAAAAGGCTATTATGAGGCACATCACCGTGTAATTGTTGATGATGATATCGTTCGCAAGACGGTTGTCCTTTCTGAAAGATACATAACAGACCGTTTTCTTCCCGACAAAGCAATCGACCTTCTTGATGAAAGCTGTGCCTGTGCTGCTCTCCGCAATAAAAACATGGAGCGTCACGATAAGCTTGAGGACGAAAGACAGAAGCTTCTCATCAGAAAGGACGCTCTTACAAATGCCGATGAGGTAAACTACGAACAGCTTGCCGAGGTCAACACAAGCCTTGCAAGAATTGACAGCGACCTTAAAGAAATTGATCCCGAAACTCTCGTTTCAAAGGTTACAGAGGAGGATATCGCCAAGGTCATCGAACTCTGGACAGGCATCCCCGCATCAAGAATCAAGGAAAACGAGCTTTCAAAGCTTGCCGACCTTGAGAACGAGCTTAAAAAGAAAATTATCGGTCAGGACGAGGCTGTAAAGGCTCTTGCATCTGCAATCAGAAGAAGCAGAGTTCAGATTTCACCTCGCCGCAGACCTGCATCGTTCATCTTTGTAGGTCCTACAGGTGTCGGTAAAACAGAGCTTGTAAAGGTTCTCAGCAAGGAACTTTTCGATACCCCCGAAACTCTTATCAGACTTGATATGAGTGAATTTATGGAGAAACATTCGGTTTCTAAAATTATCGGTTCACCGCCCGGATATGTCGGTTACGATGAGGCAGGACAGGTAACGGAGAAAGTTCGCCGCAGACCTTATTCGGTTCTCCTCTTTGATGAAATTGAAAAGGCTCATCCCGATGTTCTCAATATTTTGCTCCAAATTCTTGACGAGGGCAGAGTTACAGACGCTCACGGCAGAACAGTAAACTTTGAAAATACTGTTATCATTATGACATCAAATGCCGGTTCTGCATCAAAGGACAGCGCATTAGGCTTTGGCAAGACTGAAGAAGATGCCTCAAAAGAAAAGGTTATGAAGGCACTTTCCGAGTTCCTCCGTCCCGAATTTATCGCAAGAGTTGACGAGGTTATCGTATTCAACAGCCTTAAAAAGGACGATTTTGTAAAGATTGCAGACCTTATGCTCTCTGAGTATGTTCCGACTCTTGAGGAAAAGCACATCAAATTCACATTTGACGAAAAGGTTTGTCAGCTCCTTGCAGAAAAGTCATGCAACGGTGCAAGCGGTGCTCGTGACCTCAGAAACACAATTCGCAGAGAGGTTGAGGAGAAAATTGCAAACGCAATGATTGAGGCAGGTGCAGGCGGTGTTACTGCAATGCACCTTACAGCCGAAAACGGTGAGCCTGTTCTTCAGTCAATCTGATTTTTACGGTAAAAGTTAACACATAAAATTTCCGCATATCGGGCAGTCATCACGATTGCCCGATTTTTTGTTATAATATAATTCTATTAAAGAACAATCCTGCACGGCGAGCCGCCATACCCAATTCGTGTAGATAGTTTGTAATATCAAAAAACATATTGTATCATTACTTTCGAGAGTCCAAAGAACGCTCATACGGTTGGATTACACAGACAATTGCAATGTTATGCTCGGGCATAATTTGTTTTGCATTATACAAACTGTCTACACGAGAGAAAAAACACAAGAGAAAAAGACGGCTGTGTAACATAATGTACACAGCCGTCTTTTGAAAATAAAATGAAAGAAAGATTAACCTTTTACAGCACCTGAAACAACACCCTCGATGATGTATTTCTGACAGGCAAAGTAGAAAATAATAATCGGAACGATGCTCAGAACGATAAGCGCCATAATAGCACTTGTGTCCGTATGACCGTAACTGCCGTTAAGATACTGAATATGAATCGGAATAGTTTTGTAATCCATATCAAGAATAAGATAGGGGAGAAGGTAGTCGTTCCAAATCCACATTGTTTCAAGGATTGCAACCGAAATAAAAGTAGGTTTCATAATCGGAAGAACAATACCGAAGAATGTTCTCAAAGGACCTGCTCCGTCAACATCTGCGGCTTCCTCAATTTCAACAGGAATTGATTTAACAAATCCCGAGAACATAAATACCGCAAGTCCTGCTCCGAATCCGAGGTATATAATCAAAATACCCCACGGAGTTGTAAGCTTGAGACTGTCGGCTGTCTTTGAGAGGGTAAACATTACCATCTGGAAAGGAATAACCATTGAGAAAATGCAGAAATAGTAGATGATTTTGCATATACGAGAATTTGAACGCTGCAAGTACCACGCACACATTGATGTGCAGAAAAGAATAAGCACAACACCGCCGATTGTAATGAAGAAGCTCCATACAATTGACTTCCAGAATGGATAGTTGCCGTGGAACATACCTGTCATATAGCTTTGAAAGCCCTGAAAACTGTCTGCATTCGGAAATTCAAAGATTGCACGGCTGATTGCCGCATTGCTCTTGAAGGAGTTCATCAGTACAATGAAAACGGGAGCAACATAGAATACTGACACAATAGAGAAGAGAATTGTTAAAATTTTCATTCCTACGGTTTGTTTTTTCTTTACAGGCCTATCCTTAGCCTTTGCTGCAACTTTTGCCATTACTGCTGAACCTCCTTTCTTCTTGTGAAGTAAAGCTGAATAAGGGCAATGATAACAACAATTACGAAGAAGATAACGCCCTCAGCCTGACCTACGCCACGAGAATTCTGGTTTGCATAGAATGTATTGTAAATATTGAGAGCCATCATTTCCGTCTGATAAACCATTGTACCGCTTCCCTGTGATACAATACCCGGAGCACCGCCTGTGAGGGCAAGGTTCTGGTCGAACAGCTTAAATGAGTTTGTAAGTGTAAGGAATGTGCAGATTGTGATGGAAGGCATCATCATCGGCAATGTTACATTTGTAAGCAACTGTTTTTTGCCTGCGCCGTCAATTTTAGCCGCCTCATAAAGATCATGAGGTACGCTCTGGAAACCGGCAATGTAAATAATCATCATATAACCTGCCTGTTGCCAGCACATAAGAATTACAAGTCCCCAGAAGCCGAAGTTTGCGTTAAGCGCAAGGTTTGTTCCGTAATACTGAAGAATACCGTTAAAAATGTACTGCCAGATGTAGCCGAGAATAATACCGCCTACAAGGTTAGGGACAAAGAAAACAGTTCTGAATACATTTGAACCCCTGATTCCGAGCGTGAGTGCATACGCCACAAAAAACGCAATGAGGTTAATGAGTATAACCGATACTATAACAAACAGTACCGTAAACCAGAATGAATGTAAAAAGCCCTCATTCTGAAAGGCCTTGACATAGTTTCCGAACCCGATGAATACTGCATCGCTTGTTGTTCTGAATTTACAGAATGAAAGGTAAATGCCGTTAAAGAACGGATATACAAAACCTATAAGGAAAGCAGCAAGAGTAGGAAGAACAAATATAAGAAAATAAATTTTTCTTTTAGGTTTTCTAAACATAATATTTTGCCTTTCCGTTCATAAAAAAGGGGGGCGGAATGCCGCCCCCCTACCGAACCTGTTAAATTAAAACAGAAATTTTACAATCAGCCGTTAGCCTTTGCATATTCTGTTTTCCAACCCTGTACAAATGCAGTCTTAACAGCATCCCAGTCGCCTGTGCCTGCTGCATACTGTGTAAGAGCTGTGCCAACACCGTTTTTCCAATCTTCACTTGGCATTGTTGTGAAGTTCCAGCTTACAGGAGTTTTGCCTGCTGCTGTGAGTTCGTTATCAATCTTAACAAATACATTGGTTGCTTCCTTAGCATTCTTGAAAGGAATTACAAATCCCATATCGTCAGCAAGAGCAGATGTACCTGTTTTGTTTGTTACACACCAGTTCAAGAATTCAAGAGTAGCTGCCTGATCGTCAGCACTTGCCTTGTTGTTTACACACCAGTAGTTCTCTGAACCTGTGCAAAGACCCTGATTAGCTTCATCGCCTACGCCGATGTAAATCGGGAGCATGCCGAGTTCGTCGTCCTTCATACCTGCCTTGGTAACTGTTGAATATTCCCAGCTGCCGTTCTGGAAGAATACTGCTTCGCCTGATGTGAACTCAGTTTCAGCGTCTGTACCCTTCTTGCTTGCGAGGTCTGCAGGATCACATGTTGAATCTGTGATGTAGAGATCCCAGATGTTCTTATAGTTTTCAAGGTATTTACCCTCGATAGCGTCTGTTGATTTGATGCCCTTATCCTTGTACTCAAAGTAGATAGGAAGGTTAGCAAGGTGAGTTTTGAATCTCCAGTCAGATGAAGAATCCATACCTGCTGATGTGAACGCACCCTTAACGCCGAGCTTATCCTTATTCTTCTGGATTTCATCGGCTACAGTCTTTAACTTCTCAAAGCTGTTGATGTCTTCAATCTTCTTAACCGAAGCAAAGTCAGAATCGCAATACTTCTGGAGAAGAGTCTTGTTGTAGATAATGCCGTATGTTTCAATTACATAAGCAATACCGTAAACCTTGCCGTCCTCTTCAAGTGCATAATCCTTTGAAGTAAGCTGATTGTAAATTTCTGATGAGCTGAGGTCTGCACAATAGTCTTTCCAGTTAGCAAGACCGACAGGACCGTTAACCTGGAAGAGTGTAGGAGCGTTATCCTTGTCCATCTCTGCTGTAAGTGTTGACTCATAAGTACCCTCGGCAGCTGTCTTAACAGTTACCTCAACACCTGTTTCGTCCGTGTACTTCTTAGCAAGAGCCTGCCAATCCTTGTCCTGCTCAGGCTTAAAGTTAAGATAGTAAACTTTACCGTTTTTTGCGTTGCCTGCTGCACTTGAATCATCTTTTGATGAACCTGATGATGAAGAACCGCCGCAGCCTGCAAGAGCAGTAGCAGTCATCATACCTGCAACTGCAAGAGCTGCAGCTCTTTTGATTGTTGATTTTTTCATAGCTTTCACCTTAATTAAAAATATTTATCCGCTAAACCCGGATATTGGCGAGAGAACAACATTCTGCGTTCTCTCTATTGCCACAATCATAACACACTATTTATGAAAATACAATAGATTTTTTTAAAAAATTTCTCTGTGATTAGTCAAAACGAAGGTATTGACCAAATGTAATTTCAAAATCAAACAAAAAACAACCGCATATTATCTGAGTTTTTTGACTTATTTGTCAAATTAGAAATATTAAAGTAACATTAAAGTTACAATATTGTAACCTGTCAAATATGGTCATTCTATTGAAAATGACAAGCGATTTGTGCTAAAATTATGTCAAATTTGTTTTTTAAGAAGGTTAATTTAGCAATTATGAAAAATTTCAATCAATCATCCCTTGCACGATTTTTCACCCGATTTCCTAAGCTGTTATTTGCGGGATTGATGTACTCAATTCCGTTTGCCGTATTTTCCGGAATATTCATTCTCATAAGCTTTCTGTCCGGATTCAACAATGTAATATTATGGAGCTTGGGTATAATTCCCGCAATGCCGTTCTATTCCGGACTTGTAATGGTAATCCGCAAAATTTCGGTTGAAAAAGAGGATGTAAATGTTTTCAAAACTTTTGTACAGGCATTTCGTGAAAATCTGAAAAAATCAATTTTCAACGGATTTGTCGCTTACCTCATAGTAGCATGTTCGTTTTTTGCAATTCTCTATTACGGAACACTTGCTCAGACAGACATCGTTTACGGCTCTGTCTTTACCATATATATAGTGTTCTCAATTGCAATGCTGATTATGCTGTTCTATGTACCTCTGCTAACAATTACCTATGACCTCAGACTCCGTGACATTTATAAAAATTCACTCCTGTTGATTTTCGGTAAAATTCTCAGAAATATTGTCGCACTTGTGCTTGTCGTAATAGTTTCATTCGCAGTATTCCTCGCAGTAATCTATGCAAAGGGTGCAATGCTTGTTGTTGCAGTTGCTCTCTCGGTAATTTTCTACCCGATGATTGCAACCTATATAATAGTATCCGTAATCGCAAAAGGCGTGCAGGAGTCTGTCGGTTACTTTACAGGTGATAATGTGCAGTATGTCCTCACGGAAGAAGAAGTTCAGCGTGAAACCGAAGCAGTCGAAAACGCAAACTCCGATGATGACTACATCTTCGTCAACGGCAGAATGATTAAAAATCCGGCTAAAACGAATACGAAAGAGTAATTTTTAAAGCACTTTGCAGAATGCAGGGTGCTTTTAGTTTTTATATGCATAATGTGTTAGGCATATATGTGTGATTGATGTGATTGCAGTTTTTTGACTGACATTTGACTAATATTTAAGCAATATTATGCGATATTTTGCAATATTTTACGGTAAAAATAAACAAATAAAAACCGCACCAAAGAGCCTGAAAACGGCTTTCTGATGCGGTTTTTGTTATGGAGCTGAAGAAGGGACTTGAACCCTCGACCTACTGATTACGAATCAGTTGCGCTACCAACTGCGCTACTCCAGCATTTAATTTTTTGGTTGTTCGGCTGTAATAAAGTAAAAATACAGAACGCAGAAATTGCATAAAATATACACACTAACTTCCGCTACATGATTATACATCAAAAATTTAAAGATTTCAATACCAAATTTGAAAAAGAGGTTTACAAAAACCGGAAGAGAGGCATAAAAGTTTTACGAATCAATAATAATAGATGCAGGTATAATTCATCAAAAAAATATTTATGAATACAAAATAATGCACAAAAATCATGCTGATTTTTGTTTAGTGAAGTGTTATCACATTTGTGGAATATTTTATTTAAAAGTATTATAATTGAATCGCAGTGTGCAAAGCGGAAATACTTTTATGTGATAGGATGTGCAGAAGATGCCCAAAAGAAAGTGCAGTAATATCGACGCTTCGGTAGGACTCAGAATGCGTTATTACAGAATTCAGTGCGGACTTACCCAACAGCAGGTTGCGGACGCATTAAAGATAAACAGAACAACTTATACAAAATATGAAACGGGAGTTTCCGAACCAAGCCACGAGCTTCTCGGAAAAATCGTTAAAATGTTCGGTATCGATTATAACGCAATTCTTGACAACAGAGATTATTTTGAAAGAAGAGTTGCCGACGGTGACATGACGCTCAATGTACTGACTCTTTCCGAAAGAGCAATCATTGCAAGATATCGCTCAATGTCTAAAGAAGATCAGAAGAAAATTTGTGAATATATAGATATGCTCTACAATGAAAAAGCAAAGAAGATTTTGTAAAAAACACTTTACTTTTGACTTTGATTGTGATAATATAAAACAGATGACCGTGTCTCGGAACAGGGAGTATGCCGTTTGTCGGATTTTCACAGCCCTGCCCTGAGATGTTGGCGACTATTTTTGAAAGGTGGAATTTTTAATGCTTAAAGAAGAAAAGCAGGCTATCATGGCTGAGTACGCAACTCACGAAGGCGACACAGGTTCTCCGGAGGTTCAGATTGCTCTTCTTACAAAGAGAATCAATGACCTTACCGAGCACCTCAAGGTTCACAAGAAGGATCACCACAGCAGAAGAGGTCTTCTCAAGATGGTTGGTCAGAGAAGAAGCCTTCTCGCTTACCTCACAAAGGTAGACATTGAAAGATATCGTTCTATCATTGCAAGACTCGGTATCCGTAAGTAATTTTTTAAGTACACAAGGGCAAGCGAAAGCTTGCCCTAAATTCGATTTTCTGCGGGATTTTTATTTGCTGTTTTTTAGCGGTAAAACGATTAAATAACATATGCTTTTGTGTGTTTGTCAGTTTTGTTTAATGGTTTTATTGCTAAATCGGCGTAAAATCCCGTTTGAATAAATTTGAACTTTATTTAAAATGTGAAACTTATGTTTCGGAAAGGATTTTACTAAAATGAATCGACTTATGACATTCGACAAATACAGAGTATTTGAAACAGAATTTGCCGGCAGACCTTTAAAGGTTGAAACAGGCAAGATGACACAGCTTGCAAACGGTGCGTGTCTTGTTCACTACGGCGACACAACAGTTCATGTTGCTGTTACAGCATCAGAAAAGCCAAGAGAGGGCGTTGATTTCTTCCCGCTTTCGGTTGACTATGAAGAAAAGATGTACGCAGTAGGCAAAATCCCCGGTTCTTACCTCAAGAGAGAGGGCAGACCTTCGGAAAAGGCTATCCTCACAAGCCGTGTAATCGACCGTCCTATCCGTCCTCTTTTTGACAAGAGCATGAGAAACGATGTTTCAATCGTTTGTACAGTAATGAGCGTTGATCCCGACTGTCAGCCTGAAATTGTTGCCATGATCGGTGCTTCAATCGCAATTTCAATTTCTGATGTTCCGTGGAACGGACCTATCTCGGGTTGTTCTGTAGGTATGATTGACGGTGAGTACATCATCAACCCGACAGAGGAGCAGAGAAAGGTTTCACAGATGGCAACAACAGTTGCCTCAACAAGCTCAAGAATTGCTATGATCGAGGCAGGTGCCAACTGCGTATCTGATGACGATATGTACAACGCTATTATGGCAGGTCACGAGGCTAACCAGAAGATTATCAGCTTTATTGAGGAAATCAAGGCTGAAATCGGCAAGCCTAAGTTTGAGTTTGCAAGTCTTGAACCCGACCATGATATGTTTGAGGCAATCAAGGCATTTGCAGAAGAAGATGTTAAGGTTGCTCTTGATACAGATGATAAGAGAATTCGTGACGAAAGACTCAAGCCTATCTACGAGGCAGTTCATGAAAAATTTGACGAGATTTATCCCGAAAGCGAAGCTCTCATTGACGAGTGCCTTTATAAGACACAGAAGTTCATTGTTCGCCGTTGGTTACTCGATGAGCAGAAGCGTGTTGACGGCAGAGGAATGGACGATATCCGTCCTCTCGCATCAGAGGTTGGCGTAATTCCGAGAGTTCACGGTTCGGGTATGTTCACAAGAGGACAGACTCAGGTTCTCACAATCGCAACACTCGGTCCTGTTTCCGATAAACAGCTTCTTGACGGCATTGACGGTGAAACAGAAAAGAGATATATCCATCACTACAACTTCCCAAGCTACTCAGTCGGCGAAACAAAGCCAAGCCGTGGTCCGGGCAGAAGAGAAATCGGTCACGGTGCTCTTGCAGAAAGAGCTCTCGTTCCTGTAATTCCTTCGGTAGAAGAATTCCCGTATGCACTTCGCCTTGTTTCGGAAGTTCTTTCTTCAAACGGTTCAACTTCACAGGGTTCAATCTGCGGTTCAACTCTTGCTCTTATGGACGCAGGTGTTCCGATTAAGGCTCCTGTTGCAGGTATCTCATGCGGTCTTATCACAGAGGGCGACCGTTGGATGACAATGGTTGATATTCAGGGTCTTGAGGACTTTTTCGGTGATATGGACTTTAAGGTAGCAGGTACACATGACGGCATCACAGCTATTCAGATGGACCTCAAAATCAGCGGTCTTACTCCCGAAATGGTTAAAGAGGCTCTTGCCAAGACTCACAAGGCTCGTAACTACATTCTTGATGAAGTAATGCTCAAGGCTATTGCAGAGCCGAGAGAAGAGCTTTCAAAGTACGCTCCCAAGATGTTCACAACAACAATTCCTGCTGACAAAATCAGCGAGGTTATCGGTAAGAGCGGTAAGGTTATCAAGGAAATTCAGGCTGAATGCGAAGTTAAGGTTGACATTGAGGAAGACGGCGAACTCGGACAGGTATTTGTTTCGGGTATTGATTCCGACAAGTGTAAGCGTGCAATCGAAATCATCAACACAATCGCTGTTGATCCTGAGCCGGGTGCAATGTACCTTGGTAAGGTTACCCGTATTATGGACTTCGGAGCTTTCGTTGAAATCGCTCCGGGTAAGGAAGGTCTTGTTCACATTTCTCAGCTTGATGTTAAGCGTACAGAGAATGTAACAGATGTTGTTAATGTAGGCGACATCATCCGTGTTAAGGTAATGGAAATTGACGATAAGGGCAGACTTAACCTCTCTCGCCGTCAGGTTCTTATTGATGTTGACGGTCTTGTTCCCGAAAACGACATTGACGCAGAAAGAGCAGCTCGCCCACGCAGACCTCACAATGACCGCAGAGGCGGCTTTAACAGAAACAACAGAAAGTAATTTTTGTAGTCTGAAATCTAATATTTTTTAATATTTATACAAACAGTCCCTTTCAATTTGCAAATGCATTGAAAGGGACTGTTTTGTTAAGTGAAAATTGAAAGTGGAAAATTATGCTTTGGTGGGTAAATGTCATACACTCAAAATATTAAAAACTAAAATAAAAAGCGGTGGTCAATGCCACCGCTAAATTAATGCAATTATTTAGTTTGCATATTTTGAAAGATTATCCCAATCAATATCGTCTTCGGAAACAAAGTCACCGTTTTCCGCTTCTGTAATATCTTTATACTCATGTTCGGTAACTTTTGTGTAGTCAGGATCCCAAGCAAGTACGAGTTTCTTAATCAATTCGTAGGCAAGTTCCTTGTCACTGTCGGGAAGCATATCAATCATTTTAGCAATTTCAGCTGTTTTCGTACTCATATACGGCAACTCCTTTCATTTATAAATATCTCCACGAGAACCTATATCCATAAATAATATATATTATTTCATAAGTACCGTCAAGTAACCTTTTAAAAATAATACGGTATTTACCGATTCTTAATCGTTGTCTGCCGTCATCAAATCCCTGCATTAATTTTATATCACCTTTAGGAGGATTAATTTTTAACCCCTCAATTCCAATTCTGATACGATTAACTGTTGCTTTATCGGATTTTGCAAGGAACTTGAGTGCAGCTTTTGAATATTTTACTTCCATAATAACAACCCGTTTGTATTTTTCTTTAACAATATTATATCATCGCTTTTCTTTTAAATCAATAGCAAAATAATTTCATATACAATCAGACACATGAACAAAATTTGCATAGTGTTTAAATTATCCTAATCATCTTGATTTCAACTTGATAACATAGTATAATTGACTTAACAAAAATATCCGACAAATACGGACACAGATTTATAAAGGAGAGAATACAATGCAGGTTAAAATTTCCGATTCTATAAAATACATTGGCGTTGATGACAAGACAATCGACCTTTTTGAAAGTCAGTATCTTGTTCCCAACGGAATTTCTTACAACTCATATCTTATTGTTGACGAAAAGGTTGCAATTATGGATACGGTTGACAAGAGAAAAACTGACGAATGGCTTGAAAATCTTGACAGAGAGCTTAACGGCAGAACTCCCGATTATCTTGTAATCAGCCACCTTGAACCCGACCATGCGTCAAATATTAAGGTTGTTTCCGAGAAATATCCGTCAATGAAGCTTGTTGGTAATGCAAAGACTTTTTCAATGCTCCCACAGTTTTTTCCGGATTTTGATTTTGCCGATAAAACCGTTACAGTCAAAGAGGGTGACGAACTTGAACTCGGTTCGCACAAGCTTACATTCATAATGGCTCCCATGGTTCATTGGCCTGAGGTTATGGTTTCATATGAAAGTGCAGAAAAGGTTCTTTTCTCTGCGGACGGCTTCGGCACATTCGGCACACTTGACGCTCAGGAGGACGATTGGGCTTGCGAGGCAAGAAGATATTACTTCAATATCTGCGGTAAGTACGGTGTTCAGGTTCAGAATCTTCTCAAAAAAGCCGCAAAGCTTGATATTCGGAAAATCTGCCCGCTTCACGGTCCTGTACTTGACGAAAATCTTGGTTGGTACATCGGTCTTTACGATACATGGAGCAAATATGAGCCTGAAACCGACGGTGTGTTCATTGCATATTGTTCGGTTCACGGCAACACAGCCAAGGCTGCCGAAAAGCTTTGTGAAATCATCAAATCAAAAACCGACAAAAAGGTTTCGATTGCTGACCTTTCACGCACAGACCTTGCCGAGGATATTGAGGACGCATTCCGCTTTAGCAGAATGGTTGTTATCGCACCGAGCTATGACGGCGGTGTGTTCCCGATAATGAACGATTTCCTGCACCACCTTAAAATCAAGGGCTACAAGAACAGAAAGGTTGCTATGGTTGAAAACGGCTCTTGGGCTCCTTCTGCCGCAAAGACAATGAGAACATATCTTGAAGAAATGAAAAATGTTGAAATTTGTCCTACTGTTGTGACAATCCGTTCTGCTATGAAAGAAGAAAATATTCCTCAGCTTGAACAACTTTCTGACGAAATTCTTGGATAATATCATAATAAATTGACATAAACGCAATAATAAAAGGATATAAATATATATTTATAGCTTCAATAATTACACCTAAAAGATGGCGAATTTTGTTCTGCAAAGGTTGAGATTGTTATTTTTGTAACAATTAGATAAAAATTTCAAAGGATATTTTACATCAAAGATTTAATTCCGTTGCAAATGCAATTGAATTTAAAACTCTTTTGTTGTACAATAAAGCTAAAGTTGATGCCCACGGAATAAGCATTGAAACAGATTCGTTTTTAGGTAATTTGTTTTGGAGTTTTGAAATTAGTCGTGAAAAGTTCTTTCTTCTGCCTGTATTCAATGCTTATTTCGTTCATTCATATTGATATATTCCTTCTATAACCCAATATACCCCGAAAATGACCGACGCTTGTTGTCGGTCATTTCACTTTTCGGCGGGTTTCCATTTCGGCATAATTGTACATAGTTGTAATTCAACTAATTTCCCACAGTGAAAAAATTGTCAAATTCGGTAATTTTGCCTATAACAAAATTATGCAAAATGTGGTACAATAATATTGTAAGAACTCAGTGTTTATCTGAGATTTAAGATGATGCGATTATACGGATGGTGAGAGTATGTACAGTATTGGTGAGGTTGTTCTTTACGGCTCAAACGGAGTTTGTGAGATTACCGAAATTACAACGAAAAAAATCGGAAAGGATTCTATTGAATACTATGTTTTAAAACCTGTTTGCTCGGATTCTTCAACGCTTTTTGTTCCGACTCAGAATGAAATGCTTGTGTCAAGAATGCGTGTTGTCCTTTCTTCGGATGAAATTAAAGATATTTTGTCACAGAAAACCGATAATGAAATATGGATTGACAATAAAGCCGAAAGATGTGAAAAAATCAAGGAGATTATTTCGGGCGGCGATTGTATGAAGCTTGTTGAGCTTATCAGGAGAATGCACTTCCACAGTAAGCTCCAGCTCAAAAAGGGTAGACGACTTCACATTACTGACGAGCGTTTTCTCAAAGAAGCTGAAAAAATGGTTTGTGACGAGGTTTCGGTTGTTCTTCACATTGACCGTAACGATGTTCTTCCGCTTGTGCTTGCAGGCTGATTTTTTAAAAATATATAAAGGATACAGAGGATTAACCGGAGCATTCTTTGAATTGCTTTCAATGTTGTTCCTCTGTTTTTTATTTTTGGTAATTCTAGGTTGTTTGCCTATTTACAAAATGTTGCATTTTGTAGTAAAATATAAGAATAATGATTTATGGGAGCTATTTAATGAGAAATTTCAAAAAAACTTTATCATTTTTACTTTCAACGGTAATAATAGTTTCATCAGTTGTAGGTGTCGGTACAACCGTTTTTGCCGCAACCGATGAACACACATACAAAAACTTTAAATACAGAATTCTTGACGATAACACAGCCGAAATCTGTGGTTATACGGGTAAGGAGGCAGTCGTGACTGTTCCCGACAGCATTTATTCAAAGCCTGTAACCTCAATCGGCAGGACGGCTTTTTATTCCGGCAAAATCAAGGAAGTGACAATTCCCAACACAGTAAGAAGCATCAAATGGTGGGCTTTTTACGGTTGTGAAAGCCTTGAAAAAATCAACCTGAATTTTGGTTTGAAAACTGTAGGCTACGGTGCGTTTATGAATTGTAAAAATCTTAAATCCGTGAGCATTCCAATGTCCGTAACGCAGATTTGCGATGATTCGTTTGCGGTAAGCTGTTCAACCAAAAAGGGTGTTTTTGACACCTACAGTAAGCAGACAATAAGCACTCAGCAGTATTCAACCGATTCATTATTCACTCTTGAAGGTTATTCGGGGACTGTCGCAGAAAAATATTGCAATGATAATTCGCTAAATTTTGTTTCGTTGGGCAATGTGATTTACGGCGATGTTAATAACAACGGAACTGTTGATGCAGCTGATGCAAAGCTTGCCAAAAGCCTTATCGACACTGTTCCGACCGAGGAAGAACTGACGGCTGCCGATGTTGACGATGACGGCAAAATCACAGAAAATGATGTTAATCTTATTTTGCAGGCTGTCGGCAACGAATTTTACGCACAGCTTTTTCCGTGTGCAAAGGCTATGTATTCTGCTCCCGACTACCTTTCTGGCAGAACTATGTATTGTGACGGCGACAGCGTTGCCTACGGTTCGGGTACGAACACAATGGGAAATTCAACATATTCTTTCTGCAATTATGTTGCCGAAAAATATAATATGACAATGACCAACAAGGCCACTCCCGGCACAACTCTTGCAATAAGAAAGGATTTTATCGGCACAGACCACAGAAGTATCCTTGAGCGTGTCCGTGAAATGAAAGGCAGTTACGATGTTATTCTGCTTGACGGCGGTTTTAATGACCTGTTCAAAAATGTTGAAATGGGTGCAATGACCGATATAAAAAATAAATCGGGAAAATACAATGAATACACCACAGCAGGTGCGTTGGAAAGTATTTGCTATTTTCTTGACAAGAATTATAAAGACTCAATTAAGTTGTTCGTACTCTGTCACAATTGCTCAACAAGAATAAAACAGTCACAGTATTGGTCTTTAATGAAAAATATACTTGATAAGTGGGAAATTCCCTATGTTGACCTTTCGGAAGAAACAGAGCTTACCGGTGATAATGAGGAAATTACAACACAGTATTTTAGATATAATGCAAAAACCAAAAAAGGCGATGGGATTCACCCTCTTGCATATGCCAATATGAAGATATACGGTCCCATCGTTGCCGAAAAGCTTAACGAAACAGTACAGAGCAAGTCTGAACTTGTTTTGCCGAAAAGTGACATTTCTATGGGACTTTTTGAAAGTTACACCCTTAACAGCGAAATTACGGAGTTGAGGGGAGATATAGATGTCAGCTATTCAAGCAGTAACCCGTCAGTTGCCTCTGTTGATGAAAACGGCAATATTGTTGCCACGGGCATAGGCGATACGGTTATCACGATTTCGACCTCTGACGGTAAAACAAAAAATGTGAATGTGAATGTAAAGTTTCTTGCAATGGCGGTTAGCTTTGGCAAAAATAAAATTTCACTTTCAGAGGGTAATTCAAGCTTGCTGAATCTTTCTGTAGCAGACGGTGAGGCGACCTGTTCAACAACCTATTCGTCAACAGATCCGACTGTTGCGTCTGTTGATGAAAACAGCGGAAAAATTACAGCCAACAAAACGGGCAAAACCACAGTATCATGTACCACGGCAAACGGTGTAACGGTAAGGTGCCTTGTATATGTCACAAGCAGTGCGCTGACTAAAATGCGGAAAGCGTAAGGCGTTTATGAAAATATTTAACAGAAAATTAAAAATAACTTCATCTGCTTTGCTTACATTATGCATGGTTTTTGTAATGACGGCTTGTGCCGAAAACAGCAGTCAGTCCGAAAAATCACAGCCTGCAGAGCAGACGACTGTTCAGCCGACAACAATGTCAGCCGAAGAAATTAATGACCGAAAGCTTGATAAATTCATATCTGATATGACGCTTGAAGAAAAGGTGGGGCAGATGTTTTTTGTACGCTGCCCCGATGAAGACGCTGTGCAACAGGTCAGCGAGTACAATATCGGCGGTTACATCCTGTTTGGCAGAGATTTTGACGGTAAAACCAAAGATGAAGTTGTTGACGATATTCACAGCTATCAGAACGAGGCGGATATTCCGCTTTTAATCGGCGTTGATGAGGAGGGCGGAACGGTTGTGCGTGTCAGCAGTAACCCAAACCTCCGTGAAACTCCGTTTCTTTCTCCAAAAGATACTTATGCAGACGGCGGTTGGGATGCTGTCAAACAGGATGCAGAAGAAAAAGCGGATTTACTCCTTTCACTCGGAATCAATGTGAATCTGGCTCCCGTGTGCGATATGACCTCGGATGAATACGGCTTTATGTATGACCGTTCTTTTAGCTCGGATGTTGATATGGAAAACAGATATGTGCGAACCGTTGTTGAAACAAGCAAATCAAAAAAGCTCGGCACGGTTCTGAAGCATTTTCCCGGTTACGGCAATAACAGCGACACACACACGGGAATTGCATACGATGACCGTGACTATTCGGAATTTGAAAATACAGATTTTAAACCATTTTATCAGGGAATTGAGTCCGGTGCCGACTGTATTCTTGTTTCACACAACATAGTTAATTGCATGGACAGCGAATATCCTGCGTCACTTTCACAAAAGGTGCATGATATTCTCAGAAATGAATTCAAATTTGACGGTGTAATTATGACCGATGACCTTATCATGGACGCAATCACGGATTTTACGGGAGATGAGGCGGCGGTAGTCACAGCGGCAAAATGCGGTAACGATTTGCTCTGTTGTTCATCTGTCGATACCCAATATCCCGCAGTTCTTGAGGCTGTTCAAAACGGTGAAATTCCCGAAACTCAGGTTGACGCATCCGTAAAGCGAATCCTGAAATGGAAACAAAATCTCGGCATTTTTAATATTGACACCTATCAAGAAAAAAGTCAAATCAACCGAACCAACGGATACCGTTGGAAGTGAGGAGTGAAAAGTTAATAGCTGTTAGATGCGGTCGGGAAGATAGTTTGAATCGTTTATATCATATTTTGCCCGAGTATGCGACTGCAAAAATTCTTACAGTAAAACATAAAACACCCCGAAGATTAAGTTCTTCGGGGTGTTTTGTTTGTAAATGAGTGTCAAAATATATCGACACATTTCAACAAATGTGATATACTGATTGTGCTGTTGACTCTTTCCGGCAGGAAGGAGGTGACTTTCTTGGAGTTGCTTATATCCTTTTTCCTATCTGTTGGAGCAAGTGTAGTTGCCTACTACATTTGCAAGTGGTTGGACAGGTAGAGTGTAAACAGCACAACCTATGAAGAGCGCCCCGAAGGTACCATCTTCGGGGCGCTCATTTTGCTTTCTTGGAAAGCTAATATCCTTTTGCCTACAATTATTGTAGCACACATTTCTGTGCATTTCAAGTATATGCAGAAAAATAATTATTATTCCTGATTAGAATTATTTAACGCTTTCACAAGCAAAGATTCAAAGCTTTTTTCAAAGTTTTCGTCATCTTGTTTTGTACGCTTTTTCGGTCCTTTAATGTGGTGCTTGCTGTTTGACATTCTCGCCTTTTTGGCAAGGTGTCTGTCCATAAGCAGACCGCCTATGTTATCATCCGAGAAAATTTTTCCCGATTGATGAATACAGTACGCACCCTTTCCAAGCACAAGTGCCGCAACTCCGTAATCCTGAGTTACCGCAATGTCGCCCTTTTTACAAAGGTTGACAAGCGCCAAATCAACTGTGTCCGCACCTGCACCGATAATTTTTATCTCGCTGTAATCTGACTTTAGAACATGGTTTGTGTCACACAAAAGCACAACGGGAACATTGTGACTTTTTGCAATCCTTTCAACCGATTTTACAACAGGGCAGGCATCCGCATCAACAAGAACAGTTATACCGTTCATTATTTTTCCTCAATCTTAATTGAGTTGATAACAGGCTGATTTTTCTTTTCAACAGTACCGTTTGAATCTGTAACAGGGGTGTCCTTGCAGATTTTATCAACAATATCCATACCCTTTGTTACCTTGCCGAATGCAGCGTACTGACCGTCAAGATATGTGCTGTCAGCCTGAACAATAAAGAACTGTGAGCTTGCACTGTCGGGTTCATTTGAACGAGCCATTGAGATAACGCCTCTTGTATGTGAAAGGTTGTTTTCAACACCGTTCTGAGCAAATTCGCCCTTGATTGTCTTTTCACTTCCGCCTGTACCGTTGCCAAGGGGATCACCGCCCTGAATCATAAAGCCGGTAATGATTCTGTGGAAAGTAAGACCGTCATAAAAGCCGTCTTTTGCAAGGTCAACAAAGTTCTTGACTGTAATCGGAGCAAGCTCCTCATAAAGCTCAACTTCAATTTTACCGTAGTCTTTAACATCAATAATAGCTGTGTAGCTTGATTTGTAGTCGGTTGTGTCTGTGCTTGCGGATGTTGTTTCTTCGTTTGAAACTGCAGAAGTTGCTTTTTCAGAAGAACTGCTCTCTGTGTCACCGCCGCAACCGCTCATTAAAAAGCATGTGCAGAGAATAACTGCGGCAACCATAATTGCCGAAATCTTTTTAATTTTTGTCATTTTCAAATTCCTTTCGTAAATAAACTTAATTTATTTTATCATTATTATGTCTGCAAATCAACCTGAATTGACACAAAAATATAAATGTGTTAAAATTTTTTGTATGTGAAATACCGACAAAAGGGGAATGTGGCTTGAAAAATAATGAAATAACCGATATTACTTCAAAACGCAGATTGTTTGAGCTTAATCTCGGTGATGTCCGAAAGTACCGTGACCTTGTTATGCTGTTCGTAAAGCGTGATTTTAAAAATTCCTACAAGCAAACCGTACTTGGCCCGTTGTGGATAATAATAAAGCCGTTCCTTTCAACATTTGTTTTTACCGTAATTTTCGGTATGATTGCCAATATCTCAACTGACGGAATGCCTCAATTCCTGTTTTTTATGGCAGGCAATATTTTGTGGTCATTTTTTTCAAGCTGTCTTAACGGCAGTTCATCAACCTTTATCGGCAACGCAAGGCTGTTTGGCAAGGTGTATTTTCCAAGGCTCGTAATGCCGTGCGCAAACATAATTTACAACACAATCGGTTTTTTGATCAACTTTGTAATGTTCTTTATACTTGTTCTTATATATATGTTTACGGGCTCAAATGTTCACCCGAATTTATGCGCATTGCTTATGCCTTTGATTCTGCTTTCTTCGGCACTTTTAGGCACAGGCTGCGGACTGATTGTTTCATCTGTAACAACAAAATACCGTGACCTCGGTGTGCTTGTTTCATTCGGAGTAACATTGTGGATGTATATTACTCCTGTTGTTTATCCTGTTTCTCAGGTGTCGGATTCATTCCGTCCGCTTGCACTCTTAAATCCTGTTGCTCCGCTAATTGAAACATTCCGTTACGGATTCTTAGGCAGCGGAACATTTCCGTGGCAATATCTCATATTGAGCTTTGCTGTTACGGCAGTCGTTCTTCTGTTCGGAATAATCGTCTTTAATAGGGTAGAAAAGAATTTTATAGATACGGTATGATGTCATGACTGAAATGAATGAAAATTGCGTAATAAAAATTGAAAATCTTTCAAAAGAATACCGACTCGGTGCAATCGGTTCGGGAACTCTCCGTCATGATTTGCAGAGTTGGTATGCAAAAAAAGAGGTAAAGAAGATCCGAATCAGAGAATCGGTGCCAAACAATACACAAAAGGCGACACATTTTTAGCACTTGACAGCGTGAACCTTGAGGTAAACCGTGGAGAACGCATAGGAATTATAGGTGCTAACGGTGCAGGCAAGTCAACTCTGTTAAAGGTTTTATGCAGAATCACCTCTCCGACAGACGGCAGAGTGCGTTTCAGGGGACGAATTGCCAGCATGCTTGAGGTCGGAACAGGCTTTCATGCTGAGCTTACCGGCAGGGAAAACATCTACCTTAACGGTGCAATCCTCGGAATGACAAAGAAAGAGGTCACTTCAAAAATAGACAGTATTATTGAATTTTCAGAGTGCGAAAAGTTCATTGACACGCCCGTAAAGCGTTATTCATCGGGTATGTTCGTAAAGCTTGCGTTTGCTGTTGCGGCACACCTTGATGCAGAAATCATGATTATGGACGAGGTGCTTGCTGTCGGAGATATGCACTTTCAGAAAAAGTGTATCGGGAAAATGCGTGACCTTGCAACCGAGGAGGACAGAACTGTCCTCTATGTTTCACACAATATGAATACTATTCGTGACCTTTGCGACAGATGCATAGTTCTTGACCACGGCAAAATTGTTTTTGACGGCGATGTTGAAGACGCTGTAAAAATCTATCTCGGAAGTGCAAACGAAAATTTCCGTGCCATTGAATATGTCGGAAACGAACACAAGCATCATGCCGACAGAAACGACCTTTGTCTGCAATTTGCCGGATATAACGGCAAAGAGGATAATATTTTCTATGATGACGAGCAGATTTTGCTTGAACTCACATGGAAAAACAAGGCTGATATTGAAAATCTTTGTCTGCGTGTTGAAGTGAGCGATTACCGAAGATATCCCGTTACCGCATTTGTGGTTGAAAATTTCTATTCGGGAAAAAAGGGCGAAACCCACACGGCAAAATTGAAAATAGACATATCAAAAATTGTCCGTGGCGGATACTATACACGCTATGTTTTTTACAGCCGAAAGAACGATGCCGCCCCCTTTGAAACCTTAGAGGTTGCAGACGGTCTGACTTTCAGAAGAAGAAAACCCGATAAATACAAAAACACCTGGCAAAAAGCCTGGGGCAGTATTGAGATGAATGATATTGAAGTTGTATAAAAACAAATTTAAATTTGCGGTTGGGCATACAGTTAATATTAAAAGAAATATGTGTTCCGAATGTTGTGAACATCTAATTGAAATGTAATGAAAGGAACAATATGAGCGAAAGATCTGATTATTTTTAAACGCATATCTTGATGAATAACAAAAGGTCAGCACATAATCGTGTTGACCTTTATTCTTTGTCAAAATTAAATTACGGCTCGACAAACGGCATATTAAAATACTCGGCAACTGATTTTGCAAGATTTCTGCCGATTGCATTAATGTTGTCCCTAATCCATTGAGCTTCTTCGGGGTTATCGTGATATGCAACCTCAATCAATGCCGACGGTGATTTTGTCCGTCTGACTTCCGCAAGTGAGGTGGTGGGGATTATGTCAACATCGTTTGGTTCGGGATAAATATCCTTGTAATTCTTTTGCAGAATTTCAGCAAAACGCTTGCCGTTACTGCCTGTCGGATAGTAATAAATGTCTGCACCCGTGTATCTGCCTGCCGAACCCTCGGGAGCGGCATTGCTGTGAATTGCAAGGTGCAAATCGTGATTGCCCTTGTTTGAATCTGCAATTGCCTGACTCAGCGTCATATCGGGATCGTTTCGCCTGAAATCTATTCCGCTTGCCCTCAAATAAGGCTCCATGGCATCTGCAATAAGATTCATATAATATTCTTCATTTCCTCCGTCAATATAAGGGTTGTACTCCTGCAATGACGGTGAAAGATAAACTGACGGCATAAAATCTCTCCTAAAATTAATCTCTTATCATTTTATTCGCAAAACCCGTGCCGTTGACAAATAATTTTCTTTTCAAAATTCAATTTGTATTGTATAATGATTACATATGATTTTGGTGAAAATGTTGGCAAGTGTATGATATCACAATTATTATGTGTGAGCAGATTGTAACCGTAGGCAGAATGTTAAGCGTAGGGGCGGATATTGTTCTATTAAAGAACTATTATTTAATGCAAAAACTTGCTTAATTGCTTTATGAAATTATGAAACGGAGAAATTATTATGACGGATGAAATGAGAGCAAAAGTTGAGAAAGTTATGAAAAATCTTGAACGCAACAAGATGAAACCTTATTTTTGCAAAAACAAGGAAGAGGCTCAGGCACTTGTAAAAACACTCATTAAAAGGGGCGAAACAATTTCATGCGGAGGTTCAAAAACTCTCGACGAAACGGGAATTTATCAGATGATTAATTCACCCGATTACAATTTTCTTGACCGTTCCGCACCCGGAATGACTCGTCCCGAGGTTGAAGAGGTTTACCGTCAGACTTTCAGGGCAGACACATTTTTTATGAGCACAAACGCTCTTACCGAAAACGGAGAGCTTTATAATGTTGATGGCAACTCAAACCGTGTTGCCGCACTTCTTTACGGTCCGAAAAGCGTTATCGTTGTGTGCGGTATCAACAAAATTGTCAAGAATATTGACGAGGCAATCAAGAGAGTTAAAACAATTGCCGCTCCGCAGAATACAATCAGACTCGGCATTGAAACCCCTTGCGGAAAAACAGGCGAATGTGTTTCATTGAGAAAAGAAAATCCCGAGCTCTGTGACGGTTGTCACGGTGACACAAGAATATGCTGTAACTATGTGGTATCCGCTCAGCAAAGACATATTGACAGAATCAAGGTTATTATCATCGGCGAAGAATACGGTTATTAATTCCCATAAAGAAAAAAGCCGTATCAAAAAGACACGGCTCGGGAGAACTTCAGAATGTAATCATCTGCAATTGTTCTGACTTTTGTTCTGGCTGTTCTGCTGATTTTTATTCTGATTGTTGTTCTGATTCTTATTCTGGCTGTTCTGCTCGTTCTTGTTCTGATTGTTGTTCCGATTCTGATTGAAATTCATTTCAACACCTCCTTTACAAAACTATTATTAACCCGAAAAGGCTTGTTTATTCATGAATGATTTTTTATTGCGAATGAAATCACTTCTGGGTGATGAATTTGACGAATTTTTAAAATTTTACAACAGTGACGATTTCATAAAGGGACTTCGTGTCAACACCTTAAAATGTTCGCCCGAAAAGCTTTGTTCACTTCTTGATTTTGAACTGAAAAAAACTCCGTTTTGCGATGAGGGCTTCTATATTCCGTCCGATGTTAAGTCAATCGGCAACAATCCTCTGCACCATGCAGGAGCGTTCTATGTTCAGGAACCGTCTGCAACTTCGGCAGTTACAATGCTTGATGTCTGTGAGGGCGATTATGTCCTTGATTTGTGTGCCGCTCCGGGCGGAAAAAGTACGCAAATCGGCGCTAAACTTAACGGAACAGGACTTTTGTGGAGCAATGAAATTGTAAGAAGCAGAGCAAATATTCTTTTATCGAACATTGAACGAATGGGAATTTCAAACGCAGTTGTATCAAACTGCCGTCCCGATGAACTTTGCAAAAGGCTTGAAAACCGTTTTGACAGGATTCTTGTTGACGCCCCCTGCAGCGGTGAGGGAATGTTCCGCAAGAATGATGCGGAGCGTGAATGGAGCATTGAGCATGTAAGGAGTTGTGCCGCCCGTCAGCTTTTGATTCTCAACAGTGCAAAGGATGCCCTGAAAAACGGCGGATATATGGTTTATTCAACCTGTACTTTTTCAAAGGAAGAAAACGAGGGCGTAATTTCTCGGTTCCTTACAGAAAATCCCGATTTTGAACTTGTTGATTCGGGCGTAACATTCGGCAGACCTACGCTTGATTATGCGAGAAGAATTTTCCCGATGGACGGCGGAGAAGGACATTTTGCCGCCAAGCTTCACAAAAAGGGCGAGCCGTATTCTAATTATAATATTCCTAAAAAGAATAATAAAATTGTCTCGAAAATTTTTGATTTTTATGACAGTATTTTTATCGACAGACCGTTCGGTGAAAATATTGAGGTTATAAATGATAAAATTATAGTTCTTCCACAGAATTATAATTTTGATGTAAAAGGCTTGCAGATTCTCCGTGCGGGAGTTATTCTCGGCGAAATTGTCAAGAACAGAATCGAACCGCATCACAGCGCATTTACGGCAGCTAAAAAGGAAAACTGTAAATCCGCAGTTGATTTTGATGTGAACAGTAAAGAAATTGCAGCGTATCTTCACGGTGAGGAAATTGCCGTGTCACAGGATGTCAAAGGCTATACGGCTGTCTGCGTAAACGGAATCACAACAGGCTTTGGCAAAGCGTCAAATTCAAGACTGAAAAATAAATATCCGAAAGGGCTTCGCATATTAAGATGAAAAAATTATCAGATATAGGTACAATCAAAGATATACTTTCAAGACACGGCTTTACTTTTTCAAAGTCACTCGGTCAGAATTTCCTTATAAACCCGTCAGTTTGTCCGAGAATGGCAGAGCTTTCGGGCGCCGGAGAGGGAGTTGGCGTAATTGAAGTCGGTCCCGGAATAGGGGTTCTCACAACAGAGCTTTGCTCACTTGCCGACAAGGTTGTAGCGGTTGAGCTTGACAAGCGACTTCTTCCCGTTCTTGAAGAAACACTCTCCGAACACGACAATGTTAAAGTTGTAAACGATGACATTCTTAAAATTGACTTGCACAAGCTGATTGAAGAAGAATTTCAGGGTATGGATGTTGTTGTGTGCGCAAATCTTCCGTACTACATCACATCTCCCGTAATTATGAAATTGCTTGAGGATAGACTGCCGATTTGTTCAATCACGGTTATGGTTCAAAAAGAGGCGGCTCAGCGAATTTGTGCTGAGGTGGGTTCTCGTGCAAGTGGTGCGGTAACGGTATCGGTCAACTATTATGCAGAACCCGAAATGCTGTTTTCGGTTAGTGCCGGCTCGTTTATGCCTGCTCCAAAGGTTGATTCGGCTGTTTTAAGACTTAACATTCTAAAAAAACCGCCCGTGAAGGTTGATGACGAAAAGAAGTTTTTTAAGGTTGTAAAAGCCGCCTTTTCACAGCGAAGAAAAACACTTTCAAATTCTCTTGCATCGGGACTTTCTTTGCCAAAGGCAGAGGTCAATGCAATTCTTGAAAATTCTTCCGTTCCTCTGAATGCAAGGGCGGAACAGCTTAAACTTGAAGATTTTGCAAACATTGCAAACAATCTTGGTGATTGATTATGAAAAGAAAAATGAACGGTCTTTACAAAACCGCTTTTATATTAATGCTTGTTGCCGCAGTGCTTTTCATTGTTGCAACAATTGTTGCATATGCTCTTGAACGCCCGTATTTCTCCGCAGTCTTTTCATGCAGCGGTGCTTTTCTTGCATTTTTGGGCATAATATTTGCAACCTGCAGTAAACCCAAAAAACGCAAAAGACACCTTGTCACAGATGAAATTGTTGCCGAAAATGATGATATCAACAAAATTCCGGAAAATTCTGTTGACAACGAGGAATAAATTTGATAGAATGGTTGCAGATAAAGGGGAGTAGTTCGCAGATAATCTGTGATATTAATCGTCAGTACATACCGTTTTCGGTATCGGTTATATCTTAAAGGACAAGACTTTTATTGTAGGGTGAGTTGCACCTTGCAATAAAGGTCTTTTTTATTTGCCTTTTTCAGTCTGTCTGTATTCTGCAATCCGAACGGAGGAGAAAATTATGAAAAATTGGTATCAGTTGACCGAGAGCGAAACTCTTGACAAGCTCGGTGTCACAAGCGAAGGACTTTCGTCACAACAGGCTGACAGCCTTCTTGAAAAACACGGAAAAAATGTGCTTGAAGAAAGCAAAAAGAAATCTGTTTTTCAGGTGTTTTTAAGTCAGTTTGCCGACCTTATGGTAATAATCCTTATAATTGCGGCAATCGTTTCAATGTTTTCGGGAAGTGTTGAAAGCACAATCGTAATTTTTGCGGTAATCACACTCAATGCTATTCTCGGCACGGTTCAGCATGTCAAGGCAGAAAAGTCACTTGAAAGCCTTAAATCGCTTTCGTCACCCTCGGCAAAGGTAATCCGTGACGGAAGAAAAATTGAAATTGATTCAGAAAACATCGTTCCCGGCGACATTGTTGTGCTTGAGGCAGGCGACCTTGTTGTTGCAGACGGTAGAATAATAAATAACTATTCTTTACAGGTAAATGAGAGCTCGCTCACGGGTGAATCTACAAATATTGACAAAAGTGTGGAGACAATTGAAAAGGAAGTTCCGCTTGCCGACCGCACCGATATGGTCTTTTCGGGCAGCCTTGTAACATACGGCAGAGCAATTGTCGTTGTTACGGAAACAGGCATGAACACAGAAATCGGTAAAATTGCTACACTTATGAATCAGGCAAAGAGCAAGAAAACTCCCCTCCAGCTCAGCCTTGATAAATTTTCGAGCAGACTTGCCGTTATTATTATGGCGATCTGTGTAGTAGTTTTCGGCTTGAGTATGTTCAACGGAATGTCGGTTCTTAACTCTCTTATGTTTGCCGTTGCACTTGCAGTAGCCGCAATCCCTGAGGCACTCGGCTCAATCGTCACAATTGTTCAGGCAATGGGTACGCAAAAAATGGCAAAAGAAAATGCCGTTATCAAGGATTTGAAAGCTGTTGAAAGCCTCGGTTGTGTGTCTGTAATCTGCTCCGATAAGACGGGTACGCTCACACAAAACAAAATGACTGTTCAGAAAATCTATGTGAACGGCGAAAGTATTCTTGAGGATCAGCTTGACCTTAATATTGAAAGCCACCGTCATCTCCTTTACGATATGGTTCTTAACAACGATTCGAGTATCGTTGACGGAAAGGGAATAGGCGACCCGACCGAGTACGCTTTGCTTGAAACATTTCAGCATATCGGACTTGACGAAAATGTGCTTAGGGATGTTCTTACAAGGGTTGAGGAGGTTCCGTTTGATTCCGACAGAAAGATGATGAGCACAAAGTACAAAATGCACGGTGTAAATCATATTCTCACAAAGGGTGCGCTTGATTCGATTCTTGACCGTTGTGTAAGTATCGCAACAAAAGACGGTATTCGTCCGATTACAGATGAAGATAAGGCTGAGATTTCAAGAGTTAACCGTGAATATTCCGAACAGGGACTCCGTGTTCTCACCTTTGCATATAAGGAATCTGATGAGGCTCTCACGATTGACACAGAGAATGATTATACATTCATCGGACTTGTTTCAATGATAGATCCTCCGAGAGAGGAGTCAAAACAGGCTGTTGCCGATGCAATCCGTGCAGGAATCAAGCCTGTTATGATTACGGGCGACCACAAAATCACAGCAAGTGCAATCGCAAAGCAGATTGGTATTTTCAATGACGGCGACATCGCAGTTACAGGTCTTGAGCTTGACGCAATGAGCGATAAGGAGCTTGACGAAAAAATTGAGAAAATTTCTGTTTATGCACGAGTTTCTCCCGAAAACAAAATCAGAATCGTTGAGGCTTGGCAAAGAAAAGGCAACATTGTTTCCATGACAGGTGACGGTGTAAACGACGCACCCGCCCTCAAAAAAGCGGATATCGGTGTTGCAATGGGTATCACAGGTACCGAAGTTTCAAAAGACGCCGCATCTATGATTCTTCAGGATGATAACTTTGCTACAATTATCAAGGCGGTTGCAAACGGCAGAAATGTTTACCGTAACATTAAAAATGCAATTCTTTTCTTGCTTTCGGGTAATATGGCAGGCATTTTTGCCGTGTTGTTCTGTTCAATCATGGCTCTGCCCGTACCGTTTGAGGCGGTTCACCTTCTGTTTATCAATCTTCTTACAGATTCACTTCCCGCAATTGCAATCGGTATGGAGAAGCCCGAAAAAGATTTGCTCAGACAAAAACCCCGTGATCCGAAACAGGGAATCCTTACAAAAAGCTTTTCTGCTCTTATGCTCGGACAGGGTGCTTTGATTGCCGTTGTAACGCTCATTTCATTCTACATCGGACTTCAGACAAGTCCAGCCGTTGCAAGCACAATGGCATTTGCAACCCTCACGCTTGCAAGACTGTTCCACGGCTTTAATTGCAGAAGTACACATTCAATCTTTAAACTCGGACTTTTTTCAAATACGGCAAGCATAGGTGCTTTCTTTATCGGAACATTACTGCTCGCATTTGTATTGTTTGTTCCGTTTATGCAGCCGCTTTTCAGCGTTACCGCACTCACAGGCGCACAGGCAGGCTTTATAGCCCTCCTCGCATTCATCCCGACATTTATAATTCAGTTTGTAAAAGTTATTGTTGAAAATGTGAGAAAGTAAATTTAATAATATTGAACACGGCAGATTGATTTTGCCGTGTTCTTTTACTTTTATCGAATAAAATTCATTGACAAAGAAATAATAATGTAGTACAATGTACTATACAAGGAGGTCGGTATTATGGCATTCTCAATCAGATTAACAGAACAGGAAAAGAAAATAGCAGACAGCTATGCTCGGTTGCACTCAATATCACTCGGAGAGGCTTTTAAACAGGCTTTGTTTGAAAAAATCGAAGAAGAATATGACCTTGCCGTTTTTGATGACGCTTATGATGAATACAAAAAGAGCGGTGAAGAAAGCAGACCAATCTCTGATTTTTGGAAGGAACTTGACATATGAGTTATGTTGTAAGAACCACTCCGAGATTTGAAAAAGAATTTAAAAAACTCGACAGATATACCATGAAGATGATTAAAGCGTGGATTGAAAAGAATTTGTCGGGTTGTGAAAACCCCAGAGTAAAGGGGAAGGCTCTCACGGCAAATCGCAAAGGTCAATGGCGGTATCGTATCGGAGATTACAGACTGCTCTGCCTTATAGAAGACGAAGAACTTGTTATTCTTGCTTTGTCTATAGGTCACAGGCGAGAGGTTTATGACAACACTTAAAATTTAAAACACTTAAATAATCAAACTCGGTCATAATCTTTGAATAATTATGACCGAAAATTATTTATTTTGAATTATTTTGATTGAAATTACAAAAATTCCTTGACAAAGTTTGACAGATTTCTTATAATTAAACCATAACATAATGTTTCACAGGGTATTACAGGATATATAAAAAATAAGGTTAAGAAGGGTGACAGAAATTATGAACATTTGGCACGACATTTCTCCGAAGAGAATTACAAAAGACAAGTTTTATGCAGTAATCGAAATTTCAAAGGGCGGCAAAAACAAGTATGAGCTTGACAAAGAAACAGGTATGCTCAAGCTTGACCGTGTCCTTTTTACATCAACTCACTATCCTGCCAACTACGGCTTTATTCCGAGAACCTTTGCAGATGACGGCGATCCGCTTGATGTTCTTGTTTTGTGCAGTGAAACAATTCAGCCGATGACGCTCGTTGAATGCAAGCCTATCGGCGTTCTCAATATGGTTGATAACGACAGCTGTGACGAAAAAATTATTGCAGTTCCCGTTAACGATCCCAACTACAATTGCTACAGCGACATCAGCGAACTTCCAAAACACTATTTTGAAGAAATTCAGCACTTTTTCCAGGTTTACAAAACACTTGAGGCTGACAAGGTTACTTCGGTAACCGAAACTGACGGTGTTGACAAGGCAAAGGAAATCATTGAAAAGGCTATCACAAGCTATATTCGTGATTTTCAGATGGCGTAAATTTATAAAGACTGCAAAACTAAAAGCTTTACCAAAAAACGGTAAAGCTTTTTCTTTTGAATGTGTAATTTAATTCTGAAAAGGAATATTAACAAAATTCATTCCTGTATAATAAAAATACGGCGGATTAAAGTTTAAAATCCTTAGCCGAAAAATCTGTCTTAAAAACCGTGACATTCGGCATACGCAACAATGGGTCATACTTGAATGATCTGCATTTTCCGTCCTTGACTTGCTTTGACTTTTTGCAGAACATAATATCATTTTCAATTCCGTTGTATTCGCAATATGAACAGTTGACAGGAATATTCTTGCCAAACAAACTTTTTTTCATAATCAACACCTCTGAATGAATATAGTATATCATTAACTCAGCCGTGTTTCAAGCATAATATTTTGTCGGAAAATATTGACAAAGCAATTAATCGGTTAAAAATAATCTTATTATAAAATATGGAAGGAACACTTATGAAATTTTTTTCAAAAACAATGAAGCTCAACAACATTGATACGGTTCCGTATCTTACATATAATTCTTTATCAGAAATTAGTTTCATAAATCACGCATTCACAACCCGACTCGGCGGTGTGTCAACGGGTGAATTTACATCAATGAATATGGCATTCAACAGAGGTGACAATCCCGACAGCGTAACCGAAAATTACAAAAGATTCTGCAAAAGTGCAGGCTTTGACTATGAAAGTCTTGTAGCCTCGGCACAGGATCACCACACGGTTGTAAGAGCGGTAACATCTGCCGAAAAGGGCATAGGTATCTACAAGCCCCGTGATATGGAGAGCGTTGACGCCTTGATTACAAATGAAAAGGGAGTAACCCTCGTAACCTACTATGCCGACTGCACACCGCTGTTTTTTGTCGATACAAAGAATAAGGCAATCGGACTTGCCCATGCCGGCTGGAGGGGAACTGTCGGCAGAATAGGGGAAAAGGTTGTTGAGAAAATGACTGAGCTTTACGGTACAAATCCTGCCGATATCAAAGCTGCAATCGGTCCCGCAATTTCAGTTTGTTGCTATGAGGTTGACTACCCATGTGCAGAACATTTTCTGAATCTTGCAGACCTTGACAGTTCAAAGTTCGTTTTTGAAAAAGGAAACGGAAAATATATGGTTGACCTTTTAGAAACCAACCGTCAGATTCTTACTGCTTCAGGTGTAAAGAATGAAAACATAACAGTTTCTGATGTCTGCACCAATTGCAACAGCAATCTCTTATGGAGTCACCGCGCCACCAAAGGTCACAGAGGCACAATGAGTGCGTTTATGTGTATTAAAGAAGATTAAAATTTTTGTTTTTGCAAGGCAAAAGACGGTTATTGACCGCCTTTATCTATCTAGATTTATCTTTCCGTTTTTTGCAAACCATACATCGTTTACCTTAAATTCCTTGCCGTTAAGGTAATCAAGAATGCCTGCATCGGTTTCAAAATTGAATTTCAGCTTATAGCTGTAAAGCGCCTGATACTTAATGCTGTCGGGTGCTTTTTTGCCTTTGCCGTATTTTGTATCGCCCACAAGCGGATGTCCGATTGATGCCATATGCGCTCTTATCTGATGAGTTCTGCCCGTCAGCAGTTCAACCTCGGCAAGGCTGAATTTGCCGTTGAAGTCAAGAATTTCATATTTTGTCTTGATTTCTTTTGAACCCTCAACCTCATTTTTGAAAACAGTAACCTTGTTTTTACTTTCATTCTTGGTCATATAGCCGTGAAGTGTGTCGCTGTCCCTATTTGGTTTTCCGTATAAAAGGCAGAGATAATATTTTTCAAGCTCTCTTGTTTTCATTTTTGCGTTTAGGATTCTTAGACTGTCGGCATTTTTAGCCGCAATAACAATTCCGCCCGTGTTTCTGTCAATTCTGTTTACAAGTGCAGGTGCAAAGGCTTTTTCTTCATCGGGATTATATTCGCCTTTGTCATAGAGGTAGTGCTGAACTCTTGCAACAAGTGAATCAAAGTGATAATTCTTGTCGGGGTGTACGATTATGCCCGGTTTTTTATCTATAAGTATAAGGTTTTCATCCTCATAAACAATGTCAAAGGTTTTTGGCGCTTTCATGAATTCATAGCTTTTTTGCTCCGATGCCTCAAAAAATTCGTCCTTAATATAAAAGGTAAGCACATCGCCCTCTTTGAGCATAGTCTGAATATCGCACTTTTTGCCGTTTACCTTAATACACTTTTTTCTTATATATTTGTACATAAGCGACTTTGGCAGAGTTTTGAATCTTTTTTGTAAAAATTTATCGAGTCGCTGATTTGCGTCATTCTTTTTAATTTCAAGTGTTCTCATAGTCTGTAAAATTCTCCGTAATTGTTTTCTCAGTTTATCTTATATCAATTTTAAAAATAATTCAACCGCTTTTGCACATAATTTGATTTTGTGTATATTCTGATATAGGGTGATACAGTGAATTGTTACACACAGAGAATAAAATCTGCAGTATGCTTTGGACTGGGACTGCTGTGTGCATCACTTCTGCCGAGTGAATGGGTACTCGTCATTGCGGCAGGCGCACTCGTAGTTGTCAGTATTTGTTGTGTTCGGAGGTAATTATGAAAGTTGTACTTATTGAGAAACCAAAATTCATATCGGCAATTTTGAGAAAAATTTACGGAATCAAAAAGGAAACCAAGCCGGAATAATAGTCATATGTTTGGACACTGTTCCAAAATCTTGCTATTGGTAATAGCTTACAATAAATTCGAGCCAAAGATGTGCATAGTTACAAAAAACTTTGCACATCTTATTTTTTAAAATAAAATTATGATTAATCTTACGGGTAATATTTTTCCACACTCCCTAATATAATTGAACTATAAAACATAAAGGAGAGAAAAATATGGAGCTTAATCAGGAAAACCGCTCGTTTTGCACGCCGTCGGCTGTGCTTGACACGGTTGCCGAACAGCTTGCAGATGTTGACCTCACTCTGCCCGATTATTGTCCGGATATAGAAAAAATTCTGAAATGTACCCTCACACCCAAAATTCAGAGCAGAACCCTTTCGGGAGGTCAGCTCCAGATTGACGGATTTTGTACGGTGAATGTGATGTATGTGGAAAGTATAAAGAAAAGTGTGCGCTGTTGCGAACAAAGCGTGAATTTTTCACAGAACTTTTCGGTAAAAGACGCTCCCGACAATCCGGTTATCATCACAAAAACCAAGCCGGAATACATAAACTGCAGGGCATTAAGTCCCCGCAGACTTGTTATGCACGGAGCGTTTTCATTGTATGCAAAGGTATTTTCAAAAACTCAGACGAGCATTTTCACGCCTTCCGATAATATCGAAACCGACCGAAAGACCGTTACCTGTGCCGATCTTAAATCGTTCTGTCAGGAGCAGTTTTCTGTTTGCGAAGAAATTTCGGTAGGCGAAAAACCGCAGATTGAATCCGTTCTCCGCAGCGATGTAAGCGTCGGAGTGATTGACGCTAAGGCTGTAACGGGAAAGCTTATGCTCAACGGTGAACTTAATCTCAAGCTTTTGTACCTTTCAAACGCAGAGAGCGGAGAAGTTGAAAAGCTTGACTATCTGTTGCCGTTTAACAAAATTTTAGATTGTGACGGAATTGACGAAAACACAATCAACTGTGTTTCCTGCGATGTTATGTCGTATGACATCAGACTGAAAAATGATATGCTTTCCGAAAAGCCGTCTGTGATACTTGAAGTTAAGCTCTGCGTTACGGAGGAGGGCTATATAACCCGTGAGGAGGAAATTGTATGTGACGCCTACTCAACAGAATTTTCCTCGTTGCCGGAGTTTGAACAATTAAAAATTACGGGCGAGGTTGTTCCGATTAATGAACCTCATATGGAAAAAATGTCCGTTAAGATTGATGACGGAAAAATCTCACGAATTCTCGATATTTTCACAGAACAAATAACTGCCGAGGCTTCACATGATGACAGAGGTATGGTTATAAGCGGAAAAATCAACATATGCATATTGGCACTTAACGGGGAAGATATTCCTGTGTTTATTGAGCGTTCAGCCGATTATGAGCATATTATTCCGCAGACAGACTGCACATGTGCCAAAATTTTCGGTACAAGGACAGCAAGTATAAGCTACAGACTTGCCGAGGATGATGTCATAGAAATTCGTTGTGAGCTGAAAATCTGCGGTGCTGTTTTTTCGGAAAACAGAGTAAACACCGTAAAAAATGTAAATGTTTTTGAGGATAAACCTATACCTCCCGAAAGTTGTGCGCTGACATTATACTTTGCCGACAAGGGAGAAAAGCTCTGGGATATTGCTAAATCCCACAACACAAAGCTTGATTTGCTGCTTTCGGAAAATTCGGCTGAAAATCAGGTGCTCGACGCACCTAAAATGCTGTTGATTCCGAGAATATAGGGAGGTATAAAAAATGGAAGAGAGAAATGTTTATCAGGATATTTCCCGAAGAACCGACGGCGATGTTTATATCGGAGTAGTCGGTCCCGTCAGAACGGGAAAATCAACATTTATAAAAAGGTTTATGGATTCGCTTGTTCTGCCCAATATCCGTGACGAGGCAGTTTACAGGCGTACTGTTGACGAGCTTCCTCAATCTGCGGCAGGAAGAACCATAATGACCACAGAACCCAAATTTATTCCCGAGGAATCCGTTGAAATCAATCTCGGCGGCAACACAACCTTCAATGTGAGAATGATTGACTGCGTAGGCTATATTGTAAACAGTGCAATCGGTTACAGCGAAGAGGACGAACCGAGAATGGTAAAAACTCCGTGGTCAAACGAGGCGATTCCTTTTGATGACGCCGCAGAAATAGGCACTAAAAAGGTAATTACCGACCATTCAACAATCGGTCTTGTTATCACTACTGACGGAACAATCAGCGATATTCCGAGAGAAGATTATATTGAAAGTGAAAAAAGAGTAATTAATGAGCTGAAGGCAATCAATAAACCGTTCATTATACTTCTCAATTCAGTTGATCCTACGGCAGATGAAACAATTCGCCTGTCAAACGAAATGACCGCCGAATACAAGGTCCCCGTAATTCCCGTTAGCTGTATGGAGCTTGACGAAACCGAAATCAAAAGAATACTTGCACAGCTTTTGTTTGAATTTCCAATCCGTGAAATCAAGGTTGACATTCCGAAATGGGTTGTAAAGCTCGATAAAGAGCATTGGCTGAAATCGGTTGTATTTGATTCAATAAAGAAAAATGCCGCAAAAATTGAGAAAATCAGGCAAATTCAGCAGATAATCTCTGATATTGAGCAATGCGAGTACATCACTTCTGCAAAGGTTACGAGTCTTGACCTCGGAAAAGGATATGCGGAGATGGCCGTATCTATCGAAAGCGAACTTTTCTACAAGGTTATCTCGGAAGAAACAGGGCTTGATATAACCGAGGAGTACGAACTTCTGAACTGCATAAAGACTCTTTCGCAAAAACAAAAAGAATTCGACAAGATTGCACAGGCTTATGAACAGGTTCAGGAAACAGGCTACGGAATTGTTATGCCGACAATTGACGAACTTACCCTTGACGAACCGCAGATTATTAAGCAGAGCGGAAAATACGGTATCAAGCTGAGAGCAAGCGCACCGTCAATTCATATGATGAAGATTTTTACGCAGACGGAGGTAACTCCGATTGTCGGTTCGGAACAGCAGTCCGAAGAGCTTGTGTCTTATCTTCTCAGAGAATTTGACGAAAATCCGGAAAAAATCTGGGAGAGTAACATATTCGGAAAATCAGTTCACGAACTCGTTAACGAGGGACTTCACAACAAGCTGTACAGAATGCCTGCCGATGCCAGAAGGCGGATAGGGGAGACTGTTGAAAAAATTATCAATGACGGCTGTAACGGATTAATATGTATAATTCTGTAACGACAAATAACGATAAAATCGCAAAGCTTTAATTCACAAATAAACAGGCTCACAAATAAATAAATTGGTAATATCGCCAAAAAATTATTCGCCCCATATTTGTTATTGAAAATGTTTCGGGAATAAAGTATAATATTCCTATATGCAAATGACAAATATGGGGGTTGTTTTATGAATCTTTCCGATGTAGCTTTATTGGCTAAAGAGGAGCTTTCCCTTGCCGAAAAAGGTATTGCCTCTGCAAAAGTTGTTCTTACAGGTTTTGTTGTTGTATTCGCAATGCTGATTCTCTTGATTTTCATAATCAAGATTTACGGCGCAATCATTCAGAAAGCTCAAGATGCCGGCAAAAAGAGCAAAGAGAAAAAGGCTGAAACCGTAGCAGAAACTCCTGCTCCTGTTGTTGCCGCTCCTGTTGCTCCTGCTCAGACAGACGGTGTTTCCGATGAGGTTGTTGCCGTAATTTCCGCAGCAGTTGCCACAATGTACGGCTCTTCCGAAAAAGCAAGAATCAAGAGTATTAAAAAGTCATCAGACGGCGGTCGTTCCGCATGGGCAAAAGCCGGTGTACTTGATAATACCCGCCCGTTTTAAGGCAAAGTTTTAAGGGAAAGGATGTTATCTAATGGAAATTTTACAAGGCTTTGTAGATGCCGTTGTCGGTATCTTTGAAGACTCGGGTCTGTTAACTCTTAACTGGCAGAACTATGTAATGATTGGTATTTCAATCGTTTTGCTTTACCTTGCAATCAAAAAGCAGTATGAGCCGCTTTTGCTCCTTCCTATCGCATTCGGTATGCTGCTTGTTAATCTTTATCCGAGCATTATGGCTCCGCCTACAACACAGTTTTTGACAGAGGCTCAATGTACCGCGCAGAATGTTGCGGTGTCGGGACACGCCAAAACGGTGATTGACGGAGTAACTTATATTGAGAATCCGACATACGGCGGACTTCTTTATTACCTCTATCAGGGTGTTAAGCTCGGCATTTATCCGCCTCTTATCTTCCTCGGCATCGGTTGTATGACTGACTTCGGTCCGCTCATCTCTAACCCGAAGAGCCTTATTCTCGGTGCTGCCGCACAGATTGGTATCTTTTTAACATTTACAGGTGCTATTTTCCTCGGCTTTACAGAGGCAGAGGCAGGTGCTATCGGTATCATCGGCGGTGCCGACGGTCCTACGGCTATTTATGTAACAACAAAGCTTGCTCCGCATCTTCTCGGTTCAATCGCAATTGCCGCATATTCATATATGGCTCTTGTGCCGATTATTCAGCCGCCTATTATGAAGGCACTCACAACCAAAAAAGAGCGTTCCGTAGTTATGGAGCAGCTTCGTCCTGTTTCAAAGCTTGAGAAGATTATGTTCCCGGTAATTGTTGTTATTATCATCGCAATCTTCCTTCCCGACGCAGCTCCGCTCGTTGGTATGCTTATGCTCGGTAACCTCTTTAAGGAGTCCGGCGTTGTTGAAAGACTCAGCAAAACAGCTCAGAACGAGCTTATGAATATTATCACAATCTTCCTCGGTACAACTGTAGGTGCAACCGCATCCGGTCAGAACTTCCTTACTCTTGACACAATCAAGATTATCGTTCTCGGTCTTCTTGCGTTCTGTATGGGTACTGCATTCGGTGTACTTTTCGGTAAGATTATGTACAAGGCAACAGGCGGTAAGGTTAACCCGCTTATCGGTTCAGCAGGCGTATCCGCCGTTCCAATGGCTGCCCGTGTATCTCAGAAGGTTGGCCAGGCTGAAAATCCCGGCAACTTCCTCCTCATGCACGCTATGGGTCCGAATGTTGCAGGTGTAATCGGTTCAGCAGTTGCAGCCGGTGTACTTCTTAATGTTGTAGGCTGATAACCGTAACTTAATAAACTATGATAAAGGAAGTCTTTACGGCTTCCTTTATTTTTGTTGTTAAAGAATCCGACAACGAAAAATTTGTATAATATTAAAGAAATTATTTCAATCAATATTCTATGATAGAATTATTGCTGAGAATACATAAGATAATAAAATATAAATGTGTAAATCAGTGCCGTAAAAACACCTTTTTTGCTTTACGGTATGTTTTCTTAATACTTAATATGAATTAAAGGGGCTATATAAATGGTAAAGAATGTAACCATTCAGTGAATTGTCGGCATCCTTTTGCAAAGAATCAAGTTTATTATTCTTGCTACTGTTGTAATGGGACTGCTGTTCTTTATGTATTCACGCTTTGTAATTGCACCGATGTACAGCACATCTACCATGATTTATGTGCAGAACTACAGTTCGTCACAGCGAGCAAATGCCAATGCCGACACCAAGAGTACGACACCTTCAAAGGCTGCCGATGATACAACCAAAAAGACAACCAATGAGGAGAACCAGAAGATATATCCTGCTGATATTTCCGCCTCTGCAAATCTTGCTGAAATCTGTGTTACACTCTTTAAAAATTCCGATGAGATGACAGCACTCTATGACGGCTGCACGGTTAATGTTGATGTAACCGAAGGTACTTTCTTTATCACAATTACAGTGGACGGTACAGACGCACAGAAGTGTGCCAATGTTGCTAATCAGCTTGCCGAAAAGGCGGCTGAGGTTTATAATTCAAAATTCAGCTACGGTCAGATCGGAACACTTCGTCAGGCGAAGGTTCCTTCGGCTCCGTATGCACCGAGTAACACAAAGAATATGCTTATAGGCGCGGCAATCGGATTAATTGCTTCCTGCCTTATTTCTATTCTTATTGAACTTATCGACACAACAATCAAGTCTGAGGACGATATTCAGGATATCTACGGTATTCCTATATTTGCCGAAATTCCCGACTTTGAGAACCAGGGTTAAGGAGGAACTATGGCTTCTGATTTTAAATTATTTAAAAAGAAAGACGATAAAAAAAATAACGGACAGAATTTTTCTCTTTCCGATAAGAGCAAGTTTGCAATTGTTGAGTCGTATAAGGCCGCAAGAACTAATATTATGTTCTCGCTTTCCGCAAAAGAAAAAAAGTGCTTTGCCGTAACCAGTTACTCAAAGGGTGAGGGCAAGAGCACCGTTTCCGCAAATCTTGCAATTTCCTTTTCGAAAATGGAAAAAAGAGTTCTCCTTATCGACTGCGACCTTCGCCGTCCTAATGTTCACAACATTTTTAAGCTTGACAATAAAAAGGGACTTACCAATGTAATCGGTAAAATGATTGAAATTGATGAGGCTGTTAAGCATGATGTTCTTCCGAATCTTGACATTCTTCCGGCAGGTACGGTTGCGCCAAACCCCTCTGAGCTTATGTGCAGTACCAGATTTCAGGAACTTTATGAGCAGTTTGTCAGAGATTATGATTATGTAATTTTTGATACGCCTCCTATCGGTGTGGTTGCCGACGCTCTGCTTCTCAAGGATATGATTGCCGGCTTTGTTGTAGTTGTTCGTGAACGCTCAACAACTCATGGTGACCTTCAGCACCTTCTTGACAGCGTAAAGCTTGCCGATTCAACCGTACTCGGTCTGATTGAGGTAGGTTGTACTTATGATTCAAAGAGAAGAAAGAAAGGTTATTACTACTACCAGTATTATTAATCCCAATTTTGTGCTTTGGCACAAAACTACACATTCTCGATAAAAATAACACAAAATCACAGACTTGCAAACTTTCACCAAAAATGACTGTTGCAGGTCTGTTCTTTTTTGTGAAAATAAAAATGCAAGATTGCAAAAAACATCTTGCATTTCTTGGGCGAATAGAGTAAAATATATTAGAAATTTAAATTGCATTTGCAATAATATTTTAAGGAGTTATTCAAAATGGGTTATCTTGAACTGAGTAAGCAGGAACTTGAAAAAGAGTATGGCAATCTCGTAAAGAGATTTGAGGAGTTTAAAGGTATGGGTCTTAACCTCAATATGGCAAGAGGTAAGCCCAGCAAAGAACAGCTTGATTTTTCCTTACCTATGCTCGATACAATCAACAGCAAATCCGATTTTATCGGTGAGGATAAGATGGATTGCCGCAACTACGGACTTCTCAACGGTATTACAGAGTGCAGAAAGCTTTTTGCGGATATTCTCGGTGTAGATGCAGAGAATGTTATTGTAGGCGGTTCTTCAAGCCTTAATATGATGTTTGATACAATTTCATGCTTTATGACAGCTCCCGCTGTTGAGGGCTGCAAACCATGGTATGAAGTAAAGAACAGAAAATTCCTCTGTCCGGTACCGGGTTATGACCGTCATTTCGGCATTACTCAGTATTACGGCTTTGAGCTTATTCCGATTCCGATGGACGACAACGGTCCCGATATGGATATGGTTGAAAAACTCGTTTCTGAGGATGACTCAATCAAGGGCATTTGGTGCGTTCCGAAATATTCAAACCCTGCTGGCATCACATACAGTGATGAGGTTGTTAAGCGCTTTGCCGCTTTAAAGCCTGCCGCTAAGGATTTCAGAATTATGTGGGATAATGCTTACTGCATCCATGAAATCAGCGACACACCTGATGTTTTGCTCAACATTATGGATGAATGCAAAAAGACAGGTAATGAAGACCTCCCGATTCTTTTCTGCTCAACATCAAAGATTACTTTCCCCGGTGCAGGCGTAGCCGCAATGGCTGCATCTGAGAACAACCTCAAGGTTCTCCGTGAAAAATATAACTACGAAATCATCAGCTATGATAAGCTTAATATGCTCCGTCATGTAAGATTCTTCAAGGATTATGACGGCGTGCTTAAACATATGGAAAAGCACAAGTCTGTCCTTAAACCAAAATTCGAGATTGTTCTTGATACTCTCGACAAAGAACTTGCGCCTGCTGATATCGCATCATGGAAAAAGCCGCACGGCGGTTACTTTGTAAGCGTTGATGTTTTTGAAGGCACGGCAAAGAGAACAGTCGCTCTCTGTAAGGAGGCAGGAGTTGTTCTTACGGGTGCAGGTGCAACATATCCGCTCGGAATTGATCCAAAGGATTCCAACATCAGAATTGCACCGACCTTCCCTCCGAACCACGAGCTTGAAGTTGCTATGGATGTTTTTTGTATCTGTGCAAGGCTTGCGGCTTGCGAAAAGATTCTGAACAAGTAATCATCATTTGAAAATTTGGTTTGTCAGTTGGATTTTGGAAGAATTTTGTATGCAGTTTATGACATTAGAATGTATTTTTTGATAAATTCAATTCTTTTTTTATTAAATATTTCCGTATCCATTGACATTTTCCTAAAAAAATTCTATAATAACTCTGTTACGGTCTGTGATTGGATGTTCGTGACAGAGTTATTTTGACTTTTGAGCAAAATAAAATCACAGACAATTATTTAACGGAGGTTTCAAAGGCATGAAAAGAGTTCCAAAGCCTGTATTCTTTGTCGTAGCTTTGCTGATACTTGCCTTTTCGTTTACTGCGATTTTTGGTATTTCCTACTACACCGGCGATAACAAAACAACAGTATTAAAGGGCATCAGCGATATACGATGGGGAATTGACATCCGTGGCGGTGTTGAAGCAACATTCAAACCGGCAGGAGATGTTGACGCAACTGACGAGCAGCTTGAGTCTGCAAAGTCAATCATTGAATTAAGAATGGTATCTCAGGGTATCACAGATTATGAGCTTTATGCGGATGCAAAAAGCGACAGAATCATTGTTCGTTTCCCATGGAAGGAAGATTCCGACCAGAACGCAATTGAGGCAATCGAAGAGATTTCTTCAACAGCACAGCTTACATTCCGTCCCGGAGACGGTCATGAAACAACAGATGTTGATTCAAACGGCGGGTATGTTTACAAAACTCCTTCGGGAGACACAGCTAAGACAATCCTTATGGACGGTTCTTATGTTGAAAGTGCAACAGCAGGTATGACAACAGACAAGACCACAGGTAAAAATTCCTATGTAGTTCAGCTTAAGCTGAAGAGCAGCGGTGACAAGAACGGTAAGGAGCGTTTTGCTGACATCACTAAAGAATATCTAAACCAGCAGGTTTCAATCTGGATGGATGATATTATGCTTTCAGCTCCTAAGGTTGAGGCTGAAATTACAGACGGCAACGCTGTTATTTCAGGTGACTTTACAGCTAAAGAGGCTCAGGACCTTGCATCAAAAATTAATGCAGGTGCTCTTCCGTTCCAGCTTGAAACATCAAACTACGGCACAATCAGCGCAACCCTCGGTGAGAACTCACTTGTTGCAATGGCATATGCGGGTGTTATCGCATTTATCATTATTGCAATCATTATGATTCTCTTCTACCGTTTGCCGGGTTTTGTTGCAGTTATCTCACTTCTCGGTCAGATGGGTCTTGCCATTGCGGCTGTATCAGGTTACTTCCCCGTATTCTCATCGTTCACAATGACGCTCCCCGGTATTGCGGGTCTTATCCTTTCAATCGGTATGGGCGTTGACTGTAATGTTATTACTGCCGAGCGTATCAAAGAAGAACTTAAAGCGGGCAGAACTCTTGACGGTGCTCTTGAAAGGGGTACAAAGAATTCACTTTCCGCTATCGTTGACGGTAATATGACCGTTATTATCGTATCAATTATCCTTATGCTTGTATTTGGTCCTGCAAATATCCTCTCAATCATCTTCGGTGAGTCTACAACAGGTACTATCTACTCATTCGGTTACACGCTTCTTGTCGGCGTAATTGCTAACTTTATCATGGGTGTATTCTGTACAAGAATTATGCTCAGAAGTGTTGCGGGCTTTAAGTTCCTGCGTAAAAAATGGTTGTTTGGAGGTGCTAAGAATGACTGATAAAACTCAGACAAAGGCAGTTTCAAATGCCCCCCTTACAGATGAGGAATTTGCCGAAAAGTATAACAGAGGCCACAAGATTATTGACTTCGTAGGTCACAAAAAGATTTTCTTCGGAATTTCTCTTGCAATTATTATTATCGGTATCGTATGTAACTTTATTTTCGGTACACAGCTTGACATTCAGTTCTCTGGCGGTGCCACACTTAAATTCAGCTACAGCGGTGAAATCAATCAGTCTGAACTTACTGATTTTATTCAGGTTGAAACAACAGAGGACAGAATCACTACTACATATGCTCAGGATCTTATGGGTGACAGCGGCACAACTGTAACTGTTCAGTTCTCGGGTAACGATTCAATCAAAACCGATATTCAGAAGAACCTTGAATCAGACCTTCAGAAGAAGTATCCGGACAATAACTTCAAATGTCTTGAATCAAATTCAGTTGATGCTTCAATGGGTTTCAGCTTCCTTCTCAAGTGTCTTACTGCTGTTGCAATTGCAGCCGTGCTTATGGTTCTTTATGTAACAATCAGATTTAAGAAAATCGGCGGTCTTTCGGCAGGTGTTATGGCTCTCGTAGCCCTCTTCCACGATGTTGCAATGATTTACTTTATGTATGTAATCTTCCAGATGCCGATTGACGCAAGCTTCATCGCAGTTGTTCTTATGATTCTCGGTTATTCGCTTAACGATACAATTGTTATCTATGACCGTGTTCGTGAGGAAAAGAAGCTTGTCGGAAGCAAAACAGATGTTGGCAAGATATTCAACCTCAGCTGCACAAAGTGTATTAAGAGAACAATTATGACTTCTGTAACAACACTTTCGGCTATTCTTGTTGTTTATGTTGTTGCCTGTGCGTTCAATATCACATCTGTTCAGGGCTTTGCTCTTCCGATGATTATCGGTATCATATCAGGTTGTTATTCTTCAATCTGTATCGCAGGTCCGCTTTGGGTTATGTGGCAGCGTCATAAAAAGGCAAAGAAGCTTGCCGCTAAAGCTGCATAAAACAGCTTTCGGATAAATTTATCCGATTCTGCAAATAATTATAAAGGGGTTGCATAAAGATGTTTTATGCAATCCCTTTTGTGTATTATGACTTTTTAAGTGTTATTTGGAGTGATATATGAAAAAACTTGTTTCAATTTTTCTTTCTGCCGTGATAATTTGCGGCTTGTTATTAATTTCCGCTTGTGACAGAACTGAAGATGTCAGGAAATCTGACGGTAAAATCAGCGTTGTAACAACGATTTTTCCTTACTATGATTTTGTAAGACAGCTTGCAGGCGATAAAGTTGATATTCGCCTGTTGCTTTCGCCCGGAAGCGATCCGCACAGTTATGAACCCAAACCGTCAGATATTACAGCAATTGAAAATTGCGATATTTTTATCTGCAACGGCGGTGAAAGCGATGAATGGGTTGACGGAGTTCTTTCGTCAATTGAAAACAAAGATGTAAAAGTGATGAAGATGATGGAGTATGTTCCTCTCAGACATGAACAGTCTATGGATCATGACCATGAACATGACAGTCATGAAGATATGGATGATGATGACGAAGGTCACGATCACGAGGAAGGGGAGGAGTATGACGAGCATGTCTGGACTTCAATCAGAAATGCGGAGCGTATGTCTGCCTCAATCGCAGATGAGTTGATGTCAGTTGACAGTGAAAATTCTAAATATTACAATGACAGAAAAACAAATTACATTTCACAGCTTGACCGCCTTGATAAGAAATTTACCGAAGTTGCAAATAACAAAAAGCGTGATACGCTTGTTTTCGGCGACAGATTTCCGTTTCTGTATTTTGTAAGCGACTACAACCTTGGATATGAATGTGCATTCCCGGGTTGCAGTCACGAAACCGAGCCGAGTACGGCCGTTGTTTCTCATCTGATTGATTTTACAAGAGAACACAATATACCCGTTGTATTCTATCTTGAGCTTTCAAGCGGCAAAATTGCTCGGACTATCTCTGAAGATTCTTCTGCAAAGACGATGCAGTTTTCTTCATGTCACAATGTCACAAAGGATGATTTTGAAAACGGCGCAACTTATATTTCTGTTATGGAACAAAATCTTGAAGCATTGAAGGAGGCGTTATACTGATGTCGCTTATTAAAATTGAAAATGCCTCGCTCGGTTATGAAGGCAAAACCGTTGTCAATGATATTTCGGTTGATATAAAAGAAAAGGATTATATCTGTATAGTTGGTGAAAACGGTTCGGGCAAAACTACTCTCATGAAAGCCCTTCTCGGACTTTTAAAGCCATTGAGCGGTTCGATTACCTATAGTGACGGACTAAAACAGAATGAAATCGGCTACCTTCCGCAGTCAAGCGATATTCAGCGTGACTTTCCTGCTTCGGTGCAAGAGGTGGTGCTTTCGGGCTGTCTTAATAAAAAACACACCTTTTTCTATTCAAAGGAGCAGAAAAAAACTGCCGCCGAGAATATGAAGCTCACGGGCATTTATGATTTACGCAAAAAATGTTTCAGAGAGCTTTCGGGCGGCCAGCGACAGCGTGTTATGCTCGCCCGTGCATTGTGTGCAACTCACAAACTGATTATTCTTGACGAGCCTGTAACGGGACTTGATCCGATGGCAATGGCTGATATGTACGCTCTCATCAAAAAGTTGAATGAAAGCGGAATCACGATTATTATGGTTTCTCACGATGTGAATTCAGCCGTGAGCAATGCCTCAAAAATTCTGCACCTTGCAAAGAATTGGTATTTCTACGGTACGGCACATCAGTATCTGCATTCGGATGCCGGCAAACGCTTTATTCTCAGCGATTGCCCGTGTGATGAATGTCAGCACAGAGTTCAAGGAGGTGCTAAAAATGTTTGATATGATTTTTGAAATGTTTTCATACAATTTTATAGTCAGAGCATTCATTGTCGGCACGCTTGTTTCCTTGTGTGCGGCACTGCTCGGTGTTACGCTCGTTCTCAAACGGTATTCAATGATCGGTGACGGATTATCTCATGTGGGCTTTGGTGCGCTTGCAGTTGCGGCGGCACTAAATCTTGCACCGCTTGAAGTTGCTGTTCCTGTAATCATTATTGCGGCATTCCTGCTGTTAAGACTTTCCGAGAACAGTAAAATCAACGGTGATGCGGCAATCGCAATAATTTCAAGTACGGCGCTTGCCATAGGTGTTGTATTTGTCAGTGTATCGGGCGTAAATACCGACCTCAACTCATACCTTTTCGGCAGTATTCTTGCCACTACAACAGCCGACGCAATTATGTGCGGAATCCTTGCACTTGTCGTAATCGTAATATTCATCTTGTTCTACAACAAGATTTTTGCCGTAACCTTTGACGAAACATTTTCAAGGGCAACCGGTCTTAAAACAGGCGTTTATAACACGGTAATTGCACTCCTTACGGCTCTCACAATTGTAATCGGTATGAGAATTATGGGAACTCTGCTTATTTCCGCACTTATAATTTTTCCTGCGCTTTCTTCCATGAGAGTCTGTAAAAAATTCAAGTCGGTAATTCTCTGCTCGGGTGTGCTTTCACTCTGTTGTTTCTTTGTCGGTATGTGCGTGTCATATTCATGCGACACCCCGACAGGCGCAAGCGTTGTAATAGTCAATGCCGCCGTTTTCCTCATATTCCGACTGGTCGAATTTATCAATTCCAAAATTAAAAAGAATAATTCTGTGTAAGAATTACAAAATATTTTCAACTAACGGAAACTCGCTTTCTTTAATGGAGGCGAGTTCTTTTTTTGCCTGAACGCTTTCGGCAAAGTACATATCACGGTTCTGCTTTTGTGCAAATGCGGTCATTCTCGAAATGCTTAATCCGATATTGTCGACATAATCGTGAATGAGCATGGTGTCAATCAATTTTGCGTTGTCATACCATTCTTTCTCTGTTTCTTCACAAATTTTGAGCGCATCTTCAAATTCAAGTCTGCTCATCAGTCTGTCGGCACATTCAATTTTTGCAATGAATGAATCGGTTTTGCCCGAAATAAATCCTGTTTCAACAGATGCAAAGCATAGTGCCGCCAGAACAAGCGAAAGTGCAATGTAAATTCTTTTCATATTGTTATTCCTTCTTTATAATGTTGTAATTTCCGAGTGCGTCAAGAGTCATCAGAAAAACATTGCTCTGCTTAATATTTTTCTTTTGCAGAATATTTTTAACATAACCCTTTTCTTTTTCACATAAATTAAGCGAATTTTCAAGAATTTTTCCGTTGCTGACAACTACGGTTTCAATTTTATTGTCCTTAATTTTTAACCCAAAATCCTCGGCAGAAGGCTTTCTTTTCTCAGGCTTTTCAAGAACGCTCACCTCACCGTTTGTTTCAACAATGCAGTATTGAACATCTTCGATTGAAAAAATACCCTGTTGTCTTAATCTGACGCTCAAATCTTCTGTAGTAAGCCGTAGCTTTTTCATAGCCGATTGCAGAATCCTTCCGTCTTTAATTACTATAACGGGTTTTCCGCACACAAGACTTCTGAAACCGCTCCACTTCATCATAATAATGCTTGCGGTAATTTCAAGTGCAACGAGAATTGCAACGGGAATAACTCCGCTCAACAGCGGTTGAGATGTGTTCTGCATAGGAATTGATGCGATATCCGACACTATCATTGTGATTACAAGCTCGCTCGGCTGCATATCGCTCATCTGTCGCTTTCCCATTAACCTGACTGCCAGAATGACAAAGGCATAGAGCAAAATTGTTCTGATTATTGAAATTAACATAACATCACCGTTACTAATATTTGCATAATTTGAGCCGATATACCGCAAAATAAAAAGCAGATATATTAAGACGGTGATTAAATGTATAATTCATTAAAAGAAAATATTTCAACTCTGAAGAAAATGTTCAAAAATTCGGCAGACTTTACGGTTCGGGAAATGAATCTAAAGGGACAATGCAGTATAAAATCCGCAATAATCACAATTGAGGGAATGTGCGGAAAGGACACGCTTGCATTGTCGGTAATCAATCCTCTGCTCGATTATTATTTTGACTGCCAATCTCCCGATAAGGTTTTTGACCTTATAAAAAATACCGTGCTGACATCAAGTGAAATTGTCGAGTTCACGACAATTGACGAGGCAATCAGCTTTTCAACATCAGGTTTTGCCCTGCTTGTTGTTGACGGTTGCAGTCGTATGCTTGCAATCGGAGCACAGGGCTTTTCATTCAGAAGTGTTTCGGAACCCGAAAGTGAGGTAGTGCAGAGAGGCTGCAGAGAAGGTTTTACAGAACCGCTGAGAATCAATATGACTTTAATAAGGCGAAGAATCAAAAGTCCCAACCTTGTTTTTGAAACCGTAACAAGCGGATACAGTTCAAACACGCAGATGATGATTTGTTATCTTCAAAACAGCGTGTCAAAGAAAATTCTTAAAGCAATCAGAGAACGGCTTGAAAACTGCAACCTGAAAATGATTCTTGCGTCGGGATATTTAAGCAGTTATCTTGAAGACAACAATTCAAAATCACTTTTTTCGGGTGTCGGGATTTCCGAAAGGCCGGATACGGTCTGCGGAAAGCTGTCGGAGGGCAGAGTGGCAATTCTGATTGACGGAACACCGTCGGTGATAATCATTCCGCACCTTTTTGCAGAAGAATTTCAAAGCGTTGATGATTATTCAAACCGCCCGTATTATGCGGCATTTATACGGATTTTAAAGTATATTTCGTTCCTCATAGCCGTATTTTTGCCGGGAATATACACGGCTTTTGCACAGTTTCATCCCGAATATTTTCCGACCGGATTGCTCGTGAAAACATCCGATTCTTTGTCACAAACACCCTTACCCGTAACACTTGAAGTTATTCTCATAACCTTTATCTATGAAGTCATGAGAGAGGCCGGACTGCGTATTCCAAAGCCGCTCGGACACGCTGTCAGCATTGTCGGAGCGCTTGTAATCGGTGAAAGTGCCGTCAGTGCAGGCATAATCAGCTCGTCAACTCTTATGGTTGTTGCAACTGCGGCAATTTGCAGTTATGTCACATTCGCACTCTATCCGCCTATTATGGTGTTGAGATTTTTCTGCGTCATCGCAGGCGGAATGTTCGGCTTGTGGGGAATAGTTCTGCTCACCTGCGGAGTGCTTGTTAATATGTGTTCCAAAACATCAATCGGCGTGCCATATATGTCATCGTTTGCACCGTTCTCGTGGCGGAGTATGCGTGATGTCTTTGTCAGAGCAGATTGGAAAAGGCTTTCAAAGCACACAATCAAGGTTCAGAAATTCCCCGAAACGGAGGAGATGTAATGCAATCGAATGTAACTTTTCCGTCAAAAAGACTTATGCTTTCGCTGTTTGTATGTTCTGTACTTCCGATATTGTTAATGGGGCGGAGCTTTTTGCAGAGCGACAATATTTTTTCAAGTCTTGCGTCAATCGGATTCGGAATATTTTTCACTCTGTTGTGCTTTGTCCCTTTTTATTCGATAAAGCACAGAACAAGACTTGATTTCTCAGCCTTTGCAAAAAACACATCGCAAACGGGCTTTTTCTTTGTTTCTTCATATTATTGTATGTATTTCACCGTGATAACCGTTTCTTTTCTGATAAGATTCTGCGATATGTTTGTTTCGGGAGTTAATCCCGATGTCGACACAAAGGTGATTGCCTTTTTGATACTTTGCATTTGTGTTTACGGTGCGTCAAAGGGGATAAATCCGCTTTCAAGAGTCAGCATTTTTGTGTTTGCGTTTCTCATAATTGCTTTTGCCGTGATATTTTTCGGAAATATAAAATCTTTTGAATTTGTACCGAACAGCAACTTTGTTACACCCGATTTTTCAAATATTCGGAGCAATGTTGCAGACTGTTTAATCTTTGCGTTTCTGCCTGTTATTTTTGGATTCAATTCCACAAGCACCAAAAATCTGTCAATAAAACAACCTGTAATTACAACTCTTATTATATTCGGCGCATTAATGCTGACTTTGTTTTTTACCGATTTTGTTATCGGTGCATATTCTGCACAGCAACCGTTTTCTGTTCAGCTATTGTCAAAAACCGCATATTTTGGTGATATGAAAGGCTTTGACAGCTTTTACCTTGCCGTAGTAACTGCCTGTATTTTCGTTTTTGTAACGGCTGTCCTCATCAGCGTTTCAAACTGCATTATAAACACATCTTCAAAAAGAACGCTTGTTTTTGTTTCGATAATAGCTGTTATAATGTTTGTTTTGTTTGTTTGTGCAGATAGTTATAATGCTGTAAAAGAATTATTACTGAACAATATTTTTCTGACTGTACTCAATTTTATTTCCGCACTTCTGATTCCTATAATCTATCTTTTTGTATATCGGAGAAAGCTTTATGAATAAAAAATTATTTTTACTGTCGATTATGGCAATTGTTTTGATTTTAGGCGGCTGTTCAAATTCAAACCGAATTGATACTTCTTCGCTTGTTCAGACGATTACTGCAGAAAATAAATCGGGCAAGGCCGTGTATAATTTCTATCTACTTGAGAACAGCGAGGATGTGCAAAGTGTTTCGGTTGAGGCTGACAGCCTTGAAAAAGCCGTAATATCGGCAAAGAAAGCCTATATCCCTGCGCTGACGCTTTCAAAGCTTGAATTGTATCTTATTGACTCAAATCTCGGAGAAAAAACTGTCAAAACCGATATTGACTATATTTCAAAAGAAACCGCAATTTCACCTTTGACCTATACTGCCCTTTCGGATACAAAAACTTTGCAACTTTTTTCAAAAGATAAAAACGCACTGAAAAAAGTTAAAGAACACATTGTTCTGTTGAAGAATAATAATAACAACCTTTCCGTGACATCTTTATCCATATTCAATAATTTTAAGGGTAAAAACAACGGCTATTTGAGTATTTGTTATATTAGTTCCGATAAAGAATTAAAAGCAGACATTGTTAAAACAGTAACAGAAAAATGAGAAAATTTTATTAAAAATTGAAAAATAATTCACAAAAAGACTTTATCAAAACTGCGTTATGGTGTATAATAGCAATAAGTATATAGCCTGAGAGCATACATCTGCCCGTTAGGCGGCAGGGCGGTTGCTCTGATTTGTGAAAGGTAATAAATATTTAGGATAGGACGATGATTTATGTCTGTTGAATTTTCTGTTCCGCTGTCGCAAATTGCAGAAGCATTGAACCTCACCGAAGTTTATGTCGCTGAAAATTACAAGGAAACTAACATATCGACTGTTGAAATCAACAGACCGGGACTTGAGCTTACGGGTTATCTTGAATTCTTTGACAACAAGCGAATTCAGGTTCTCGGTAATACAGAGTTCTCATATCTCGGCAGATACGGTCCGGAGGCTCAGAAAATGGTTATTGACTCCATTTTCAGCTTTGGTCCTCCGGCTGTAATAATCTGCCGTGATATTGAACCGTCAAACGCAATTCTCGAAAGTGCAAAGCTGCACAAGGTGTCTATTTTCAGCACCCCGCAGAGTACATCGGATCTTACTGCGTCACTTGTACAATATCTTAACAAAGAGCTTGCTCCGAGAATCACCCGTCACGGTGTTCTTGTTGAAGTGTACGGCGAAGGCTGTCTGCTTACGGGCGACAGCGGCATCGGCAAGAGTGAAACCGCAATTGAGCTTATTAAGCGTGGTCACCGCCTTGTTGCCGATGATGCCGTAGAAATCAGAAGAACTGCCCAGACAACACTCTATGGTCAGTCGCCCGAAAATATCCGTCACTTCATTGAGCTTCGAGGTATCGGAATTATCAATGCCAGAAAACTTTTCGGTATGGGTGCTATCAAGCTGCAGGAAAAGATTGATATGGTAATCAACCTTGAGCAATGGGACAGCGCAAAGGTTTATGACAGAATGGGACTTGACAACGAATACATGAAGATTCTCGGTGTCGAAGTGCCTACTCTTACAATTCCCGTAAAGCCCGGCCGTAACCTTGCTGTAATCATAGAGGTTGCCGCCATGAATAACAGACAGAAGAAAATGGGCTACAATGCCGCAAGAGAACTTCTCAAAAATCTAGGAATGGCTGTTGAGGATCTTCCGCCGTCACCAAAGGTTATTGTTGATACATGGGAATAATTCCGCTTTGTAACGGAATACAGGGAACAGAAATTTCATATTCTAAACTAACAACGGAGGGTAATTGAATGGACACTACCGATATTATATATAACTGTGCTCAAAAGCTTGATTGTGACGCAAGACGATTTGAACCGATGAGCAGACACACTTCATTTAAAATCGGCGGAAAAGCAGATGTTTACATAAAGGTGACAAATCTTTCTCAGCTGATGAAAATTTTAAAGGAATGCGATGTCTGCAAGGAGAAGTATATTCTTCTCGGCAATGGCAGTAATGTTCTGGTTCCGGATGAGGGAATCCACGGCACGGTTCTCCGTCTTGACGGTGATTTCAGGAATATTTCATTAATTGACGATACAACAATCTATTGCGGCGCAGGTGCGGCTTTGGGAAGTCTTTGTAAGTTTGCCCAAAAATGCGGACTTTCGGGACTTGAATTTGCATGGGGGATTCCGGGAACAGTCGGCGGTGCTTTGTTTATGAACGCAGGTGCATACGGCGGTGAAATGAAAGATGTTGTATACAGCGTTTCTCATATCACACAGAACGGTGATATCGGTAGAACAGAGGCGGAGAATCTTGAGTTTGGCTACAGAACAAGCGTTTACCGCAAAAACGGTTGCATAATCACAGGTGCGGTATTCAAACTTAAAAAAGATGATCCCGAAGAAATTCAGAACAGAATGAACGATTATATGAACCGCCGTTCAACAAAACAGCCGCTTGAATATCCGAGCGCAGGCAGTGTGTTCAAAAGACCCGAGGGTGCATTTGCAGGTGCGCTCATTGAGCAATGCGGACTCAAGGGCAAAACAGTCGGCGGTGCTCAGGTCAGCGAAAAGCACGCAGGATTTATCATCAATAAATCAAAGGCTACGGCTGACGATGTAAAACAGCTTGTGTCGGAAATTCAGAAAACTGTTGAAAATGAAACAGGCTACAAGCTTGAATGTGAACTTATTTTTCTATAAAGCAAAAAAGGTGTAATTTTATGGAATTTGTAATCATTACGGGAATGTCGGGTGCAGGCAAAACAGGCGCTCTTCATGTGCTTGAAGACATCGGTTATTATTGTGTTGACAATCTTCCGTCAAGCCTGTTGTCAACACTCTATCGGCTTTGCCTCAAATCTGAAGATGATTCAATGAAGAGGGTTGCGGTTGTTGTCGATGTAAGAGGAAATGAAAAATTTGAGGAAATGTGTTCCCAGATTGAACACTTCAAAATGCATTACGAAAATGTAAAGGTATTGTTCTTTGACGCAATGACGGACAGGCTCGTTGTTCGTTATAAGGAAACAAGAAGAAGACATCCTCTTTCGGATAAACTCAAGGATGGTTCGGTACTGTCTGCCGTTGAGCTTGAAAGGGAGCTTCTTTTGCCTATAAAAAGAACAGCCGATTATAACATTGACACTACATATATGTCAAACAAACAGCTCCGAGAGCGAATTATGTCAATGTTCATGGAGGACACTTCTCAAAGCATTACGCTGACATTTATGTCGTTCGGTTTCAAATACGGAATTCCGCTTGAGGCAGATCTTATTATGGATGTGCGTTGTCTGCCTAATCCTTTTTACATTCCCGAACTCAAACATCTTACAGGACTTGACAAAGATGTGCGTGACTATGTTCTTGAAAGTGAAGAAACAACCGAATTTTTAAAGCGACTTTTGAGTATGCTCGATTTTTCCGTACCGCTCTATCTCAAAGAGGGCAAAAGCGAGCTTGTTGTCGGCATAGGTTGTACGGGCGGCAAGCACAGAAGTGTTACAATCGCAATGCAGCTGAACGACCACTTTCGTGAAAAAGGCTATAGGTGTGTTATTCAGCACAGAGATATTGACAGGTAAGGTGCAGAAATGTCATTTTCCTCGGATGTAAAAAAAGAAATTTGTTCGGTTGAACAGTTTGACCGTGAGGCTCTCAAAGCGGAGCTTTACGGAATGCTTTTATTCAGCAGAAATTTTTCTCCGAACAAAATAACCTTCACAACAGAAAGCAATTATGCGGGAAATCGTCTTATATTTCTTTTGCAGAATTTATATATGCCGATAATTGAAAAACAATCAGCTTTGCGTACAAAATCAAGCGACAGCCATCTTTACAAAATAATTGTGGTTGACGGAAACGATTGTAAGCGTATTTTTGAAGATTTCGGTCATACGGACGGTCAGATTACTTTGCGTGTCAACAGGGCAAATCTTTCAAGCGAAGAACTTTCGCAATCGTTTTTGCGCGGAGTTTTTCTTAGCTGCGGTTCGGTATCCGATCCCATGAAAAGCTATCATCTTGAATTCTGTGTTCCGCACAAAAATCTTTCTCAGGATTTGTGCAAGATTCTTTCCGAAATAACCGAATGTACCCTTATTCCAAAAACGGTTGTCCGCAGCGGCAGTTACATTGTCTATTTTAAGGAGAGCGAGCAGATTTGTGACTTGCTTACCTACATAGGCTCACCGATAAGATCAATGGAAATTATGGGTACAAAGGCAATAAAGCAGGTTCGCAACAATGTGAACCGTAGAATTAACGGCGAAGTTGCGAATATCGGAAAAATCGCAACGGCGTCTGCAAAACAGCTCAGTGCAATTGAACATATAAAAAAGACAGTCGGAATCGATTCTTTGCCCGAGGATTTGCGTGAAATCGCATATTTAAGGCTTGAAAATCCCGATATGTCACTTCGTGATTTGGGACAGAATCTTTCAACCCCAATCAGCCGAAGCGGTGCAAATCACCGTATGCAAAGACTGCTTGAATATGCAGGTACAGAGGTAAAAACCAATGGAAAATAAAAATTTGACTTTTGAGCAGGCAAACGAACTGCTTGAAAAAACGGTTTCAAAAATGGAGAGCGGTGAACTTACTCTCGAACAGACAATGGAGGAGTACGCAAAAGCGTGCGAACTCCTTGCTTATTGTATGAAACAGCTTGAACAATGCAAGGGTAAAATTATTGATATAAACGAGAGAATTTCAAAGCTTTCAAAGGGTGATGACAATGACTAAAGATTATGCAAAAAATATTGAAAACGCTTTAAAGATCTGTCTGCCGAGTACGGATTGCCGTGAAAAAAAGCTGATTGACGCAATGGCTTACAGCCTTGAGGCAGGCGGAAAGCGTGTCCGCCCGTATCTTGTGTTCTCGTTTAACAGCCTTTGCGGCGGAAGTGAGGAGTCTGCAACGGCATTTGCCTGTGCAGTTGAAATGATTCACACATATTCTCTCATTCACGATGATTTGCCGTGTATGGACAACGATGACCTCAGAAGAGGCAAGCCGTCAAACCACAAGGTATTCGGCGAAGATATCGCATTGCTTGCAGGCGACGCCCTTCTGACGCTTGCCTTCGAAACCCTTACAAACGAAAAGACAGTAAAAATCTGCGGAACTTCTGCGTGTTGCAGAGGTGTTTCCGTACTTTCAAAATACGCAGGTGCGACAGGAATGATAGGCGGTCAGGTGATTGACCTTATGAGCGAAAACACAAACGCTCCGATTGAAGTCCTCCGTGAAATGGACTACAAAAAAACAGCCTGTCTTATCAAAGCGGCTTGTGAACTGGGCTGTATAAGCGCAGGTGCAAACGATAAGCAAATTAAAGCCGCCTCTGAATTTGGCGAATGCATCGGCATTGCGTTCCAAATTCAGGACGATATTCTCGATGTAACTTCCTCCGATGAGGAACTCGGCAAGCCCGTTGGCAGTGACGCAGAAAACAGCAAATCAACATATGTTTCACTTCTCGGAATTGAAAAGTGCCGTGAGCTTGTTGATGAACTTACCGAAAAAGCTGTTAACGCACTTCATGGCTTTGACGGTGATACAAAAGAGCTTGAAGAATTTGCTTACAAGCTTGCAAAGAGAAATAAATAATTCTTTGCAAATATTAATTATACGGATAGGAAATAAATTATGGGTGAGTATGAACTGCTTTCTAAAATTAAATCACCGCATGATGTCAAAAAGCTTAATGACGAACAGCTTGAAAAACTGTGTACCGAAATAAGGGAAAAGCTCGTTGAAACCGTGTCTGTAAACGGAGGACATCTTTCACCGAACCTCGGTGTTGTTGAACTTACCGTTGCTCTTGAGCGTAGCTTTAATCTGCCGAAAGACAGCATTGTATGGGATGTCGGACATCAGGCATATACCCACAAGCTGTTGACGGGACGCTACGAGCAGTTTGACACAATCCGCAAAAAAGGCGGAATTTCAGGCTTTCCGAAGCGTGCCGAGAGCAAATACGACGATTTTAACACAGGTCACAGCAGTACATCAATATCAGCCGCATACGGAATTGCAAGAGCAAAACACCTTATGGGCGACCAAAGCTACACCGTTGCCGTGATTGGTGACGGTTCATTTACGGGTGGACTTGCTTTTGAGGGAATGAACAACTCAGGCAGATTCAACAAGAACTTTATTGTTGTTCTCAATGATAACAAAATGTCCATTTCACCGAATGTAGGCGCATTGTCACGCTACCTTACGACGGTAAGAATTCAGCCGTGGTATATGCGAGTTAAGAAAATTACGGAAAAAATTCTTTTACACATTCCGCTTATCGGAAAACCTCTGAAAAGATTTCTTCAGGGAGGAAAGTCTAAACTTAAAAATCTTGTGTACAAAAACACTCTTTTTGACTGCTTCGGTTTTACCTATCTCGGACCTATTGACGGACACAACATTGATGAGCTTGAAAATGCGTTTGAGTGTGCAAAAAAGGTGAATTCTCCCGTTCTTGTTCATGTTGTTACCAAAAAAGGCAAAGGCTATCAGCCTGCCGAGGACAATCCGGGCGGATTTCACGGAATAGGCAGGTTCGATATTGATTCGGGTGAACCGCTTTCAAGTCACAAGGGATTTTCGGCTGAGTTCGGAAAGACTATGTGCGAATTTGCCGAGGACGATAAAAAGATTTGCGCAATTACAGCCGCAATGTCGGGAGGAACGGGACTTACCGAATTTTCAAGGCTTTTTAAGGAAAGATTTTTTGATGTCGGTATTGCTGAAGAACACGCAGTAACTTTTGGATGCGGACTTGCCGCAAAGGGTATGCGACCTGTTTTTGCCGTGTATTCAACATTTCTCCAGAGAGCCTATGACCAGCTTTTGCATGATGCGGCTCTCGGAAAGCTTCACCTCGTAATCGGGGTTGACCGTGCGGGAATTGTGGGTGATGACGGTGAAACTCATCAGGGTGTGTTTGATGTTTCGATACTCAACACCATTCCGAACACAACAATTTTTTCTCCGGCATATTTTGACGGTATGAGAAAATCTCTTTCAACCTCAATTTACATTTGCGACAGCCTCGCTGTTGTGCGTTATCCCCGTGGCGGAGAGCTTTACAAACCCGATGATTTCGGTGAAGAAAATCTTTCATACGATGTTTACGGAAATCCGAATTGTAAAAATCTTCTCATAACCTACGGCAGACTTTTCTCTTATGCCTGCAAAGCCAAGGAAACCCTTGCAAAACAGGGCATTGAGATTTGCATATTAAAACTTTGCAGAATTAAACCGATTGACGAAAATGCCGTTGATTTTGCGGCAGATTTCGATAATGTATGGTTTTTTGAAGAGGGCATCAAAAACGGCGGTATTGCGAGAAATTTCTCCGATTTACTCTGTTGCACACAGTTCTGCGGAGATTATCATATAAAGGCTATTAATGACAAATTTGTCAAGCAGATGTCTGTCAGTGAGGCTCTTCATGAGCTTAAACTCGATGATGACGGAATGGTGAACACCATTACCAAAAATTTAAAGGAAAAGAATTAGGATGAAAAAAAGACTTGATATTCTTGTATATGAAAAAGGTTTTACCGACAGCCGTGAAAAGGCTAAGGCGATTATAATGTCGGGACAGGTTTATGTTGACAATCAGAAAGCCGACAAGTGCGGAACTTCTTATGATGAAAATGTTAAAATTGAAGTAAGGGGCAACACACAGAAATATGTCAGCCGTGGCGGTTTAAAGCTTGAAAAGGCCATAGACAATTTTGACTTTGATTTAAAAGATAAGATAACAATGGATATCGGTGCGTCAACGGGCGGCTTTACCGACTGTATGCTACAAAACGGAGCAAAAAAGGTGTATTCAATTGATGTCGGTTACGGTCAGCTTGCTTGGAAGCTTCGCAACGATCCCCGTGTTGTCAATCTTGAACGCACCAATATGAGAAAGGTTACAAGGGAGCAGGTTCCCGATGAAATTGACTTTTTCTCGGTTGATGTTTCATTTATTTCATTAAAGCTGATTTTGCCTGTTGCAAGACAGCTTATGAGCGAAAACGCGCAGGCGGTCTGCCTAATCAAACCGCAGTTTGAGGCAGGCAGGGAAAAGGTGGGCAAAAAGGGCGTAGTTCGTGATCCTGCCGTCCATGTTGAGGTTGTCAGAAAAATATTTGATTTTTGCCTTGAAAACGGCTTTGATGTGCTTAATCTCGACTATTCGCCAATCAAAGGTCCCGAGGGCAATATAGAATACCTTATCCATCTTCGCAAAAGTGATGATCCAAAGTCATACACAGATGTAACACCCGAGCAGCTTGTTGAAAATTCACATGCCGCTCTTGACAAAAAATGAGCAGGTGCTTTTATGAAATTTGCATTAGTGGTCAATCTTTCAAAAGAACGGGCAATTAAATATGCAAAAAAGATTTCTCTTTTTCTTCTTGATAAAAATGCAGAAATTGCTATGATTGAGGAATGCAGTCAGTATTTTAAGGGAATCCACATTCATTATTCAAAAAATATTACTGAGCTTTTTGAATACTGCGATATGGCAATTACAGTAGGCGGTGACGGAACGATTATCCATGCCGCAAAATATGCCGCAAAAGCAGATAAACAGCTTATCGGTGTTAATGTCGGCAGACTCGGTTTTGCCGCAGATGTTGAACCGCACGAATACGAACAGCTTGAACGGCTTATTACGGGTGATTACGCAACAGAGGAGAGAATTTTGCTTGATGTTGAGGTTATAAAAGAGGACGGCTCAAAGCACTATCTTGCAGTGAACGATGCCGTTGTTGCAAGAGGTCAGCTTTCAAAAACAATTGATTTGCACCTGACGCTTGACGGTGACGAAATTTCAAAATACAGAGCGGACGGTCTGCTTTTTGCAACTCCGACAGGCTCAACCGCTTATTCATTGTCGGCTGGCGGACCAATCCTCGCACCGAAAATGGAATGTATTCTTATGACTCCCGTTTGTCCCCATTCATTATTTTCCCGTTCCGTACTTTTCAGCGGAGAATCGGAACTTTCGGTTCATGTGAAAATCCCCGAAGAATGCTGTTGTGTGCTGACAATTGACGGTGAAAAAAATGTTCCTGTTCTTGCAACCGACAGGGTTGTAATCCGCAAATCCGATTTAAAGCTTAAACTTGCGTTACTCCACAACCGCAATTTTTATAAACTGCTTAATGAAAAACTGAAAGAGAGGGATTTTTGATGAAAACAGGGCGACACGCACGAATTCTTGATATTATAGCCGAACATCCCATTGAAACACAGGATGAGTTGCTTACCCGACTTCGTGAGGAAGGGTTCAAGGCGACACAGGCTACAATTTCAAGAGATATCAAGGATTTACGCCTTGTTAAAACTCTCGGAAGTGACGGAAAATATCGCTATGTTTCTGCATCTCGCAGTTCAACCGATATCCGTACCAATTTTTCAAATCTTTTCAGCACTTCGGTAAATTCAATAGATGTAGCACAGAATCTTGTTGTAATAAAAACCCTCAGCGGTATGGCACAGGCAGTTTGTGCCGCACTCGATTCAGCCGACTATCCGTCTGTTGTCGGAACAATTGCAGGTGACGATACAATCTTCATTGCCTGCCGAACAGCCGATCTTGCGGTGTCGCTTACCGAAGAACTCAAAAAGCTTATTTGACAGGACTGATTGAAATGCTCAGAACTTTATATATAGAAAACATTGCTGTGATTGAAAAAACTTCAATAGATTTTGAAAACGGTCTTAATGTCCTCACAGGTGAAACAGGTGCAGGTAAAAGTATAATAATTGACGCAATCAATGCAATTATGGGACAGCGGACATCAAAGGAAATTATTCGCACCGAGGCTGATTCAGCCTTTGTAAGTGCCCAATTTGACGATATTAACCAAAGCATTGTTGAAAAGCTTGATGAACTCGGCTTTTCCGATGACGAGGGAACACTCATTTTGCAGAGAACTCTCAACAGAAACGGCAAGAGCAGTTGTAAAATCAACGGAAAGCCTGCAACGGTTTCAATGCTCAAAGAACTTTCAAAGCACCTTATAAACATTCACGGTCAGCACGAAAGCTACGAACTTTTCTCTCCCGAAACTCATATTGATTATATTGACCGTTTCGGCGGTTGCGAAAAGCTTTTGGCTGATTATAAAAAATGTTATGATGAATATAAAATTCTCAAAAAGAAATTAAATTCAGCCGATTCGGACGAAAGTGAAAGATTGAAAGAAATTGATTTACTTTCATATCAGGTGAATGAACTCACAGAATCTGATGTTAAGCAGGGCGAAGAACAGGAGCTTGAGAGCGAAAGAACAGCGCTTATGAGCTTTGAGAAAATCTTTTCTCTACTCAATGATGCTAAAATGGCTCTTGACGGTGACGAAAACTATGGCGGCGGTCTTGAATCGGTCGATTCTGCATCAACTGCCCTTCAAAAAGCGTCATCATATAATTCTGAATATGAAGAAATTGCAAATACGCTTACAGATGCATATTACAATTTAAAGGATTGTTGCGACAGCATTTCCGACGCCATTGATTCGCTTGAATCCGATCCGCAAAGGCTTGAAGAAGTTGAAGAAAGGCTTGACCTTATCAATCGTCTTACAAGAAAATATAATTGTCCGTCAGACGAGCTTTCGGACCTTGCCGAAAAATATCAGGCAAGACTTGACGAACTTATGAACTATGACCGCAACCGTGACGAGCTTGCGGAAAAATGCAGAGAAAGCGAAGGAAAAATGCTTGCGGCTGCCGAAAAACTCGGTACTCTCCGCAGAAAAACCGCAAAAACCTTTGCAACAAAAGTAAAATCCGAAATGGCATTTTTGAATATGCCGAATGTTGAGCTTGTTCCGTACTTTGAAAAGTGCGAACCAAATTCAAAGGGTGCGGATAAAATGGAACTGCTCATCTCCGCAAACCCGGGTGAAACACCTCGCCCTGTTGCAAAAATCGCATCGGGCGGTGAGCTTTCAAGAATGATGCTTGCAATTAAAACAGTTCTTGCAAGCACGGATACGGTTGATACCCTCATTTTTGATGAGGTTGACACAGGTGTTTCGGGTTCAGCGGCAGAAAAGGTCGGCTTAAAACTGCGTGAAGTCAGCAAAAGCAGTCAGGTTCTCTGCGTAACACATCAGGCACAAATCGCAGCTCTTGCGGATTATCACTATCTTATCCGCAAACAGGTTGAAAAAGGAAGAACATTTACAAATGTAACCCTCCTTGACCATAACGGCAGAGCAGGCGAACTTGCACGAATAATCGGCGGTGTTGATATAACCGACGCCGCACTTAAACACGCAGAATCAATGCTTGAAAAGTATAATAACTAATATAAATCAACTATATAAACGAAAGGGAGCGGCATTTTGAAGCTGTGGTCGGTTGCAAAACTTGATAAAACTAAGGCGGGGGAGATTCAGTCCCGCTATGAGCTGCCTGCAATTGTTGCAATGCTGCTTCAGATACGGAATATTACAACGAAAGATGAAATTGAAGGCTTTCTTTACAACGATTCTTTCATTGCCGATCCGTTTGAAATAAAAGATATGGATAAGGCTGTTGAACGCATTAACAAGGCGCTTGATTGCGGTGAACCGATTTGTGTTTACGGTGATTATGATGCCGACGGTGTCACCTCAACAGCACTTTTATATTCTTACCTTGAAACCATTGACGCAAACGCAATGTACTATATTCCGTCCCGTGAAACCGAGGGCTACGGAATGAACAAAAACGCTGTTGACAAACTAAATGAGCGTGGAATAAAACTCATAATTACTGTTGATAACGGAATTGCGGCAGCACAGGAGGTTGCATACGCAAGCTCACTCGGAATTGATACCGTTGTCACAGACCACCATATGCCCTCAGGCGAGTTGCCAAAGGCTTGTGCCGTAGTTGACTTGCACAGAGAGGATTGTAAAAGCAGATTCAAAAATCTTTCGGGGGTGGGCGTTGCATTCAAGCTGATTATGGCGCTTGAAGGCGAATACTGCGATACAACCACCTTGCTTGACAACTATTCCGACCTTTTGAGCATCGGCACAATCGGTGATGTTGTTGAGTTGAAGGATGAAAACCGAGTATTTGTCAAACACGGACTTGAAAGCATTACAAATACCGACCGTCCCGGACTGCAGGCGCTTATCAAAAATTCCGGTCTTACGGGAAAAACCGTATCTTCAACAAATGTGTCATTTACAATTGTTCCGAGAATAAATGCAGTAGGACGACTCGGTTTGTCCGAAAAATCAGTATCGCTTCTTCTTACGGAAGATTATGATGAGGCGGCTGAAATTTCATCGCAGCTCTGCGTTGACAACTCCGAAAGGCAAGAGATTGAGCGTGATATTCTTGAAAAAATTGACGGAATAATCCGCAGAAAACCGTCGCTTGTCAATGATAAAATCATAGTAATTGACGGTGAAAACTGGCATCAGGGCGTAATCGGACTTATTGCCGCCAAGGTCAAAGAGGCTTACGGCAAGCCGGCAATCGTCATTTCAAAGCTCGGTGATATTGCAAAGGGCTCGGGCAGAAGTGTTGAGGGATTTCCTCTTTGTGATGCTGTTTTTGCCTGTTCGGATCTTCTCACACACAGAGGCGGTCATCCTATGGCTGTCGGGCTTTCTCTTGATTCTGAGAATGTCCCTGCTTTTCGCAGGAAAATAAACGAATTTGCCGACAATTTCGGCAAGATGCCGTATGATAAAATAAACATTGAGTGCAAGCTCAATCCGGCATACATAAACCTTGATTTGATTGATTCTCTGTCGCTTATGCAGCCCTACGGTGCCGGCAATCCGACACCTGTTTTCGGTTTGTACAATATGACATTGAAGAACATTACTCCGCTTTCGGCAAACAGGCATTTAAGACTCACGCTGTCCCGCAATAACATACAGATTACTGCGATGAAATTCTTTACATCAACCGAAGAATTTCCGTATAAAATCGGTGAAACACTCGATCTTGCAGTAAATCTTGACCGAAATGAGTTCAACGGAAATGTGTCTGTTTCCGTAATTGTCAAAGATATAAAATCATCGGACTGCGATACCGAAAAGCTCCTTGACAGCCGTACAAACTACGAGGATTTTTGCAGAGGGAAACAGCTTGACCGCTCACAGCTTTCGGATTTAATGCCCGACAGAAACGATTTTGCATTGCTTTACAGATATCTGAAAAGCAACGGCGGTTACGCTTTTGAAACCGCAACTTTGGCTCACATGCTTGACAACAGGCTGTCTTTTGGTAAAATAAAAGTGATACTTGAGGCCATGAGAGAGCTCAGGCTTATCGAAATTTCAGAGGGAATGAAAACCTCAAAAATTTCAGTCCTGCCCGTAAACGGCAGGGTTGACCTCGAATCAGCCCCGATTATCAAGAAATTAAGGGAGGTATTCTGATGGGTAAATTTTCAAATGTTGCACACTATCAGGATTTTACGGAACTGAAAAAGATTCTTTCCGCGTCTGCTGCCAACACTTACGATATGGATAAAATCGAAAAGGCATATAAATTTGCCGAAAAAGCTCACGGTGACCAGCGCAGAGTATCGGGAATTCCGTACATTCTTCATCCCGTTTCAGTAGCCTGTATTGTTGCAGAGCTCGGCATGGATACCGATTCCGTCTGCGGTGCATTGCTTCATGACACAGTAGAGGACACAGGAGTCACACTTGAAGAGGTTACAAAGCTTTTCGGTGCGGATGTTGCCAAGCTGATTGACGGTGTTACAAAAATTTCAAAAATTCCGTACTCAACCCGTGAACAGCAACAGGCTGAAAATATAAGAAAAATGCTTATCGCAATGGCTGATGATATCCGTGTAATTATCATCAAGCTTGCCGACAGGCTTCATAATATGCGTACAATGAACTGTATGCCGGAACAAAAAAGGAGAGATAAATCACTTGAAAATATGCAGGTGTTTGCTCCGATTGCTCATCGGCTCGGTATTAAAACCATAAAAGATGAGCTTGAGGATCGTTCTCTTCAGTACCTCGATCCAATCGGCTATAAGGAAATCGAAGATGATCTTCTTATGACCGAAGAGGGTCGTGACAAGTTTATTGAATCCATCAAGAATCAGATTCTCGCAAAAACCGAGGGTACAATCCCCGGTGTGTATATCAGCGGTCGAGTAAAGAGTATTAACAGTATTTACCGCAAAACATATATGCAGGGCAAAACAATGGATCAGATTTTTGACATTTTTGCCGTGCGTGTAATTGTTGATACAGTATCCGATTGCTACAATGTTCTCGGTGTAGTGCATGATATATTTAAGCCTATCCCTAACCGCTTCAAGGACTATATATCAATGCCTAAGCCGAATATGTACCAGTCGCTCCATACAACCGTACTCGACAAAAACGCAATTCCTTTTGAAATTCAGATAAGAACATGGGAAATGCATTACACCGCCGAATACGGAATTGCCGCCCATTGGAAGTATAAGCTTGGAATGGGCGCAGGCGGCAAAAATAATGACAAAATGGAGGAGAACATCAAAAAGGTCAAGGATATGATTCTTGATCAGCTTGAGGCAGAAGATGTTACCGACATCGCAAAGAATATCAGAAACGATTTTACGGAAAACGATGTTTATGTGTTCAGCCCGAGAGGCGATGTGTTCAATCTTCCGCAGGGTTCAACTCCGATTGATATGGCTTATCTTATTCACACACAGGTAGGTCACAGAATGGTCGGCGCAAAAATCAACGGAAAGATCGTTCCGATTGACTATAAGCTTAAAACAGGCGATATCTGCGAAATTATCACCCAGAAAGAGGAACACCCAAACAGGGGATGGGTTGATATCTGTAAAACCGCATCGGCAAAATCAAAAATCCGCTCATGGTATAAGCATGAAAAGCGTGATGAAAATATTGCCGAAGGCAGGCAGATGCTTGACAAGGAGTTCAAGCGACACGGCATAAATCTTTCCGAAGAAGAATATCCCGATTTTCTCCAGAAACTGATGATTAAAAAGCAGTATAATTCCATGGATGATTTCTATGCCGCAGTAGGCTACGGCGGTATTCAGCTTTGGAAGATAATGCCAAGGCTCAAAGAAGAATATCAGAAAGCATATGCGTCAGATATTGAAGAAATTGATGTTCCGCAAGCACCCGTAAAGCGACCGAAGGCATCCGCAGGCGTTGTAATTGAGGGAGCAGACGATGTTCTTGTAAAATTCTCAAAGTGCTGCAATCCTCTGCCGGGTGACGATATTATCGGCTATATTACAAGGGGCTACGGCGTTTCAATTCATAAAAGGCACTGCACGAATGTGCCGAAAGATATCAGTAAAAGTGAAGAACCCGAAAGATGGGTAAGCTGTTACTGGGAGGACGAGGTAGGAGAGGCGTTCAGAAGTACGCTCCAGATCACCGCAACCGACAGAACAGGACTTCTTGCAGATGTTACAATCAAGCTTTCGGATATGCACATTTTTATACATTCGCTTAATTCAAGAGAGGCTGGCAACGGCACTGCCGTTGTTACCGCAACAATTGATGTAATGGGCAGAAATCACCTCCGTGGTGTAATTTCAAAGCTTTCCGACATCAACGGAACAATCGAAGTAAAAAGACTGTAATTGAGGTTATAATTTATGAAAGCGATTTTACAAAGAGTTACCGAGGCCAAGGTTGAAGTTGATTCAAAAACCGTGGGTGAAATCGGTACGGGTTTTCTTATTCTTCTCGGAGTTGAAAACGGTGACACCGAAAAAGAGGCGGACGCACTTGCCGCAAAAATTGCAGGTCTGAGAATCTTTACAGATGAAAATGATAAAATGAATCTTGCTCTTGCCGATGTAAACGGTTCGGTGCTTGTAATTTCAAACTTTACCCTCTGCGCCGACTGCTCACACGGCAGACGCCCTAACTTTATGGCTGCAGCAAGACCTGACACAGCCGATCCGCTCTACGAATATTTCTGCAAAAAAATGTACGATAACGGAATTGAGCGTGTTGAAAAGGGAATTTTCGGTGCTGATATGAAAGTTTCGCTTGTTAATGACGGCCCCGTTACTATTGAAATCAACACAAAGGATTTGAAAATATGATAGATGTAAAAATTTTTAATGTTACGGTTCTTATGACAAACTGTTGTTTGCTTACAGACAGAAAAACAGGCAAAATGGCTGTAACCGATCCGGGCGCACCGAATGAAGAACTTAATTCTGAAATTGAGAAAAACGGCGGAAAGCTTGAATATGTAATTCTTACACACGGTCACTACGATCACATAAGCTATGCAAAACAGCTTGCGGAAAAGTTTGATGCAAAAATTGTTACGGGCGAGAAGAATAACGAATTTCTCAGCAATCCTACACTCAATCTTACCGAAAAGCACAGACTTTCACTCAAACCGTTCTCAGCCGATATTCTGCTTAAAGACGGTGACAATTTCATGCTCGGCAATACTGAAATCAAATATATCACCACGCCGGGACATACAAGCGGTTGCGGTTCATATATTTTTGATGATACAATCATTTCGGGAGATACTCTTTTCTGCGAGTCATACGGCAGAACAGACCTTCCTACAGGTGACGATGCCGAAATGGCAAAGTCAATCAGAAAACTTAAAAATCTTGAGGGGGACTATCGTGTGATTCCCGGACACGGACCGACAACAACCCTTGACCACGAGAGAAAATACAATCCGCTGATGAGGATTCTTTAATATGAATTTATATGTAAAAAATCACAATTTTCATTTTGAACTTGAAAATCTTACAAGGCTTTTCTTTCCAAATGAAAAAATAACGGTAATAAGAGATTTTTCAGAACCACAGCCTCCGTATATCTATACGGAGGTTTCGGATAAAATCACAATTTCTGTGAATATCGGCTCTTTTAATAAGTCCGAAACAGCTGTAAAAAAGCTTACGGATGATGACAACGAGCTTGTTTCGGCACAGCTTTTGTACAAACTCCTTTGTGATTTTACGGGACTTACACAGCCGTGGGGAATACTTACGGGAGTTCGCCCCGTAAAGCTTTTAAGACGACTTGCCGAAGAATCAAGTGAAGAACAGGCTGTAAAAAAGTTTGAAAAAGACTTTTTTGTCAGCAACGAAAAAATAGCATTGTCAAGGGAAACCGAGCATAACGAACGAAAAATTCTTGAACTTTCAAAACCCGAATCGTTCAGTCTTTATGTCGGAATCCCTTTTTGTCCGTCAAGGTGCAGTTATTGCTCATTTGTAATGGCGTCAATCGAAAGGGCTAAAAAGCTGATTGAACCGTACACAAAGCTATTATGCGAAGAAATTAAACAGACAGCCGAAATTGCAAACAAGCTTGGTTTAAGGCTTGAAACCGTATATTTCGGCGGCGGCACTCCCACTACCCTGAGTGCCGAACAGCTTGACACGGTGCTTAGAACAGTAAACAAAAGCTTTGATATGTCAACCTGCCGTGAATTTACTGTCGAGGCAGGTCGCCCCGATACAATTGACATTGCAAAACTTTTTGCTTTAAAAGAAAATAAAGTTGACCGAATCAGCATAAATCCGCAGACTGTAAACGATGAGGTGCTGAAAACTATTGGAAGAAAGCATACTGCTCAGCAGTTTTTTGACGCTTTTGAGCTTGCAAGAAAATGCGGCTTTGATAATATCAACACAGACCTGATTGCAGGCTTGCCGACAGATACCCCCGAAAGCTTTAAAAATTCACTTGATTCAATCGTCAGGCTGAATGCAGAATGTATTACGGTTCACACGCTGTGCATGAAAAGAGCGTCCCGTCTTACAACCGAGGGAGTAACGCTTGATTTGCAACAGGCGAGAGATGCAAGAGAAATGCTTGCATACACGCAGAATATTCTCGGACAAAACGAGTACATTCCGTACTATATGTATCGTCAGAGCAGAATGGTCGGTAATCTTGAAAATGTCGGCTGGTCAAAAAAAGGCTTTGAAAGCCTATACAATGTTTATGTTATGGACGAAACCCACACAATCCTTGCCTGCGGTTCGGGCGGTGTTACAAAACTGAAACGCAACAATCCCGATTATCTTGAAAGAATATTCAATTTTAAATATCCGTACGAATACATTGACCGTTTTGATGAACTTATTCAAAGAAAGTCCGGGATAATGCAGTTTTATGGTCAATAACACAGTTGATTAATGCTGTCAACGGTGTTATAATACGACATATGTGATTGCATACGGAAGTGAAATTGTCATATATTGAACAAAACAGAATTTTTGTTCATAATTTGTTTTTCTGATGAGATAATTTTAAGAAAGGTCGGATTAATATGGGAAAATTTGATGAAATTTTTGACGATGTAGTGGTCAATGCAAAAGCCTGTGCGTCTGCTGTTTCGCAGAAAGCGTCAACAGTTTATGATGTTTCAAAGCACAAGATTACTGCCGCTGAAATCAGAGGCGATATCAACAAAAAGCTTCGTGAACTCGGTGCTCTTACATACAAATCTGAGGTTCACGGAACAGACAATTCACAGCAGATTAAGCTTATCGTTTCGGAAATTTCCGATTTGAAAGATAATCTTGATGTTGTAAACGAACATATTGCCGTGGCAAAAGATCAGAGAAGATGTCCCGGATGCAATGCTGTTATTCCTAAAAATTCTGTATTCTGCAACATCTGCGGTATCAAGATTGATGATACTGATGAGGATTTTGAACTTTGATTTTTTATTAATGGGTGATTATTTTTGTCTAAATTAAAAACTAAAAAATACAATGCCGTTGCAAACGCTGAGAAGGACGCTTCTCAAACCTTTGTCAAAGGTGCGGCAATTCTTACTTTAAGTATGGTAATTGTCAAGGTTTTCGGACTTCTTGACAAGGTTATTCTTACAGGTATTTTCTCCGGTGTTTCTTTTGAACAGGCTGTTGCTGGCGGAACGGAAACCGTCAATTTTGCATCTTTCGGTCTGGGTCTTTACAGTAATGCCTATGAAATTTTTGTCGTAATTTTCACGGTTGCAACGGGCGGTCTGCCAATAGCAATTTCAAGACTTGTATCTGAAAGTACGGCACAAAAACGATTTAACGATGTAAAACAAATTCATAGGGTTTCAATTCCTTTCTTCGTTATTGTCGGCATTCTTTCATTTGCAATTCTTGTCGGTGCAAGCTTTATCTATGTTCAGATTATTGAGTCACCGTATTCATTGCTCGGTATGCTCTGCCTTTCTCCGACGGTATTATTCGGTTGCCTCGTTTCAATTTACAGAGGATACTATGAAGGTCAGCGCAACATGTTCCCGACTGCCGTTTCGGAAATTATCGAGGCAACAATCAAGCTCTTTGTCGGTGCATTCCTCGCTTACATCATTGCACACCTCGGTATGAATTCTTATGCTGAGTCAGGCACGGTTTTCGGACTTTACATTGCAAATCAAACCGAGGCTTATCAGACAATCGTTTCATTCTCGGTTGCCGGTGCAATTATGGGTATCACCCTCGGAAGCGCCGCATCATTTGTGTTCTATATTCTCAAATTTAAAATTCAGGGTGACGGAATTCCGGAAGAATACTACCGTAATTCCGTAGAGGCTCGTTCAAGAAGAGAAACTTTTAACAAAATTCTCAAAACAGCCATTCCTGTTGCAATGGGTTCACTCATTATGAGCGTAGGTTCGCTTATTGACCAGGTAATTGTTCAGCGTGTACTCCTCAATATGATTGAAACTAATCCGCAGGCTCTGCAGGCACAGTACAGTAAGTATTTTACAGCCGATATGTTCTATGCCGACACAAAGACAATCCACACCAGCCTTTGGGGCTGCTACTCAGCCGCTCTCACTTTTCTTCAGCTTGTAACAGCCGTAACACAGGTGTTCGGTTCAAGTGCTATGCCGAACGTAACAAGTGCATGGACAAAGGGCAACAAGGACGAACTCAAAAAGTCAATCGAAACTGTTATTCGCCTTACAATGCTTTTTACATTCCCGATGGCTCTCGGTATGATGGCACTTTCGTTCCCGATTATGGGACTTGTGTATAACGATCCGCTTATTACAGATGTAGGCGGAAGAATTCTCCTCATCATGGGCGTAACAACAATATTCGGTGCGGCGTCAACTCCTGTGTGCAGTATGCTCCAGGGTATCGGCAGAGTTGACCTCCCGATGAAGCTATACACAGTTTGTATGGCTGTCAAGATCGGCATTACATGGATGTTTGTAAGCGTTCCGGAAATCAATGTTCAGGGTGCAACTGTCGGTTCAATGATTACCTATGCAATTATGACAATCGTAGGTATGTATCTGCTTATCAAGTATTCAAAAATCAAGCCTGATTTATTCGGTACAACAGTAAAACCGCTTATCGGTGCGATTGCAAGTGCCGCTTCGGCATTCGGCGCATATCACCTTATGGAAAGCATTATCGGCTCTGCAAGAATGTCAATCGCAGTTTCGCTTGCAGTTGCAATCTTTGTTGCGGTTATCGTTTATATTGCTGTATTGTTGATATTGCGTGCTTTTACGGCAACAGAACTGAAATTTTTGCCGAAAGGTGAGAAAATTGCAAAAACACTTGAAAAATTAGGATTAATTAGGTAAAATATATCTGTTGCGGTTGTTTCCGCTTCTCAGATAAAATTTGCATTGTCTAATAAGATTATCGGAGATGTCACGAATGAACTTTACAGAAAAAGAAAATTATAATTTTAATGACCTTGTTGAGATAGTAAAAATCCTTCGTGCACCCGACGGTTGTCCGTGGGACAGAGAACAGACTCACAAGTCAATCCGCTCAAATTTTATTGAGGAAACCTATGAGGCTGTTGAGGCAATTGATACCGACGACCTCGATTTGCTTAAAGAAGAACTCGGTGATGTTCTTCTGCAGGTTGCTCTGCATGCGGAAATTGAAAGTGAACAGGGAACATTTGATATAAACGATGTTTGTGACGGAATCTGCAAAAAGCTCATTATCCGTCATCCCCATGTTTTCGGTGATGTCAACGCTGACACTACCGAAAAGGTTCTCAAAAACTGGGATGCCATTAAGATGAAAACAAAATCCCAGAAAACTCAGACACAGGCAATTCTCAGCGTGTCAAAGGCACTTCCGTCACTCATGCGCAGTACAAAAATCCAGCAGAAGGCCGCAAAGGTCGGCTTTGACTGGGAAAATGTAAACGGTGCGCTTGATAAGCTTTTTGAAGAATGTGAAGAGCTTAAAGCAGCTGTTAAAAACAATGATGTTGAAAATCAGCGTGAAGAACTCGGTGATGTGCTTTTCTCAGCAGTTAATGTTGCAAGATTTTTGAACATTGACAGCGAACACGCACTCTACGATGCCTGTGACAAATTCACCGACCGTTTTTCGTCTGTTGAAAAGCTTGCAAACGAGCGTGGAATAGATATGAAAACGGCACCGTTATCTGTACTCGATTCCCTTTGGGATGAAGTTAAATTATCTAAGAATTATTAATTGGAGGTTTATTATTATGAACAAAACAGAACTTATTGCTGCAGTTGCCGAGCAGAGCGGACTTTCAAAGAAGGATGCAGAAAAGGCAGTTTCTTCAACAATAGACACAATCATCAATACAGTAGCTGAAGGCGAAAAGATTCAGATCGCAGGTTTCGGCACATTTGAACAGCGTCAGAGAAATGCAAGAACAGGTTGCGACCCAAGAACAGGTAAATCAATCGAAATTCCTGCTTCAAAGGTTCCTGCATTCAAGGCAGGCAAGGGCTTTAAGGATGTAGTAAACAAGTAATCCTGTTTTATATTTCGGGTAATGGTACGCTGTATCATTACCCTTTTTTATTAAAAATCGGAAGGGCTTATAATATGCGACTTGATAAATATTTAAAAGTATCCCGACTCATCAAACGCAGAACAGTTGCAAATGAGGCGTGTGACGCAGGCAAAATCACAGTTAATGACAAGGTTGCCCGTGCGTCCTATGATGTAAAAGTCGGCGATGTAATCGAAATCACACTCGGTTCAAAAAGTGTAAAGGTTAAGGTTACAGAGGTAAAAGAAGTTGTTCGCAAGGAAGATGCGGCAACAATGTATGAGGCGGCAGTCTGATTTTTTACCAAAATTAAAAGAATAATTTTATTTTTTTCTCCGTATAAATTACTGACAAATAATTTATACGGAGGTTTTTTTATGCAGGAAATGCCAAAGGCTAAGAATCATACGGTTATGCTTGATAACAGAGGAAAGCTTGTTATGACAGGCACGGAGGATGTGTCGGGCTTCAACGAGGAAACGGTGTCGGTAAAAACTTCCTGCGGTTGCCTTGTAATCAAAGGTGAAAATCTGCACATTGATAAGTTAAACCTTGAAACGGGAGATGTTTCAATTGACGGAAAAATTAACGCAATGCAATACCTCGGCAACGGTGCGTCAAAATCCAAACTTTCAAAACTCTTTAAGTAGGTGTAATCTTGGAGCTGACTTTTGCACAGCAGTCAACCGCATTTCTCTGTTCACTTGTATTCGGAGCGGCGGCAGGATTGCTGTATGATATATTTAAAATAATCAGAATGACGCTTTGCAAAGGAAAAGCGTCGGTTTTTGTTACAGACTTTCTTTATGTTTTTATTGTATCACTTAATCTGTTCATTTTTTCCGTTGCATATATGCTGGGATTTTTCAGAGTGTTTGTAACGGTCGGTTCATTTCTCGGTTTTGTTATTTGTCGATTAACCCTCGGCAGACTTTTATCGCTTGTATATTGTCCGATGATTCGTTTTACGGAGAGTGTCTGTGTGAAAATTTCGCAAAAAATTAAAAAAATCTGAAAAAGCTATTGAAAAACAGCAACAACATATTGTATAATGAGGGTAAGAATAAAGGTATATTTAGAAACGATAATAATAATTCAGCAGAGAAAGCAGATAGTTTTGAAGATGAAAAAAAGCACAAAGAAAGTAAAAGAAAGCACTGCGGCTTCTCGGCAGACAGAAGACGGCGCAATAAAGGAGATAACTCCGAAAAAGCGTAAAAAAGGAAGATATATTCTGATTTATCTCGCAATTATCGGTTTTGTTTTTTATGCCGTAATTACAATTATCAATCAGAATGTTCAGATTGCCGAGAAAAAGGCAGAACTTACGGATTTGCAGCAGCAAATCAGCGTGGTTGAGATTCAGTCGCAGTATCTGAAAAAGGTTCAGAATTACAAGGGTGACGATTTTAAAAAATATATTGAAAAAATAGCTAAGGATGAATTAGGCTATGTCGGTGACGGTGAAAGAATTTTCATTAATGTTGCCGGAGAATAAAAGGGTAGAAATAATTTTAAGGGGTAATAAATTTTTATGGCTATTGAAGTCGGAATGATTCTGGAAGGCAAAGTATCAGGTATTACAAAATTCGGCGCATTTGTTGATTTGCCGGATTCAAAAACCGGTATGGTACATATCTCGGAGGTTGCACCTACCTTCATCAATGAAATCAGTGATTATGTAAAAGTAGGACAAGAAGTAAAGGTTAAGGTGCTTGCTCTTAATGACGGAAAAATCAGTCTGTCAATGAAACAGGCTCTCCCGAAGGAACAGCAACAGCAGAGAAAACGCTCTGACAGACCTCAAAGACAGAATCACAGAAGCAGAGAGCCATACAAGCCTGCTCCGCCCGTAACTTCACCGGGTGATTACGAGTGGCAGAGTTCACGCAGAAATGCTCCTTCTTCGTTTGAGGATATGATGTCAAAGTTCAAGCAGACAAGCGAGGATAAGATGTCCGATCTTAAGCGTGGCGGAGAAAGCCGTGGCTACAGCCGCAGAGGCAACGGCAACGGCAGAAAATAAAAAATTATATAAGGGAGGCAGATTTTATGAAAATCACCTACACAGCAAGAAAAGTCAACCTCAGAGATAACTTTAAGGAAAGATGCGAGAAAAAACTTTCAAAGTTTAATCGTATTTTCTCGGAGGATGCTTCTGTCAATGTAGTTGTCACCCTCGAAAAGAACCGTCAGACTGTTGAAATTACAATCCGTGACAACGGTATGATTTATCGTGCCGAAAGCACAATGCCCGAAATGAATGACGCTCTTGACAAGGTTTGCGACATTCTTATGCGTCAGATTCGTAAGAATAAAACGAGGCTTGAAAAGAAAATTAAATCCGCCGGTATTGAAGATTTAATCACGGAAGCAGCTCAGACTGATGAACCGGAGGACGATGAATACAGCGTAGTTCGTAAAAAACATGTTCTTGTAAAACCGATTTCGGTTGATGAAGCTATTCTTGAAATGAATATGGTAAACCATAACTTCTTTATGTTTATCAATTCCGAGACAGATGAAATCAATGTTGTTTACAAGCGTGCAGACGGCAACTATGGTGTGCTCGAGCCGACAACCGATTAATTTTTTAAAAGCAAGGGGTATCGGTTATTCCGATACCCTGTTTTTTTGTCTTTCAGTCTTAATAGAATTTGTGTATTAATAAAACAGGAGATAAATATGAATATGAAATTTTCCGCTCCATGCATTTTCGGTCTTGAAGGTCTTTGTGCAAATGAGCTGAGATATCTCGGTGTTGAAAATGTCAATGCCGAAAACGGCAGAGTTACCTTTACAGGCGATTGGTCAACACTTGCACTTGCAAATATAAATTCCCGTTATGCGGAGCGAATACTCATTCTTCTTGCGGAATTTGAGGTTCACACCTTTGACAATTTGTTCGAGGGCGTAAAGGCTATCCCGTGGGAGGATTATATCGGAATTTCCGAGGCTTTTCCCGTAAAGGGAAGATGTCTTGATTCCGACCTTATGAGCGTTCCCGATTGTCAGAAAATCGTTAAGAAGGCAGTCGCAGACCGCCTTTCACAAAAATATATGCTCCCGTGGTTTGATGAAACCGGTGCTCCGCATCAGATTCAGTTTCTCATTCTTCGCAACAAGGTAAGTATTATGCTTGACACTTCGGGCGCAGGACTTCATAAGCGTGGATATCGTGCCGATTCAAATGATGCTCCTATAAAAGAAACACTTGCCGCCGCTATGGTTGACCTTTCAAGAGTAAGGGCAAACCACTTTGTAACCGATCCTATGTGCGGCAGCGGCACAATTCTCATTGAGGCGGCTATGAAAGCACTTAACATTGCTCCGGGACTTAACCGTTATTTTGCCTGTGAACATTGGAATTGTGTTCCGAAAGATGTTTTTGAAACAGCAAGAGAAAATGCAAGACAGAAAATAAGACACGACGCAACATTTAGAGCAACAGGTTACGATATAGATGATTCAGCCCTTGCAATCGCAAAGAAAAACGCAGAAATTGCAGGAGTTGCCGACAGAATAACATTTGCAAACCGTGATATTAAAGATTTTGAACTTGAGGACGGTTTTCAGACAATCATCACAAATCCGCCATACGGTGAACGATTACTTGATGTAAAATCGGCTGAAAAGCTGTATGCAGTTATGGGTGAACATTTTAAAAGAATGAAGGGTAAAAGCTACACCGTTATAAGTCCCGATGATGATTTTGAAAAAATCTTCGGCAGAAAGGCTGACAAACGCCGCAAACTTTATAACGGAACGCTGAAATGCGAACTTTATATGTATTTTAAATAATTTTCATTCCATTTTAACGGCATAAAAAACAGTTGATTTTCTTTCATATTTATAGTATGATAGAAAGCGATGACAAAATTTAAGGAGGTATCACAGTTGGACGAGAATAAAGAAATTTTCACTTCTGAAAATGAGGCAGAGAATACCAACACAGATACAACAGCAGAAACAACAGAAAATACAACATTCGTTGCAGATGAGCCCACAGAAAGCGAAGAAATGTCTTTTGCTGAAACAGAACCTGCAAACGAAAACGGTGTGATTGCTCCGCAGCCAAAGAAAAAGAGTATTATTCAGCTTCCTATCATTATAGGTATCGTAATTGTTGCGGTTGCAGCAGCTGCTCTTTTCGTAATCAAAGGATTTTTTGATACAAGCATTGTAGGAACATGGATTGAATCTGTTGATGTAACAGGCAATTCAGCATCATCAGACGAGGCGTCAAAGGTTGATGTTTACTACACATTTAACGGTGACAATACTCTCAATTACAGAATCGGTTCAATGGTTTGGAACGGTACATACACGGTTTCAACAGATGATTCGGGTAAACAGACACTTGCCATGACGCTTAACGGCAATGAAACAAGCTGTAACTACGCTGTTTCGGGTAATATGTTCTCTGGCAGAACTCTTGAGCTTTCAACTTCAACTGCTGCCAACAAGGTGAAACTCAAGTCAGGTTCAGAGGTTAAGCCTGAATTGAAGGTTGATAAGGACTTCAAGGCTGACAAGAAAATTACAGGTTCATGGACTTATGATAACGGTTACGCTAAGATGACATACAAGTTCAATGATGACGGTACTGTTGAAATCAACCAGTCAGACGCACTCAATGTTGACGGTACTTACTTAATCAAGAACGGCACAATCATCATCAAGTACTATTACACAGATGAAGTTGAAATGGATGTTGCTTATTCCGTAGAGAGCAACGGACTCAAGCTCAATGACATTCTCTATACAAAGGATGACGGTTCTGCAAAGGCTACTACAACAGCAGTAACCGAGGCGGCTACGGAAACAGCTACAACTTCAGCAAAGTAAATCTTTTGAACTTTTAATGCAGGGCAACGGCAGATTATCTGCTGTTGCCTTTTTAAAAATACAATAATATGAGGAGGATTAATATGACGCCGCAGGAAGAATTTATTGAAATCTACAACAAATATATCACAAGACAGGGTGCTGACGAGCTTCTGGAATGGCTCAAAAGAACTGATTTTTTTACCGCCCCTGCAAGTTCAAAATATCATTGTGCCTGTGAAAACGGTCTTGTAATGCACTCCGTCAGCGTGTTCAATACAATGATGGAAAAGCACTATGATGAAGAAACCGACAATATTGAAAGTTTTGCAATCTGCGGACTTCTTCACGATTTGTGCAAGGCTCAGTTCTACAAGGTTTCAAGCAGAAATGTTAAGAATGAAAAAACAGGTCAGTGGGAAAAAGTTCCGTATTATGCAATTGAAGACCAGTTTCCCTACGGTCACGGTGAAAAGTCCGTTTTTCTCATTGAACGCAAAATGCACCTTAAAATTGATGAGGCTATGGCAATTCGTTGGCATATGGGTGAATTTGGTGACAAAAACAGCAACACAATCAGTCAGGCATATGACAAATATCCGCTTGCCGTAAAGCTTCACCTTGCAGACCTTGAATCAACCTTCCTCCGTGAAAAAGGAACTTCACAGGTTAATAACAGGTAATATTTTAAACACAGGTGCAGATACTTATTTTACCGATAAATTTATGATATGGGGAAACCAAAATGGATTTTATAACAGCTCAGAATCGTGCCCAAGAGCTTACAAAACAGCTTGAATACCACAACAACCTTTACTACAATCAGGATAATCCGGAAATCTCCGACTACGATTACGATATGCTCATGCGTGAACTTGAGAATATCGAAAAGGAATTTCCGTCACTCAAATCTCCTATGTCACCGACAAACCGTGTCGGCGGTAATGCAGGAGAAAAGTTTTCTCCCGTTACTCATGAGGTTGTAATGGAAAGCCTTCACGATAGTTTTTCACACGAAGAGCTTCGTGAATTTGACGCAAGAGTGCGAGAAACCGTGCCGAATGTACGCTATGTTGTTGAACCTAAATTTGACGGTCTTTCCGTATCGTGCGAATATGAAAACGGTGTCTTTGTAAGAGGTTCAACCCGTGGTGACGGTTCTGTCGGTGAAGATGTAACCGAAAATCTTATGACAATTAAGAGTCTGCCAAAGCGTATTCCGAATGCACCCGAATATCTCGAGGTTCGTGGTGAGGTGTATATGTCGTTCAATTCGTTTGACGCACTTACTCGCAGACAGGAAGAAAACGAGGAAAAAACCTTTAAAAATCCACGAAATGCCGCCGCAGGCTCACTTCGTCAGAAAAATGCAAAAATAACCGCTCAGAGAAGTCTTGATATATTCGTGTTCAATATCCAGCAAATCAGAGGAATGACGATTGAAAGCCATATTCAGGGGCTTGACTATCTTACGGAACTCGGCTTTCCGACTGCATTTTACAGCGTTTACGATAATGTTGACGAGGTGATTGAGGAAATTGAGCGCATAGGAAATATGCGTGGAGAGCTTGATTATGCAATTGACGGCGCTGTTGTCAAGGTTGACAGCTTTGCAAGCCGCCGACTTCTCGGCAGTACCGCAAAATATCCCAAATGGGCAGAGGCATATAAGTATCCTCCCGAGGAGAAGCCTACTAAACTTCTCAATATCGAAATCAATGTCGGCAGAACAGGTGTGCTTACTCCTGTAGGCAACTTTGAACCCGTACTTCTTGCCGGAACAACAGTAAGCCGTGCCACACTTCACAACAAGGATTTTATTGACGAAAAAGGTATTTGCGTAGGAGATACGGTTATAATCAGAAAAGCAGGCGAGATTATTCCCGAAGTTCTTTCCGTTAAGGAACACGCTGAAAATGCCGTGCCGTTTGAATTTCCGTCCGTATGCCCATCTTGCGGTAACCCTGTTACACACGATGAGGGCGAGGCGGCAATCCGTTGTACAAACACAGACTGTCCCGCACAGCTGACAAGACATCTTATTCACTTTGTAAGCCGTGACGCAATGGATATTGACGGACTCGGTCCTGCAATTCTTGAACAGCTTTCAGATGAAGGACTTGTAAAATCTCCTGCCGACCTCTACAGACTTAAAGCAGAAGATATTTCAAGCCTTGAACGCAAGGCTGAAAAATCTGCTCAGAATCTTATTTCTTCAATAGAAAAATCAAAAGAAAACGAACTTTTCAGGCTTGTTTTTGCTCTCGGAATCCGTAACATAGGTCTTAAAGCCGCAAAGATAATCTGCGAAAACTTTGCAACAATTGACGATATTATGAGTGCAAAGGCTGAGGACTTTGAAAAAATAGACGGTTTCGGTGCTGTCATGGCGGAAAGTCTTGAAAATTATTTTTCACTTGACGGTACAAAGGAGCTTATTGCCGACCTTAAATCGCTCGGATTAAAAATGAAACCCTCTCAGCCGAAAAACACTGGAGGTCTTTTTGAAGGCAAAACCTTTGTCCTCACAGGCACACTTCCCACAATGACAAGAAGTGAAGCCTCAAAACTCATTGAACAGAACGGCGGAAAAACAAGTTCATCAGTTTCAAAAAAGACTTCATATGTCTTGGCAGGCGAAGATGCCGGCAGTAAACTAACCAAAGCCCAAACCTTAGGTATTACAATAATTTCCGAAGAAAAATTAAAAGAAATGCTGTCAATGAAATAGTTACAATAAATACTTGACACTGTTTATGTTGTTATATAATTATAACGAAAAGGGTACTTAAAATGAAAAAATATTTGATTTTAGCTGTCGTAACTTTACTTGCTGTTTTGTTATCTGCTTGTAGCGGAAATGTAAAAAGTAATGATACTTCTGCTGAAAATACAACTGTTCAGGTTTCAACCTCGGTTAATGAAACAGCTCAGACATCAAATGCTGAATTGCCGAAAATTTATAATCCGACCAATGTAGAAATCCGTGATAATGAAGATGAAAACAAAGTTATTATTGAGTCATCTCAAATCGAGTATGTGTGTTTGCTTGATGATATTAACGGTATGGTGTTAAATATGAAACTTACAGCTGACGGAACTGATAAGTTTGCAGACTACACTAAAAATAATATCGGTTCTGCTGTTCGGTTTGTTATTAACGGAAAGACGGTTTCAAACCCGTATATAAATGTTGAAATTACTGACGGCAATATTAATTTTACAGGTGATTACACTAACGAAGAATATGCTGCTATCTTTAGTGAAATAAAAAGCAAATAAAACAATTTTCAATCCTCCGATTTATGTCGGGGGATTTTTATGTTCATTTATAATTTACAATACTTACTAATGAATATGTATAGCAAATGCTTGACATTGTATATTTAGCGATATATAATAATGATGAAAGGAGTGCTTTTTATGACACAGATAAACTTTAGAATTGAAGAAGATATTAAAGAAAATGCAGAAAAAGCATTAAAAGATATGGGACTCACTATGTCTTCGGCAATAACAATGTTTCTTGTTAAGGTTGGTCGTGAAAAAAGAATACCGTTTGAAATAACAGCAGATCCTTTTTATTCGGAAAGCAATATTCGCTACCTCGAAAAAATTGCTGCTGATATTAAAAATGGAAAGGCAACATTTTCTGAACACGCACTTATTGACGGTGAAGACTGATGAAAATTCTTTGGGAATCCCATGCGTGGGAAGATTATGTATATTGGCAATTTCAAGATAAGAAAACACTTAAAAAGATTAATAGAATCATTACCGATATTTGCCGTAGCCCTTTTGAAGGAATAGGAAAGCCTGAACCTCTCAAAGAAAATTTAAGTGGTTTTTGGAGCAGAAGAATTGATGATAACGGTAACAGAGTTGTATATTTTATCAAGGACGATACTGTTTGTATAATTGCCTGCAAAGGACACTACGAGTAACAGCTTATATTTCAAAATAAAATACTTCAAATCCTCCGATTTATGTCGGGGGATTTTTTTTTTGCCCTTTTGACATATGACTGTGCTTGTCTGCATAGTATTTATTGTACAAACTCTTTTGGGAGGAATTTAAAATATGCTTGCTGAACAAAACGAAAAGAGATTTACGGCGGCACTCAACTGCCTTTGCAAGAATATTTCACGCAGACTTTTACCGCTTGCGCCTAAATTAGCCGATTCGGTTCAGGAAATCAGACTGCGGCTTTCACGACCGCTTGCACTTGTTTGTCCCGACAATACATACTACTTAACGCAAAACGGCGGACTTACAAACACAATCCTTGACGGTGCAATGCTTGTTGTTTCAAAAGCCGATATTGTCGATACTTTCAACAACATTTGCAACTACTCCGTGTATAACAGACAGAACGAAATTGTAAACGGCTTTGTTACAATGTACGGCGGTCACAGGGCAGGAATCTGCGGAACAGCGGTTGTAAACAACGGGAAAATTGTTAATATCCGTGACATAACCTCAATCAATGTCCGCATAGCAAGGGAGCATAAGGGTTGTGCGGATTCTCTTTATAATAAGATAATTACCGTTTCGGGAGGTGTTCTCATATGCGGAGCACCTTGCAGCGGAAAAACAACCATACTTCGTGACCTTGCAAGACTTCTGTCAACCAAGGGCAAGAAGAATGTTGCTCTGATTGATGAAAGAGGAGAGCTTGCAGGCACGGCATCAGGTAAATTTCAGAATGATATCGGAATGTGCGATGTCTATGATTCATACAACAAGAGCGAGGCAATGCTTCACGCAATCCGCAGTATGGCACCCGAAATTGTCATCTGCGATGAAATCGGCTCAAAAGAAGATATCTATGCCGTAGAAAAGTCGGTCAACTGCGGAGTTCGGATAATTTCATCAACACATTGTGCAAATGAATACGAACTGAAACAGAAAGCAAACATGGTTTCTCTCATGAAAACAGGGGCATTTCAAACGCTTGTGTTTCTGTCAAATCGAACCCACGCAGGTGAAATTGTGAAAATATCGCAGGTAGGTGACAACTTTGCCGTTTAAACTCATAGGATGTTTGCTTGTTGTCTGCACGGGTACAATGATAGGTTTTGTTTTGTCGGGTAGGTTATACAAACGCAGAGATTTTCTGAAATCATTCACGGAATTTATATCATTGCTTGCAACAAATCTTCGCTACAGCGGTGATGATATCTTCACTCTGGTTAATTCCTGTGCAGAAAATTCAAGCCTTGATTTATTGCTTTTTTCAGAATGTGACAGACCTTTTGACGAATTGTGGCTTGAAAAGGTAAAACAATTATCTTCTGAAATACCGCTTTCAAAATCTGATATTTCAATGCTGAACGATTTCGGAGGTCAGCTCGGAAAAACCGATACAGAGGGGCAGTTAAAACATCTTGAACTCTACGAGGTGTCATTTTCAAAACAGCTTTCATCAGCCCTTGATGCCATAACAAAAAAATCAAAGCTATATAAAACAATGGGATTTTTTGCAGGAAGTGCAATCGCCCTTATGATGATTTAGAGGTAGTAATGGATGTTGAACTTATTTTCAAAATTGCCGCTGTAGGCATAATTGTTGCGGTTCTTACCCAACTTCTCATACGAAGCGGTAGAGAGGAGCAGGCAATGCTGACCTCGCTCGCCGGACTTATAGTTGTGTTGACGCTGATAATAACGCAAATCAGCACTCTGTTCAACACAATAAAACAGCTTTTCGGTTTTTGATATGAATATTTTGTCAATTTCCGTGCTTGCCGTTGTGACCGTAATAATCTGCGTAATGCTCAAACCGAAAAATGCGGAAATCTCCGTAATGCTCGGTATAAGCTGTTCCGTTATTATTTTAATCGGCGTGCTTACTCAGGTTTCGGCTATCGTTACAACAATCAATCAAATCATAGCCTCATCGGGAATAAGCATTGACTACATAGTAATTCTGCTGAAATCAATCGGAATATGCCTTGTCACCGAGTTCGCCGTGAATACCTGCAAGGATTCGGGCAGTCAGTCGCTTGCGTCAAATGTTTCGCTTGCCGGAAAAATTATGGTCACGGTAACGGCACTTCCGCTTTATTCGGATATTTTAAAAACCGTGTTGTCACTTGCAGGCAATTGAGGTGAAGAAGTGAAAAAAAGTGTTGTAATAATTACTGTCGTGTTTGTGCTTATCGCCCTTTCATGTGTCTGTGCAAACGCTGAAGAAGGTGAAATGATTTATGATATGTCAAATGTTTTTGATTCGCTGTCCGACGATATAAAGCAAAGCCTTCAGAATATGGGCGTTGATTTGGGGGATTTTTCAAAGCTTGCCAACCTGTCTTTTGAAAATGTAATGGGCGAAATTCTCTCGCTTGCACTCGGCAACATTTCTTCACCGCTCAAAGGTCTTGTCAATATAACCGCCCTGCTTTTGCTCTGCTCCGTAATCAGCGCCTACAACGGTTCGCTCTCCTGTGATATTTCAAACTCGTTGAATATAACCGCAACGCTCTGTATAACCTGTGCCGCAGTAGTCCCCGCTGTCGGAGTCATCGGATCAACGGGTTCGGTAATCTGCACCGCATCAAATATAATGCTTGCCTATGTTCCTGTTATGGCTGTAATTATGGCAAGCTCGGGTTCTGTGGCAGGTTCGGCATCATACTATGCCGTGATGATAGGGGCAGGGGAGGGTGTGTCACAGCTTTCATCAAAAATAATCGTTCCTCTGCTCAATATGTTCCTCGGTCTGTCAATAACATCATCCGTATCGCCGTCCGTAAATCTCAGCGGTTTTATGTCAATGATTTCAAAGAGCGTAAAGTGGCTTTTGGGCTTTGCTATGACAATCTTCACAGCCGTGCTGACATTCAGACAGCTTATAAGCGTTTCGGTTGACAATGTTTCAACCCGTGCTGTAAGGTTTACCCTCAATTCATTTATCCCGATAGTCGGTTCGGCTCTTTCGGATGCCTACAAGGTAGTTCAGGGCAGTATCGGACTTTTGAAATCGGGAATAGGAATAATAGTGATTCTGTCCGTTACAATTGTGTTTATGCCTGTGATTTTACAGGGGGTAATGTGGATGTTCACCCTTTGGATCGGCAAATCAACGGCAGAGGTTCTCAATCTAAACGGTCCGGCAAAACTGCTTGAAAACATATCGTCTGTCTTTTCAACTCTCATAGCTGTTTTGCTGTGCATTATGTCAATTTACATTCTTTCAACGGCGGCGGTAATTATGCTTGGCGGAGGTTCATCATGAGCGGACTTTTTACGGTTGTTGTTGTAATGTGTGCGTCTGCGTTAATATGCTCGCTTGTTCAGACCTTTGTTACAGACGGCAGTACAAAGAAAATCATCAGCCTTGTTTTAGGCGCTTTTATTATCTGCTGTATGGTTGTTCCAGTAAAAAATGCCGTATCGTCATTTAATACCGATATTGAGGAAAAGCAAAATTCTGTTAAAGAAATATCAACTGATGATGAGGCATACAGCAATGCTGTTATAAAGCAGACGGAGATAAATCTTGAAACTGCATTAAAAAATCTTCTTTTACAGAATAATATAGCAATCAAATCGTGTGACATAATTTTGAGCAGAGTTGAAAACAACGGCATAATCATAGCGTCAATCAGCATATATATAGACAAAGAATTTGTTCGGTACACAAATCTTGTATCGTCAATTGTTTATGACAATTTCGGAATTACACCAAACATTATGACGGAGTGAATTATGGAAGACAAAACAAGTTCAAAGCTGAAATCAATGCTCGACAGTAAAAAAATAAGAAATATCATAATCGTTGTCGGTCTTATCGGTATTGGTTTAATATTTCTTTCAAACTGGGTTGATTTCGGTTCTTTGACATCAGGAAAAGGAGATGAAGCATTTTCCGTAAAAACATACAGCACAAAAATAGAAAATGATTTGCAGACGGTGATTTCAAAAATTGAGGGAGCAGGCAAGACGGAAGTTTTGCTCACAATGGAAAATTCCGTTGAATATGTTTATCTTGACAACAGCACCACCAAAACAAAGGAAATTGAACCTTTGATAAGAGGAGTGCTTGTAGTGTGTGAAGGCGGTGATGATCCTGTTGTGGTTGAGCGTGTCACCGATGCAGTCACTAAAGCGCTTGATATTTCAACAGCAAAAGTATGTATTACAAAATTATCAGAATAAAGGTCGGGAGTAATATGAAATCTAAGAAAAAATATATCGTTTTTGCATCACTTGTGCTTGCACTTTCAGCGGCTGTGTACATAAACTGGCAGCTTTCGGGGGCAAAAACTCCCAAAAGTGCCAAAGAACTCGGAGCGGCATCATATGTCAGTGCAACCGCTTCGGCGTCGGATGATGAGGTACAGCAGACGGCGGCACTTTCAAACGAGAGCAAAAGCTATTTTTCAGCCGAAAGGACAAAGCGGCAGGCAACTCAGGATAAAATAATTGATGATGCAAAAGAAATTTTCAATCTTGAAAGCTCGTCTGATGCCGACAAAAGCGAGGCTGAAAAGAATGTTGAAGAGCTTCTAAAAACCTTTACAATTCAGGACAGCATTGAAAGTATTGTCAAAGCCAAAGGATTTTCAGAATGCCTTTGCTATATAAGCAATCAAGGTGTGTCGGTAATTGTTCCGAAATCTCAGCTTGACGATACATCTGTTCTGATTATTGACGATGCCGTGGTTACTCATTATGAGGTTGATTATGACGATATATCGGTAATAGGGGCATGAAATTAGCAGAGGGCATAGTGTCCTCTGCTTTTTTTATGCATAAAAATATTCCTATGTTCACAAAGAATACTGCGCAATAGGCTGAAATTTTTCCGGAAACTTGTCAATCGATTTAAACGGATATATAATTAGAATTATAACAATTAGAATTAAAACTATTAAAGAGAGGGTTGTGTATGAAAGAGTCAATTCACTATCTGCTGATGTCTGACCATATGCTTGTGCAAAAGGCACTTCTCGGCAGTATCAAAGAATCGGGACTTACATTGGGTCAGCCGAAAATACTCGATTACCTAAAAGACCATAACGGCTGTGTACAAAAGGATATTGCGGCAGGCTGTCACATTGAGCCTGCGTCCATAACCGTGATTTTGCGTGGTATGGAAACCAAAGGCTATATCGCAAGGAAATCTCTTGGCGGCGACAGAAGGTCACTCTATGTTTTTCTCACCGATAAGGGAAAAGAGTATGTCCGATATCTCAATGAAAAATTTGACAGCGTAGAAAGTATTGCAACAGACGGCTTTTCAGAAGAAGAAACGGAAGTGTTCCAAAGTCTGCTTGCAAAAGTGTATGAAAATATGACAAAGCATTTTGAAAAGGAAGTTATGTAATGAATTTAAAAAATATGAAAATCAGATTGCCGATGTATTTTATCGGTCTTTTTATAATGACAATCGGAATTGCACTTTCGGTAAAATCAAATCTCGGTGTATCTCCCGTAAGCTCAATCCCATACACAATGACCTGCATATGGGGCATAGAAATGGGCAAGGCAACAATCATATTCCACATTGTTCTTGTGTTCATTCAGTTTTTGTTACTTCGCAAAAACTTTAAATTAATAACCCTTTTGCAGATTCCCGTAGGCGTTATCTTCGGCTATTTTACAACATTCTGCAACTACCTTGCATCATTCTTTCCGACACCCGATAATCTTATTGTCAGAATCTTAATGGTGCTTGCAAGCTCCGTTATTGTCGCAGTCGGAATTTTTCTGTATCTTCCTGCCGATGTTATTCCGCTCGCAGGCGAGGGTGTAATGTCTGCTGTTTCACAGGTTACAAAAATCGAATTTTCAAAGATAAAAATGGGTTTTGATATCACTATGGTGGTAGTGTCGGCAGCGGCTTGTCTGATTATGATTCACAGCCTTGGCAGTGTCGGTGCAGGAACAGTAATTGCGGCATTTCTTGTCGGATTTATTCTCGGCATTATCAACAAAGCTTTCGGAAAATACAGAGATAAACTTCTTAAAAAGACTCCGTCCGTTCAGGTTGATGAAAAAACTGATGATGAGCAGAATCCTACATATGTAATCACCGTGTCAAGGGAATACGGCAGCGGCGGCAGACAGATTGCAAAGGCACTTGCCGAAAGTCTTGGGTTTAAGTATTACGATAACGAGCTGATAAAACTTGTTGTTGAGAAGAGCGGCTATTCTCCTGATTTTATTGAAAAGAATGAACAGACAATTAAAAATCCTTTACTTCACGATTTCTTTGCGTGGTACGGCGGACCGCTTGATACCGCAAATATGCCGAATGTCGAAAGCCTTTTTAACCGTGAAAAAAATGTAATAAAAACCATTTCACAGAATGAATCCTGCGTAATAGTCGGCAGACTTGCAAACGAGATTCTCAAAAACAAAAAGCATACATTCAATGTATTTGTATCAGCCGATGAAAATACCGAGGCAGAGAGAATTTCCGAAAGGGATAATCTTTCCGTAAACGATGCTCTTAAAAAGGTCAGAAAGGTAAACCGTGAAAGAGCCGACCATTGCAAATACTTTACATCTTCCGAATGGGGCAATGCAGATAACTACGATTTGTGCATAAAGTCCGATACATTCGGCTGTGATGAGAGCACTAAAATTATTGAAGAGTTATTCAGAAAGAAATTTCCGAAATTCAAATGATTTGTCACAGATATCTTTGTCAATTCTTATTTACATTCAATTTCAGTTATGGTATAATCTTGATGATAATAACTACCTTTATTAAATTAATTTAACGAAAAGTTGGGCTTAATATGGATAATGAAATGAACAATGTAACTAATGATATTGAAGTTAATGATATTTTTGAGGAAGAGGTTAATCTTACAAGAAGTGAGTCGAGAGAGCAGGCTTTTATGCTTTTGTTCTCAAAGTCTTTTGACGATGAGCCTCTTGAAGAAACAATAGATGATAATTCGGAAATGTTTGTAGGCGGTGTTTGCGCATATGCTCAGGCTGTAGTTTCCGGCATTGAGGACAAGCGTGAGGAGATTGACGAAATCATTGCAAGCCACCTGAAAAAGGGCTGGACTCTTTCAAGAATTTCAAAGCCGTCGCTTGCTATTCTTCGCCTTGCAATCTATGAGATGAAGTATCTCGACAATGTTCCGCAGAGCGTATCAATCAACGAGGCTGTTGAACTTGCCAAGAAATATACAATCGACGAGAGCAAATTTGTAAACGGTATTCTCGGCACATGTTCCCGTGAATTTTCGGGAAAGTCGGAGAAGTGATATGAGCCTTTTTCTCGGAATTGACACTTCAAATTACACAACATCAACCGCCCTTTATGACAGCAAAACGGGCGAAATGGTTCAGCAGAAAAAACTTCTTCCCGTAAAAGAAGGTCAGCTAGGACTTCGTCAGAGTGACGCTGTGTTTCACCACACAGCACAGTTGCACACGCTTATAGAAGAGCTTTTAAAGGATGTTGATACAAGCAAAATAGCCGCAATTGCGGCGTCAAGCCGTCCAAGACCTGTTGACGGCTCATATATGCCGTGTTTCACCGTTGGAGAGAACACGGCAAAAATTTTATCTTCCGCAATGAAAATTCCTCTTTACACATTTTCGCATCAGGAGGGACATATCTCGGCGGCATTGTTCGGCTCGCAGAGAACAGATTTGTTTGATAAGCAGTTTATCGCTTTCCATGTCAGCGGAGGTACAACCGAGGCAGTATTTGCCAAAGGATTCGGCACGGGCTTTTCCGTTAAACTTGCGGCACACACACTCGATCTCAATGCAGGACAGGCGATTGACCGCACAGGACTTATGCTCGGTTTAAAATTTCCGTGCGGTCCTCAGCTTGAACAGCTTGCCCTTGAAAATACAGAAAAAATCAAGGTGAAACCAACCCTCAAAGGTTGTGATTGTTGCCTCAGCGGAGTTGAAAATCTATCCAAAAAACTGATTGACGAGGGCAAATCCCCCGAATATGTTTCGGCATTCTGTCTTAAATATATTGAACAGACCTTGTCCGAAATGACCAAAGGACTGCTTGAAAAATACGGAGAACTTCCATTGCTCTTTGCAGGCGGAGTAATGTCAAATCGGATAATCAAAAATTCTTTTGAAGAAAAATACAATGCAATATTTGCACCGCCGCAGTTCTCGGCAGATAACTCGGCAGGAATCGCATATTTAGGATACAGGAAGTATAACGATGTACACACCCGAGTTTAACAAACCACGAGTTTTAAGTGTTTCACAACTGAATTTCTATATAAAGTCAATTATTGAAAATGACGCAAGGCTGAATTTTGTCTTTGTTACGGGTGAAATTTCAAACCTAACCGACCACTACAGAAGCGGACACATCTACCTTTCAATCAAAGACGAAAAATCCGTTATAAGAGCCGTAATGTTTGCCGGCAATGCCCGTAATTTAAAGTTTAGACCGACCGACGGAATGAAAGTAATCTGCCGTGGCAGAGTTGCAGTCTATGAACCCACAGGTCAGTATCAGCTTTATATTGAAGATATGCAGCCCGACGGCATAGGTGCGCTTTCGCTTGCTTATGAACAACTTAAAAAGTCACTTGCCGAAAAAGGACTTTTTGCTCCCGAACATAAGAAGAAAATTCCGCCGTTTCCGAATTCAATCGGTGTAATTACTTCTCCCACAGGTGCGGCAGTTCAGGATATCCGCAACATTCTTTCAAGAAGATTTCCGTCTGCCGACATAATTATGTGTCCCGTACTTGTTCAGGGCGAGAATGCTCCCGCTCAACTTATTGACGCCGTACAGAAACTTGATAAATACAACGCCTGTGATGTTATCATAATCGGCAGAGGCGGCGGTTCAATTGAAGATTTGTGGGCATTCAATGATGAAAACCTTGCTTATGCAATCTACAACTGTAAAATTCCGGTAATTTCCGCTGTCGGTCATGAAACCGATTTTACAATCTGTGACTTTGTATCCGATCTCAGAGCGCCGACTCCGTCTGCGGCGGCAGAGCTTGCAGTTCCCGATACTGCGGAGCTTGTTGATTACTATAAATCACAAAAGCAGTATGTTTCGTCAATGGCAACATTGAAATTAAGACAGGAATATAATGCTCTTACAGAATTAAAAACAAGACTGTCCGTTGTATCACCACAACAGAGAATTTTTGAATATGAAAAATCTCTTGAACTTTGCAAAACGAAAATACAGCATTTTGTTCAGGAAACAATAAATAAAAAGGCTGCTGACATCACAAAGACAGCCGCAAAACTTGAAGGACTCAACCCCGTTAAAATTCTTTCAAGAGGTTATTCGATTGCCGAAAAAAACGGTAAGGCGGTAAATTCCGCAAAAATGCTGAAAAGCGGAGATGAATTTACACTCCGTTTTTCAGACGGTGAAATAAAGGCAAAAGCAACAGGTGAGTAAAATGGCATTTACACATTTACATCTTCATACAGAATACAGTCTGCTTGACGGTGCCTGCCGTCTGAGCAGACTTGCAAAAGCCGCAAAAGAAAAAGGAATGACTGCACTCGCAATCACCGACCACGGTGTAATGTATGGTGCAGTCGATTTTTATAAGGAATGCAAAAAGCAGGGTATAAAGCCGATAATCGGCTGTGAAGTGTATGTTGCACCGCAAAGCCGTTTTGACAAGACCTCATCCTATGGAAAATACTATCATATGGTTCTGCTCTGCAAAAATCATACAGGCTATCAGAATCTTATCAAGCTTGTGTCAAAGGGTTTTACGGAGGGATTCTATACAAAGCCGAGGATTGATGATGAACTCCTTGCCGAGTATCATGAGGGCTTAGTCTGCCTCTCTGCCTGTCTGGCAGGTGAAATTCCGCAAAAGCTCCTTGATGGTGATTATGCCGGTGCAAAGTCAAAGGCAGAATTTTACCGTGATATATTCGGGAGTGAGAACTTTTTTATAGAGCTTCAAGACCACGGAATTGAGGAACAGAAAAGGATAATTCCAAGCCTCATAAAGCTTGCCCGTGAAATCGGTGTTGACATTGTTGCAACAAACGATTGTCACTATATCGAAAAACAGGACAGCACGGTTCACAATATTCTTCTCTGTATTCAGACCAACCGAACAGTCAATGACAGCGACAGAATGGAGTTCAAAACCTCGGAATTTTATCTTAAAACAGAAGATGAAATGCGTGAGGTGTTTGCAAATTACCCCGAAGCTATCGACAATACACAGAAAATTGCTGATATGTGCAATGTGGATTTTGAATTCGGTGTACGCAAGCTTCCGAGATTTGATGTTCCTAATAATGAAGATCATCTGCATTATTTCAGAAGAAAATGCTATGAGGGGCTTTATAAACACTATGGCGAGAATCCCGACAAAGCTCTGATTGACCGACTTGAATATGAAATCAACACGGTGTCCCAAATGGGTTTTGTAGATTACTACCTCATTGTAAATGACTTTGTAAGCTACGCAAAATCATGTCAAATTCCTGTCGGACCCGGCAGAGGCTCGGGTGCAGGCTCACTTTGTGCCTACTGCATAGGCATAACCGCAATCGATCCGATAAAGTACAATCTTCTTTTTGAAAGATTTCTCAATCCCGAAAGAGTCAGTATGCCCGATTTTGATGTCGATTTTTGTAAGGAACGCAGGGGAGAGGTTATCGACTATGTTGTGCGTAAATACGGCGAAGATCATGTCGCACAGATAATTTCATTTGGCACAATGGCGGCAAGAGGTGCAATCCGAGATGTCGGAAGGGTGCTTGAAATTCCGTATGCGACAGTAGATTCTGTTGCAAAGCTTGTTCCTATGGAACATGATATGACAATCGAGGAAGCGCTGAAACTGAGTCCCGATCTGAGAAGTCGCTGCAATAACGATCCGCAGATAAAAAAACTGCTTGATGTTGCAATGAGCATTGAGGGAATGCCCCGTCACGCAACAATGCACGCCGCAGGAGTTGTAATCACCGATAAGCCCGTCAGCGACTATGTTCCGCTGTCAAAAAATGACGATAATGTTGTAACACAGTTCACCATGACGGCGCTTGAAGAACTCGGCCTTTTAAAAATGGACTTCCTCGGGCTCAGAAACTTGACCGTAATCAATGATGCAGAAAAGCAGATAAAATATAAAAATCCCGACTACAATCCCGATATGGTCGATGAAAACGATAAAAAAGTTTTTGAAATGTTTTCAAAAGGATACACGGATGGTGTGTTTCAGTTTGAAAGCCAAGGAATGAAAAATGTTCTCACTCAGCTAAAACCGGAGCGAATTGAGGACCTTATAGCCGTTACGGCACTCTATCGTCCCGGACCTATGGACAGCATTCCCGTTTATATTGACTGTCGTCACAATCCGTCGCATATTCGTTACAAACATCCGCTTTTAAAGGAAATTCTCGGAGTTACAAGCGGTTGCATAATTTATCAGGAACAGGTTATGCAGATTTTCAGAACGCTTGCAGGCTACAGTCTCGGCAGAGCAGACATAGTGCGCCGTGCAATGAGCAAGAAAAAACTTGCCGTAATGGAGTCGGAGCGTGAAATATTCATTCACGGTCTTACTGATGATGACGGCAATATCATAGTTGAAGGATGCATTCGCCGTGGGGTTGATGAAAAAACGGCAATTTCCGTTTACGATGAAATGGAAAGCTTTGCACACTACGCATTTAACAAATCCCATGCTGCGGCATATGCCAACATTTCCTACAAAACTGCATGGCTCAAATGCCACTATCCCCGTGAATATATGGCGGCCCTGCTTTCAAGTGTTCTTGATAATCAAAATAAACTTGCGTCATATATCACTGAGTGCAAACGGCTCGGAATCCGTGTGTTGCCGCCTAATGTCAACGAAAGCAATCTTCATTTTACGGTCAGCGGAAACGATATCCGTTACGGACTTCTTGCCGTTAAAAATCTCGGCAGAAATTTCATAGATGAAATCATCTCGGAGCGCATAAACAATCCCTATGAAGATTTCTTCGATTTCTGCAAAAGGCTTTACGGCAGAAATATGAACAGCAGAGCAATTGAAAGTCTGATAAAATGCGGTGCATTTGACGGACTCGGAGCAAATCGCAGACAATTGCTCGCAATCAGTAAAACCGTTCTTGACGATGTTGAGTATGAAAGCAGAAGAAATGCGGGCGGTCAGATGTCGTTTTTTGATGATGCAGAGGTTGATGCTCAATCATCAAAGCCAAAAATTCCCGATTTGCCCGAATTTCCCGTTTCTGAACTTTTGCATATGGAAAACGAAATTGCGGGAATGTATCTCAGCGGTCATCCGCTCGATGAATACACAACTTTTTCAAAAGCAATCCATGCCGACAAAACAGGCGATATAATCAATAATGACAGCGGTATGTATTTTGACGGAAAAAAAGTCAGCCTTGTCTGCATAGTTGCAAAGCTGAAAACCCAGCTTACAAAAAATAACAGGATTATGGCTTTTGTCAATGCCGAGGACAGATACGGAATGCTTGAAATCGTGATTTTCCCGAATGTATATGAAAAATATTCCGCCCTTCTCGGTGCAGGCGGTGCGTTGCTGTTCCGTGGAACTGTCAATTTAAAAGAAAACGAAGAGCCGAAAATCATCTGCGATTCCATAGCGTCTGCCCGTACAAACGAGGATTGCAAAAATAACCCTGTTGCAATAAAAAACACAGAACATTTTTCGCAAAATTATCAGATGCAAGCCGTGAAAAATGATACACAAAAGCCTTCTGCACTGTATTTGCGTATTGATGACCTCAATACCGACAAATACAACCGTGCAAAGCGTGTTCTTGACATTTTTGACGGCAGAACGCCTGTTATTTTCTATCTTACCGACACTAAAAGAAAGGTCAAAGCCCCCTCGTCAATGTGGGTTGATATCAATCCTGTAATGATAAAAGAACTCAAATATCAGCTTGGTGACGAAAATGTGGTGGCAAAATAACCAAAAACAAACTTTTATTTCAGTTATTTGCAATAAAAATTGGTGAAAGCTATTGAAAATTTCGTTTTTTTGTATTATAATTTATGTTGTTAAAACACTTTATTGCATAAAAGTGCAGAAGTATATGATGCTTTACAGCGTGAAAGTGCTGAAAGCTTAGGAGGAAATTAAAATGAAAAAAGCTAAAAAAATTGTCGCAGTTGCTCTTGCGGCGGCTTCTATGTCACTCGCATTTGCAGGATGCGGCGGTTCTGCAGAAAGCTCAAAGGCAGATAATTCAGGCACGGACGGTAAGGTTTACAATATCGGTATCTGTCAGCTTGTTCAGCACGAGGCTCTTGACGCCGCAACAAAAGGCTTTAAAGATTATCTTACTGAGAAACTCGGTGCAGACAATGTAAAGTTTGACGAGCAGAACGCTCAGGGCGATTCCGCAACCTGCGCTACAATCTGTAACCAGTTTGTTTCTTCAAACTATGACCTTATTCTCGGCAACGGTACTGCCGCACTTCAGGCAGCATACACAGCAACACCGAATATTCCGATTCTCGGTACTTCAATCACAGACTACGGCACAGCGCTCGACAAGTCTGATTGGAACGGCGTTTCGGGTATGAATGTTTCGGGTACAACAGACCTTGCTCCGCTTGATCAGCAGGCGGCAATGCTCAAGGAGCTTTTCCCCGATGCAAAGAATGTCGGAATTCTCTACTGCTCGGCTGAGGCTAACTCAAAGTATCAGTGCGATACAATCACTCCTTATTTCAAGGATGCAGGCTATACTGTAAAATCATATTCATTTGCAGATTCAAACGATGTTGCCGCAGTTGCAAAGACTGCCTGTGACGAGAGCGATGTTCTTTACATCCCGACAGATAACACAGCGGCATCTAACACAGGTATCATCGACAATGTTGCCACAGCTGCAAAGACTCCTATTCTTGCCGGCGAAGAAGGCATCTGCAAGGGCTGCGGTGTTGCAACACTTTCAATCAGCTATGACGAACTCGGCAGAAAAACAGGCGAAATGGCTTACAACATTCTTGTAAATGGCGAGGACATCACAAAGATGAAGGTTGAGGCTGCTCCGAATGTAACAAAAGAATATATCAAAGATCGTTGTGACACATACGGAATCAAAGTTCCCGACGGTTACACAGAAATCAAAGCAGAATAATTCATATTCGGAAAAATAATATTGGCAGGGGTGCCGTGCAAGCGACACCCCGATATTTTATGTATAGGTGGTTTTTATGGATTTTTTAGCAAACTACTTCGGTTCTCTTAATCCAATGAGCTTTTTATCCGCACTTCCTGGTAATATTGCTCAGGGTATAATCTGGGGACTTATGGGACTCGGTGTATTTCTCACCTTTAAGCTTTTGAACTTTGCCGACCTCAGCGTTGACGGTTCATTTGCAACAGGCGGTGCAGTAACCGCAGTTATGCTCATCAACGGCTGTCCCGTTTGGGCAACAATCATCGTAGCAATCCTTGCAGGTCTTGCGGCAGGTCTTGTAACGGGACTTCTTCACACGCTTCTCGGAATCCCCGACATTCTCGCAGGTATCCTCACACAGATTGCTCTTTATTCAATTAACCTGAATATTATGGGAAAATCAAACCTCCCAATCAGCTACAGAAACTATACGCTTGTTGTTTCTGCAAGTAATATAAATATGGCAATTCTCGTAGGTCTTGGAATTTGTGCCGTTGTAATTGCCGCAATGTATTGGTATTTCGGCACGGAACAAGGTTCAACAATCCGTTCAACAGGTTCAAACCCTGCAATGAGCAAGGCACAGGGCATTAACATCAATTTTACAAAGGTAATTGCTCTTGCACTTTCAAACGGACTCGTTGCACTTTCGGGTTCACTTTTTGCTCAGTATCAGGGCTTTGCTGATATCAACATGGGCAGAGGCGCAATCGTAATCGGTCTTGCCGCTGTAATCATCGGTGAAGTTCTCGGTGAGGCAATTTTCCGCAAGCACATGAATTTCATCATCAGAATGGTCTTTGTAATTGTCGGCGGTATCCTTTATTATATCGCAATGGGTATCGTACTCTGGCTCAAGATGCCGACAGACGATACAAAGCTCTTCACGGCAATTATCGTTGCAATCTTCCTTGCAGTTCCGTATCTCCAGAAAAAGAGAAAGACTTCATTCAAGAAAGTTGCAAAAATGAATGCTAAAAACGCACAGAAGGAGGGTTAAGAATGCTTGAAATCAAGAATGTATGGAAAACCTTTAATAAAGGCACAGTAAACGAAAAGCAGGCACTCTGCGGAGTTAATCTCACCCTCAATGACGGCGATTTTTGTACGGTAATCGGCGGTAACGGTGCAGGCAAGTCAACAACACTCAACGCAATTGCAGGCGTGTGGCCTGTTGACTGCGGTCAGATTCTTATTGACGGCAAGGATATTTCCGCATTGCCCGAGCATAAAAGAGCGCCGTACCTCGGCAGAGTATTTCAGGACCCGATGACAGGTACGGTAGCCGATATGGAAATTATAGAAAACCTCGCAATTGCCGCAAGACGAGGCAAAAAAAGAGGACTTTCATGGGGTGTAAAGGCTGACGAAAGAATCCGTTACCGTCAGATGCTTGCAGAGTTCGACCTCGGACTTGAGGACAGAATGTCATCAAAAGTAGGACTTCTCTCAGGCGGTCAGCGTCAGGCAATAACACTCCTTATGGCAACAATCAAAAAGCCCAAGCTTCTCCTGCTTGACGAGCATACGGCCGCCCTTGACCCGAAAACAGCCGCAAAGGTGCTTGAGCTTTCCGACAAAATCATTGCCGAAAACAACCTTACGGCGCTTATGGTAACTCATAATATGCATGACGCAATTACTCACGGCAACCGTCTTATTATGATGAGTGACGGCAAAATTATCCTCGATATCTCAGGTGAAGAAAAGAAAAATCTTACGGTTGAACACCTCCTCGAGATGTTTGAAAAAGCAAGCGGTTCAAAGCTTGAAAATGACCGTATGCTTTTAAGTAAGGATAAATAATCAAAAATATATAATCTCAAACAAAATGCCCGACACAGCAGTCGGGCATTTTTATTTGTATATTAAACTATGCACGGTTACCAGTAGCTGTGTCCGTTGGACTGCCGTCAAGCAAAGGCAGAAAATTTTCCGTCAAACTGATTTTATAATGTTACTGTACAACATTCAAATATTGAACTATCAGCAAAATAACATTATCAAATTTGTAACACACGGCATAACAATTTCTTAATCGGAATAATTAAAAACACCGATATATAGACGAATTCTACAAAAAATGCACCATAACTTGTGCATAACATAAATTTATCTTGTCAAAACGGCAAAACTGAATGTAAAAACAAACACAAAACTATCACATTAAACAAACACAATAAAATTATTGCAACCTAATTGAAAAAATCAATCTAAAATGGTATAACCTACTATAAAGAATATGGGTTAGTGTCCACATTTTGACTGAAACAGGTTAAGGATACAATTTTCGGCTGAATTCTCGTTGTTTTTTTGTAAATTAACTGCAAAATCCCGTGGCTTTACCGATTATGTTTCACCGTTGGTCAGGCGGTAAAGGTCGAACCCGAACCTAACCAAAACCAAAATATTCGGTTATGGAGGTAATAATTATGAAAACGAAAATTTCTCATTTGGCAGAAGCACTGTTCCCGTCATCCTTGCGGTAATGATGCTTCTGTCAACAATGCTTATCGGCACTGTTTCAACAGTTAATGCGGCTACAAGTACAAAGAAGGTATTTTTGTTAAATGCAGCTAATTGGGAAACACCATGTGCTTACTGTTGGGATGGTAGTAACGAGAATGGAAAATGGCCTGGAATAGCTATGACTAAGGAAGGTACTAAGGATGGTTTTGATGTATATTCTTTTACACCTTCAACTGGTTATTCTAATATTATTTTTAATGACAATGGAAATGGTTCTACACAGTCCGCTAAATTTGATTATCCAATTACTGATAATCAGATGTACAATAATTATACAAATGCATGGTCAACCTATTCAGGCGGTTCAGGCGGTTCAGGTGGTTCAGGCGGTGGTTCGACAGAAGCTACATATTATCTTTGGACATCAGAATCTGATAATGTAACCGATGCAAATGCATGGACTTCCACCGAATTGACTTATTCAAATGGTTCTTATGTTGGTAATGTGAGTTTTCCAAAATACGGTTGGAACTACTACTTTACAATCAATAAAAGTCCTAATTCAGTAAAAGAATCGACAATTTGGTCATCGGAAAATGAAGTTAGAGAAAATTTAAGATCTGAAACTTCAGACTTTACAAGTGATATTGACGTACAGGAAAACAATGGTTGTTACTTGGCTCGAGTTTCTTTCCAAAAGGAAAATACAGATGTTAAGTTTACATTTACCCCTGAAAAGACTGTTGTTATCAGCAGAAATACATCAACCCCTGTTGGAAATGCAAAGATCAATGTTCCTACAGTTGAAAACGCAATTGTAACAGCTACTGCAAATTCTACGACCTACAACGAGGGTCAGTCATTTGATATCAAAGTAGGATCTTCATTCACGGTTAAAGTTACGGGCGAAAACGGTTATACTCTCAATAAAATTACATACGGAACGCAAAGTGGAACTGAAACCGGTGCAGAATTTACGGCTGTGTCCGATGCAACAACATTTATTGTAGCTATGAATCAACCTGTTTCCAATCCGGTTAAAGTAACATTCAATTCAAATAACAGTGATTACGGTACTGTTTCTGCTAAACACAACGAAGCTGCTTTCACTTCCGGTGAAACAGTAAACGTGGGCGATGAAGTAACATTCACTGCAAAACCAAACAATGGCTACGCTCTTTCCGACTGGACTGTAACGGTTAATGATAAATCAGAAACTCGTACCGGTTCTTCACTTTCTCTTAAGATTACAGCTGATACAACCGTAACCGCTAACTTTAAAGCAGAAGATTCAGGTACACAACCCGACTACTATATCCTTTGGGGAAATGATGCTAAATTTTCCGAGTACCAAGCTAAAAAGCTTTATTTAACGGATGATGGTAAGTATTACGCAAAGTTTGATGTTGCAACTGACAATATAGTTAAGGAGAAAGATTGTTTCTTTGTATTCTCTACAAGTAATACAACAAGTGGCGTTACACCTGGAGATACCAATGTAACAATTAATGAAGTCGCTAAAAACAATTTTTATTTCCAAAGCAACAATAGTGTTATTAGTGGTAGCAATAATAATACAAAGGTTCCAAAAATTTGGAACGGAAATGATGATTTGCTTGGATTCAAAATTATTGTTTCAGATATTGATCCTTCTAATGGGAAAGTAACTTATTCTTGTGAGCCTACTTTTGATGTAGCACCTGCTAATACTGTTGAAATCACGGCAAAAGACGGTACAATTCGTGCTGGCTTTACTAATACTGGTGATAAAAAAACTACCGTTGTTTTAGGTGATACAACTCTTTCAATAACAACTCCTGATGATAAAATAATTACTGCATCTGATTCACGCAAGACTGATGGTGAAAATCGTGCTGTTACTGCTAAAAGAGTTCCTTATGGCTCAACAGTAACCGTTAAAACCACAATTAACCCTGACGCAACCTTTGCAGGTCACAATGGCAGTGATTACTATGTAAAGGGATTCAGCGTAAACGGTATCTTTGGCGGAGTCCTTTCACAGACTGAAGGTGAAAATCATAGTAGTTATGAATATACTTATACTTTTAAAGTAAATCAAGAGATTTATGGTTCAAAGCTTGAAATCACTCCTGTGTATTTCCTCAAAAATGATGAGAACTGCGTGTATTTCTACATTGAGAACTACGATTCTGCAAAACAAATATGGGGCAATACTCCTTCATGTTATGTATATTATGGTAGTGGTAAGACAACATTAGAAGCATTAGGCTATTACCCCGGACAACCAATGGTTGACTACAACGGTTCTATCTTTACTCAGATTCCTAAATCTATAGTCAATGGTGGTACCACAGAAAAAATTACAGGTATGACGCTTAATAACTATGTTTGGGACGATGTTCATAGTGAATATAACGGTAAAAATCAGAAAGAAGATAATGCACAGACATACGATTACTATGATTTTGTTAAGATAGCTGATAGCGGTGTTAATGCTGAGAACATTATTTATCGTTTTAAGTATAATGAATTTAATAATGAACCGGCTGATAAATTTGCTGATTCTAAAGCTGATGATGCCGGTTGGGAAGTATTCCTCGACTACCAGAATTATCCGACAGATATTTTTGGTAATATAATTGATAATAAGAAGCTTGACTATAAGGACACTCAGAGTGTAACCAGTCAGGGTAATTATCTTTCAATTATTTCGGACGGTTACCAGAATAACTACATCGGTAAATATGCAACTGCTTGGAGCATTTATAACAAGGATGGCGATAGAGTGGCTACTATTCCGTCATCAGCTCTCTTGTATGCCCTTGGCAAGTCCGATGAGCAAATAAAAAAATCCATTGATTCTGCATCAACTCCTGCTGACTTCCTCCCCGGTAAGACAGATAGAGATACTTATTGGAAAACATTTAAAACTTTATATCAAAATTATAAAGATGTTTATGCTCGGATTAACTTTGAGGCAGCTATCACAGGCGGTGGTGAGAAGGGTAACCGTCTTGACGGTCGTTGGTACTATTCTCAGAATCAACAGGAAATCACCGGTGAAATCAAGATTCAGTATGCAAATACACTTGATGACTACAAAGTAGGCGATTTCCATGAAGATACATTTGCTAATGATGAACCTTCATCAATTCTCGGTACGACAACAGGAGCAAGTGCATACTTTACCGATCCAGTGGATAGCGTAAGAAAACTTACTACTACTGTTGATAATACTCAGGATTATAAGTTTGAAGTTAATGCAACTTCAACTGCAGCATACACATTTGTTGGTTGGTATCGTCTTATTGATGGTGATTACAAGGCAATCAATCCTTCAAATATGAGCAGTTTGACAGGTGCAGTTACACAAAATTCAGATGTAACGCTTGTTGCTCGTTATATCAAAACCCCGGGCGGTTCAATGACCTTCCAACATTCATTGTACAACGGAACAAATGCAGGCGGCGGTAAAGCCACTACCGAAATTCAGGTTGTTGTTAAAAACAGCAAGGATGAATCTCTTTATGATTCAGGCAAGATTGCGGGCACAGCTTCAATCGATAAGACTAAGATTATTGAATTAGCAGCACAACCAGATCTTACTGTAACTGTTACTCTTTACACAACAACAAAGAACCTTTATAATTTCAAAGGTTACTATTCTGCTGAAAACACAACAGTAACAAAACCTTTTACTGATGGTTTTACAACAGAAGTTAGCGGAAACAGAAAAGAAGGTCGTGTAACTACATCAGAATATACGTTCTCGTTTGATAATTATTATAAAACACATAAGAATACTCTTATTGATAATGCGGGAACAGTATATTATAATTTCTATTCTGACATTACTTCTATTAAAGTACCGTATAAGGTTCAGTTCTCTTACACTGACAGAAGGGGTGATCAAAAGTATTACAACAAGGCAGGTTATGTTGATCCCGAAAACACTTCATCATACACATTTGTTGAGAATGCTACTAATGTTGAAGGTGTAGAATCACATTCTGTAAAGGTAACTCTTACAAATAGCTTTATCCTTTCTCTTGCACCGTATGAGTCAAACTTTGCAAAGGATCTTACTTGGAAAGAGACTCCTGATATCAATACCCCTTTTGATTCATTAGTTACTAACTCAATAGCGTCAGCTGTTGTTAATTCAACTCAGTCAGACAGAACAATCCACCTTAATGTTTTCCGTGACAATAACGGTAAACCTACTCCGCTTATAAATGATGCTGGTCAATTTAAGCTTTACGAAAGAGATGGTTCACCTGAATTACCTTACGGTTCAGTATTCTATACAAAAAATACTGACGGAACTTATAAGTATGATATCACTGCTCCGAAAACATATGAAGATAATCAGTTTATGTATTGGGCAATCTACTCCGATTCGAGATGTAGGGATGAGGATCTTGTTATTAAAGCATACAACAGTGAAGGACATTTCAGCTATGTAGCATATGATAACTGTTGGATAGTTCCTGTTTATGGAGGAAGCTCAACTCCAAGTGCATCTGTCAAGAAAGTTTATACTACAACTCAGTTTATGGAAGTAACAAGAAACCAGTGGACAGCTGAAACAGATTCCAATTTTGCCGGACTTGATGTTGATACTATGACTAAACTTGATGAATTCAAGAAGGATTACGGTGAAGACAAGCTTTACGCTGACTTTGTGCTTAACTTCTTCTATAACGGCAAACAGCTTAGTGTATTTGATCCTGACAGCAATAATGTTAAGGCAGGTGTTCTTATTCAGAGGTTAGATCTTGATAATAATGATACAAATACAGGATATATAACCGATTTGAATCATTATAAGTATGATGAGACTGTAGCTAAAAATGAAGCAATCAGAAAAATTACAACCGGTAAGTCTGATATTACATCTGTAATACAACAGATTGATAATAATAGACTTGATAACAAGAACAGACTTCAGTATTATACTCGTTTTAACAATGTCAAAGGTAATAATGATTGTGTATTTAGACTCTATACATATATCCAGTATACCGGTGCGGATGGTAAACCAGTTGTTGAACTTAGCGATCCGGTTTACTTCACATTTTATGATATTGCAAACAAGTCATAATAAATTTTAATTTGTATGTGCAGCAGGTAACTGTTGCACATACAGAATGAATTAAGGAGTTATTTATGAAAAAAGAATATTTCTCCCCTGAATTTGAGCTTGTTAAGTTTAAATTTGAGGATATAATTTTAACAGGAAGCTTAACAGATAATCTTCCGGAAGAAGGAAGCAATACTGGAGATGATGTTGGTGCTTTTGAAAAACAATAAACAGTTTTTTGTTTCGATAAAAAAGATTTCTGCTTTTCTCTTCGCATTTTTATTGGTGCTGATTTCTACATTTCAAATTTCTGCGGCTTCATATGAAACCGACGGCTTTGTATATTCTGTTTCTGACGGTAATGCGAGCGTAACCGGATATAAAGGTGATAAGACCGATATTGTTCTTCCGCTTAAGCTTCAAAGCTGGTCTGTATCGGAAATTTCTGATTTTGCCTTTGTGGGAAAGACCGCAATAACATCGGTCAGGCTTAACGAAGCAAGATATCTTAGAAGAATCGGTACTGATTCTTTTTACGGTTGTACTTCACTTGAATCAATTTCAATTCCTATCTGGGTGAGAGATTTTGGTGCTGCCGTATTTCAGAATTGCACAAGTTTGAAATCTGTTACCTTTAACTGTGTGCCGAGTAAAATTACCGATCAGATGTTCTACAATTGTACTTCTTTAGACAAGGTATATTTACCTGCCGGTACAAGTGCGATTGGTAAAAGTGCTTTTGCTGAATGTAAATCATTATCTGAGGTGTATATTCCTACATCCGTGACTTCTATTGCTTCTAACGCTTTCAGAAACTCTCCGAATGTAACAATCAAGGGCAGTTACGGTTCTTATGCTGAGGAATATGCAAAGGCTAACAATATTCCGTTTGAGGGCATTTCTGCTTATGATGTCGGTGATGTTAATATGGATGGCAGGATTGATATCTTAGATGCAACTCTTATTCAGAAGTATGTTGTCGGTATTGTTGAGCTTTCGGCAGAACAAAAACATCTTGCCGATTATAACAACGATGGTGACATCACGGTAGTTGACGCAACGGAAATTCAGAAGTTTATCGTTCATTTAAACTAACCAATAAAAAACAGGCTCACTTTTTGTGAGTCTGTTTTATTTCGGAGGACGCTTTGCCAAAATACTTAATAGCTGATTTTATCGTTGAAATAGAACCAAAATTTGATTACTTGAAAAAATTGTGCGAACCGTTTTTGTATGAAGGGGAGAGAAGTGCAGATTTTTCTGCAATACCGTCAGACTCATACTTAAATTCCCTGTTGAGCCGTATGGTTGAAGGTTCAACCATTGATGAAGCCGAAGAATTTGCAACGGCGTCAATTTTTAACCGCAAAATAAAATTCATCGTGGTGCTATGCTTGTGCATTCCTCAGCACTTGTTTTTGACGGAAAAGCGTATTTATTTTCCGCCGATTCAGGCGTTGGCAAATCCACTCATACAAAGATGTGGCTGAAAAGATTCGGCTCAAAAGCTCATATTCTCAATGACGATAAGCCTGTTGTGAAAATTAAAAACGAAGTCCCGCTATGCTGCGGAACTCCGTTTGACGGCGGAAGCGGAATTGCTAACAACGAAACCGTTCCCGTAGGCGCTATAATATTCATAGAACGCTCAGACGATAATTTTGTTACAATTCCCGACACAAATGAGATTGTACAAAGACTCTACAAATCGACTGTCAAATTTGTGAATAAGTCAGATGGAATGTCTTTGCTCTCAAATCTCGATAATCTTATTCGGCATACAAAATTTTATGTGTTACATTGCAATACAGATGAGTGTGCCGTAGATGTTGCCTACAACAATATAATTAAAAACTGCAAATAAAAGACGGTCTGTTCTCGCAGACCGTCTTGTTATATGTATAAAATTGATTACTTGATTTCCTTAATCCAGCCTTCGGGAGCTTCGATTCTGCCCATCTGAATACCTGTAAGTGTATCGTAAAGCTTCTTTGTAATCGGACCCATTTCATCCATACCGCTCGGGAAACAAATTTCCTTGCCGTGGTCGTTAATTTTGCCGACAGGTGAGATTACGGCAGCTGTACCGCAAAGACCGCATTCTGCAAAGTCCTTAACTTCATCAAAGTAAACTTCTCTTTCTTCAACCTCAAGACCAAGATAATGCTCAGCAACATACATAAGTGAACGGCGGGTAATTGAGGGGAGAATGCTGTTAGACTTTGGAGTAACAACCTTGTTGTCCTTTGTTACAAAAATAAAGTTAGCACCGCCTGTTTCTTCAACCTTAGTTCTTGTAGCGGCGTCAAGATACATATTTTCGTCAAAACCTTCTGCATGAGCGGTAACAATAGCGTGAAGGCTCATTGCATAGTTAAGTCCTGCCTTGATGTGACCTGTGCCGTGAGGAGCAGCTCTGTCAAAGTCTGAAACCTTAATTGTAATAGGCTTTGCACCGCCCTTGAAGTAAGGACCTACAGGAGTAGTAAATACTCTGAACTGATATTCTGCCGACGGCTTAACACCGATTACAGGACCGCTGCCGAACATATACGGGCGAATATAAAGTGTTGCGCCTGTGCCGTACGGAGGAACGTAATCTGCATTTGCCTTAACAACATTGCAAACAGCCTCAACAAACTTCTCTTTTGGAAATACAGGCATCTCAAGACGCTTACAGCTGTCCTCCATTCTCTGTCCGTTAAGGTCAGGTCTGAACACAACAATTCTGCCGTCACAGGTAGTGTACGCTTTCATACCCTCAAAGCAAGTCTGAGCATACTGCAAAACGCCTGCACATTCACTGATAGTAATTGTGGTGTCGGCTGTCATACTGCCGTTGTCCCACTTACCGTCTTTATAATTAGCTACAAATCTTTCACCGATGGGCATATAACCGAAGCCAATGTTTGCCCAGTCAATATTCTGCTTTTCCATCATAAATACTTCCTTTCAATATAAGAAAAAACCTCATTGGTTATACACATATTTTAGCACTTTAACACGCTACTTGTCAATGTTATAACAGCATATTTCACCGTTTTTATGATAATTCATACGGTTTTTAATGTATAATATGAATTTTACTGCATAAGAAACTTTCATTTTGCCGATATTATCTTTTAAAGGGCAAAACAAACAACAATGTTCTTCTACAGAATAAAAAAATTGCTGTTGGGATATATACTTAATTTAATAAGTTACATGGGTGATTTTATGGCTGAAGTTGTAAAAATAGTATTGACGGGAGGACCTTGCGGCGGCAAGACTTCCGCATTGAAATATATCAGCGAAGAGCTTAAAAAGCTTAATATTCCTACAATTACAATCGGTGAGGTTGCAAGCAGATTGTTTAGTGAGGGCAAAACCCCCGAAAATGTCGGTTCCTATGAATTTCACAGAGAACTGTTTGAAATTCAGCTTGCTGAGGAGAATGAAAAAACGCAAATTGCCCAAAATATGGATTGCGAAAAGGCGGTTTTGCTTTTTGACAGAGGTTTGCTTGACAGCAGAGCATATGTTACGGAAGATGAGTTTGCAAAGTATGCAGGTATCCACAATTTGAATGAAGATGTAATACGAAATTCTTATGACGCAGTATTTCATCTTGTGACTTCCGCAGACGGTGCTGAAGAGTATTACGGAAAAGAAACCAATATTTTCCGCAGAGAAGAAAGTCTTGAAAAAGCAAGAGAAGTTGACACAGATGTTATGGCTGTGTGGACGGGCACACCGCATCTGAGAATTATTGATAATTCGACCGACTTTGATACTAAGCTGAAAAGACTTCTCAAGGAGGTTGTCGCATTTCTCGGAATTCCGAAACCGCTTGAAATTGAAAGAAAATTTTTGATTGAATATCCTGATATTGAATTTTTGAACAGCATAAAAACCTGTCGCAGAATTCCTATTACACAGGCATACCTCACTACTCCCGAGGAAGGATATTTCAGAATCCGCAAAAGGGGAGAGGGTGACAAGGCTGTATATATTAAAACTGTAAAAATCAAAATATCGGATATTAAGCGGATCGAAATTGAAAATTATATTTCAAAAGAACAATACGACTCGTACCTTGCTCAAAGGCAGTATGTTACAGGCGTCATCAGTAAAGACAGATATTGCATTGTTGACAACAGCACTTACTGCGAACTTGATGTTTATCCGTTCTGGAATGACAGGGCAACAATAGAAATTGAATTGCTTAGTGAAGATCAGCGGTATCAACTTCCTAAGTTTGTAAAGCTTATAAGAGAGGTTTCATCTGAACCCGATTATAGGAATCTTGCACTTGCTCAGAAATACGGAAAGCCGTAATTTGGCGGATTTTGTCCGAAAAAAACTTTTTAAAAATTAAATATGAAAAAAATTCAAAAAAGTGTTGACAAATATGCCGTATATGGGTATAATATAAAGGCTGACTGAGGTCAGCAACTGATGCGCCAATAGCTCAGCTGGATAGAGCAACTGCCTTCTAAGCAGTAGGTCAGGGGTTCGAGTCCCTTTTGGCGCGCCATATGGTGGATGTAGCTTAGCTGGTTAAAGCGCCAGTTTGTGGCACTGGAGACCGTGGGTTCGAATCCCATCTTCCACCCCATGAAAAAAGACCTCTGTCGTTTGACAGAGGTCTTTTTGTATACAGAATAGCCAAAAAGCGGAACGGTTATTCTCCTTGACACAAAGGAAACGGCATGATATATTTCAAATATATCGTTTGGGGAGGGATTCTCATGCTATGCGTGATTGCAAAGATCGACCCGAAGTCCAAAGCACGATTTTTGAAGCTGCAAGGGAAAATAGAAAAACTCGGCATCTCGGTGAAAGCGCTGCACGGGCACATTACGCTTGTGTCGTATATCGGCGAAGACGAGGCGGCGTTCATCGCGTCTTGTAAGGAGATATTATCCAGTTGCAAGGTGTTCCCAGTGTGTTATGACAAGATAGAGGTTTTGGCTTCCTCCTGCATTGTGGTGGCTTCGCCGCGCAAAGAGGGGGTGCTGGAAGCGATGCAAAGGAAGATCGCCGAAAAATGGGCGAAAGACTTGCCCGACTACATGCAGGCAGATGTGTGGTATCCGCACACAACACTTTTGCAGGATATGCAGGCAGACCTTGGGAAAATCGCGCAGCATTTGGAAGAAAACTTTGAGCCGTTTTGTGGCGAGGTGCAGACGATCGAGTTCTCCCGCGTGGAGAAAGTTGGGTATACGATTGTGGATACCGTAGAATTGCCGAACGCGTAAGCCGCTACGGAAAAATCTGTACGGTATTTGACAAATTCGGTTCTTCGTCCTATAACTGAAATAAGACTAAAAAATGGACAAGTGTATGATTCGTGGGTACAATGCAACGTTTTTTAGAACCAAATCGGCAGCTGATAAAACAATTTCCATTGGAATCACAGTTACTACCGATTTGATCAGGAATTTTTATATTCGGATGGTGTCATCCCCGTTTTGTTTTTGAACACTTTCAAAAAGTAGAAATAGTCCTCAAACCCACAGGCTGTACTGGTTTCAGAAATAGTATAGCCGGACCTGAGCATACGCTTTGCCTGGTTGACACGCAAGGTTACCTGCATTTGTTTGATCGTCATACCATATACTGTTTGGAATATAGTATTTAGACGATTGTATGTTTTCCCAAAGGTATCCTCATAATCCCGATTCTTCAAGTGCTGGTCTTTGTTGTCATCAATATATTGTAAGATTCGGTAGGCCAGTCTGCTTTCCAAATTACACCAAAGCTCTCTTTTTTGCACAGCGAAACTAATCTGGTACAGAATCGCCTGAATTTGGGATGATAAAAAATTTTTGCTTGAAAAAGGCAATGTTCGGTGCTGAATCGCGTACTCCATCAGATCAAAGCAGGGTAGCTCCAGAGGAATCTGTCCATGTAACGGAAGCAAAATATGATTGGTATCTACCTTTACAGGCGGTGGAACCTGAATACCTGTTGCCTGAAAATGAGCAAAATAGGCTGCATGATTATCATATTGAAGCCCGCAATGCTGCACGTAAGGAGGCAACAGGAAAAATTCGCCGCTATGAACGACGTAATTCTCACCGTAAACACGGAAAGAGCGTTCTCCGCTGATCATCAACACCAGTACCCACTGCGTCATCATTCTATCCGGATGCATATTATTGCCGCTAAACTTATCGACATCCTCCACGCGAATCTCCTCGTTTAACTGAAACCAGTAGAGATCGGTTTGTTTTATATCCATGGTTGAACATCTGCCTTTTCCAGTAAAATGATCTTATGATATGTCTGCCTAAAAGGAGCCAGACAATAATTCAATAAATAGTTTCGTTTATTCCATACTATTTTCATTCTCTCCATAGACTTTTTTTCGGATACACTGTATGATCGTTTCAAAGAATCCTAGGAGGGATACAACATGAAAAACGGTAAATTAAGAGTGGCGCTCGTAGGAGTCTCCTTCGGCGCGGAATTTATACCCATCTATCTGAAACACCCGGACGTAGATTCTTTGGTGTTAGTGGATACGAATGAAAAACTGCTGAATACGGTTGGCGATAAGTTTCTTCTGGAAGAACGCTTGACGGACTTTAATGCCATGTTGGAAGATAAAACCATCGACGCCGTCCATCTGGTAACACCGCCTGCTACTCATGCGCCCCTATCTATACAGGTGATGAACGCTGGAAAGCACTGTGCCTGTACCATTCCGATGGGAATGAGTATCGATGAATTGTACCAAGTCATCGATGCACGAAAAAGAAGCGGGAAACACTATATGTTTATGGAGACCTCCGTCTATGGTCGAGAGTTTCTGTATGTGAAGAACCTTTACGAAAAAGGAGAGCTGGGCAGAATACAGTTCATGCGCTGCGCGCATTATCAAGATATGGAAGGATGGCCGGACTACTGGTTGGGCTTTCCTCCGCTGATGCATCCTACCCATGCGGTAGCGCCTTGCCTGATGTTGTTGGGCAAGCGTCCGGAAACCGTATATTGCAAGGGCTCCGGCAGAGTACGTAAAGAAGTGGAAGCTCCCTATGGTTGTCCATATGCCTTTGAGTCAGCTCTGATCTCCCTAAAAGACAGTGATGTAAGCATTGAAATGGCTCGGTTCCTCTACCACGTAGCCCGAGGCTACACTGAAAGCTTCAACATATATGGTGAACGAAAAAGCTTTGAATGGCAGCAGTTAGAATCGGAACAACCGGTACTGTTCTCCATGGCGCTTGGTACAAATGCTGAACATGTTATGAACGATTACGGTCGAGGCGGCCTTGTGACGGAAGAACGTATCCAAATCCCCGACTATGCAGATCGTTTACCGGCGGAAATTGGGCGCTTCACCAAACAAACAGTGTATGATGACAGCAATCCCCATCTATCGTTCCTGCAAGGCGGTGGCCATGGTGGTTCTCATCCTCATCTAGTCCACGAGTTTGTCCGAAGCATTCTGGAAGATCGAACCCCGGTTCCCAGCGATATTGACGGCGCCTACTGGACCGGTGTAGGAATCTGCGCTCACCAATCTGCCATGGACGGTGGCGTGGTAAAACGTGTACCTGTTTTCGAATAAAAATCTTCTTTAGAATCCATAAATTCAACCGGACAGCCGTATTCCCTTGCCTTGAAGGGAACACGGCTGTCGTTTACTGTCTGTTTTTACACACCTATTTCCCCATAGGTTGGGTAGCTACGTAATGAAGCGCTCCGTCAGTGTTAAATTCATCTTTACAATAGCAAAAAGCAAAGAGCAAAACAACCGACCATTGGTTGAGTCCTCACTTAAAACCATATTCTTCTTTTGTCTATCTTCCGGCTTTACACAAGGGGGAGCTGTTGTTTCGCGGAAGCAAAATTCTCAGCCGAAAGCCATCTTTTTTGCTGACGTTGACGCGGGAAAGGACCCTTTTATATCAAGAAAGAAAAAACGGAAATGCCGCAGTTGTACAAAAAGGAAAAGCAAGAATCAAATCTCTGACTCAGCCGATGGCTTTTGACGGTTAAAACACAGGCGGAAAACGAGAAGTTTCGGGAGGAAAAAGTGCTCCTTTTAAAAGACTTTTATCAAATTCGAATAAATATCGGGTGAAAGTAGATAAAAAGTGGTAAACAATCATAAATTCAGCCATTTTGTTTGCAGGACTTACGCTTTATAATATTGCCACAACATCCAATTTGACAAGTGAAAGCTTTGTCAGAGATAATGGAGAAAGGAAGATGAGGGTTATGACAGAAAATCCAATGGGAAGACAGCGGTCGGGTTGGCGGTATAAGCTATACCGAGCTGGCAGAGGGATTCAACGAAATTGGGGATTGTACTTGTTGTTACTTCCGGCGGTCGTGTTGCTGTTTTGCTTCAACTACTTGCCCATGTACGGCGTGCAAATTGCGTTCAGGGATTTTTCTCCTTCACAGGGAATTCAGGGAAGCCCTTGGGTGGGACTTGCGAATTTTCAAAAATTCTTTAACTCATTCCAATCTAAAAACCTGATTTGGAATACGGTGAGCTTGAGCTTGTATAGCTTGATTGCAGGCTTTCCGTTCCCTATTATTTTAGCTCTGATGGTCAACCAGATCCGGGTGAAACGCTTCAAGCAGGTTTTGCAAGTGGTGACCTATCTGCCCCACTTTATTTCCACAGTGGTTATGGTGGGCATAATGTTAATCCTTCTTTCCCCCAGCAACGGAATCTACGGAAATCTGGCCCGGGTGCTTGGCGTTCAGAATCCGGTCAACATCATGGGAGAGGCGAGCGCCTTTCAGCACGTCTATGTGTGGAGTGATGTGTGGCAACACGCAGGTTGGGACAGCATTATCTACATTGCGGCGCTGGCAGCGGTGGATCCCTCTTTGTACGAGGCGGCAACGGTGGATGGTGCCAGCAAGATCCAACGGTTGTGGCACATTGATGTGCCTTTCCTGATTCCTACTGCAGTGATCCTGCTGATTATGCGTGCAGGCAATGTGATGAATCTGGGCTTCGAAAAGGTGTATCTCATGCAGAACCCGCTGAACACCAGTATCAGCGAAGTAATCTCCACGTATGTATACAAAATCGGTATGATCAGCAATCAGTACAGCCTTTCTGCGGCAGTAAACCTGTTCAACACCGTTATTAACTTTGTATTGTTACTTCTGGTCAACGGATTTTCCAAAAAACTTGGAGACACAAGTTTGTGGTAAGCGGAGAATGTACGGACTGAAAATTTTTAGCGAAAAGAGGCGGATGCATTATGAGCGCACAAACAATACATAAATCACAAAAAGTGAGCAAGGCAGATGTTGTTTTCAACATTATTCTGTACGGAATCTGCGGCTTGATCTTGCTGCTGATTGCGTATCCTCTCTACTTTATCATCATTGCGTCTTTTAGTAACCCTTCTGAAGTGTCTAACGGCAACGTGTGGTTCTGGCCCAGCCAGTTCACGCTGGACGGATATAAAGAGCTGTTGCGTCACGGGAGTATCTGGATAGGTTATTGGAACACCATCCTTTACACGGTAGTGGGAACAGCCATCGGCCTGATTGTCAACATCTCTGCAGCATACTCTCTGTCTCGCAGAGATCTGGTAGGCCGCAAGTTAATCACGTTTTATTTCATATTCACGATGTTCTTTAACGGCGGCTTGATTCCTACTTACTTCACCATTCGAGATTTTCATTTATATGACACATTCTGGGTTATGGTTTTGCCTTTCTCCGTAATGGTGTACAACATGATTGTGGCCAGAACATTTTTTGACTCCAGCTTGCCAAAGGATTTGTTGGATGCAGCACAGATTGACGGCTGTGGGAACCTGCGATTCTTTTTCTCCATCGCTCTTCCCCTCTCCAAAGCCGTAATCGCTGTAATTGCTCTTTACATTGCCGTGGCGCAGTGGAACTCTTACTTTAATGCTCTGGTTTACATACGCAGCGAGAACTTAAAACCGCTGCAGCTGGTGGTGAGAAATATCCTGATCACGAACCAGTCTTTGGTGGGTGCCGGTGACGGCATGGCTGCTCAGGAGGCCATGCGTTTGGCAAATTTGATGAAATACGCCGTTATCATCGTTACCACCGTGCCGATTATGTGCATGTATCCCTTTGTACAGAAATATTTCAGTCAGGGCGTAATGATCGGCGCAATCAAGGGGTGAGTTTTCTCCCCAAATTACTCTGTGACGTTACCTTGGGAATATACCCTGAGGATTTCACCGTCAAATAAAAAATCCTATAGTGAGGAGATGCAAACATGAAAGAAAAGTGGACAAAGCTAGGAAAAAGCCTGATTTGTTTGGCCCTGGTTACCTCCATGCTGGCAGGCTGTGGCGGCGGTGGCAACAGCAGCTCTAGCAGTGAGAAACAGACAAGTGGCGGCACTTCAGGTGAGGTTGCAACAGGAGACGATAACTTCAATGAGACGGGCTTGCCTATTGTCAAAGAACCCGTGGAGTTAACTTTCCTTTACGTCAAAGGCGCCAATACGATGGATTTTAAAGACAACGCCATGTTCCAGCAGATGGAAAAGGACACCAACGTCAAGATCAACTGGCAGTACGCAGGCGATGCGGACTGGTCTGAGCAGAAGTCGCTCTTGCTGGCCAGCGGTGATTTGCCCGACGTATTCTTCGGAGACAATGCTCTGAAGGATAATGACATTGCCACCAACCTTGACATGTTCATTCCGCTGGAAGAATATGTAGAAAAGTATTGCCCCAACATCAAGGCGGCTTGGGAGGCAGAGCCCACTATGCGTCAGATGGTTACCAATCCGGACGGTCATATCTATACTCTGCCCGGTAAGAAGCCTCTGCGTCCGAAGGGCTGCGATACGCCCTTTATCAACAAGGCATGGCTGGATCGTTTGGGTCTGGAAATGCCCACCACCGTGGACGAGTGGTACGAAGTGCTGAAGGCCTTTAAGGAGCAGGACGCCAACGGCAACGGTGATCCGAACGACGAGATTCCTCTGACCGGCAGCGCTAAGACGAATCTGTTTGACTGGATCCGCTACATCAACCCCTGGGGCCTCACGGACAGCTTGCAGGAGAACTTCCTGGCTTTGGATCAGGAGACGCTGAAGCCTGTTTTCATTCCGGCTGACGAGCGCTATAAGGAAGCAGTTGCTTTCTTCCATAAGTTATACGCAGAAGGCATTATGGATCCGGAGTTCATCACGCAGGATGGTTCCATGTCCGACGCAAAATGGAAAAACGCAGATGTATCTCTGGTAGGTACCGGTATCGCTTGGGAAACCTCCTCTGCTACTCAGCCTCATTCGGACGAATATGTTCCGATGCTTCCGCTGGCCGGTCCTAACGGCGACCGCTACATCCGCGGCAACGATGAAATCATCATTTATCATCGCAACGAGTATACCATTACCACCGCTTGTGAGCATCCCGAAGTGGCTATGCGTTGGGCGGATTACTTCTCTACCGATGACATTTCTGTCCAGTCTTACTGGGGCCCCTACGGTGTGGCGTTGAATAAGGACGAGGACGGCAACATTACCTTCTTGGATCCTCCCGAAGGGAAGAACGGTGACCAGTGGTACTGGGAAATTTGCCCCCGCGACTATGGTCCGAAGTATGTGACCCCCGAGTTTGAAGCGAAGATCACTCTTCCCGAGAATAGCGGCGACGGCGCTAAATTGAAGGAAGACGAGATGATGAAGGAATTTGTGGCAAAGCCCTATCCTGTTGTGAACTACACCGCTGAACAGTCCGAAGAGATTTCTTCTCTGACGGTGGACATTTACAAGTATGTTAACGAGACCTGGGCCAGCTGGATTGTCAACGGCGGCATCGACGAGCAGTGGGATGCCTATGTGGATCAGTTGAACCAAATGGGCCTGGAGCGTTTAATGGAGATTTATCAGGAAGCTCTGGATGTTTACAATAACGCGGCCTAATGGACAAATATTGATTTGTTGAGATTTTAGGAAAGCTTTCGAGCAAGACCTGAAGGCTGTTCCGGCCTTCAGGTCTTGCCTTGCTTTTATCGAAAATTCAAGAAATCAAATATGGAGAACAACAGATAGTGTTGGAGGAGTTTCATGGAGAAAAAAGTATTTCGCGTGGGAAGTGTAGGCATTGGTGGAATTTCTCGAGGCGTTCACCTTCCCGGAATTTACAAAAGCCCGGATCTGGAACTTGTGGCCGTGTGCGATCTAAAGCCTGAGCGCATGGAGTACGCCAGAAATACATACGGTATTCGAGAAGATCATTGCTTTGCGGATTATCACGATTTGATTGCCTGCCCGGATGTGGATGTAATTGATATTTCCACTTCCAACAACGCTCACTTCGAAGTGGCCAAGGCAGCTATTGAAGCCGGAAAACCGTTTTGCTTGGAGAAACCTGTCACCTTAACGGCGGAGGAGGCCGACATCTTGGCCAAAGCCGCACAGGAAAAAGGGATTCCCAATATGGTGTGCTTTTCCTACCGCTTTAAGGCTGCTGCCCGCTACGCCAAGGAATTGGTGGAGAAGGGAATGTTAGGCGACATTTATCACGTTTACATGCAGTATCTGCAGGGCGGCGGCGGTCCTTCCTATGATTTGCCCCGTTCTTGGAGATACCAAAAAGAGCTGACCGGAACCGGCGCACTGGGCGATTTGGGTTGTCACGCTCTGGATTTGGTAAGTTTTGTCACCGGTAAAAATTACCGGAAGGCTGTGGGACATACGGATACTTATGTGACCCAGCGCCGTCTGGAAGAGGGCGAAGGATACGGTCCGGTAGATGTAGATGACTTCTGCCATTACTTGATGGAGATGGATGGAAAGACCTCGGCGAATTTCTCTGTCACCCGATTTGCCTATGGCAGAGGAAATTACCAGCGCATGGAAATATACGGGAGCAAGGGCGGCTTGGTGTACAGCTTGGATGTTACTCCCGGTGTAGATGAATTAGAGGTCTGCTTTGGTTACCCCTACGACAGGTCCGGAATCTACACAAAGCTTCCCATTCCCCAGCGTTTCCAGTGCGATCAGATGCAGTCTTTTGCAGATATTCTCAACGGGTGCAGCGATGGCATGGCTGCCACTATTCAAGACGGCTGCCGCATTCAGCATGCATTGGACGTAATTATCCGCTCTGCGGAAGAAGAAAAATGGCTACCCTGTGATTAATTCATTATATGAGAGGAGTTTTTTAAAAATGGCAATTCGAGTAACTGTTTGGAACGAATACCTCCATGAGGTTCAATTCCCGGAAGTGGCTGAGGTGTACCCCAAGGGAATTCACGGCTGCATCGCAGACTTTCTGAAAGAAGCCGGTATGGATGTGAAAACCGCCACGCTGCGAGAGCCGGAACACGGACTGACTCAGGAGGTTGTAGACAATACGGATGTGTTGATTTGGTGGGGTCACATGGCTCATCAGGAAGTGTCGGATGAGATTGTGGATCGCGTTTACAATCGTGTTCTGGAAGGAATGGGCCTTATCGTCCTTCATTCCGGCCATGCCTCTAAAATCTTCCGGAAGCTGTGCGGAACGGATAGCTGGAAATTGAAGTGGCGTGAGGACGGCGAGAAGGAAATCCTTTGGGTTGTAGATCCCAGCCATCCCATTGTAGACGGTCTGGACGAGAAAATTATAATTCCGCACGAGGAGATGTACGGTGAGCGCTTTGATATTCCCCAGCCGGATGAGCAGGTGTTTATCAGCTGGTTCGAAGGCGGAGAAGTGTTCCGCAGCGGTTGCTGCTGGCATCGCGGAAAAGGAAAGATTTTCTACTTCCGTCCGGGCCATGAGGTGTTCCCCATCTATCATCAGCCGGAAATTCAAAAGGTGATTATCAATGCGGTGAAGTGGGCAGCGCCCATCCGTTTCCCCAATACCACCTTTGGAAATCCCGCACCCATTATGCCCGTTAAGGGAGAGATGGAACATAGTGTTCAGGGGCTTCACGACCAGAAGAGCATCTCCTAAAAAGCAGATGTGTTTCTCTCTTAATATCTCTTAACTAAGGAACCAATGTGAAAAGGCCAAGGTTCTTGCGCGGGAAGCAGGGATAACGAAAGCGCGCCTTTCATCAGCATCAGCCGTTGGAAGGCGCACTTTTTATCTGAAAAATCATTTCCCGGCAAGAGAATTCGAAAAATCAGGCTCACTCCTGCAAAATGGATATCGCTTTTTGGTACTGCTGCTTTTTCCAGGTGTCCAGCAACTTATAGTCTCCTCTTTGCAACTCACTGACCAAACGAGCGTAGGTCGGCGCGATTTCATCGGCAGAACAATCCTCCACCAAATTCACGATCTGATTTTCCAGAAATTTCTGTTTTCGTTCGTCTGCTGTAGCCAGACGTGTGTTGGAGTAGAGGGAAAACAGGATTTCGTAGTGAGTGATCGGAACAGTGTACTGGCTGTCAATGCCGATAGATTTCATCGGTTCTGCATTCTTGAGCAAATCTCCAAGCCCGGAGCGCTCCAAAGCGTTCTTCTGTTCGGGAGAAGGCTCCATGTTTTGCAGATAAAATGCTGCCAACAGTCTGGCTTGAAATTGGCTTTGTGTGCTGCTTTTAACAAACAGGGTGGAGACGTATTGTTCCTCGAAATTGTTGCTGAGTGCCGGTTCCCGTCCGGAATCCGAGAGGATGGGCGAGAGGATTTCATATTGTTCCCAAATTGGGTGGTTTTCCGGGAGCAGGGAGAGCAGCTTGCCCAGCGAGGGGGAAGCCGCCAAAAAGATCTCGCCGTTTTGCAGCTGTCTGAGCAGGGACTCTTGACTGAGGGTGAATACATCGCGGGAAAGCAGTCGCTCACGGAACAGGGTGTTCATAAACTCCAGCGACTCCAAAGTACCGGGGTGAAAAAAAGGATCCTCCCACGCAGTGCCGGTATCGGCGGTGACGCCAAACATCTGTTGAAGACTGGGAAGCTCCACGTAGCAGGGAATCAACTCGGGATAGGCTTTCCGAACGGCTTTTAGCTGTTCCAAGCAATACGCTTTGGACAGGGGCTGCTGACTATCCCAGTGAATCTTTTCCAGAATGTCCTTGCGACCAATCATAGCGGCGGCAGACTTGATAGAGGTATCCTCAGAGAGAATGGTTCCGGTATGCGGATAGGCGTAAACATCTCCCTGAAAATTTCCGCACCACCGGATAAAGTTTTCGGGCAAGGTAAAGCCGGGAATTTCCTTGTTCAGCAAGTCCTGCAGAGCCCAGGTAGTTCCGGTTGTTTCCAATCGTTTAAAGTTGGAATCGGTGTACCAACAGGTGACCACATCTGCAGAGATTCCCGATGCTGTCATGTTCAAATATTTTTCAATGGTGCAAAGGGAGCGTTCCACAGGTGTTCCGGCCAATTCGGTGCAATCCTCTTGGGAGAGAAACAGGTCAGCATAGGAGGAATCCGTCTCGCCATAAGGTGTTATGAAAATCCATTTCAAAGCGGTTTCTTTCTCGGAGGATGTCGTCTGAAAGGGAGAGGGACTGGAAGTTGAGGGTGAGCGAATACAGAAAATAAGAAAACATACGGCAATCAACCCGACAAGCGTTTGAGCAAGCTTATAGGGAAATAAGCTTTTGCGCTGTTTATCGTTGTGTGGAGTATCCATGGTAATTCCTTTCTTTTGGAGTATAGCTGTGTCGACTACGAGTCGATAGGAAAAATTGACATTTTTTGCTATACTTGTTATACTATATCATAATAAGCCAATAATCTCAAAATGTCCAGAGGTTTTTTATATAAATTTTATAAAAACTGAGTTTGAGATTTTAATACCGGTTTTTTGATGATAGGAAAGGAGAAAAAAGTGAAACAGTGGCTGAGTCGGATGAAGCTAGCGCACAAAATGGTTCTTGGATTTTTGGGGCTCATCGCTCTGCCGTTTACCTTGCTGTCGGTGTTCAGTTTTGCTTCGGTTGCGTCGCACTATGAACATCAGCTGGCGCAGGATGGGCAATATATGCTGAACATGGTAGTCAGTGATGTGAACGAAAAAATGGATCATGTGGAAATGCTGATGCAGGTGTTGTCCTGCAATCAAAATCTGATTGCTTTTCTGTCTCACGATTACAATGGCGCCGTCTCTCACGAGGAGTACACGCAAACTGTGATGCCGTTGCTGCAGGGAGCGAGCAACGCGGTGTCACCGCCTCTGGAACGCGTCTATTTACTGACGAAAAACACTACCATCCCGGAGGGCTACAGCGCAGTGTACCATTATGATTCTGTTCCAAAGAGTATTCCCACAGAGCTGTTGGAGAACGGAAGGGAAGCCACTTGGTATCATGCGGAGATAGACGGAAAAGATGTGTTGTACTACCTTTGTCCCATTGTTTCCTCGGTATATAAAAATCAGGGGTATCTTTTGGCCAAAATGCAAGTGGACGAGTTGTTCCCAGAGTTCGGAATGCCGCAACAGAATGGTGTGGCCCTATTCCTACTGGATGAGGAAAACCGACCTAGACTCAGCAATGTAACTCTGAATTCTGATTTCCGTTTCCCGCAAACCGCAGGTTCTCAAGAATCTGTGCGGTGTTTTTCCACCGAGATTCAGCGGGTTCCTCTGCGCGTGGGTGTGGCGCTGCCAGTGTCGGAACACGGATATTTGCAGCAGAGTTCTCTGCTCATCTTAATCTTCATGGGTTTTCTTTCGCTACTGTTTTTGTCTCTGTTCTTTTCCATGATTCGCTCCATCAACTCTCGTCTTCAGAGATATGGAGATGAGATGGAGCGCATTGCCGAATCCGGTTTCAACGGGGAGTTAGCGGTGGAACGTCAGGATGAAATTGGAGTGATTGGAAATCAATTCAACCGTGTCTTGGGCAGAATGCGCGTCTTGATGCAGGAGAATATCCAAAAGGAAACCGCATATAAAGACGCTCAGTTAAAGGCTCTTCTGCTTCAAATCAATCCTCACTTTATCTACAACACCTTGGACATGTTTGCCGGAAAGCTGACTTTGGACGGAGAGTTTGAAACGGCGGATTACATTTGCGATTTTGCCCAAATGATCCGCTATAACACCATGACGAGCACAGAGCTTCCTTTGGAGAAGGAACTGGAGCATGTGATTAATTACGTGAACCTGGAGAAGTGCCGGTATGGAGACAGCGTGGAGCTGCGGATTCATGTCCCGGAGGAGCTTCGGCAGATCATAATTCCCCGCTTTTTGCTTCAGCCTATTGTGGAGAATTCCTTTGAGCATGGGTTTACCGGGATGGCTCCGGAGGAGAAAAGGCAAATTATCATCACGGCCCGCAAGATGGGTGACCGAATGATTCTTCGTGTACGGGATAACGGCAGGGGAATGAGTTTGAAACAAGTGAAGAAGATAAATCAAAAATTCTCTCAGCCCTATGATGCCATAGCTCTGCGTCATCAGAAAGAGCATGGAATTGGGCTGGATAATATCAATGATCGACTTCAGATTTTTTCTCATTCCAATGATCGTTTGGTACTGAGGAGTCGGGAGGGAAAGTATACCAGTATGTTTATTTTACAAACATTATAGCAGTTTTTTCAGAAAAGGTAAACGCAAAAAGCTGTCTTATAACGGGTGTGCTTTTCGCCGGTGTTGGCCAAGTAAGACGGAGAGTTTGACAGAAAAGCGGAGGATGCAGATGCTTACAGTGATGGTAGTGGATGATGATCCCCTTTTGTGCACAGCCATGCGACGAAAGATAGAGATGATTGACAGGGAAAACCAGTTAGGAATTCAAGAGACGCTGATAGCCCACTCGGCCCAAGAGGCATGGGGGATTTTGCAGGAAAAGTCCGTTGATATATTGATCAGCGACATTCGAATGCCCTATCAGACGGGTCTGGAGCTGGCGGACAAGGTAAACGAGGCTTTCCCGGAGATTCAGGTGGTGATTCTGAGCGGCCATGACGATTACGAGTATATGCGGAGTGCTCTCCGCAGCGGAGTGGTGGATTATCTGCTCAAGCCCGTAAAGCTGGTGCAAATTCAGGAAGTGCTGCTCAAGTGTCAGGAGAATCTTCGCCGCCGGAAGGCGCAATCTCTCCGAAACGGCAACGACCGGGAGGTACTGGAAAACTGGCTCAACGGCTTACTCGCGGGTAAAACCGGCAAGCCCCCGGTGGAATTTCCCCATCCGGTGTTCTGGGTTGCATGGCCTTTTGGCGGGGAAGGAGAAGACGGTTTCCGGGCTGAGGAAGTCTTTGCCGAGGAGTCGTCGGAGGATGTGGCGGCATTCTTTTTTCGCAACGTAACGCAAGACGCAGTTGTGCTGTTGAATACCGAAAGCAGCCGGGAGGATATTGTAAAAGCATACATCGAAACGTGTCAGGAGTCCTGTGTCAGGCAGGGGGCGGGACGGCCCTGTTTTGCAGTGAGTCGACCGTTTACGCGTTTGGAGGAGTATCCTGTGTTTTATAAAGAGGCACGGTACACCATGGCCTATCGCATGCTGGAGCCGTTCGACCTTCGGTTTTCCTCTGCTCAAGCGGCTACGGAGCAAAGCCGGTTTCCGCGGTTTCAAGCCCGGATTCATTCGGCCTTTCAGAGCAGAAATTTTGCTGAGCTTTATCAGTTGCTTCAAAAAATCTTCTGTCGGGATTTTTTTCAGGAGCAGCCCTTTCCTAAGGAGATTCGACGATTTTATGTGTATTGGGAGTCTCAGGTTCAGGAGATGGCTTCTGCGTATCATCTGGAATTGGAAGCGTTTCCCCACTTTAGCAGATTTGCCAGTTTAAACGAAATGCAAGAATATCTGCAGAAGGTTTTGAAGCAGATGGAGGCGGCTGTGCAGACCGCTACAAACAAGTATGCCCATATTCTTTCCATAGCAAAGCAGTATGTGCAGAATAATTACAACCGCGATATCAGCATGGACGAAGTGGCCGAGATGGTTTCCATGAGTTACAGCTACTTTAGCCGTGTGTTTAAAGAGCAGCTTCATCAAAGCTTTTCGGAATATGTTCTGTCCGTCCGAATGCGAGAGGCCAAGCGGTTGATGGAAGAAGATCCCGCAATCAAAATAAAAGAGGTGGCAGAACTGGTTGGCTATGAAAGCGTGTATACCTTTTCCAGGGCGTACAAGCAGTACTATCATGTCTCACCGAAACAGGATCGAGACGGCTAACCGGAATTTTGCCAAAACATGACAGCATATTTGCGAAAGGAATTTTAAAATGGAATATAAGAAACTTGGGAAAAGTGATGTACTGGTCTCGGAGCTCATTCTGGGTTGCTGGGCCATGGGAGGAGATTATTTTGGCGCAACAGAGGACAAAAGCTCTTTGGAGGCGTTGGAAGTATCCTATGAGAATGGTGTGAATACCTTTGACACGGCCGAGATTTATGGCGATGGCCGTTCCGAGCGAGTGGTGGGCGAGGCTGCCCGCCGGATTGGCAGGGACAAGGTGCGAATCATCTCCAAGGTGTTCAAGCCCTCTATGTCCCACGATAAGATGATTAAAGCCTGCGAAGACAGCCTTCAGCGCTTGGGTACCGATTACTTGGACGTTTACTTTTTACACTATCCGGTAGCGGAGGAAGAGGTTACCATTCAGGAAAGAATGGAGACCATGGAAGAACTGAAAAAGGCCGGAAAAATTCGAGCGATCGGGTTGTCTAATTTCTCTCTGGAAGAGATGAAGGCGGCTATGCGATTTGGACAGGTAGATGTGATTCAGCCTTGCTACAGCCTGCTGTGGAGATACGATGAAGCCTTGCTGGAGTTTAGCCGAAAGCAGGAGATTTCGGTGATTCCTTACAGCACGCTGGCTCAGGGATTGCTGACGGGAAAGTACCAAAAAGGCGCAGTGTTCACGGACGGACGCGCTCGAGCGGCCTTGTTCCAGCCGGAAAACTACGATAGGTGTCTGGAAGTGACGGACGTACTGTCACAGATCAGTGCGAAATATGGCAAAACACCGGCCCAAGGCGCCATTGCTTGGCTGCTGCAAACCCCAGGGATTACGGCACCGATTGTCGGAGCGAAAAACGGAAGACAGGCTCAGGAGAATTTGAAAGCCGCCGGCTGGCAATTCAGTAAGGAAGACTACGATGTGATTGACCGAGCCAGCAGACGCTTTATGGAGGGCTTACCCCATTACACACTGTTCTTCAATACGGAGACAACAAACTGAGAGGAGAGAAAAGAGAATGCCATTGGTTAAAGTAAATGAGCTGCTGCACCACGCCACGGAAAACGGTTACGGAGTAGCTGCTGTGAACGTGTTCAACTACGAGACGATTAAGTGGGTGGCTGAGGCGGCCAATCGGGAGCGAATTCCGGTGATTATCCAGTTTTATCCCGGCTTCGACAAGTACATCGCCTTAAAACATGTGGCGGCTATCGCCAAAGATTTTGCAGAAAAATCTTCAGTGCCCATCGGCGTACATCTGGATCATTCCGCCGGCTATGAAATAGCAGTGAGCGGTGTGCGGGATGGCTTTCCGTCTGTGATGGTGGACGGCTCAGCGTTGCCGTATGAGGAAAATATGGCGCTGACAGCAGCGGTTGTGAAAACAGCAGCGGTATTTGGCGTAGACGTAGAGGCCGAACTGGGTCATGTGGGCTCGGGAGCCAATCTGGATGACATCGTCAACAGCGATCATTACACCGACGTAAAGCAGGCTGTGGAATTTGTGCAATGCACGGGTTGCGGATCTCTGGCGGTGGCTGTGGGCAATGCGCACGGTGCCTACGTGCAAACCCCGAATCTGGACTTTGACCGTATTGCTTCTTTGCGTAGCGCTCTGCCCATTCCGCTGGTACTGCATGGGTGTTCGGATATTCCTCCCGAGCAGTTGCAGGAGAGTGTGCGCCTGGGTATGAGCAAGTTCAACATAGCCACTGAGTATTTTCGAGCTTGCTATCACGGTGTGGTACAGCATGGGGATCCGGCTGAAAAGAACGGGGACATGTTCCGACTGATGATGGAGACTTCCGAAAACGCTATAGATTTTGTACGTGGTAAAATGCGTTTGCTTAATCCGAATAAGTTTACATTTTAGTTAACTTAACGCAAAGGAGGCTTTAGGAAGAGTTGTGTTAAAAGAATTTGAAATAGCGGGCTATGACATGCCTTGTGTAGACCTGGCAGTGAATGTGGATGTGTTTCCCAAGCCAAACGGAGGAACCGGGATAAACGCTATGAGCTGGCAGGGCGGAGGAAAAGTGGCCACCGGCATGGTGGCGGCAGCCAGATTGGGAGCTAAATGCGCCATGATTGGTGCAGTGGGAAGCGATGACTACGGCGAGTTTTGCTTACGGGATTTTGAACGTCATGGAATTGACATATCCGGAATGAAAACGCGCCAAGGAGAAACGACATCTCTCTCCATAGTGCTCAGCGACCGCGAGACGCAGGGACGGAGTATCGTGTACCGATCCGGCACGGCAAATCCCCCTACGTTAGAGGAGATAGAGGAACGAATTCTGACGGGGTGTCAGTGGTTTTTTATCTCTCATGCCACACATGTGGCAATGGAATCAGCCAAGCGGGCAAAGAAAGCGGGAGCCAAAATCATCGTGGACGCCGATTCCTACTCATCGGAAATGATGGAGAATATCGGCATCATCGACGTTTTTATTGCTTCGGAATTCTTCTATAAGGTGCTTTTCCGGGGAAAGGAGGAGGCCTTTGAAGCAAATTGCCGGGAGGTCCAAAAAATGGGCCCTTCTATTGTGGTATTCACATTAGGAGCAAAAGGCTGCGTAGGGTACAGCGAGGAGGATGGCTTTTTTCAGATGCCCTCCTTTGCAGTGGATGTGCAGGATACAGTGGGGGCCGGAGATGTGTTCCACGGCGCATATACCGTAGGATTGCTGCGCGGGCTTTCTTCCAAAGAAGCCGCTCGGCTTGCCACGGGAGTCTCTTGCATCAAGTGTACCAGAATTGGTGGCAGAGCCGGCATTCCCGATTGGAATACGGTGCAGCGCTTTTTGCGCACCGGGGAAATCGACTATACAGAAATTGATCAGCGTGTAGAATTTTATAGGAGGAAGTTGCAGATATGAAAAAGCAGAACATTGTGATTGGCGTAGCGCCTACTAAGCGCAGCTTTTTGAGCATGGAGGAGGCCAAGCGGCAAAAGGAAAAGTTTATGGCTGTTATTCGCGGTATTCATCCGGATGTGGTCACTCTGGTGGATATTGATGACATATGCGAAAACGGAATACTGTTCGAAACGGAAAAAATAACGCAGGTGGTGGAAAAATTCCGCCGGGCAAAGATTGACGCGCTGTTTACCCCCCATTGCGATTTTGGTGAAGAGCAGTGTGCCGCAGGCGTAGCGGCGGCGATGAAGGTACCCACCTTGGTATGGGGTGCTCGAGATGAGAGGCCGAACACCGACGAAAGCCGAGGAAGAGATACGCAGTGCGGCATGTTCGCCTGCACCAAGGTGATGCGCCGGTTCGGAGTGCAGTATAGTTATATTTGGAACTGCGAGACCGAAAGCGAGGATTTCCGCAATGGCTTTGACAGCTTTATCCGTGTGGTGTCCGTTATAAAGGCGGTGAAAAATCTGCGAATCGCCAAGTTTGGAGCAAGACCGGAACCGTTTATGAGTGTGACGGCCAATGAGGGAGATTTGGCAACCAAATTGGGTGTGACTGTGGTGCCGATATCTCCTAACACAGTGGCAGCCCGTATGGATCAGTTGATCGGTGAAAATTCTCCCAGATTACAAGACTACGTGGCGAATGTAAAGCAACGTATGGATGCTTCCGGTATGAAGGAAGAGGCGGTGGAACGAGCCGCAGCAGCTAAACTGGCCATTCAGGATCTGATGGAGGAAAAGCACTGTGCAGCCGGAGCGATGGAGTGCTGGAGCGCGGTTACAGTTTTAGGCGCACCTGTCTGCATGGCTTTGGGCGAGCTGTCTGATGAAGGATTGCCGGTTTCCTGTGAGACGGATGTCAACGGAGCGGTGACCATGGCGATGTTGCAGGCGGTCACCTTGGGCAAAGAGGCCTGTTTCCTTGCGGATTTGACCATTCGCCATCCGCAGAACGACAACGCGGAGCTGCTGTGGCATTGCGGTCCCTTCCCGTATTCCTTGAAGGATTCTTCCAGTGTTGCCCGACTTGTCCAGGGACAGGAACGGTTTGAACTGAAAAAGGGCCCCATTACGGTATGCCGTTTCGACGATATAGACGGAAAGTACTATCTGTTTGGCGGTGAGGGCAAAGGAGTAGACGGACCCGAAACCAATGGAACCTATGTGTGGTTCGAAACGAACAACTGGAAGATGTGGGAAGAGAAGCTGATGTTTGGGCCTTATATCCATCATGTGGGTGGAATTTACGGAAACTACAAAAAGGTGCTGCGGGAAGCCGCCCGTTATCTGGGAATGATTTTTGATGATGCGGACGAACAGGGCGTGTATAGCCTGTAATCTTAGAAAGGAAAAATTGCCATGAGAGAGATTGTTTCAAAACCGTTGGATCGGGAGTCGTTTCGTCCCTATGGAGATTTTGTGGATTTGCTCCATATCAAGCAGATGGATGCTATGGCCGGAGCGGATAATATCTTCATGCCGGACCTGACGACACTCCGTTTAGATGAAAGAATGCAGGCCTCGGTATGCGTGGCACGGGTGTCCCAGTGTGAGAGAATCATCACCGCTGTGGAATACCATGGATTTACCAGCGAGGGAATTCTTCCTCTGGACGGTGACATTGATATATTTGTGGGACCTTCCAGTTTTCAGGTGAATCCTGCGTCCATTGAGGCGTTCCGTGTTCCCAAGGGTACCTTTGTCCGGCTGAATCCCGGTGTGCTTCACGGCCGCCAGTTTGTCGTGGATTCCCAGAGCGTCAATGTAATGATCTTGCTGCCGGAGCGTACCTTCGGAAATGACTGTGTGTTCACGCGGCTGGCAGAATCCGATCAGATTAAAATTCTGTTGTAAAGGAGTGATTCCATGAATCGAGAGGCAATATTTCACAATCCGGTCAGCAATTATGCGTTTCCCATTTCCTATGAAAAGTTCAAGGTTCGTTTGCGTGCAGGGAAGGGCGATTTGGACCGAGTGACTTTGGTCATTGGAAATAAATACCTCTGGCACACCCGCAAGGAAGTTCCCATGGAGGTGGAAGGTTCAGACGAGCTGTTTGATTACTATTCTTATGTGTATCCGGTAGATGACCCTCGCGTTGCCTACTACTTCCTTTTGGAAAAGGGGGACGAACAGTGGCTGTATGGGGACAGCGGTTTCGCAAAGCCGGAACTGGTTAACATAGACGAGGATGAATCTTCAGCCTTTGTTAACTTCCATTTTCCGTTTATCAACCGCATTGACATCCATAAAAAGCCATCTTGGGTCAACAGTGCGGTGTTCTATCAGATTTTTCCGGAGCGCTTTTGCAACGGAAATCCTAAGCTTTCTCCGGAGAATGTGGCGCCTTGGGGCACCGCGCCGGACAGACAGATTTTTATGGGCGGAGATTTGCCGGGTATTACCCAAAAGCTTTCCTATTTGGAAGAATTGGGCGTGAACGCCCTGTATTTGACCCCGATTTTTGAAGCCACTTCCAACCACAAGTATGACACCGTGGACTATACGCGCATCGATCCTCATTTTGGCGATGAATCCGATTTGGTGGAGCTGATTAATCAGGCTCATAAGCGCGGCATCCGAGTGATTTTAGACGGCGTGTTCAACCATTGTGGCGGAGGTTTTAGGCAGTTCCAAGATGTGGTGGAGCACGGAGAGGAATCTCCTTTCCGGGATTGGTTTTACATTCGAGAATTTCCGGTGAGTTTTGATCCTTTGAATTTTGATTCTTTCGGAGACACTCCCTATACCCCCAGACACCCCGGTTTGAAAAATTTATCTGAAGAACAGTTGAGAACGGCCTGCATGCCCAAGTGGAATACGGAAAATCCTCAGGCGAAGGAATATCTTCTGGGAGCCGTGGCCAAGTGGACCCGCATGGGTATTGACGGTTGGAGACTGGATGTAGCCACCGAGGTGGACTCCCATTTCTGGAGAGAGTTCCGGGAGACCGTTCGGGGGATCAATCCCGACGCACTGATTATCGGAGAGTTCTGGCGCAATTCGGAAGCGTGGCTTCAGGGGGATCAGTACGATGGCGTGATGAACTATGGTGTTCAGCGCGCGGCAGTGGAGTACTTTGCCAAGAGCGCAGTGGCTCCTCAGCGTTTTCAGGAACTTCTCACGGAAAATTTGATGCGCTATTCCGATGCAGCCAATGACTCTATGCTCAATCTGCTGGACAGCCACGACACTGCCCGCTTCCTTACGGTCAGCGGAGGGAATACGGCGCGATTGAAAAACGCGGCGACTTTCCTGTTCACCTTTGTGGGTATGCCCTGCACATACTATGGCACGGAAATTGGTATGACGGGTGAGAACGACCCGAATTGCCGTAAGGCGTTCGACTGGGAGGAATCTCATTGGAATACGGATTTGCGGACGCACTATCAGAAGCTGATGCGGTTGCGAAAAACCAGAAAAGCACTGCAGGAGGGAACCGTTAGATTCCGTTCTCAGGGAGATTTGTTTGTTATGGAACGCCAATTGCAGGAAGAGCTTCTGGTGACGGTCATCAACAACACAGATTGTCCCCAAAACTACACGTTGTCGGGAAATCACGTCCGCGATTTGTTAAGTGAAAAGGCCTTTGAAGGGGCTCAGAATGCCACCGTGGTGGAAGTTCCTCCCTTCTCTGCAATGATTCTGGAAAAAATAAATTAATTTTATTTAATTTATAACTTAATTTAAAGGAGTTGTAATCAACATGGAAAAGAAAGTTATTCGCGTAGGATCTGTAGGCGTAGGAGCCATCTGGGGCGGCGTGCACGAGCCCGGTATTGCCAAGAGTCCCGATTTGACCTTGGTGGCCATCTGCGACATTGATGAGAAAAAGCTCGAAGCCGTTGGCGAGAAGTATGGGATTCCTCCGCAGTACCGTTTTACGGATTATCGAGATTTGGTTAACTGTGACATTGTCGATGCAGTGGATATCTGCACCTCTAATGACGCCCACTTCAAGGTGGCAATGGCTGCCGTGGAAGCCGGCAAGCCGTTTAACCTGGAAAAGCCCATCACCCTGACCGCAGAGGAAGCAGACATACTGGCCAAGGCGGCTCAGGAGAAGAATGTCAAGAATATGGTGTGCTTCTCCTACCGATTCAAGGCTGCTGCCCGCTACGCCAAGGATCTGATTGCGCAGGGCAAGATCGGGCGTGTCTATCACGTGAATATGCAGTATTTTCAGGCGTGGGGATTGCCCCGTGCCAACTGCCCCTTAGTATGGCGCTATGTCAAGAGCAGAACCGGTACAGGTGCTCTGGGAGATCTGGGAAGCCATGCCTTGGATTTGGTACGATTTGTGACGAACAAAGAATATACACGTGTTGTGGGACATACCGGTACTTACGTACACGAGCGTCCGTTGCTGGACGGCAAAGGCGTAGGAAAAGTAGATGTGGACGATTTCAGCAACTACATGGCGGATATGGAAGATGAGATTTCTGTCAGCTTCCAGATCACCCGATTTGCTTATGGCCGCGGTAACTATCAGCGTATGGAGATTTACGGTAGTGAGGGTGCCATTGTCTACAGCTTGGATGCCACACCTGCCGGAATTGACGAAATTGAAGTCTGCTCCGGAGACATCAATGCCGATGCCCATGTTTTCAACCATCTGCCCATTCCGCAGCAGTATTTCTCCGATCAGATGCAGTCCTTTGCAGACATTGTGAACGGCACCGGTGATGGTCTTGCTGCCAATATTAAGGATGGACAGGCAAACCAGCACCTGCTGGATGCTATTGTAGAGTCCGCAGAGAAAGGCACATGGTTATCACTCTAAGCAAAATTCCAAAGGCGAAGAGTGACGGTGACTGGAAAGAGATGCAGGCACCTTTGAAAATCAGTGTAGAGTAAGCAACCGCGTTCCGCTTCAATTTTGAGGCGGAACGCGGTTAACTCTATGTAAAGAAGCATTTGAACGATACCGTTGAGAAAAAGGCACAACTTACGGAGGAAAATCCGTAGGTTGTGCCTTAGCTTTATTCGTGAAATTAGAATGGATTACGTACCACACGTATGCTATTGCTGCATTTAAAGAGAATTACATCAAGATTGATGGTATCTTTTGTCTCTTTTTTGTCATGGCTTTATTCAGTCAATCTCGCCGTTGGCTTTCGCGGCCTCAATAACCTTCTGCGCAACATTCTGCGGGGCTTCTTCGTAGCGCACGAAATCAAACGTGAAGCTGCCTCTGCCCTGCGTGACCTGGCGCACATAGGTGCTGAAATCGTACATTTCGGCCATCGGCACTTCGGCGTCTACGGTCTGATAGCCGACGGTTTCTGCCGGGGACATGCCCAGCACGCGGCCGCGGCGTTTGTTGACTTCGCCCATGATATCGCCCATGTTAGCGTCCGGCACGGTAGCCTTCAATTCGCCGATGGGCTCAAGCAGAACGGGATTCGCCTGCGGCATGCCGTTTTTATAGGCAATGGAGGCAGCGGTCTTAAACGCCATTTCGCTGGAGTCTACGGGGTGATAGGAGCCGTCATACAGCGTCGCCTTGAGACCGACGACCGGATAACCGGCGAGAGGACCTCTTGCGATGCACTCGCGCAGACCCTTTTCAACGGCGGGGAAGAAGCCCTTCGGCACTGCGCCGCCGACAACGCGCTCTGCAAACTCCAAGCCGTCTGCATCGCAGGGGGAGAATTCGATCCACACGTCGCCGAACTGGCCGTGGCCGCCGGTCTGCTTCTTATGTCTGCCTTGTACGGAAACGGTCTTGCGGATCGTCTCGCGGTACGGAACGCGCGGGCTGCGCAGCGTGACATCTACGCCGAACTTCGTCTTCAGCTTGGAGACGATGACATCAAGGTGCTGTTCGCCCATGCCGCTGATGACCATTTCTTTGGTTTCTGCGTTATTTTCAAAGCGAATCGTCGGGTCTTCTTCCGCAAGACGCATGATGCCCTGCGCGACCTTATCTTCGTCGCCCTTATTCTTCGGGACGATGGCCATACGCATCTCCGGGGTGGGGTATGCGATGCCGTCCAGTGTGACCTTGCGTGCGGGTGCGCAGAGCGTATCGCCTGTGTTGACGCCGGCAAGCTTCGGGATGGCGCCGATATCGCCCGCAGTGATGGCTTTTACATCTTCCTGCTTTTTGCCGCACATCATGACGGTTTTGCCAACGCGCTCCGTGTTTCCGGTGCGCATGTTGATGAGCGGGGTCTCTGTGGAGATTTTGCCGGAGAGCACCTTTACGTAGGAAAGTTTGCCGATGAACGGGTCTGCAACGGTCTTAAAGACGATGGCAGCCGTGGCGGCATCTTCCTTAACGGCAATCTCAACGGGGTTGCCGTCTACGTCTACGCCGATTTCCGCGCCCTTATCCGCCGCGCTCGGGGCGAGCCAGCAAAGGCCGTCCATAAACTGCTCCATGCCGCGCATGAGCATAGCGTCGCCGCAGAATACGGGCGAGATGGTGCCGCTTTTAACACCCTGGGAAACACCGACGATAACCTCTTCCGGCGTGAATTCTTCGCCGGAGAAATATTTCTCGAACAGCTCGTCGCTCGTTTCGGCGACGGCCTCGTAAATGGCGGTACGCAGACCCTCAAGACGGGCGCCCATGTTCGGCATATCTACCTGTACAGGCTTGCCGCCGGAGTAATCGTACGCCTTATATTCCAGCATATTGATATATTTATCTGCCTTGCCGTCCTCAAAATACGGCACAACAATCGGGCAGACGGACGGGCCGAAGCTCGCTTTTAAATCTTCGAACACTTTATAGAAGTCGGAACCTTCATCGCACAGGCCGTTTACGAAGAAAATCTTAGACAGGCCGCGCTTTTCCGCTGCCGCAAAAGCCTTTTCCGTACCGACGGAAACGCCGCTCTTGCCTGCAAGCACGATGACAACGGATTCTGCCGCGCGTGCGGCTTCATACAGACCGCCCTGGAAGTCGAAAAGACCCGGGGTGTCCAGCAGGTTGATCTTTTTATTTTTCCATTCAAACGGTGCCACGGCCGTGGAGACAGACGTCTTGCGGCGGATCTCCTCCGGGTCGGAATCACAGACCGTGTTGCCCTCGCCTACTTTACCGCGACGATCGGATGCGCCTGCAAGATAAAGCATAGCTTCCGCGAGGGAGGTCTTGCCGGCGCCGGAATGGCCTGCCATAGCAACGTTGATGATGTTCTTAGCCGGATATGTGTTCATGGAAAACGCCCCTTATATGTATAATTTACAATTTCAATTTGAGATTGCTTCTTAATTATATATCATATTGCCAGATATTGCAATGGTGAATTGCAATTTATACAGATATTCTATTTTGTGTATTTAAAGTTTATGCATGTTGTATATTCCAAAAAATGCTTTTTGCAATAAGCTTTCAAATTCCTTTTGAAAAGGATAGAATTCGGCAGGATTTGAGAAATATATAGCAGACTTCTTCTGATGAGGGAGCTGTCAGCGAAGCTGACGGAGGGAGAAATACAGCGAGCTAACAAACCTCACAGCACCTTTTTCATATTATAGAGAAATCCTCTCCCGGCTACGCCGGGAGAGGATAAATTATATCAGTCGGCAAAAAGATTTCGCTTTCTGCGGAGCTCGACCAAAGGCGCTGCCTTTGGAAACTGCCAACTTTTTGAAAAAAGTTGGATCAAAAGCTTTCAGCGACTCTTTCCATGTTACTCGACTGTTTCGCGGCTTAAAAAATCGGACGCGAGCTTGCCGAGCCGCAAATGCTCCTGCGTTTCGCCGGGCTTTGCATCTTCGTCTTTAATGAGCAGGAACATGCCGCACAAATCGCCCGCACAGGAGATGGGGAACGCTGCGTTTGCGGTGCGCAGCCCGCCCTCCGCCGCCAAAACGGTGTCCTCGCCGGAGGAGATGAATGCCTTTTTGCGGCGCATCAGTTCATCCAATTGCTTGGAGACAGGCTTATCCAGCAAATCCTTTTTCGGGATACCTGCCGTTGCGATGATGCGGTCGCGGTCGCACACGGCGGTGCCGATGCCGCTTGCCGCCGAGATGCACTCCGCCATGTTTTTGGCGCTTTCGTTCAGTTCTCCCACGGGCGAGTATTTGCGGAAGATGATGCTGCCGTCTTTGTCGATGAAAATTTCAAGCGGCGTGCCCTCGCTGATCTTCATGGTGCGGCGTAGCTCTTTCGGCACCACCACTCGCCCGAGATCATCCATACGTCTGACGATACCGGTTGCCTTCATATCTCAAATCTCCCTTGTTTTCAAAGTTTCGGTATGGGTAGTATTTGAGAAATGCGGGGAATTATACACGTTACAAAGTTTTACGGAAATACACAGTGGCGCGTCCGGTACCTGCTTTGACGTGAAAAGCGGCATGGTTGAAAAGGATTGTTTTCTGTGTTGATATATAAAATCAAGCGTCATGCTTGAATGAAAGCACGGCGCTTGACTTATTAAAAATAAATTTTAATCTTCCACAGGCGTTTCCAAATTGTTCATTACAAGCCCTGTGATAAGCTTCGGGTAAAAATACGTGGACTTCTGCGGCATCTTTTCGCCCGCAGCCGCTACCGCGCCGATCTCCTCCACGCGCGTGGGGTTCAAAATAAATGCACACTGCATCTCGTCGCTTTCAACCGTGGAAAGCGCTTCGTTCAAATCGCGCGTATACGTCAAGTTTTTCTGACTCGCCATATTTTCGCGATCAATCCCGAGGGCGCGCTCCAAAATGAGCGTGTGCAAAACGCTGACGTCCAGCCCGCGCGAGGCCTCGCTCTTTTCGGGCATAAATTCTTCCATAACCGCCGCGTCTTTCAAAATCAGCAGCGCGTAGTTCATTCTGTCCCCGTTTTTATACACGAATACGAACGCCTTTTGCCCGGCATCATACGCATTTTTCATGCGCGGCTCAATCTCGCTTTTGTCCGCAAGCGTCTCGATTTGAAAGTAGTCCCCGCAGCTTTCAAGTACCTTTTCGGCGGAAAAGCCCTCAATGCCGCGCACAAGGCGGTGCGTTGGGAACACCACAAGCCCCGGGTGTGCCATATCGACGAGCGTCATCATGACGAATTCGCTGCCCGGCGCCCAAACGGCGTTTTCGCGGCAGTAATCGCGGTAATGAATTGCGGTTTCATAGCGGTGATGCCCGTCCGCAATGTACAATTTGCGCGGCGCAAAATCGGCGCGGAACGCTTCAAGCGCCTGCTTGTCATTCACAATCCACAGGCGGTGTGTGACAAGTCCGTCTGAAAATTCGCAGTACGGCGTGCCGGCGGAAAGGCGGTCGATGCGCTTTTGCGTCTCGCCCTTTTCGTCCTGATACAAAGAGTAAATCGAACTGAAGTTGCAGTTCGTCGCCTTCATCAGCTCAAAACGGTCCTTTTTCGCCTTAGAGAGCGTCTCCTCGTGCGGCAGCACAACGCCCGCGGAAAAATCCTCCACGCGCACAAGGCACACGATGCCCTTTAGGCTGCGCACCTCGCCATGGTCTACGTCGGTTTTGAATTCTTCCTCGTAGATATAAAGACCTGCGTCCTTGTCACAGCGCAAAGTGCCGTCGGAAAGCCACGTGTGCAACGTCTTGCCGGCGGTCTTATACGGTTCTTCGCCGCGCGGCAGCTCCAGGCGTATGACGTTGTGCGGGTTTCTTTCCAAAAACGCCGCGCGCTCCGCTTCACTGATGATGTCATACGGCGGACAGGTCAGTTCTTTCGCTTCTCCCGCCGATTTTGTGTACCGCATGGCATGAAATGCCCGAATGTCTGCCATCGTGGTGCCTCCTTTAAATTTCACTTTTTCTCATTATAACGGCAAAGCGCTCTTGCGTCAAGAAAAAAGCGATACAACATGAAACATCCTCGCTGCAGTTCAAGCCCGAAAACACTTCACAGCCCGGCTGTTTTGTCCGTATTCCCCGACCGTTCGAATAAAAACTTGCTTCTTAAAAGCGCAAGAACAAAACGCTGTGCGGCGGCATTTGCAAGGTTCCACCCGCAGCTTGGTCCAGAACGTTTGACTGGGTAAATGAGGAGGGAGGCAACACGGTGTCACTGGAGAAGAGCACCGCCTCGCTGCAAGGTCCAAAGGAAGAGAAGTCCACCGGCTTTTTGCGGTGAAATGCGGCGTTCACCACCGTGGCGGACACCCGACCCTCTCGATCCACGGTAATAACGGCTTCTTGAGACGCGGAGCACAGACGATTACCCATGTGCCAGCGATTCATCCAGGAGAACACTTGTCCTTGCGCTGTCAAGCTCACGTGATCCGGTTTCACACACAGCATTCCCTCGTTGATCGCCTGAAAGTGACACGCAAGGGCTATCCCGCTTTTTTCCGCCTCTTCCATCAACATGTGCAGAACCAGCGCCGCATAAATACCGTCGGTAACACTGGAAGGACGGTACCAGGCATACCACACATTCCACTCGTCCATGGAAATGCGTATAGAAGGCTCCAGCCACTGCCTGGACTGGTGAATCAGCTCCCGCATCCGGGAGACAGAAGCCATGCACCGGTTATATTCCTCCTCTACGGTGGAAAGGTCGGTGTAATGAGGGTCGTAGCCATAATAGTGCTGGGAAATCATCTGAGAAATCCCGGCAAGCGGCTTGGCTGAAAATTCTGCCCATTCCTTGTTAGGATAGGGTCCCGAGGAGCACAGGCTGAGACCGGGTGAGGCCTCCAGCATTTTTTTGCCATTCTCCAGTGCGATCTGACAGTACCCGGCAGGAGTGTTGTCGCCCTCCATGTGACCATAACCGAATTCGTTACCCAATGACCAAAACTGCACATTGTAAGGCTCTTGGTGACCCCGATTGGCTCGGAGTTTTCCGTAGGGGGTTGAGACATCGCCGTTGCAGTATTCCACCCAAGCGGCGTTCTCATCGGGGGTGTTCCAACAGGGGTTGATGGTGATAAACGGCTCGGCACCGATTTCTCGACACAGGGCGATAAAGTCATCGGTATTCATCTCGCTGAAATCGTAGCCCATGGTGTGAGGTTGAGTCTCCAGGCCCAAATAAGACTGGAACGGCGCACGCATATCCGCCGGCAAAAGGCCGTCCATCCAGTTGAATTCCCCGGCAAAATTGCCGCCCGGCCAGCGCAGCACCTTGATGCCCAAATCCTTCATGGCTTCCACCACATCGCGGCGCATTCCGTGGAAGTGATCCTTGGGCAGCAAAGAAACGGCTCCTACGCAGACATAACCCGCATTCTCCCAGCAGATTCGCAGGTCGGCATCAGGGTCAGCGGCCTGCGGGGTGAGCTCCACCTCTAAACGGGTCCAATCGTCGCCGCCACCTACAGATGTGGCACGGCAGTAGACGTTCTTTCCGGTCCGATCTGTCAATGAAACCGTAAACTTCACCGATTCTTGGGTTTTAACCACCATTCCGAACAGATACGGTTGCCCTTGGGATATTGTGATGCCATGCTGACCCATGCCGACAGCTTCCCCGCAGTAGGGGTTGAAGATACCGACGGAATTACATTCGAGGGTCCGCTTCATGTGGTAGCCTTCTCCGTGGCGGGTGTAGGGTTCATCCAAGGCAAACACGCCACGTTCCCCCAAGGGAAACCATTCTATGGCGCAGCCCTCGCAAGCCGTGGGCTTCCCGGCGAACTTCCGATTGCGAACCATCTGGGCGGATAGGCCGGTATAGATACAGGAGCGAGTGTGCTCCAGATTGCTGCCGAACAAGTAGGGCGAAACCAGTAAATCCGCAGGATCGTCCCGGCGTAAGGTGAGAGGTGTGGCTTGAGCTGCTTTTCCATCCCAATCGACGGCCTCGTCCAGATTGCTGCTGCGAACCACGTTCATGAGTTCGCCGCTGAGAAGCTCCACAACGCTGACGCGCAGCTCCGCAGCCACACGGCTGAAAAGCGTCACGTCGGGCAGGCTTTTGCCACGTTCCCATTTAGAGACCGCTTTATCGGTTACATTCAGTCGTTCGGCCAGTTGAGCCTGCGTAAGACCCATGGCCATCCTGCGCCGGCTGATAAACTGTCCTATTTTTGATAAATTCATAAATTTTCCTCCCCTTAGGACTTTTCTTTAGCATACCATAGTCCACCTGCACAAGCAACCGACCGACAGTTGAGTAACATGGGGCGAAAAAATTTTCTCTGACACTTTTATGAAACGCTTCTTCTGTCACGTCGGAAAAGAAAAAACGGGAGTGCTCCCGAACATCGCCTCGCAGTTAAGGTAGAACGCGGTTGCTTATTTTGCACTTATTTTCAAAGGGCTGCACCGTATTCTGCTTCGTTTTTTCGCCCGGGAGTATCTCTTTACCGCTTTGCAAAAATAAAAGCTTTTCCGCGCGCAAAAAGCTTGAAACGCAACGGGGGATTTGGTATGATGGACGTAAATAAGCCTTGAGGGGAAGGGCTGCACATTGTGTGCGGCGTGCGCCCTAAATTTTGGGAAGGCGGTTGGATTGAGATGGAAAAAAGCAAGCGAACGTTTCGTGGCAGTTACCCGGCGTATGCCCTGACCTATTTCTTCTTTTACTGGAGCTTGGGCGTGTTTACCTCGGTGCTGTCTATGTATCTGACGGGCATCGGCAAATCGAAAGCGGAGATGTCCTTCATTATGTCGGCTTCGAGCTTGTTCGGCGTGGTGCTGATCCCGATCGTGGGGTATATCAATGATAAGCTGCGAAAGCCGCGGCTTATCTGTACGGTGATGATGGCGTGCGTGGCGGTGTTCGGCATTCTGTTTGCGCTGGTGCGCGAAACGATGCTGCTGTTCCTTTTAAACGGCTGCATCATGGGGTTTATCTCATCGCTTTCGCCGGTGAGCGAGCGCATGGCAACCTCGACGAAGTACCGCTACGGTACCATTCGTATTTGGGGCACGTTCGGTTATGCGGCGGCCGTACAGGTGGCCTGCGCCATGATGGAATTTACGAGCCCGCAGCTGATTTTTGTTTCGGTCTCTGTTTCGGCGGTGCTGGCCATTGTGGGTTTCCTCGGCACGGACGACATTTCGTTTACGGATACGGAAGCGGCAAAGGCTGCGGCGGGCAAGCAGTTTTCATTTCTCTGTGCGCCGATGTACATTTTGTTCGTCATCATCGGGTTTATTTTTTCGGGCTGCTCAAATCTCAACATGACATACAGCCCCATTTTATTGCAGGAGCTCGGCATGCCGACGGGTGCGGTGGGCACAGTGCTGTTTTTCAGTACGATTGTTGAGCTGCCTGTCATTTTGTTTTCGTACAAATTTATGGATCGCTTTTCAGGGCGCACGCTGATGCTTTTGGCGTTTGCTATTATGGTGGCGCAGTTTTTGCTGTACGCCACGGCGCCGAACGCGTTTGTTGCGGTTGTGACCATGCTGGTTTTGCGTGCTATCGGTTCTACGCTGTTCGGGATGATCTTATTGAAGATCGTGCGCGGCGTTGTGCAGGTGCGTTCCGTTTCCACGGCGCTGGGCGTTATCAGCGCTACGGACGCGATGAGTGCCATTTTAATGCAGAACCTCGGCGGCATTCTGGTGGAAAACACGAGTATCCGCATCTTGTATTTTGCCATGGCGGGTCTGATGATGCTCGGCATGATCCTAACGCTGTTCCTGCGCGTGCAGAACACGGAAAAGGTGTTTTCGTAAAAATTTCCCCGCAGCTTCGCGAAATTTCCGACGTGAAGCTGCGGGGAATTTTTAGAAGCCGAACACGGCTGTGTAATCTAAAACGGCGTGCACGAGGACGGGGATCCACAGGGAGCCGGATTTTTCTTTGAGGTATTGGAAAAGGCAGCCCATGGCGACAAGCCCCGCCATTTGTGAGCATACAAAACGCACAAGGTAAGACGCGGTGATCGCTCCGAAATCCGCATAGGCGAACACGTGCATGGCGGCAAAGAGAATGTTTGGCACGAGGTAGCGAACGGCGGCGGGCTCGTCCCGCAAAAGCCCCACGCATACGCCGCGCACGACGAATTCCTCACAAAACGCGATGAAAACGGTGTAGTAGAATAGGCTGTACAGCACGGTGATTTTATCCGGCTTTACGATCAGCGCTGCGGCCGTGACGATAAGCAGGAGAAACAGCAACAAAACAGCGATTTTTCTTGTTTTGCCTTTGGGGACGGTCAGCTGCATCGCCTGCACAAAGCGCTTTTTGCAGAAAACGAGCGCGAGGAAAACAAGAAAAGCGGGCACGGCGGACGTGAGCAGATTTTGCGCAAAGAGCTGCGGCAGGTGCGAGGAAGCCGCCCGCACGGAGAGCAGCGTGCCTTTTTGTTTTTCGGCGTATATGACCCATGCGGCGAAAAGCATATCCGCGGCACAAATCAAAAACACGGCAAGAATTTTCAGCGCAAATTTGCCTTTTGAAGACGCTTTATCTAAAAGCATAGTTTTCTCCTTTCGCGGCCCGAGCAGCCGCCTTTTTCGGGTAAATTATAGCACGGCTTTCAGAACGTGACAAGTTCACTAAATTTCTGACAGTGAATTTTACGGGGGGAATTTTCTTTTTACTGGAAACGGGCGGGCGGCTGTGCTATGATTAAAGTATCAAACGGAAGGTGGTTATATTTATGATATTGGAAAGAGTCACGCCGGAAAGCGTGGGTATTCATTCCGAAGGCATATTGAAATTTATCGATCTTGCAGAAAGCAGAGGGCTTGAGCTGCACAGCATGATGCTGCTGCGCCACGGCAAGGTGTGCGCAGAGGGCTGGTGGAAGCCGTATAATCCGGCGTCGCCGCACATGATGTTCTCCTTTACAAAGGCGCTGACCTCCACGGCCATCGGCTTTGCGTGCCAGGAGGGAGCGCTGTCTCTTGACGATCGCTTGAGCGAGCTGTTCCCGGACGAGATGCCGGAGAATCCGAGCGAAAATCTGCTTGCCTGCACGGTGCGCGATCTGCTCACGATGTCCTGCGGCCACGAGACGGAGATCAATACGTTCGACGTGAACGAGCCGGATTGGATTAAAAATTTCCTTTCGCACGAGTTTAAATATAAGCCCGGCACGTGCTTTATGTACAACACCGCCGGCACGAACATGCTGTGCGCCGCGCTGAAGCGCCGCACGGGTGAGAATCTGTTCGAGTACCTTACGCCGCGTCTTTTTGAGCCGCTCGGCATTGAGAATATTGAGTGCTTCCGCCTGCCGGACGGCATTGAAATGGGCGGCGCGGGCAGCCGCCTGAAGACCGAAGACATGGCGCGCTTTATTTTGTTTGTTTCCCGGCACGGCAAGTGGGAGGGCAAGCAGCTTTTAAACGCCGAATGGTTCGACATGGCGAGCGCAAATCAGATCTCGACGATCAGTCCGGCGAATAATGAGGATAACCCCGACTGGCGCTGTGGCTACGGCTTCCAGTTCTGGCGCTGCGTGCCGGAGCATGTGTTCCGCGCGGACGGCGCGTTCGGCCAGTACGGTGTGGTGTTTGAGGACAAAGACACCGTGCTCATTTTGCAGAGTTCTTCCTCCAATCAGCAGGAGCAGCTGACCTGCGCGTGGGAGGCGTTGCTGCCGGCCATCACGGACGAGGAGACGCTGCCGGAAAGCCCCATGGCGCACGTTTTGAAGAAGCGTTTGGAAAGAGCGGAGATCACGCCGATGCTGTCTTCCCGCAACCCGTGGTCCGAAAAAGAGATTGAGGGTAAGAAATTCGCGTTTACGGAGGAAGTTCCGGGGCTTGTCGATTTCATCGGCGGTGTGTGGATTGTGGCCCCGCAGGGCGGTGTGACGAAGACGCTGCGCTTTGAATTTGCGCCCGAAAAAGCAAATCTCGTTTTCGAGCAGGATAACGGCGAATTTACGGCGGAGATCGGCCTTCAGAGCCACTTCACGAGCTTTACGCTCGGTGGCCGTACCTACGGCGCTGTGGGTCGCTGGCGCAGTGACAAGCGCTTTGAGCTCGAAGTTCGCTGTGCGGAATCCGCAGGCGGCAGACGAATGATCTTCACATTTGAGGGTGACGCGCTCACGCTGGAGACGGAATCTACGATGGCAATCTCCGGCGGCATTGCAGACCGCCCGTACAAGCGCTACACGCTGAAAGCGGAATAATTTCAAAGAAGGATATGGAGCCGTGCGCAGAAGGAAAACCTGTTTGCGCACGGCTTTTCTTTGCTTAAAACGTTTGACTAACGGCCTGAAATATGCTATACTCTTGGGGTATCGAATATTGGGCTGTCGCCAAGCGGTAAGGCAACGGACTTTGACTCCGTCACCTCGTGGGTTCGAATCCCGCCAGCCCAGCCATGATTGGGTGACATAAAAGATGTCACCCAATTTTTCTAGTGCTTATGCGGGTTTTCGGGGTTTTTGAGCGAAATGCAGGAAACCGTTTTACCATAGATGTCCAAACGGCAAACCGCAGTAAGATCCGCCGCAGCGGGGCTCCGTCTGATTTTTTCAGACAGAGGCTCCGCTTTTTTGCTTTTTATACCTTTTCTCCCGCTGTCGGAACTGTAGAAGTTTCCGACAGCTTCATAGTATAGATTGACGAATCCTCCACACAGGCAAATTTCAAGCCCTCAAGGTACAAGGGGGTATTGCGCCCTTTTTTAGAAGCGTCTCGGCAGGTCTGCCGGGGCGCTTTTTGCGGCGATGAATCGCGGCGATTTTTCGCCTTTCCCCCTCTCTCACACTCTCTCCCCCTAAATTACTTACTTGGCTGGGAAAGAAGACTTTTCTCTCCGGTAAACTCAGTCAAAACCAGCAGAAATTTAAATTTTCAACAATCATCAGGAAAGGATGTTAAAAACCATGAACATCGGAATCGACCACGGATATTACGCTATCAAGACACGACATTTTTCTTTTCTAGCCGGTATCGCTGTTTACAGCTATGAACCCTACACCCTGCAAAACACGCTGGAATACGGCGTCCCCAATGCCTCGACCTGCCGCAGTCTGGAGCTCGGCATGATCCGATGAATCGACGAAACAAAGGAACAGGTTCGCCGGGATGTCGGGGTGTCTGTTACCGATGCTCAGGTGGAACGTGTGCAGGCCGGAAAGCCCTGCAGCATGGACGAAATGGCTCGATCCATTATCTGGAGGCAGGGTCGCCTTTACACCGAACGGCTTCTCTCGTCAGCCATGGAATCGGGATTCGACCTCAAAGCCATCCCGGTCGTGATGCTGGGCGGAGGTGCACCGGTAGTCAAGGGCAATATGAGCCCACAGAACGGCCTGTGTCGAGTTTTTGCCCTGATAGACAACCGTGTAAACGCCGAAGAATTTGAACGGATTCTGGGGCAGTTCTCGGGCGGTTTGAGCAGGGGATGAACAGGCCCATTTTTATGTTCCGACCAAACCTCCGAAATGAGGATCACCGCCGGGCATGGGCGATCCTGCAGGCCGTGCCGGAAGGTCAGAAAAGCACCTTTCTGATGCAGGCCATTTTGGAGAGCGAGAGGACAAATGTCTTGGAAATCACCCTGCGCCGGGTTTTGCGGGAAGAGCTCAAGGCTGTCCCTTCCCGGCCTGCGGTACAGCAGGAGGAAACCATCCCGGAGCAGATGATGGGATTCCTCGGTTCTTTGATGGGAGAAGAATACCCCCAGACATAGCCTTTATCGCTTGTGACGTATGCTGCCCTCACTTCGTCTGAAAGGTTGTTGATTCTGGTAATAGCTTTATCCGCAGCTTTCCGATATGCTTGTGTTGCCCGAAAGGGAAAGAAAGCGAAAAGGAGCGATGGGAGCATGGAAACCAAGGGCGTTACCTGCAAGATCCCGCTGGAACTGCACAACAGGATCAGCGAGGAGATTCGGGAAACCGAAAGCACCATGAGCAAATTCATCGAAATGATCATCACCGAGCATTATGAGAAAGGGGCTGTCACAGTCATGGAAAAAGGAAGAACACTGGCATTTCAGGTAAGCGAGGAATTGTTTCAGAGGGTGAAGGAATATCTTGAAGCCTATGAGAAGGCTTACCACCGCCGCCTCACCCAAAAGGAATTCGTCATCGGTCTGATCGAGCAGGCGCTGGAAGAAGCCGAAGAAGAATTCGAAGCCGCCAGAGCCGATGAGTACGAGGAACAGATAGAAGGCTGCCGGGAGTCCACAGCCGATGAAGATGCCGAGCCTGACGATATCGAGGAAACAGACGAATCCCCCGAAGAAGAAACCTACGCATAAGAAAGCCCGTAACAGCCTGCAGGATTGGGAAATCCCGATTTCTGCAGGCTGTTTTCATATATATTTCATTTTACCATTTGAAAGGAGTGATGCCGCTTGATTGTCCCTTAGTTGTTTGCAGATTTTCAAAGAAGGAGCGTGATAGGAAAGACAATACGATATATTGACCTGTTCTCCGGCATCGGCGGGTTTCGAGAAGGACTCACTCGTGCCGGAGGATTCACCTGTATTGGCCATTGTGAAATCGATAAAAAGGCCAACCGAAGCTATGAAACCCTGTTTGATACCAAAGGAGAGTGGTTCTGTGAAGACATCAAAAAAGCCGATCCGAGCAAAATGCCCGACTTTGACCTCCTGTGCGGAGGTTTTCCCTGCCAGCCTTTTTCGACTGCTAGAAACCGCGGAGGCTTCGCAGACCCGAGAGGTACCTTGTTCTTTGAAATTGCCCGGCTGACTGAGGCAAAAAGACCTGCGTATCTGCTCCTTGAAAATGTTCCCGGATTGCTTAGTCATGACGGAGGCAGGACGTTTGCGGCCATCCTCCATACGCTGGACAGACTGGGGTATGGTCTGGAATGGCAGGTGCTCAACAGCAAAGATTTTGGCGTCCCCCAATCCCGACGCAGAGTGTATCTTGTCGGATATTTTGATGAGCGATGTCGTGGAAAAATATTTCCTTTCACCGAAACAGCAGGCTCATCTCTTGTACAAGTCCTGCCCGGAGCACAGGGAAACCGCGTCTATTCCTCAGAAGGAGTAAGCTGTACTCTCGCCGCACAAGCAGGTGGTTTTGGCGGAAAAACCGGCTTGTACGAGGTAGGAGGTTTACCCATCAAGGAAAACACGAAAAAGGGATACAAAATGGCGTATCCCGGTGACAGCATCAGTCTGGCCTATGCCCGGCGGAATATCCGGTGCGGCAGAGTCGGGAGGGAGATCGCCAATACTCTTACCGCAAGCAGTGATCAGGGGACTCCCTGTTTTGTGGATATAAATGAGGATCCTGCGTTCACCTCATACGCCCGCTGTCTTACCGCAAGGCAAAGCAGTGGTTTTCACAAACATAGAGGAGAAGCCTCCGGAGTTTGGAACGGGTGTCGTATCCGCCGTCTCACGCCGAAGGAGTGTCTGCGGCTGCAGGGCTGGCAGGATAACCGCATTGAGAAAGTGCTGGCCATTCAGTCGGACGCTCAGCTCTACAAGCAGGCCGGAAACGGCGTTACTGTCACCGTCGTGGAGGCCATCGGGAAAAGGCTTTCCGCCGCCCATCGGGAGGTGACTGCCATCCATTGACTTAAAAGACCAATATTTCGGCTGTGAAATCGAAATGACCGGCCTTTCCCGCCAGGAAGCAGCGGAAGCCGTGGCCTCCCTGTTCGGAACTACCGCCCGACATTCCACTTCTTCCAGAACCTACGACCCATGGGAGATTACCGACGGCGAAGGGAAAATATGGCGATTTGTTTACGATTCCAGTATTCATGCCTCACATCAAGTTGGGCGGCAACAGCTTCCCATAGACGATGACACCTACAAGGTGGAGATGAATTCACCGAAACTGGAATACAGAGAAATGGGAAAACTGCAGGAGGTTGTCCGGGCTCTTCGCCATGCCGGAGCTGTGGTAAATCAAAGCTGTGGGATGCACGTCCATGTGGACGCATCCAAGCATACCCCGCAGAGCTTGAAAAATGCCCTCTCCATTATGTATTCCAAAGAGGATATCCTGTTTAAGGCCTTAAATGTCAATGAAAGCCGCGTGCAGCGCTGGTGCCGAAAGGTACGGGAACCGATGCTGGAAAAAATCCGCGAGTTGCCTAAAAACGCCACCATGGAGCGCCTCAAGCAAGAATGGTATGGAGGCGCGGACGGCAGCGGTGAACACTACAACTGGACCCGGTACTATGCCTTAAACCTACATTCTGTGTTTTATCGGGGCACACTGGAATGGCGCTGCTTTGAAAGCACGCTCCACGCCGGTAAGGTACGGGCAAACATCACGCTGGCTCTGGCGATTTCCGCACAGGCCATCAACCAAAGCCGAACGGTAATGCGGAAAACCGAGATCAGCGAAAACCCAGCGTTTACCTTCCGTACCTTTCTGCTGCGCCTTGGGCTCATCGGCCCGGAATACAAGAATGTGCGTGAGCATCTGCTCTCGAATCTCCCCGGCGACCGGGCTTGGCGATATGACAAAGCTCAATATGCCAGCTTGCAGGAGCGCCGAAACCATGAACGACAGAGGTGATAAAAATCGAAGAAAAGCACTATTTTGCATATGGCTCCAACATGAATCTGAATCAGATGGCCTTCCGCTGTCCCGATGCAGAGGTGGTGGAGCCTGTTCGTCTGGAAGGATACTGTCTTGCTTTTCGCATGAGCGGCGGCGGAAATGGCGTCGCCACGATTCTTCCGAAAGAAGGAAGCTCTCTGGAAGGTGTTCTCTGGCGGATCTCAAAGCGGGATGAACAGCGCCTGGATCGTTATGAGGGCTTCCCTTATTTGTATGGAAAAGAAGCCGTCACGGTGATAACTTTGGACGGCGTCCGGCGAGAGATCATGGCTTATACGATGAACTCTCCCTTCAAGGACGTTCCCGCACTGCCATCCTCATCCTATCTGGAAGGAATCCTTTGCGGATGCAGACAGAACGGGATCAATACGGCTCCTGTGCTGGAAGCTGTCCGTCGTACTCAACAGGAACTGCCTGAGGAAGCAGTTCCTCAGAAAAAGCCTCGCCATCGAAAAAGCGGTGACGAGCGATAACTATTTTTGTTGCACTGGAGGAATTGATTGAAAAAAATCGTACTGTTAGACTGCTTAGCCAAGCTGTATCGCACCTCTATCCCTAACCTTCGTCTGCTGCCGGACGTCAAGTGGACAGCTCTGGGAGATTTGTATCGTATGAAAAGCAAGGAGAACTATTCCTTAAAGGAATGGAATGAAGCGGTCTCTTACCTGTTAGGCTGTGAAGTAAACTTCAAGGATTACGGGGAAATCGAAAAAAGCCTTAAGCCTTTTTCGCTGGAGGTAAAGTGATGCAAAAGAATATCATGAATCAATTTTATACCGCTGAATCCGTTACGGAAGGGCATCCGGACAAGCTGTGCGATTTGATCGCCGACAGCGTACTGGACGAATGTCTTTCTCACGATGCCCTCTCCCGTGTGGCCTGCGAGGTGCTGGCCACCAAAGGACAGATTATCGTGGCCGGAGAGATCACGAGCCTGTTTGAACCGGACATCACGCAGATCGCCCATTCGGTTCTCCGAAAGGTGGGCTATGACTCGACCCGGTTTGCCGTTCAATGTCTCATCCACAAGCAGAGTCCGGATATTGCCGCCGGAGTGGACTGTTCGTTGGAGCGAAGAAGAAACCTCGGTGAAAATCACTCCGCCGTGCTGTTGGGAGCCGGGGATCAGGGCGTGATGGTGGGCTATGCCTGCTCCGAAACCCCGCAGATGATGCCGCTGCCGGTTGTGCTGGCTCATCGGCTCACCGGTACCCTCACCTTTGCCCGAAAATCTGGGATGATACAGGGCCTGCGCCCGGACGGAAAGGCTCAGGTCACGGTGGAATATGACGAGGATGGGAAGCCCCTGCGGCTGGACACCATTGTTCTTTCCGCCCAGCACAGTCCGAAGAAGCCTATAGATGAGCTCTATTGGGAGCTGAACAATAAAGTGCTGACTCCGGCATTACAGGCCATACCCCCGGACGAGGATACGAAAATCCTCCTGAACCCTTCCGGACGATTTGTGCTTGGCGGCCCGGAGGCCGATACCGGTCTCACCGGACGAAAGCTCATGGTGGACAGTTACGGCGTGTTCGCTCCTCACGGCGGAGGTGCGTTCTCTGGAAAGGATTCCACCAAGGTGGATCGTTCCGGTGCATACATGGCTCGGTACATCGCTAAGAACCTTGTAGCGGCAGGCTTGTGCGCAAAATGTCAGATTACACTGGCTTATGCCATTGGAAAAGCCGAGCCGGTCATGGTGGAGGTAGACACCTTCGGTACCGGCATGGTCTGCGCCGACGATTGTCTGGCTGAAGCCGTAAAGCTGGTGTTTGGATTAACTCCGGCCGAAATTATCTCCCGGCTTGATCTTTTAACACCTCGATATACGCGGACAGCCGCTTACGGCCATTTTGGAAAGCCAGAATTTCCGTGGGAAAGAACCGATCAGGCAAAAGCCCTGCGAGCGGCTGTCATTTAATTTCAGAAAGAAGGAAGAACCCTATGCCCGGAGTAACCGAAAAACAAATCCTTGCAGCAAGACAGATGACCGCCATTGAATTTTTGCAGCGATATCGCCCAGAAGAACTGGTCAAGGCCGGCAGCCGCGGAGAATTTCAGCTCCGGACACATGACAGCTTCAAAATCAATGGAGAAACCTCTAATTTCCATTGGAAAAGCCGGGATATTGGCGGTAAGTCCGCTCTCGACTATCTCGTCAAGGTGGAAGAAATGGGGTTCGTAGATGCAGTACTGACCCTCTGCAAAGAAAGCCCCGGCTATGTTCCGCCGCCTCCCCTGCCTGAACAGGAAAAGAGATTTGTTCTTCCTCCGGCAGCGGAAAGCAACCGCAGAGTATCGGCCTACCTTATGAAACGCGGAATCGACCGCAAGGTGATTGAAGCCTGCTTCCGAGCCGGTATCCTCTACGAGAGTGCCGACCACCATAATGCCGTGTTCGTTGGCAAGGATGAAGCCGGTGCTGCCCGGTATGCATTTCTTCGCGGTACTTATACAAGAGGAAAACCATTCAAGGCAGAGGTATCCGGCAGTGACAAACGGTTTTGTTTCCTGCTGCCGCCTAAAAAGGAATCGAAACGGCTTGCTGTGTACGAAGCGGCCATAGAGACTCTTGCACACCTGACGCTGGAGAAAACTGCGGATAAATGGAGGCTCTCACTTGGCGGGATTTATGCGCCAAAAGAAGGAGAATCGACCCGTTCTTCTTCCTTCAAGGCACCGCCTGCGCTGGAAGCCTTCCTTTCCGGACACCCGGAAATTGAAGAAATCGAAATTTGTACCAACAATGATTATGCGGGACGATGGGCAGCCGAGCATATAGCGAAATTCTATCAGAGCCGATACCGGATCATCCTGAATCTGCCGGAAAAAGAGGGCTGCGATTACGCCGATTTGGCAAAAGAAAAGTATGAGGAACGTGCTGCCCGTCAAAGGGAGGCCTGTTCCCGTTAGAAAGGAGCGTTTGTAATAAAAGAAAAACCAAGCATGCTGAAATTTTATTCCCCGCTGACCGGGGATTTTTACGAAAACGATGTGGACGAATTTGGTTGGAACAATGGGACTGTCGATTATCCCACGCTATTCACCGGAAGCGACATGTCCTACTATGCGGACAGTATCCAGGAAGCCGTGGAACAGCGCAATGGAGATGACGGCGGAAATCTGATGCTGTATTTCGATGAGAGTCGCAATCCCGATATTAAGGCAAAGGTAATGAGTGCCGTTCCCTCGGTGGAAATCCAGAATGGGGTGCTCATGGGCTGTACCACGGTGAAGCTTCGGGAATCTCTCACCGCACCGGAAATGGAAGATCTGCTGGAATATCTTAAAGGCCAGTTTTCCGATGGTTGGGGCGAAGGCTTCGAGCAGCAGGCAATCCAGATCAGCAATGGAGTTTTGAATGTCCATTTTTGGAACGCAGAGCATTTCGCTTTTGAAGTGGTGTCGGTACAGTCTGAAGAATCTGTAAAAAAGTCGCCGGTTCCCAAGCGTCCAACGATGAAGCTGATCGGCGAAGACGGGAATATCTTCGCGATCCTCGGACGGGCATCCCGTCTGCTGCGGGAAAACGGTCAGCAGGAACAGGCAAAAGAGATGACAAATCGTGTCTTCCGTTCCGTAGATTATTACAGTGCCCTCAACATTATCAGCGAATATGTGCAAACCGAATTGTCGGAGAAAACACCGACAAAACCGAAAACGCGCTCTGATATGGAGCGATAACAGAAAGGATGATGTCTCCTGACCAATACAAACAAACTGACACAAATCATAGATGAATCCATGCTGCCGATCGAGCACTGCGATGGGGACGGATGGAGCATCCTACACGGCGACACGCTGCAGATCATCCGGGCATTCAAGCCGCAGGTATTCAATGCGCTCATCACTGACCCGCCCTACGCTTCAGGCGGCTGGAAGCCCTCGGAGAAAAACCGCACGACCAATCAGAAATACAGCAGTATGGATAAGGACAACGCCCTGCCGGATTTTGACGGCGATCAGAAAGATCAGCGAAGCTGGACCCGCTGGATGGCCGAATGGCTTTCCGACGCCAGAAAAGTCTGTAAGCCCGGTGCTCCCATCTGCCTGTTCATTGATTGGAGGCAGTACCCAAGCATTACCGACGCCCTGCAGTGGGCCGGATGGATCTGGCGCGGCTCGGTGGTTTGGGATAAGATGACCAGCCGCCCGCAAAAGGGGCGTTTCCGCCAGCAGAGCGAATATGTCGTGTGGGGCTCCAACGGCCCCATGCCGGTGAACCGCCCGGTGGGCTGCCTGCCGGGCGTATTCCGCTATGCCAATCCGCAGAACCGCATCCACGTCACGGAGAAACCTCTGCAGCTTATGCGGGACCTGGTCAAAATCTGTGTGCCGGGCGGGCGCATTCTCGATCCTTTCTGCGGAGCCGGAACCACCGTCCTCGCCGCCAGACTGGAAGGATACGAAGCCGTAGGCGTCGAAGTTACCGACGCCTATTACAAACTGGGTTCCGACCGGGTTCGTTTTGCTTTGGAATCCCACGCCGAATCGGATAACGCCGCCGAATAATTCTGGTCATCCATTTGGATGTCCAGTAAAGAATCAGGCGACGGAGCTGGAAGTCCATGTGGACGTCCGGCTCTGCCGCTTACAGTATTTATAGAAAGGAAAAACATCATGGAAAAAGCATTTGCCTATATCTGTGCCGACGCCGAAGCCACGCCTCGTCTGCTCCGACGCTACTGCCGCAAGGTTTATGAACTGGGATATGTTCCCATCTGCCCGAAGCTGAGTGAGGTACAGTACCTCCAGCCGGATAATCCGGATGAAAAAAGGGACTTTCACAGTATTTCTCATCAGAAACTGGGGCGATGCCGAATGCTCGTAGTGTGCGGAAGCGAAATCAGCAACAGTATGTCTGCCGAAATTGGAGCCGCCGAAAAGAAAAACATTATATGCACCACCCTTGACGGCCTTGCCAAAATCAAGGAAGCAAATGAGAACGGCCGTCTCTGATTCCATGCCGTTTCTTCTTTGTCAGCCGGTGACTGGTTTTGCAAGCATAGCGTTTGGATATCCAAACGCGTTCTGGGGGGACCCCCGACCTGCTCGGCAGCCGCCTTCAATTAAACTCGGAAAGAAGTGAAATAACTGAGCAAGAAACAGAAAAAACGAAAACAGAATTTCACAAAACGGAATGAACCGGAGCGATAAAAAGGAGTCCCAAAATGAGAAAACGAAATCACATCATCCCCCTCCATCTCAACAAAAAGGAGTTGGCGCATCTGGAGGCGCAGGTGAAAACGAGCGGCCTGCCGCGCGAGGAATTCCTGCGTTCCCTCATCATGGGCGCAGAACTGCGGGCAAGGCCCTGCGACCACCACGCAGATCTGCTCCACAAGGTGGCCGGGCTCTGCAACAACGCAAACCAGCTCGCCAGGGTAGCCAACACCTATGGGGAGGCCGGTCCGCAGAGCATTGAGGAAATGACGAAGCTTGTCCGTAAGGTTTGGGAAGAAGTAAAGGAGAACTGGTAGCCAACCTGCGGTTGGATGCAATTCGCGCACATAGCCAGGACATGAATCCGTCCAAGGTGCCCGCGCTTAAAACGCAGAAAGGAGAAAAGCGCCATAGCATATACCAGCGTTATCCCCGTCCACCGCCTCAACAACGCCATCGACTATGCGCTCGATGAGAAAAAGTGTTCCCGCAGGGCGAACGAGGACTCTCTGGAAAGTGCGCTTCATAAAGCGCGCAACGAAGATAAAAGCGAGCAGGATCTGTTCGCTTCCGCCTGCGGTTGCACTTGCGAAACGGCTTTTGAAGACATGTGCCGCGTCAAAGCCATGTGGCATAAGGAAAAAGGCGTGCAGGGCTTTCATCTCGTGCAGAGCTTCGCAGCCAGTGAAGTGACGCCGGAGCTGGCGCATCAGATCGGGCTGGAATTTGCAGATCGGCTTCTACATGGGAATTTTCAGGCGGTGATTAGCACGCATTTGAACACCAAATGCATACACAATCACATTGTGTGGAACTCCGTGTCCGTAAAAGACGGCAAAAAATACCGCAGCAATGCGAAAAGCTATATCACCGAGGTGCGTCGGATTTCCGATGCGCTTTGCGCAGAGCACCGTCTATCCATCATCTGCACGGAGAAATCGGAGCAGGTCGTCCGCCCCTACGCGCAGTGGCTGGCCGAACAAAACGGAGCGCCCACATGGAAAACACCCATTCAGCAGGACTTAGACGCCGCCGTTGCAGTTGCTCTCACGTGGAAGCAGTTTCTGCGGATTTTGGAGCGGCAGGGTTATGCTTTTCGCTTTGACAGGAAGCACCCCGCGCTGATTCTGCCGGGCAGCGGGCGCACCGTGCGGTTCAAGACTCTGGGAATGCGGTACACCCCGGAAACCCTCCAGCGTCGCATCCTTTACCCCAAGCCTGCCCACCGGGCTGGGAAAGAACAGACGCCGGTCCGCCGGCGCCTTCTCCTTTCCGGAAAAAAGCCCCACCGCAGGCGCACCGGCCTGCGGGCGCTCTACTTTTCCTATTTATACAAGGTGGGCGCACTGCCGAAAAAGCCACGGTACATAAGTTACGCTGTGCGTGAGGATATCCGCAAGCTGGATCGACGAATCGAGCAGGCGGAATTCATCTTCAAAAATCACATCGCGGACCGCGGGCAGCTTGCCGCCATCCGGCAGAAAGCGGAAGATGAAATCGCCGTGCTGATAAAGCAGCGCCAGAAGCTCTACCGCTATGAACCAAAATCCCCGCAAATCGGTGTATGCACAGCGCAGCTGAAAAAGCTGCGGCACACGGTCAAGCTGTGCCGGAACATCGAAATCCATTCGATAGAGATGGAACAGCGGCTGCAATCGGCGCGATTGGAAGAACAGCAGAAAAAAGAAGATCCGCAGAAAGAAGCCCGCAATCGGGATAATCACAAAGGAAGGTGAATTGACTGAACTACGGAAGCGATCCAGCCGACCAGATTGTTCGGTTTACACTTGAAGGCACAGAAATGGCGCTCAGGCTGTCGGGTATGGCGGCGAAAAACTTTGCGCTGTTTGTCTATGCCGTACTGAAGGACCAGAAGAAAACCCACGGCAAGACGAGGCTTGTGCGCATGCTTCGGGAACAGCGTCCATTCAAATTCTTTAACATTCCCACGGAACATATGAGGGAGTTCGCCACAGAAGCCAAAACGCACGGCCTGCTATACGTCCCCATTCGGAATAAGCAAAAGGCCGACCGTATCGAAGTGGTGGTATTCGCGGACGACGCCTCCAAAGTCCAGCGTATTTTTGACAACCTCGGTCTTGACGCAGTTAAGGCGCAGGTCGGCGAAGCCACCATCGCCAGCGTACAGGAGCAGGAAAAACAGGCTCCCGCAGCCCCGGCCCCCGGCAAGACGGAAACCGTCAAAACCGAGCAGGGCGAAGTGGAATTCGAGGTGGGCGGCTTTGAGGACGATTTCAATATCGGCCCGCCTCAGCAGGATGCCGCCGAAAATTTTACTTCTGGCCGGGAGAAGGAATCAAATCCCCCGGCAGCGGAAAAGAGTCCGTCCGAGCCTTCCTCGCCCAGCAAAAGCTCTTCGTCCGGCTTAACAAGCCCTAAAGAGCCGGAGCATAAGCCCTCGGTGAAAAAGCAGCTGCAGGAAATCCGGCAGGAGCAGGCGGAGAAGAAAACAGGGAAATCCAAGCAGCAGGAACACCAGAATCCTACTCCCGGTCGTTCCAAGCAGAAGAAAAAGGAAAAACAGAAAGGAAGGTAATGCCCTATCGATTTATCCAGTTTGATTGGCAGAAAGCAGGAAGTCCTGCCTCAGCCGGAACAGCAGTACACCAAGGAAGAATATGCCGCTATGAAGCAGGCTGAACGTGAGGAAGTCTGGTCGAGAGTTAGCGCACAGGCCGAGTCAGTGTTCAAGGATGACGATTCCCTGAGGGGATTCCTCCATTTCATGGCGGACTGCACCCCGCAGAAAACCAGCAACCTGCTGCTTCTCTATGCGCAGAATCCTGAAATCACCCATCCCCGCACCTTCGACAAATGGAAGGAAGCCGGGCGCTCCATCCGTTCCGGTGAGAAAGGATATACCTTCTATGCGGATCAGGAATATACCAAAGAGGATGGAACCAGAGGGATCGGCTCCACCATCACCAAAGCCTACGACATCGCTCAGACCAGAGGGCCGCAGCCCCTGCCGCCTCAGCAGCATCTGCCCGAAGAGGTTATCGCCGCCATGATAGAAAACAGTCCGGTCCCGCTGGTGATTTCCGACCAGCTTCCTCAAGGGGTGCAGGCGCAGTATGTGCCGAGACAGCGCACCATTTTTGTCCGCAATGGGATGGATGAAACCGCCACCATCTGCGCCATCGCCCGCGAGCAGGCCCACGCCGGCTTCGACGCGGTGGGCAGTGGTTACTATCGGCAGGCGTATGCGGCTCAGGCTTACTGCGCAGCGTATGTGGTTGCGCAGAAATTCGGCCTTGATACCTCTGCGTTCCATTTTGACAAGGTGTGCCAAAGCTATACGGAAATGAGCGCGGACGATAAGCGCGGCTTTTTGGGCGACGTTAAACGGGCCGCCTATTCCATCAACTGGGATATCCAGAGGACCTTCCGGGATCTGGAGCAGGCCATCCAGCCGGATGAATTCTCCGTCGCAGCGCCCAAGCCTGCCAAGGCGCCGAAAGCAAAAACAGAGAACGCGCCGGATCGATGAATGTTTTCCGTTTGTTTTCTTTTGTGCAGTAGCTTTTCGCAGGCTGTTGTGCTATATTAAAGTAAAATAAGATTAAATGCCGGAAGGAAGGGAATCGCCATGACAAGGCAGCGGTTGGTGAAAATGACCTACGGGGACCGGAACATACTGGTCAAAGCACTTCAAAGCGCGCGGGGATCTATCGGCCTGGAAGTGTTCGAAAAACTGCAGGCACTTATGAACAAAACCCTCGCTGCTCCAAAGCGCAAGCTGTACCTGAGCGACGAAGAACACCAGTACGCCACGCTGTCCCTGAACGGGATGCGAAACGCCTATCTTGCGGCTGATCGAAGCTGCGGCGGCATTGACCGTCTTCTCATAAAGCTCATCCGCGCGAAATACCGGCGTGTACCTGAACGATATAAAGTGTAACAACGATCTTTGCCCGGAGTCTTTGGGATTTTTCTCCCGTCGACTCCGGGATTTTTTTGTTTTATTGAAAAAGGAGGGGAGTAACCGACAAGACCGTCTGCATTGTTTTATCTTTCTGCTGTGAAGAAAGGGTGGGTGCCTCTTCAGCGGGATAGCTACAGAAAAAAATTTCTGGTGGGTATGGCTCCTGCCTTTGCCCATCGTCTGGTGGGCCGCCCTGTTGGTCGCCGGAAGCTGGCGCGACGGGATGAACCTTGTGGATCTGCTGGAAAAGCTCTCTGCCTCCATGAACAGCCCCTTTTCTGTTCACTGGACGAAATACTCCGCCCGCTGCCTGTTGTTCTTCACGCTGGGATATGCGGTTGTCGCCCTTGCCGCAACCGCCAACCGCAAGCATTACCGCAGGGGTTCGGAGCACGGTTCCGCCAGGTGGGGCAACGTGTGCAGGATCGCCAAGCGGTACCGGGACAAGAAAAATCCTAAACAAAACCTCATTTTGACCCAGCATTTCCAGATGGGGATGGACGGCCACAAGCACAAACGCAACACCAACGTGTTGGTCATCGGCGGATCCGGCGCGGGCAAAAGCCGCTCCTACGCCATTCCCAATGTGCTCAACTGCGGGACGTGTTCGCTGGTCGTCTGCGATCCAAAATCCGAAATCCTGCGCAAAACAGGCGGAGCGCTGAAATCCAACGGCTATGAGGTGCGGGTGTTTGACTTGTTAACCCCCGACGCCTCCTTCTGCTACAATCCATTAGCCTATGTGCGGGACGACAAGGACGTGCTGCGCCTAATCGAAACCCTCATTCAGTCCACCACCCCGCCCGGGGCGCAGAGTTCGGATCCCTTCTGGACCAAATCGGAAACGGCGCTTCTGCAGGCCTTGGTCCTATACCTCATGCATGAAGCGCCGCCGGAAGAACAGAACTTAGCCACGGTGATGGAGATGCTGGCCGCCGCGGAAGTACGGGAGGAAGATGAGGAATACGAGTCTCCTCTGGACGTCCTGTTCGCCCGTTTAGAGATGCGGGATCCGGAGAGTATCGCTGTCAAGCAGTACCACATCTTTAAGATGGGCGCCGGCAAAACGCTGAAATCCATCTTAATCAGCGTCGGCGTCCGGCTGTCGGCTTTTAACCTGCCGCAGATTGCAAGGCTTACCTACACCGACGACCTTCATCTGGAGGAAATGGGCGAGAAAAAAGTGGCCCTGTTCTGCTGCATCCCGGACTCGGATAAATCCCTCAATTACCTTGTGGGGATGATTTACGGGCAGCTCATCCAGACGCTGTATTTTGTAGCCGACCGGAAATACAAAGGCCGGCTGCCGGTGCCGGTTCACTTGCTCATCGACGAAGCGCCGAACATCGCCCTGCCCACGGACAACTTTTTGCCCTGGCTTTCCACAATGCGAAGCCGCAATATCTTCTGCAGCTATATCGCGCAGAATATGGCGCAGATCAAGGCGCTGTTCAAGGAGCAGTGGGAATCGCTGGTCGGCCTGTGCGACGAGTTTCTCTATCTCGGCGGGAACGAAAAGGAAACCCACAAGTATGTTTCCGAGCTCATGGGCAAGGAGACGTTGGACACGAATACCTACGGCCACAGCCGCGGACGAAACGGCAGTTTCAGCATCAACGACCAGCAGACGGGTCGGGAGCTTCTCGCCCCCGACGAAGTACGGATGCTGGATAACCGCAAGGCGATCCTGTTTGTCCGCGGGGAACGCCCCATGATGGATGACAAATACGATCTCATGCGCCATCCAAACATCCGGCTGACAGAGGACGGCGGCGCCGCGCCCTACGATTACACGCTGGCAAAGAGTGCCGCAGATGACCTCGACTACTCTCCAGAACAGTATGACGAGTTTGAACTGCTGGAGCCGGATGATTTTATGAAATCGTAAATAAACACATATTGAATTGGAGGAATGCTTCTGAAGAAATTCAAAATTGCTTTTAAGAAAGCACCCAAGAAGAATCGCAGGCCACAGAATACGCTTTCTCTCGGCAGAAATGGACGATTTGGTTTTTCCGCCTACATCGCCGTGGTTCTGTGCTTCTGCTGTCTTTCAACAACCGTCTTTGCTGCCGGTGACCCGCTGGCAGTCGTAAATAATCTCTCTACCTTCATTTTTTCCTTGATCCGCGCCATCGGTCTGATCCTGTTAGGCTGGGGTGTGGTACAGGTAGGTCTTTCCTTCCAGAGCCATGACCCCTCTCAGCGTTCGCAGGGCTTTCTAACGCTGGCAGGCGGGCTGGTTGTCACCTTTGCGAAAGAAATCCTCGACTTGATCACCGCTTGATTCCCTGTTCATTACGCAAGGGAGCGTTCTATACGGAGCGCCCCCTTCTATTTATTTAAAAGGAGGTGACCAGCTGGAAACTGGATTATTGATAACTTGAATTCGGCGCTGGAAACATGGAATGACAAGCTGGCGGAAATCTGGACACTGCTTACCCAAGATCCCGCGACCTTCAAAGGCGGCGGAATCTGGCAGGTCATGCTGGACATCAACGGGGCCTTGAAAGCCATTGGATTCGGGCTGCTGGTACTGTTTTTTGCCGTCGGCGTGGTCAAGACCTGTTCGAGCGCAGCCGATTTGAAGCGCCCGGAACATGCTTTCAAATTGTTTATTCGTTTCGCCTTGGCAAAAGCCGCTGTAACTTACGGCCTCGATCTCATGCTGGCGATTTTTCAAATCATTCAAGGGATGGTCTCCACGATCATCATGAGATCCGGACTGTCGGGGAACAGTGACGCTGCACTCCCACAGGAAATCATCGACAAGATCAACCAAGTTGGATTTTGGGACAGTATTCCCCTATGGGCAGTCACGCTGATAGGCGGGCTGTTCATCACAGTGCTGGCGTTCATTATGATCCTGACGGTGTATAGTCGGATGTTCAAATTGTACATGTATACGGCTATCGCCCCAATTCCCATGTCCAGCTTCGCAGGGGAACCCACCAGCAATGTTGGGAAAAACTTCCTGCGTTCCTATGCAGGCGTTTGCCTCGAAGGAGCGATTATTGCGCTTGCCTGCATCATCTTCTCTGTCATGGCAGCTTCACCGCCTGCGATTGATCCCGATGTGTCTGTGGTGACCGCCGTGTGGAGCTATGTAGGCGAACTCATCTTTAATCTGCTCGTTTTAGTCGGAGCTGTGCGGATGAGCGACCGAATCGTCAAAGAGCTATTGGGATTGTAAGCTCGGAAGGAGTGAAGTAATATAGAAGTAAAAGTGCCAAAGGAAATCCGAGATTATCAGGAGTCTATATTTTTCGGGCTATCTGCCCGGCAGTTTATCTGCTCCCTGCTGGCGGTTGGCGTCGCGGTAGGACTGTACTTCGTCTTTCGTCCTATGGTCGGGAACGAAGAAGTCGGCTGGATGTGCATCCTCGGAGCGGCCCCCTTTGCGGCCTGCGGCTTTTTCAAATACCACGGCATGACAGCCGAAAAGCTGGCGTGGGCTTGGCTGAAGTCGGAATTCCTGTATCCCAAGAAGCTGATATTCAGATCCGATTGCTTCTACTATGAAGCGATGAAGGAAGCCATATCGGAGGGAGAAAAGCCGCGCCGCAGACAGAAAAACCTCAAGTCTCAGCACTGACTGGAAAAAAGTAATCTTTAAAGTCTCACAGTAAAGGAAGGATGCCTATAGTCAAAACGCTTTCTAAAGCAACGAAATTAGAAAAAGAGAAATTCACCATTCCCAAGTCCGTACAGGACGCCATTCCCATCCAGCGCATCTGGCAGGATGGAATTTTCCAAATCGGGAGTCGGTTTTCCAAAACCTTCTCCTTTACCGATATCAATTACAGCATCGCCGGAAAGGAAGATAAGACGGCGATGTTTCTGGATTACTCGGAGTTTCTTAACGCGCTGGATTCCGGCGCTTCTGCCAAGATCACGATCAACAACCGGCGTATCAATAAAGCGGAGTTTGAAAGCTCCCTGCTGCTTCCCATGAAAGAGGACGGGCTGGACCATTTCCGAAAAGAGTACAATGAGATGCTGCTCTCCAAGGTCAGCGGTACCAACAACAGCGTGGTACAGGATCGCTATATCACAGTCACCGTGGCGAAGCGAAACATTGACGAGGCCCGCACCTATTTCTCCCGCGTGGGCACCGACCTCATCACGCATCTTTCCCAGCTTTCCTCCATTGGCCGAGAGCTGGACGCCGAAGCCCGCTTGCGGGTGTTTCGGGATTTTTTCAAGGCGGACGAGCCAACCGCCTTTCCCTTCAATCTAAAAGAGCAGATGAAAAAAGGACACAGCTTCAAGGATTGGCTGTGTCCGGATTCTATGGAATTTCAGAAAGACCACTTTCGCCTGAACGACCGCTGGGGCCGGGTGCTTTACCTGCAGGGATACGCCAGCTACATCAAGGATTCCATGATCGCCGAGCTCTGCGATATGGATCGCAGTCTCATGCTCTCCATTGACATCCTGCCGGTTCCCACAGACGAAGCGGTGCGGGAAATTCAGAACAAGCTTCTGGGTGTGGAAACGAATGCGGCAAACTGGCAGCGGAAGCAGAATGCCGCCAAAAACTTCTCCGCTGTTCTGCCTTACGACATGGAACAGCAGCGAAAAGAAACCACGGAGATGCTGGAGGACCTGACCAATCGAGATCAGAGGATGATGTACGGCCTTGTGACCTTGGTCCATCTGGCTGATACCCGAGAGCAGCTCGACTCAGACACCGAAACCATCCTAACCACAGCCCGGAAATACCTGTGTCAGATGAGCGTTCTCCGCTGGCAGCAGAAGGACGGACTGGATACGGTTCTCCCATATGGTCTGCGGAGAATTCAGGCGCTGAGAACACTCACCACCGAGAGCACCGCTGTGCTGATTCCCTTCCGGGCACAGGAGATCATGCAGGCCGGGGGTATCTACTATGGGCAGAACACCGTTTCCAAGAACATGATTGTGGCCGACCGCCGCAAGCTCCTCAACGGAAACAGCTTCCGTCTGGGCGTAAGCGGCTCCGGAAAATCCTTCTCCGCTAAGGAAGAAATCGTCAGCATTGCCCTGTCTACAAACGATGATATCCTCATTCTGGATCCGGAGTCTGAGTTTGGCTTTTTGGTGGAAGCCCTCGGCGGCGAGGTCATTCGGGTTTCCGCTTCTTCGGATACCCATCTAAATGCCATGGATATGGACAAAGCCTATGGCGATGAGCGAAATCCGCTGATTGAGAAATCCGAATTCATTCTCTCCCTGTTCGAGCAGCTGGTGGGCGCCGGAAATGTGAGTGCCAAGGAAAAGTCCATTCTCGACCGCTGCACCTATGATGTGTACCGGGAGTACATTGTCAGCAACTACGAGAGTGAACCGCCTACTCTAAAGGATCTGTACCATTCCCTTCTGAAGCAGCCGGAACCGGAAGCCAGGGGGCTGGCGCTCTCTTCGGAGCTCTTCATCACCGGCAGCCTCAATACCTTTGCTCAGCACACCAACGTAGATACTAAGGCCAGGATCATCGCATATGACATTCGGGAACTGGGTGAGCAGCTCATGCCCATCGGTATGCTGGTCACCTTAGACGCTATTTTTAACCGAGTCATTCAGAACTGGAAGCGCGGTAAAACCACTTGGGTGTTCGCGGATGAATTCTATCTCCTGTTCCGCTATCAGTACAGCGCCGATTTCTTCTACCGTATGTGGAAACGAATCCGAAAATACAATGGTCTTGTGACGGGGCTGACGCAGAACGTGGAAGAGCTGCTTCGTTCCGATACCGCCCGCCTCATGCTGGCAAACTCGGAGTTCCTCATCCTCTTGAATCAGTCTGCCACCGACCGGGATGAGCTGGCTGGGCTTCTTCATATTTCCGACACCCAGCTCTCCTACATCACCAATGTGGCGGCTGGCTGCGGTCTCATCCGCTGTGCCGGAAACATTGTCCCATTTGAAAACAGTTTCCCCCGAAGCACCCGTCTGTATCAGCTGATGACCACCAAGCCGGATGAAGCGATGAGAGGGGTGTAACCATAGATAAAACCAGTTCCAACCGGGGACCGCCTTTGGTTCCCTAATTTGTGCAAGAAGCGTTTGCACAAAGTTATACTTAACGCATCAGAGGTTTTGTCGTTCTGGATTTGTGCAGCAAGCTGCTGCACAAATCCGTCGATCGCCTCTGATGTGTCTCATTCAAGGAGGTATGCCATTGAAAGAAATCAAGGTCAAGCCGGAGGACAGAAAGCCGAAGCTGATGAATGAAACCGCTAGAGTTCCCAAAACCGCCATGAAGGATCTATGGCTGAAATCCAAGGAAAAATCCGTCATAGAATTAAAAGAGACGCCCTTTGCAAGTCAGCGCGGGGAGTCCTCTAATGATCCGGCAAACAATGCCGGGAATCAGATGCTGTCGGGCACCGAAACCACCGTAAAGAGGGGAGCAGAGCTGACATATCGAGGCGGAAAAAATCTGGTGCAGACCACGGCCCGAATAATCAAGGAAAAACGGGAAATATTCCGTCCTTTTTCAGAAGCAAAAAATGCCGGTGGCAGCACAGTGGAAAATGCCAAGAATACAGCTTCGAAAATGCGGACAAAGAATACGGCGGCCAAGGCGGTCAAGGGAAAACCTCAAAAGGCAGTAAAAACCGCCAGCCGTTCCATGAAAAGTGTAAAGCAGAGCACTAAGGGAATTAAGACTGCCCAGCGAACTGCGAAAACCGCCCAGCAAACAGCAAAGGCTGCGGCAAAAGCTACGCAGAAAGCAGCACAGGTCGCAAAAGCTACCGCAAAGTCGGCGACAACCGGGGCAAAAGTAGCTGTCAAAGCGACCGCCGCAGCGGTCAAGGCAACCATTGCAGCAGTAAAGGGATTGATTACTGCCATTGCTGCCGGTGGCTGGGTCGCGGTGCTGATTATCCTGTTGATCTGTTTGATCGCTATGGTTTCCGGCTCCTGCTTTGGGCTGTTTTTCAGCTCCGATCCTGCCGGAACGGGCACCAGTGTGACGCAGGCGGTATCCACCCTAAACGGTGAATACATGGCACATATGCAGGAAATCGGAGCCGCCAACCCGCACGACTGTCAGGAGATTATCTCCAATGACGGCGTGCTCTCTATCAATTGGGAGGACGTTCTTGCTGTATTTTCCGCCAAGGTGACCGGTGCTGAAGACGGTGTACAGGTTGCCTCTCTGGATGATGCCCAGCTCGATGAACTGCGGAATATCATGTGGGAAATGAATGCGATTAGTTCCAGCACCCGAACGGAGAAGCGTGAAGTCGAGATAACCGAAGTGGATGAGAACGGCAAGGAAATTACCCGTACGGAAACGGTATCCGAAACCATTTTGGAGATTACCATTACCCACAAAACGCCGGAGGAAATGGCCCGACAGTACGACTTCAATTTCCGGCAGAACGAATATCTTTCCTTAATGTCGGAGCCGGAGAATAAAAACTTATGGGCAGAGCTTCTCGGCGGCTTTGTCGGCGGCGGAGGGGAGATCATGGACCCAAATACGGATTGGGAGGGAATCGGTATTTTCCAGTGGCCGCTTCCGCAGAGCTACACGATCACGTCTTTGTTCGGCTATCGGGAGGATCCGTTCACCGGCGAGATCTCCTATCATGGTGGTACCGATATTGCGGCTCCCGGAGGCACGCCCATTCTTGCTGCCGCAGACGGAACGGTCTCGATTGCAAACGGAACCGACTCTTGGGGTGGCAGTTACGGCTATCACGTCAAGATCGGACATGCTGATTCCTTTGAGACTCTCTACGCTCACTGTTCCTCAATTTGTGTAACAGAAGGACAGCAGGTCAAACAGGGCGAGGTTATCGCCTATGTGGGCACTACAGGTAGTTCCACCGGCAATCACCTGCACTTTGAGGTGCGGCAGGATGGAGAGCGGGTGAATGCACTGGGTTTTTTCAAGTAATTAGCAGATATGATTACAGAAAAGTATGTCTTTTTATTGGTGTTTTCAATCTCGAGTTGATAGTTATTTTCATCTTTTATCTCCATGCTGACTATTTTTTAGAAATTGTATCCTTCTTAACACTCCTTGCGCCTATAATTGTATCTCGATCATTTTTTTAACGGGTGCCCTAGAAGCTATAATATGAATTTTTTCTCCTGTAAGTTCGACAGAGCCCATTTGACGGAAAATATAAGGAACATGAAATTCAAAGCTCGTATCTTGATCTAAAACAAACCCCATCTGCCCCTCTCCTTTGGGTACTGTGAGGAACCAAAGACTAGAGTTAGGAACCATCGTAAAATATCTTCCCTCGACAAAGTATTGGAACAGTTCTATTTGTCCTTCAGTATTACCTTTATTGGAAAACTCAAATTCAACATCAAGCACGAGTTCTGGACGAATATCTTCTTCCATATAATCCTCAGATTCGCCGTATTCCCTTACAAAATCAGAATACGATTTAATTGCAGCACTTTTTACTCGCAGGGAATACCCATCTGTGTTTTCGTAGCTTACATCTTGAAAAGCACCATCCAGTTCTACCCATTCGCCGACCTTATATGTTTCTACCGGTATAGTTATGACACTTGAGTTAATATACCATATGCGAACCCCCAAGATGCTGATTAGTAATAATGCTGCAACTGTAGTTAATATCTTCTTCATGTTTATGACTATTCCTTTCCACTGTAATCTAAGGCATCAAAGTGATAAAACGCGTCACTGTTCAATCCAACACATTACGGCAAAATTTGTCTTAAGGATAGAAACCTTTTAACGCTAATTCTGATTACTGTCAGTCCTACACCCTAGACGCGTAGTTATGGCAAAAGAGTCTTGGCCTATTTTGGGGCTACGGTGGAACAACATATAGAGGTAGCCCAAGCCTCTGACTTAATCTTTGTTGATTCTTGATTTTCTATTTCAGATCTAGGCATTAGGGTATTTCAACCCCTTCCCTTGAAGCACAAGCCACATGCTCTACAACTTTTCCTTCCTCGAGAACATAGATTTCATCAGAAAGAGTCTCCAGTATAGATGCATCATGACAGGTAATAATAATCAAAGAACCCTCGGCCTTTCTTTTCTGTACAATCTCCTTTATCATCTCAATCCCACCAGCATCTAGCGCATTGGTAGGCTCATCAAGTAGCAATATTCTAGGATGTTCCATGATTGCAGCGGCAATGCCAAGGCGCTGTTTCATGCCGAGAGAGAATTTTTTGTATTTCTTTTTGCTGTTTGGATCAAGTCCAACTTGAGAGATGCACTGTCTTATTTCTTCTTCAGAAATAAGCGAATTTACATATGCGATTAACCTCAGATTTTCAAAGGCAGAATAGTTATCAAGAAATGCAGGATTCTCAATAAGAGCGCCCAATCCATCAGGAAACGGAATATCTTTCCACAGAATCTTGCCATCAATGGAAACTGTTCCTTTGGTAGGCTTAATAAGGCCACTAATTAAGCGCATTAGCATAGTTTTACCTGAACCATTTATCCCCTGAAGCCCATAAATATGTCCTGACTCCAGTCTAAGAGATACAGAGTCGACGACAACACTACCTTTAATTATCTTTGTGATACCATCTAATTCAATAAACATGTTATTCTTCCTTCCCTAAAATATCGATATGGTTAAAATACCACCAACCGCTTAAAAGGCAAAAAATAATTGAACTTCCGATTAAGACAAATCCAAGACCAGGATCTAATCCTTCTGTTACAAAGCAGAGACTTCGCACTGGCATGGCGAAGTTCGCGAATAAAAGGGGTGTCATAAAATATGAAGAAACAAATACTATTGTTGAAATCGAGAGAAAGCTCAAGAGTGGTTTTATCAGAATGGATAATAGCAGTTGTAACAGAGACAACGCAACTATGACCAAATAGACCATAATATAGGTAATGACCATTTCTCCTAGTGGGTTTTGCATTTGCATCGAGAAAACTTCAAGAATTGTCTGTAATATAGAAGCATGTATCTCCATAGAAAATTCGCCACCCAAAATAAAACAGCTGAAAGCAGTCGTCAATATACTTAAGATAAAATAGATAAGTGTTCCTACAATAACACATGAGCATTTTGAAAACCACCACATGCTCCGACTTTTTGAATGAAGAAGAGCATGAATACCGATACCGTGCAAATTATCGTTGGCATAATTTAAATTTAAATAAGTGCCATATAAAATCATTAAAATCCATTGAGCAGGAAAAATGAAAGGGCGGTAAGGATCGAAAACATAGCGGTCAGAACCGCCAAAGAAAAACAAGAAAAAGTCTCCCAATGTCGGAGTCACACCCAATGCCTCTCCCAATGCTCGTTCTTGATTTTTCCACTGCAAGACAAATATTACCGAACAGGTGAAAAAGAACAATATTGCAAGTAAATATTTCTTCCATTGGTCGAGGATGCCACATTTCATATCTACAACCAACAACCTACAAAACATCCTTAACTTCACCTCGATACAGTACAAAAATATCTAATACGACCAACAAAGCAAGCTCCGCCAAAATAATCCAAATATTGGAAGGATATGTAATTTCAGTAGCTCGTATAAAATTGATTGGGGTTACATCAACACGCAAATCCCAAACGAACAAAACAGACGTAACAAAATGAAAAAACAGAAGAAACAAGTACGGCCCAAAAATTGCCGTGGCCTTATTTTTCACAAAATAGGCAACGGAAAGAGAAACGGTTGCCCATAATCCAGCAAAAACAAAGTCGAGCACAAGATAAAGCAACACATATAAAATCGGACAGGTATAGAAAATCTCTGCCCATAAGCTACCTCCAAAAACCCCATAATACATATCTTCACTGGCTTCCGGCATGCGCATGGGGATAAAGCAAGCAACAGTGAGAAAATTCATTAACATTGGCAAAACAACGGAGACTCCTCCAGCAAGAAAAGCTGCTAAATACTTTGCTCTGAGATAATCCCGACGGTCCATTCGTGTGAAAATATTTTTGATGTATCCACTTTTCAGTTCTGAGATTAACGACCAGCCATATGGAACAACCGCAAGCATTGGGAAAAGAAAGAAGAATGTAGAAGCAGACCACGTTCCAACATCGCCCCCAATCCAAGAGTTAAAAACAGTCTCGGCATTAACATGAGGATTTTTTATAAATACTCCATTTTCATCCATAAGCAGCTTCCACATATCAATCCTAAAAAAATAGTTGCTAATCATGATATATGCACCGCAAAACGCAAAGACTCCGCTAATTATTAGCGAAATAAAAAACCAACGGTTCTTAAAGGCTTTACAACATTCTATTTGAAAAATTCGTTTACTCATTTTACTACCTCAATTTCTGAAGCATATTTATTAATGCCGTACGAAAGCATCATTTGCTCATTGTCAATGAAATCTTGTCTAGCAAAGTAACCGATTTTATACTCGGCCGACTCCCCCGGTTTAAGTTTGAAATGGAAATAAGGATTTGTTCTGTCTCCCTCCTGCATAACCGCATGGTGGCTGAAATAAACCATATTAGGATCATACTCTTGACTGATTTCCCCGTGATCAATTCCTGCACTAGTATTAAATACACCTAACCCCAAAAAATAATTTTCTGGAAGTAAGGATATGAATCCAATGTTAAAGTCCTCGCTATTTCCGCTGTCGACTATATTTGTTGCATCAATATTCTTTACACGAATTGTTAAGAGTAAAAATTCTACATCATCCCCAGTCAACACAGCGGTATCTACAATATCTTCTGTCTCAATTCCCGCCTCTTCGGGAGATGAACAAACCACCGCATCGGTTAGCGTGAATTCGCAAGAACCTTCATTCCAACTAAACGGCCTATAGAAGGAATTGAATATACCGCTAGTTTCCAAATTTTCCTCTTGGTTTAATGTGATCGGTGTTCCCATCTCAACAATCGTCGGTCGCGGCCATTCTATTACAACGAGTACTCCTACGCCAATAAGAATTAAAAATAATGCGCACAGCATCCCAACTCTTATCTTTTTTTTCATAAACATATCCTTTCTGAATAGGGATAGAGCGCCAGATAATATTTTATCTAGCGCCCAAATTGTCCTAACGATATTAGCTAATTACGGATTAATGTGAGGATAAGAACCCACGCTGTCCGGACTCCAGAGACCAGAAGCAGTTCCTCCGCCAGCGCGGAATCCGCCCAGTCTAGCATAGGTACGTTCATAACCATTACTCTCATAAATCGTATTGTAAATCAGGTATTCACCTACCCCAGGAACCACAGCAGGCCGCTGCGTATAGTCGCCCCAAGATCCGTTTACATATCCGTTTGTATAGATATTGTAGCGGCCGGGAAAGACTTTTGAATAGATATAGACACTCGTGCTGTTTTCTTTCCAGTACTGGTGAAGGTCATCCTGCCACCAACTACCATTGAAATTAAACGAGTATGCTTGATCTACGTTATTGTATGGCTGAATCTCAGCCGCCGATGCCGAAACAGCAAGCACTGATGCGAATATCGCCACAGCCAGCAAAATAATAGCGAACCTCTTTAACTTCATGATTTTTCCTCCTATAGAAAAGATTTTAGCTATAGAAAAGATTTTAGACTGTAAAGATAAACGAAAGCCAAATCTCCGTGAGTGCAAACAATACAATGACTTTGCCATAAATTCCAGCACCGCCTAAGGTTCTTCACGGAAAACTCAAGATGAAAAGTCAGTTTGACTTATATCAACAAGCCAGAGTTTGCTACTTAGCAAAGACCATCATCGCCATTAAGACACGGATGCAAGCAATATGATTCCAACAAGCATCGAAAACACTACATAGATGGTAAAATTCCTCTTGTTAACAGAATGCAGAATCCCACCTTCTTAATGTTACACCGGCTACCAATATTGCGATATGAAAGGTAATCTTCTGTGGTTCGTTCCAGAGCTCAATACGATCTCAGCTCTGTAGGTATCGCTCTCAATCTACGCTAAAAATGCAAGCGCAAATTTTCATTCGCAGCGTAGAGCCGTATATGCTTGAATCATATTTCACAGTTTCACTTTACAGCACAACGTGGTTTTGAATTTTGTCCCAACTTTCTCCCTGTTTCTTTAGTTCATGAATATTGAACTAGAGAAACAAGAACTAAAAACTCTGCATTGGCATATCCTCTCTTTCTTCGATTTACACGTTGTTTTCGTTGACTTAAATATATCATGATATTTCTCAAAAATCACAGGTTTTGTCTTAACTGTTGAATTTGATGCTTAAATTGTAGACACAAAAAAAACGGGACGCTGGCTGTTCAAAAAGAACATCCGCGTCCTAAAGGCGAAAACACAAAATATATTTACAGTTTAATACACAAATTCCTACTATTCAGACAAAACTCCTTAAAAAATGAAAAGATATGGTATAATCTACTTGGAAAGATTAAGTTTTCTTAATCCATAAGCTATATCGAGCAAAAGGCTTTGCTCTTGCGGCGACAAATCATGCGCAACTTTAAGAATTTCAGCTAACAAAACATTTTCCGGCACAGGGGATTCAGGAGCTATGAAAAAATCGCTCTTATTGACCTCTAGCGCTTTAGCTAACTGTGTCAAGTGTTTGCTATTTGGAGACAAGCCGCCTGTCTCCCAGCGAGAAACAGAAGATGTTTCAACTCCGCACTTCTCTGCAACCTTTTCTTGCGATAGTTTTCTTAATTCTCGTAATGCTCTAATTCTTTTCCCAAGAGATTTATCCATCATGCTTGTCACCTCCCAATAAATACAATTCCAGCCATGAGCAAAACGCGAAAAGCGCAGGAACAGAGCGGGTTTTCAGACATGGCTGAAACTGAAAATCACTCAATGATATAGAAAGCGGAGCTCCTAAGCGATATAATTAAGTTGACACAAAAACCAAACCGAAAGGAGCTGGCCGCTAGCTACCGACAGGAAATTATTCAGGATGTGACATTGTTCACATCCCAGAGCACCGCCGTATTCTACGACAGACTCTTCAGTACGCTGGATTATAAACTTCCCCGAGCCGTCACCGGAAGGAAAGGGTTTCCAAAAGAAGCAATGCTCTGCGCATTTCTGGTTATGAAATGTGAAGGCTTCTCTCAAATCAGCGATTTAGTGGACTATTTGGAAAATAACCGCCTCATAGCGTATTATTGCGGCTTCAACATCATGAAGCCACTGCCGTCCTATTGGACTTACGCCAGATTTTTACGGCAAGTAAATAACAGCGAGCTAAAAGAAATCATGGCCGCTCTTGTACGCAAACTATACGATGAGGGGATCGTGGATGCTTCCTTTATCGGACTGGATTCCACACCGATCTCCGCCAACACCAGATACAATAATCCGAAGTCATTTGCAAAGAACAAGTTTTCAAAGAAGAATCCTCCGAAACGTGACCGCGACTGTGCGCTGGGCGTTCATTCCGCTTCAAATCAGCATAATGAACGCAGATACGAGTTTTACTGGGGCTATAAGAGTCACGTCCTAGTGGATTGCATTTCGGGTTTGCCGTTATATGAATTGACGACACCTGCCAATACGCCGGATTCCAACGTAGCGGCAGAGATCCTGGCCAATGCGAATCAAACCATCTCTCTGCAAAACTGCTCTTTCATTGCCGATAAAGGATACGATGCGCGAAGTATTTACAATACGGTAAAAGATGTCTACGACGGAGAAGCGTTTATTCCGCTTAAAAATTACAGCACCAAAAACTCCAAAAAACTCGCATCCGGAAACCCGATCTGTGAGGCAGGCCTTGCCATGCACAAGGACGGCAAGACGACAGATAATGGTCGTACCAGACAAAAATACTGCTGTCCTTTCCGACAGTCCAAAACCGGACAATGTCCCTGCAATCACAGAAACTGGAATAACGGCAAGAAAAACAGAGGATGTACCAAATACAAAACCATTCCGAATGATTACAGACTTTCTATTGACAGAAGCTGCTTGTCGTTCAAACGAACCTATGCTCTGCGGACTGAGTGTGAACGTTATAATTCACGCTTCAAATGCACCGGACAGGAACGCCTCTGGGTTCACAACAGCGTAAGTGCTACAAACCTAAATACCATCGCGCATATTTCCGCACTGGCTATAGCCTGTGCCGCAATATTGCTGCCCGGCACTCACTCATACCGCAGCAAAAAAGCTTTGCGAAGAGCTGCCTGAAAATCTTACTTTTTCTTTTCTGGCACAGTCTTACCCCTGTGTCTTGTTTGTGTTCCCCTTTTCCGCCGACATACCGTTCAATAACTTGAGCTTTACTGTTCTTGCGTTTTCTTGGCTCTGGTTTTGCCCATCTCTTATACAATTTTACCAATTTACGCGGAAGTATGCCATGCGCTAAAACGCAATATATGTTTACATATACGCAAAACGGCTTTATAATGTACCTAAAGAATTGAAAGGACGGATACAATATGAAGCTGCCATACTTACTCAATATTAAGAATCCTATAGAAGACTTTTTGCAAGCGTTGATTTGTACTTATAAGGAAACAGGCATATCGGAAATCAAGAAGTTATTTTCCGAACAATGTGATTTGTTGATACAAGCAGGCTGTGATTTTTATGATCTGCTGTCCTTGTACATGAACTTCGCCCCTTTTACCGAGGATGATCAGCGAATTATTCTAGCATGGTCGCCAATTCCTTCGCAATCTTTTACGCCGGAGATAAAAAATATTAAAAAATCAATTTCCCGGTGGACATGTTCGAAATATCATACGGATACTATTACAGAAGTCATAAAGGATATACAGCGCAAAATAGGCCAACATCAACTGGGAATATATCAGTATAACAGCAATTTAAACAACAAGAACAGACGAAGCCTAAATGACCTCTATGTTCTTGTCATTGCTGAACAACGTATCCTGTGGTACGATATAAACAAGAAAATCACTTCAGAATTTATACAAACTTGGGAGGCTGAATAATATGTTGAAAATAGCTCTATGCGATGACGATGCAGCTGTACTGGAAAACATTGAGGCCTGCGTTCTTGGCTATTTCAGCAAGACAACACAGCGTGCAGAAGTCAAAACTTTTACCAAAAGCGAGCATTTGGCAGCATCCATTGCAGACGGCGACCGATTCGATCTCTATATTCTTGATGTGGAAATGCCTGAGCTGAATGGTTTTGAAGTTGCCAGAAAGCTGCGTGTCTATCAGCCCGACGCAGGCATTATTTTTTTAACTTCGCACTTTGAATTCGCTGATGAAGGCTATAAGGTACGCGCCTTACGTTATGTTCAGAAATTAAAATATCAGCAGGATCTTCCCGAAGCCCTCAGTGAGGCCTGTCTGTCACTTGAGCGAGCGGATACAAAATCCTTGACTGTTCTACACTATGGAAATCTGACCCGTGTGTTATTCCGCGATATTGTTTATATACAAAAAGCGCATCGAAGTCTGAGCATCTATACCACGGAGCAGGGGATGATCCAAGATAACAGAGGCTTAAAGGAACTCTACGGCGTTTTGAATGACTCGCGGTTTATCTTTACGGATCGAAGCTATTTAGTAAACATTGACTTTGCACGTCAAATCGAAGGATATTGGATGATCCTAAAGGGCGGCAAAAAAGTGCCGATCAGCAGACCCATGATGCCCAGCGTTAAGCAGGCCATCATCCGACTTTGCGAGGGCTGACAGCATGGAAATCTTTTATAAGCTCATTGAGGTAACGGTAACTTTAATAGAAGACGCCATAATTATCAGCTCAGTTGTTGCAATTTCAGGGCGGCGATATGCAATAAAAAAACACATCCTTTGTGTTTTGGCCGCTGTTGCGGCAATGTCGCTTGCGGTAAGCGGACTGAACCGTATTGAGATGTTTTCCTTTATTACACCCATTTTAGGCATGCTGATCGTTTTGCTTATATCCCGATTTCTGTCCAGCGGAGCGCTTTTGCTTCGGGCGACAGCATGTGTTACGGTCTACTTTGTTATCCAAAGTATCGATTACATCCTTTTTATCGGAATGGGGTTGCTGCATGGCACTCCTAATGAAATGTTTAGCACATTTATGTTTCCGGGTCCTTTAAGGAGTATTTATTTATTATTAAATAAAGCTACGGATATTATTGTATTCATTTCGCTTCATAAAGAATTGCACAAGCTCAGCAGTCTTCGTAATTCTTTGCAGGGATTGCTCTTCGGCGCTTCTCTTTTATCCTATTGCTCGATGCAGTATCTATTCAGTATTGTGTTATACGGTGATTATGTATCCTTACAAATCGCTTCCATAATCTCTTTCTTCTTTCTCCTCTGCTTTATGTCCGTCGTCATTTTCGCCTTACTGTCTGTGACGAAATTGGAAAAGCGCCGCAGCGACAACGAGATCTTACAGCGTACCAACGAGATGATGGAGCAGAATTACCAGCGGATGCATGAGGATGTGCATCAGAACGCAAGGCTGCTCCATGATTTTCACCATCATTCCGCAGCGATTCGGGAATTGGCGGCACAAAAAAAGACCGATGAGATCATTGATTATATCGATTCCATGCTGTCCACTTCCTATGAAGCCATCGAATTCTGCAACTGCGGCTGCGATATTATCAACGCCGTGATCAACTGCAAAGCACTCGAAGCGCGCAGCAGTCATATTGAGTTTCAATATCACGTCGATTTTCATGAACCGACAAATCTAAAGCCTGTTGATATATGCGCCGTGCTTGCAAATCAGATTGAAAACGCGCTTGAGGCCTGTGAAAAGATCGAAGACCCAGATAAGCGGATCGTTCGAGTTGAAATACGGCAGCGAAACGGTTTCGCCCTTTTCAAGGTTATGAATACCGTCCGCGAAAATCCTTTTCGATATGAAGACAAGCTGCTCACCACAAAAACGGACACCTCTCGAATGCATGGACTTGGGTTAAAAAACATCAGTGATATAGCGAGAAAGTACAGCGGTTCGATGCAAACAAAATATCAAGACGGGATGTTTATTTCGACGGTCCTGCTCTGCTTTTCGCCAGAATAATACATAAAATCCTACAATTCAGACAAAAACCCTGTTTTCTCATGCAGAAGCTGGTATAGTAAAACAAGAGGTGAACTACTATGCTGCAAAGCTTTGCAAAATACTTGACAGACACTCTATATCGGCATTGTCCACTGTCACCACAGAAGCGTCCGATTTTCCAATATGGATTTGAGATCACAACCTCTACGCTAAGCTCAGCCTTTTCAATACTGCTAATCTCAATTTTTTTGAGAGATGTTCTATCGGCTTGTCTGTTTCTTGGAATTTTCTTTTTCCTTAGATTATTTGCGGGCGGCTATCATGCCCCCACATACGCCCGGTGCTTCATACTGACAAACTCGGTTTATCTGATGGTCTATCTCGTGTCGCGGGTATTTATTGCCTTTCAGTCAACAATTCCCGCAATAGTGCTTACACTTTTATCCGGACTCATTATTTTTGCCTTTTCACCTATCCGAAATAAAAAACATCCTATTTCTGAAATGGTATATCGGAAAAACCGAGATATAGCAAGAATCTTAGTAACTCTGGAAGCACTGGTATTGACTTCCCTTATCTTACTTCGATGTGATTTTACATACACATCCGTTCCAATCGTATCTTTAGCGGCGGTTGCCGTTATGATGATAATTTCCAAATTTCAGGAAAGGAGCGAGTAAAATGATGAACCTGTGGTCTGCAATTGCTTCCTTCATCGAGGCATTTGCTAATCTTGGAGCTGGAGCTGCCTCTAATGGTATGAGCTACGAACCCGAGCTGCCGGAAGAGCTCAGAAAGTAAAAAGCCGTAAAAAAGGTTGCCTGTAAATCGGGCAACCTTTTTTATGTGAAATCCCTTATGCCGAATATAAGTATTCCGCACTAGAACAACCGCTATCCAGCAAATTGTATCTATGTAAAATTCCCCGTAAGTTTCAAATTAGATGATCCGATTTGGAGAGGAAGAATTTTAAGGTAGTACGAGATGAGCGGCACCCCCTCATCAGGCTTTTTCCACAACATTATAATAACCATCCTATGCGCATCCGCCTACGGGCGGGTGCGCTTTTTTCATACCCACAGGCAGAAGCTCTGGCTAAGAGCTCATAGCGGCAGGCCGCCGCCTTCGACAATCTGAATTTCTACAAAATTACAGATTGATCGGAGGAAATAATCATGGCCTACAATAAAGCCAGAGCCGAAAAACAATGGCTCAAATGGAAAGAAGCAGAAGAAAAGAAGCTCAGGGAGCTGGGCGTGGATAAGGAAACCATCCAGCGCCTGCATACATACGACTGGGCAGAGTTTAACAAGGAACGCCAGTATCTGCAGCGACAGGTAGAATGGTCTTCCTATGTGGACTGGGTAGCCGCGCAGGATCTGGAGCTGCCCGTTGAGGATCCCGAGTCCCTGCTGGACAGCATCGAGGACATGGAGTTACTCAAAATCCTTTCCAAAGAGGATAAACTCACCATCCAGATTGCTTTTTTAAAAATGTCCGGATATAACGGCTATGAAATTGCCGAAAAAACCGGCCTTACACAAAAAGCTGTAAATCTAAGAATGGTGCGCCTCAGAAAAAAACTGAAATTTTTTTTTGAAGCATGAAGCTATCCGGCCTTTTTCCTGGGCTATAGGGCGAACGGGGAAAAGCGTTCACCTGTAGCTTGAAAAATAAATACCAGCCATGCGGGTACGTTCCCGCCTAAGTGAGCGACATAGGAAAAAGCGCCAGGACAGACCACAACTAAGCTGCCATCCTTTTGAGGGATGGCAGCTTGTGTTGTTGGTTTCGAGCGATGTATTTCGACCTAAAAGAGGGAGTGGCATCCCTTTTCGCTATGACCTTTAGGCGGGGGATTATGATACACATTATCGTTTGCCCACACGTCAGATAGGTTGGCCAACCTCGGGTTGTAATCAGCAAGACCCTTGGAATGCCAGTGAACGGCTTGTTAGCCGCAAGCCTGCCCGCATGGTTCCCAACGTGCCGGGGAGCGAGCTGCAAATACGGCACATCGTAATCAAACCTTTTTTATTCAGATTGTCGTTGACTGCGAATCCATGCGGCGCAGAGAAATCCTGCGCCGCATTAGTTTGCCGCCAACATATAAAAGCAAATTCATCTAAGGAGAATGTACCAAAATGAACACCCCCTCCCTAAAAGGGCAGGTCCACGAGGAGATCGAGAAGATCTTCAGAACCCTTCTGCCCAGAAACGGACTGGCGGTGCGGGAAGAACAGGTTACCCTCTGTCACATCATGCTGGATGCCCTGCTCAAAAATAATATCGCTTTATGCGACGCCGGAGTCGGTATCGGCAAGACCTACGCCTACCTAACCGGCTGCATTTTACTCAGAAAAAATGCTCCTCATAGCGCTGTCGGCTCCCTGCCGGTAGTGGTTTCCACTTCCAGTATAGCTCTGCAAGACGCCATTATTGAAGAGTATATCCCTTTTTTATCCCGCATTTTTCTGGAGAATCACATCATCCAGAAGCCCATCCGAGCCATCGTGCGCAAAGGCAAAGAACGGTTTGTATGCGATGTCCGCCTTGCCCAGCGTCTGGAAGCCGTGAAAGACAAGAAAAAGAACATAGAGCAACTGGAGGCCCTGCTTTCCCTTCGCACCTATCATGACTTGGATGCCGTAACCGGCCTCAGTGGTTTCGATCGGCGACAGGTATGTGTTCCAAAGTTTTGCGAAAAAAGCTGTCAGCAGCGCAGTCTCTGCCGGTATCATCAATATCTGAAAGAAGCTAAAAGTGCAGAGATTTCCATCCAGATCTGCAACCACAATTACTTATTGGCCGATGCTGCGCACCGTTTGCAGGCACTGCATCCCCTTCTCAATGATTATCAAGCCTTGGTAATCGATGAAGCTCATAAGCTGCCGGACGCCGCCCGCCAGATGTACGGGCAAAGTCTTTCGGCAGAGGACTTTCGTGAGATCTGTGATCTGCTTGCAAAAGAAAAACATATTCTTGCCGCCCAACAATTAAATGAGAAATTTTCTGCCCTTATGCGTTCCATGTGCCGAGACGAACCGCCGGAAGAAGATCGGCGCACTGCTTTTGTCCTAACACCAGATCGGATAACGGCTCTTCGGGATTGTCTTTTTCTTCTACGGCAAACTCAAAAACAGCTTGCTCCGTATCTCCCTCGATGGATATCCTACCGGCTGGGAGCGGCGGAAAATATTTTGAATTTGTTTTTTACCATGGACCGAAAATATATCCTATATATTCAGTATGACCGAGCAGGAGCGCCAAGCCTCTGCGCTGCGAGCCGGGAAATACCGAAACAGCTGAATCAAGCACTGTGGCTTAAGAATATTCCGGCCATCTTAACCTCCGGTACACTCATGGCCGGAGGCAGTTTTGACCGCCCACAAAAAATCATGGGCCTGTCTGAGAATCAACGGGTAGAGAATTTTATCGCAGCGTCGCCTTTCAATTACGAGGAGAACTGTTTGCTTTACATTCCTGACAGCCCGCTTAATGTGCAGATCGGCAGCGAAAAGGAAGTCGAATATCTGGCAGAGCAGATCTGCCGTTTGGTTGAAGCTGCCCATGGCCACACACTGGTACTCTTTACTTCTTACGCTCTTATGGGTGCAGTTTACAATCAGGTCAAAGATCGACTGCCTTTTCCTTTACTGGAGGTATGGAGGCATTCATCGGATATGATCCATAAATTCAAGCACTCCAATAACGCTGTGCTGTTTGCCGCGGGTTCCTGTTGGGAGGGCGTGGATTTTCCCGGAGATATGGTATCCTCGCTGATTATTGTACGGCTGCCGTTTTCTGTTCCCAATCCCTTGAGTGAAGCGGAGAGAGAACAATACCCGTCGCTGCAAGATTATATTCGAGCGGTAATTATCCCCGATATGCAGGTAAAGCTGCGGCAGGGGTTTGGGCGGGCTATCCGTACCGAAACCGATACCTGCGTGATAAGTATCTTGGATCACAGAGCTGCTCCCGGAGAACGGTATCATCAGGCTGTGCTGGGAGCCCTGCCGAATCTTCGCATCACCCGAAAGATCAAAGAAGTGGAAGAATTCATCCGGGCGAAGAAAAGCTCGGATTATTTTTTGTCATAAAGGAGTCTAGCATAAATGGACACCCTCTATCTCCAAAACAAAAAGGCAATCAATGAAATAAAATATTTTGTAATGTTCTTCGCAATAAAACGGCTGCTAGAGCAGGAGAAAATCACTTTGGAGAATTTCCGACTGGTCAATATTGCTCTTGCCGAAAAATACGGCGTTTTGCCGCTCTATATTTAGTGGTTGTTGTAATAGCTATTCCTGATGGGTTGTGGTAGTGTTGTGTGAGACAAAAAAGATGTCCAATCGGAAAGGAGCGAAAAAGTGCCACAAGTCAAAGTCATACAACCCTTATCAGAACCGAGCAAAAAGCTGCGGGTCGCGGCGTACGCACGCGTGAGCAGCGATTCAGCCGACCAGTTGAACTCCTTTGCCACCCAAGTTGATTATTACACCGGCTATATCCAATCCAAAGATGAATGGGAGTTCGCCGGTTTATACGCAGATGAAGCGATATCCGGCATAACAGCAGACAAACGCAGCGATTTCCAGCGCTTACTTGTTGATTGCCATGCCGGAAAAATTGATCGCATTCTTGTCAAGTCGATCTCGCGGTTTGCACGAAATACTCTGGACTGTATTCAAACGGTTCGAGAGCTGAAACAGCTTAATATCCCGGTTGAATTCGAAAAAGAGAATATTGATACAGGAAGCATGGGCAGCGAGATGCTGCTGAGTGTTTTGGGAGCTGCCGCACAGGAGGAATCCCTCTCTATCTCGAAAAATCTAAAGTGGAACTACAGACACAGGATGAAAAACGGAGACTTCACAACGCACATTGCTCCCTTCGGATATTCCTACAAGAGCAAAACCCTGGTTCCTAATCCAAATGAAGTCCCTATTATTGAATTTATCTTCAATAGCTATCTTTCGGGAAAGAGTTTATCTGAAATCGCAAAAGAATTAACTCAAAACGAGAAGCCTATAACATCCGAAAAACACTCTGAATGGAATCGCACATCAATCCAATATATACTTACCAATGAGAAATATGTCGGCGATTCATTGGTTCAAAAGCGCTTCACGCCTGACGAGCTACCGTTGAAAAAGATTCGCAATGTTGGTCAGCTTCCAAGGTACTATATTAGAAATTCTCATCCAGCTATCATATCTCGGGAGATTTTCGAAGCTGTACAAGTGCTGCTTCAGCAGAAGACCATCTCAAAATCAACTGTAAGCAGCTATCCGCTTAGCCAAATTGTGAAATGCGGGGCATGCGGATCAACCTTCCATCGCCGTATTCAGAAAGGAATCGTTCGGTGGTCCTGCTACAAACACTTACAGGACAAAGACCTCTGTCCTATGGGTATCGTGCAAGAACATGAAATTTATCAAGGCTTTCTGAAGGTTCATAATAAGCTGTTGGATAACAGAGATTTCATTTTGAAAGTTATGCTGAATCAGTTACTGGAATTACAAACCAAGGTTACATTCGCAAGGCCGGACATCGTAGCATTAAATGAAAAAATAGCAGATTTAGTCAAGCAGAATCATTCGCTCGCAAGGCTCCAAGCCAAGGGATATATTGATTCCGTTATTTTTATAGAACGAAGCAATGGCAACAATCAAAGGATTGAGCGAATGCGTCGGGAACTACGCCAGCTTCAAGAACCAGACAAGCTCAGTAGCCTTATCGATAGTACCATGCTGCTGATGGATCTGCTGGAAAAATCCTCTCCCCTATTGGAATTTGAACCTTCTATATTCAAGAGCATGGTAAAGGAAATTGTCGTTTACCCGGAAAAATTTTGTTTTTACCTTAATAACAATTTGGCGCTCGACGAAGGACGGTGCTTGCGATGAAGAAAAAGCGTTACCTTCCTTTTGGATACCGTATGATCGGCGGAAAGATTGAAATCATCCCGGAAGAAAGTGACCTTGTCCAAAACATATTCCGCAGCTATCTCGCCGGAGCGTCACTGCAACAACTGGCAAAGCTAGCGGGACAGACCGGTTTGCAGTTTCGAGAAAATGCAAATGTCTGGAACAAGAATATGATCTCCAGAATTTTGGATGATAAGCGTTATTGGCAAAAGGGATTGTTTCCTGCCATCATACAGGAAGAACTCGCTTTACAAGTATCAGAACTAAAATGCAGTAAGGCGTCGCCGAAGCCATCACTCCATTTTCTGCAAAAGAAGATAATCTGCTTTCAATGCGGCAAGCCACTAAGCAGAAACAGCCGAAGTCTTCCCCAAATATACTGGGACTGCAAAGACTGCGGCACAAAAATCGGGCCAATTGCGGATAACGAATTACTGGATGCTATTAAAGAAAAATTCCTGTCCGTGTGTCACGACCCGCAGATGACAGAGCTGGAGAGAATTTCCAATAATTTTCTCTCTATGAAGGCCGTTCGATTGACGAACGAAATCAATCAGATGTTTGATCAGCGTGAAGTAGATCCGGACAGGCTGCTTCCTATGATTTTAGAATGTGCCGCTGAAAAATATAGAGCATGTAAAATCATAGAATCCGACCACCTCACGCTTAAACTAAAAGCTCTTTTCCGCGAGCATCACAGCGATGAAGAACTGGATCGGGAGCTTTTTGAGCAGACCGTGAAACAGGTCATCCTGCGACCCGATGGCTCCATACAACTTCGGCTGATAAACGAAAAAATAATATGAAGGGAAAAGCGCTCTTATGGACCGAAAGATAGTTACGGAAATCCCTGCAAACCCTATGCTTGCAAATTTACAACATCGAAAGCGAAAGCTACGGGTAGCGGCCTATTGCCGAGTCAGCACTGAGGAAGAAGAACAGCAAAACAGCTTTGAAGTACAGGTCGATTACTATACCGAAAAAATCAGCAATCATGAGGGCTGGCAGCTGGCCGGGATCTTCGCGGACGACGGGATCTCCGGGGTGCGAACCAAAAAAAGAGAGCAATTCAACAAGATGATCGAGCTCTGCAAGCAGAAAAAAATCGACCTCATCTTAACAAAATCCATCTCCCGATTTGCCAGAAACACCCTTGATTGTATCAAGCACATCCGAGTCCTCAAAAGCTGGGGGATCCCTGTTATATTTGAAAAAGAAAACATCGATACTTCAAACATGAACAGCGAGATGATTCTGACCTGCTTGAGCGCCTTTGCCCAAGCCGAGAGTGAATCCATCAGCGGTAATGTTACCAAGGGAATCCGCATGGGCTACAAGCAAGGGAGATTCACTTTTCGCTACACCGGATTCGCATTTCAGAGGGGGCCCGATGGAGAGCCAGAAATCATTCTGAAGGATGCGGAAACGATTCGTATGATCGCGCAAAGCTTTCTGAATGGCGACAGCATGCAAGGAATCAAAGAAAAGCTGGAGAAAGCCGGAATTCCAAGTCCTGCCGGAGAGCCTAAATGGACAACACAGACGATTCTTCGAATCCTACAAAATGAAAAATATGCCGGTGACGTCCTACTTCAAAAAACCTACACCTCGGACTTTCTGGAGGGAAAGGTCAAGAAGAATAACGGAGAGCTTCCGCAGTATTACATTCAAAATAACCATCCAGCCATTATTCCAAGAGAAACGTTTTATCAGATCCAAGAAGAACTTGCCCGAAGAAGAAGCAAAAAGCCCTCAAGTGTCAAAAAGACAAAAACGAACCGCGGCCGATATACCAGCAAATACGCCCTCTCTGAGAGACTGGTCTGCGGGGATTGCGGTTGTTATTTTCGTAGGGTGACTTGGAGCATCCATGGGCGGAAGCAGATTGTCTGGCGATGCATCAACCGACTGGAATTCGGACCAAAAGCATGCAAAAATTCTCCCAGCCTTAAGGAAACTGCCCTTCAAGCATCTATATTGGATGCTATCCGCTCCTTGATCTATGGCCAGCAGGAAGAAATGGCAGCGGTGCTACAGGACACACTGATACGCTGTATTGCCGAAGAGGATGATGAGAGCAATCCTGCTGTAATTGAAAGTCAAATAAAAGAATTGGAAAGTGAATTTGACCGTCTGCTTATTTTTGCCGTTAATGAGAATGACATCGTTGACCAAAAGCTAAAACAAGTCAGCGAATCCATCCTTCATTTAAAGCAAAAGAAAAAACAGATCGAATACAGCACGGAACACTCTAAGGTAATGGAAGCTAAATCTAAAGAGGTCATGGCGCTGATTTCTGCAGAGGATCTTAACTTGACGGAATACTCCGACACCCTAGTTTACCGTATCGTTGAAAAAGTCACTGTACTTTCCAGTGAAGAAATTAAAATCCGTTTCATAGGCGGTTTTGAAATCACTCAGCCCCTTTATTGAAAAGCAGGCATAGAAAAATGCCGGTAGGTCCTACGCTGTCGGTATTTCTCTGTCCCTGCTTTTTCGATTGGGGCTACACCGTTCGCAGTGTCAACGATGTTAAGCAGCAAGAGAAGCCGTAAATGATGATGAAATTTTTTAATTTAGGAGAAGATCAAAATGGAACAGAAAAAAGCATGGGTAAAGCCGGAAATAAAGTTTCTTAAAGCAAAGACCTTAGAGGATCGGCCTGAGCTTTTAGAGGACCCAGTAATTCGGGCGTTTTACGAAAGCTGGAAAGAACGGGAAAACAAAACAAGGGAATCCGGAGCTGTAAGCATACAGCCTTAAAATAATGGATTCAATAATCTATCAGAGAAGGAAGGTTAAAAAATGAGGAAACTCAAAAGGTCGCTGGCTGTATTGCTGGCGGTGCTTGTACTCATTACAGCTTTACCGCTAACCGCGTTTGCGGATGAAGCGGCAGAAAGCCCGCCGATGGATACAGCAGCATCTATCGATGAAACGGTGCCAGATGAACCTCCTATATCGCCTGAAGATAATTCGGGTACCGTGGAGGCAAGTCCGCCGCCGTCGCCGGAGCCGTCGGCTGAACCGGATGCGGATGAAAATCCCGACGGTACGGAAGACAGCACGGCATCCGAGCCAGATGCAGCGCCTACACCTGACGTAAGTGCTACTCAGATGCCCACGCCAATTCCAACCCCAAACCCGATAAATCTCGAATACGAATATCTGCCCGAATCCGAAACAGGCGGACTGTTCGTATTTCCAGCGCCATACGGAGATGACCTGACACAGGAATATAGCGCCGAACATCCGGCATGGGATATTGCCGGAGATATTGGCTCTCCGGTTGTTGCTGCGAATGATGGCGTAGTGACTCAGGTTCAGATATGGGATGGCTCAGAAGATGAAACCGGCTCTATGAGCTATGGCAACATGGTTCAAATTAAGCACGGCGAGGAGTTAACCACGCTATACGCACATCTGTCGGAGATCAATGTACAGGAAGGTGATACGGTCGTGCGCGGTCAGCGCATCGGGCGTATCGGTGATACTGGAAATGCGACAGGGGCGCACTTGCATTTTGAGTTCATTACATCCAGCGGCAGAAAGGTGAGTCCAGACTGGCTCCTTGCATCCGACATTATGCCGCTGTTGTCTCCAGACCTTCCGTATGCCACGGTTAAAGAATGGTGTAATCGTCCGAACGGAACAAGAACCATTTCCGATTTCGGCGTGACGCGAGAGGAAGTTATAGCAGAGCTTTCTGCTCATGTGTCCGACTCCTACTATTTGGGTACACCCTATCAGGGGCGCGACTGGCAGTCACCGAATGGCGATCCGTCGTACAACGGTAGAGCCGGACTAAACTGCGGCGGCTTTGTGGCTTATGTACTCAGCAAGTGCGGATTGAACAGCGGAACATCGGACCTTTGGACGCACAGCGCGGGTCCGGTAGGTTCCGTCCAATGGTATATGACACAGAATGCAGACATCACCGGCGGCGCGTGGTGGGACTGGGATGGAGTATCTCCAGTTTATAACCGTATGCTGATGTGCGGCGCGGCAAACTATCCGCTGTGGGTACGCAACGCCGATCTCGTTGCGCACACATTTGCGACGAAAGCTGACATGTTAAGTTCGGGTGTGCTTGAAAAGGGAGATATTATTGTCATGATCCCCAAAGCAGCATCCTCCAGTGGTTTCAATGATTCTCACATCGGTTTCTTTTGGGGTAACAGCTCCAGCGAGGACAAGATGTGGCATTCTGATTTTTCAGGCAACCACATATCGACGATCACACCGAAGTCCCCGGACAACTCGTTCATCGTTATCAAATACGGTGAAAACACCTTTGATATCACGCTCACAAAGACCTCTGCGAACGTGACAATCACGAACAAAAACCCGAATTACAGTCTGGCGGGTGCGGTGTATAACGTATACACAAAAAATGCGACACCCGGTCATGACTACTCAAAGGATACGGTACAGGCTACATTTACAACAGACACCAACGGTAAGGCTAATCTCAGCAAGAAGCTGAAAGATGGCGATTATGCGGTAAAGGAAATTACTGCTCCGAAAGGGTATGTCCTTGACCCAACCATCCACTTTGTCAACATCAGCAGCGGTAATACCACGCTGAATGTTGTGGACGACCCGTCAAAAATTAAATTAACGGTTGTAAAGAAAGATGCAGGAACAGGCCAGAGTGTGCCGCAAGGCAACGCTTCTCTGGCCGGAGCAGTCTATGAAGTGACCTATAAGGTGAACGGAATAGACACAAAGGTACAGGGAACGACAAATGCGCAAGGCAGAGTGATGTTCCTCGATATTCCGCTTGGTACAGTAAAAGTGCAGGAGATAAAAGCCCCGGTTGGCTATAAGCTCGATACGATGGTACACACCTATACCGTTAACTCCGCCGGTACATCTGCTGTATATGAGCTGGAGCCTCTCGACGACTTCCGCGAGCAGGTTTTTCTCAATAAGATCAAGGTCATCAAAAAGGCCGAGATGGCCGGTGCGCCGGATATGCTTGAACCCGGAGCAAAGTTTGAGGTCTACCTCAAGAGCGCGGGCAGCTATGCAAACGCAAAAGCCGCCGAGCGTGATCTCATCACGATCGGCTCAGACGGCACAGCGACGACGAAGTTCTTGCCGTACGGCACCTATACAGTCCATCAGGTCGCGGGCGGCGCAGGCCGTAAGTTTGCCGCCGATTTCGACGTCTCTGTAAGTGCTGACAGCTCCACGCATGCTCCGTATGAGGTGAATCTTCGCAATGAGCTGAAGCCCGGTACAGCAAATATCGTCAAAACATCTGACGATGGTGTTGTTGCGGGTTTGAAATTCAAAATCACACGAAACATCGATAACTGGTCGCAGACCGTCACGACAGGCGCAAACGGTCAAATTGCGGTTAGTAATCTCCCGATCTACTCGGACATCGACGGTAAGCAGAAGATCCAGTACACCATTACGGAGATCGACACGCCGGATCGTTATGTGCAGCCCGCATCTCAGACTGTCACACTCACAGAGGGGCAGGCTACACCTGTACGATTCCATAACAAGCTTATTCGCGGCAGTTTGCAGATCATCAAGGTCGACCACAACGGTACAACACCGCTTGAGGGCGCGGAGTATCAGATCACAGATGCGGACGGTAGGGCCGTTGCAGCGAAGACAACCGGCAAGGACGGCAAGATCCTTGTTGAGAACCTGCGGTACGGCTCATACCACTATCAGGAGATCGAAGCGCCAAAGGGCTACGATCTCGACAGTACGATCTATGATTTCGCCATTGGGTATGACGAACAGGTCATTACCGTTACCCGAGAAAACACACCGAGCGTCGGCTCGATCTCGGTGTGCAAAGTGAACTCCGCAGGAACACCCATGTCCGGTGTTTCTTTTTTATTGGAGTTTTCTGTGGATGACGGCGCATCATGGAAGCCGGTCGTTGCCCGTCCTGCGGGCAGCGAGGTATCGATTGGCGGCTGTGACAGTTCCGGCCTCAAGGACGGTGTGCTGGTTACAGGAGATGACGGTATCGCGGCATTCACGGGATTACAGATCGACAATCAGACTGTGAAGATTCGGTATCGTCTGACCGAGATTGCGACCCGTGACGGCAGTACACTCATGACGACTGTCCTGTATGACGGCAGTCTGCCTGATGTGAACGGCGACACGGAGATCACCGACGTCAAGATCACGGCGGTCAATAACCGGAACCTGGAACTGCCCAATTCGGGCGGCAGTGGTTTCCCTGTATCTTCGGTCGGCACAGTACTGATCTTTATCGGTCTGTTTTTCTGTGTCGGTTCGATTCGGGTTTTACGCAAGGCCCGGTAAAACAGGATTCGAGGGGATTCTACACCCCTTGAAATATAAAAATAAACTTTGAAAGGAATGTAGAAAATGAAAAAAGCGAGCATTATCGCAAAACTCGGAGCAGCAGCTATGGCGGCTGTCATGGCGTGCTCCAGCATTGCTGCATCGGCGGCAACCGTCCCCAATGCAACAATCGACACCACTCGTAAAACGTCTCTTGAGCTTTACAAGTACGATTTTACGACAGCCCATGAGGACGGTAAGCTGAACACCGATTCCTATGTTTCCACTGGTCTGCCGGATGATGCGGTTGAAACCGCACTGGCAGACTACGCCATTCAGGGCGTTGTCTTCACCTATACAAAGGTCGCGGACGTGACAACCTATTCGGCGCTGGAAGCAGACGGCTACAAGGACATGGTGCTCTATGCAATGCCCGACAACGCCAAGACAGCTCAGTTCCTCGCCGCACTTGGCTTGAGCGCTGCGGATGCGTACAGAACGGACGGCGGCAATCTCTATTTCACCTCCGATGTTCTCATCGACGGTCTGTCTGGTCAGCTCACAACCATTGAGAGCCAGACAAAGAACGCTCTTGAGAAGTTCGTAAAGGACAACGGCGGTACGGATATGCCGGAGACGGATGCAAATGGTCATTCCGGCAAGACCGGCATGGAGCAGGGCCTTTACATCCTCGTCGAGACCTATGTTCCGGAGAACGTAAAGGACACGACCTCTCCGTTCCTCGTTTCTCTGCCGATGACCACCATCGACGCTGATAACTGGAACTATGACGTCACCGTGTATCCGAAGAACGAAACCGGTATGCCGACGCTCGAGAAGACTCTGCGTGAGGACAAGGTCGACACAGGTAAACACAATGGCACAATAGACGATATCACCGACGGCTATGCTCACACAGGCACAGGCTCTGACGGTGACATCGTTGACTACCAGATCATCTCCACTCTCCCGACAATCACTTCCAATGCGACCGCTCTGACAACCTACACCTTCGTCGATACACTCTCTAAGGGTATCGAGTACAACAAGAAGGATGTTCAGATTGAATGGTTCACAGACAAGGCTTGCACAGATAAGATCGCAACATGGACGGAAGCCGACAACAAGTTCACTGTTACCTACGGCACGGCAGCAAACAACGCGACAACCATGAAAATCGAGATGACCGATACAGGTCTCAGTGAGATCAACAACAGCGACGCTGTGTATGACCTTGCAACAAGCCTGTACAGAGGTTATTCCGACTGCACCATGCGCATCACCTACAAGGCAACAGTTAATTCTTCTGCTGATACCGTTTACGGCGACAACGGCAACCCGAACGACGTTGTACTGACATGGAAGCGCACAAACACCACCTACTATGATACACTCGAGGACGACTGCCATTTCTACGTTTACGGTCTGGATCTCCTCAAGCAGTTCTCTGACGGCAAGGGTGACTTCAAAAATGTCCAGTTCAAGCTCTACAACAATACCGATAAGTACTGGGTAACCGCAGAGCTGAATGAGACGGAGGGCATCTACTACGTCAAGGATCAGGCGGATAAGGAAGCAGATGCAACGACCTTTATTCCGGTTTCCACCGGCGCACTCACTGTTAAGGGTCTTGAAGATGATGAGTATATCATCACCGAGATCGCAACAGACGACGGCTACACGCTGCTCAAGGATTCTATCACAGTTGTGATTACATCTGCTGAGAGCGGTGTGATCTGCGACGTGTGCGGCAAGTCCGGCATTACAGCAACAGCAACCGTCAACGGTGACGCAGTTGGTATGATCGAGGATAACGGCTCTGTTTCCGCTATCGTACCGATGAGCGTTATCAACACACTCGGCTTCGATCTCCCGCAGACAGGTGAAAACGGCACATGGCTGTTCGCTGTCGGTGGTGTCCTGATCGTAAGCCTGAGTGCAGCCTTCATCTTCTTCATTCTTGCGAAGAAGAGAAAGACTGACGAACAGTAAGCGTACACCTCATTTTCGATATACATTCCCCATTCCCGCGGGGTCAGCGGGCGACTGCTGACCCCCAACCAAAGCCCATACCGCAGCGTGTGGGTTTTGGTTGAAATAAAATGAAGGAGCTGTCTATGAGAATAACTAAGCAAACAATCTACTGCACCCTTGCCGTCCTGTTTTTGCTGATCGCGGTCGTCTGTGGCTATCTGCTGCTTGACAGTCAGCATCAAAAGGATGAGGGCCGAAGCGCATTCCGGGAGCTGGCGTCGGCCGTAAATGAAGCGCAAACGACAAAGCAGGAAGCTCCGGATGAGCCTCCTGCTGAAACAGAAAACAGTCTGCTTGCAGTGTACCGCGCTCTCGCAGAACAGAACGCCGACATGGTCGGGTGGATACGGATTGAAGGAACGACGATCGATTACCCGGTGATGCAGACGCCGGATGATTTCAATTTCTATCTGCGCAGGAACTTCGACAAGGAGTACAGCAATCTCGGTACGCCGTATATTCAAGAGAACTGTGATCTCAAGACGAGTGACAACCTCATTCTTTACGGTCATCATATGCTGGACGGCGGGATGTTCAGCGATTTAGATTTGTATAAGAAAAAGTCCTTTTGGGAAAAGCACAAAACCATCCGTTTTGACACGCTGGATGAGATCGCCGAGTATGAGATCCTTGCGGTCATTGTGACGACGGCGTATCGCCCGGACAGTTTTCGGTATTACGAGTACACAGGGGGCTCTCAAGAGCAGTTCGAGAAGTATGTTTCCGACTGCAAAAGGTTGTCGCTGTATGATACCGGCGTGAACGCCGAATACGGCGACAAGCTGATCACACTTTCGACCTGTGAGTACAGCCAAAATGACGGGCGGCTGCTGGTTGTTGCGAAAAAGACGGAGGATTGATCCAAATGAAAAAGAAGTTTCTGTTCCCCTTTCTATGTTTCATTCTGCTCCTGCTGATCGGCATAGGGCTTATGCTCTATCCGCTGATCTCCAACTGGTACGGAGAGCGGGTACGGTCTACGGTTGAGGTGCAGTACAACGAGGCCATAGCGAAGCTGGAGGATGAAAGCATCCGGGAAGCGTTCAGGGCCGCACAGGAATACAACGAATCTCTATACAGCGTGCAGCTTGACCCGGCGGCAGCGGTGGATGAGTATGACAGCCTGCTGAATCTCTCCGGGAACGGTATCATGGGCTATGTGGAGATTCCTGTGATTGATGTGAATCTGCCGATCTATCATACGGTCGCGGAATCCTCCTTACAGAAAGGCGCCGGTCATATGCCGGGTACCTCCCTGCCAATCGGCGGCAAAAGCACGCACGCCGTGATCTCCGCACATTCGGGGATGTCCGACGCGCGGATGTTTACCGACTTAGACAAGGTGCAAAAAGGAGATCTGATCCTGCTTCATGTGCTGGGCGATACGCTCGCCTATGCGGTCGACACGATCACCGTCACCGATCCTGCCGACATCGAAGCCATAGAGATCCGGCAGGACAAAGACCTTGTGACGCTCGTCACCTGCACGCCCTACAGCGTCAACACCCACCGACTGCTGGTACGCGGACACAGGATCGAGCTGACCGAGGAAGAAATCACCGAAGAGACGAAGGCTACTGAGCCGGAAGCCTCCACTTGGATGGAGAAGTATATTGAAGGAATTTTCTTCGGCTTCATTATAGGTGGCGCTGTTCTTGTACTGGTGAGAGCTCTATCAAAAAAGGTTCGAGAGAATCAATAAAAAGTGGAAACGAGTTCGGAGTTTTCGCTTGCAGTAAAAAAGTTTTGAACTATAATTGGTGTGAGAAGTTGAAAGATTGCAAAAAGGGAGTGATTTTATCATGAAGAGACTTAGCAAAAAGAAGGTCGTCGGCATCGCGCTGGGAATTGCGGTGCTCATTATTCTGATTATGCTCTGCGTTTCGGCTTGCAGCAGTCATGCCGGTAGCGTCCCCGAAAGCGACTCGAAATCTTCTGTTGTAAGCGAGGTTGAAAGCAGTAAAATGGAGAGCCGTAAGGAAGAAAAGCCTGCCGTCAAGCCGACTGCGAAACCGACAAGTGCGCCGGATAAAGGTGACGTGGATAAGACTGCAAGCAGTAAGTCGGATAGCAGTGCGAAGCCTGCGGTGAAGCCCACGGCAACACCAAAGCCGACAAGTAAGCCGGTCGTTACACCCACCCCAAAGCCTACGGCAGAATCGACCTCAACGCCCACCGCTGTACCAACCATGAAGCCCACACCTGTTCCGACTGCGACGCCGGAACCCGAAAAGGTCTGGGTTGTAGACGTACCTGCGCAGGAGGAACAGGGACATTGGGAAGAAGATGGTTATTGGAAAAGTGATCCGGCATATCAATGCAATCAATGTGGCACAATATATACTTCAATAGAAGGAATCCATGAACATCTTAGCGATTGGGATGGTGAGTGTGCCAGTTATACAGAGATTTCAGGCGAATTGTATTGGGTATCTACCGGTAGGTTCTGGGTAGTTGATGTTCCAGCGCAAGAAGAAAAAGGGCACTGGGGATATAAGTAAACACCTGTCTTTGATCAAATGAGGGTATCCTTTGGAGCAAGAGGGTAACGCAACTACTCGAGATATCACTTCCGTTGAGTTGATTTTGATTGATCTGTGACATGATTCCGAGAAGTCTCTTCAATAAAGCAATCGTCCAGGAGGGATACTTTGAATTTAACAATTACAATTCCTTTTCACCGTGATGCAGCATCTATATCTTGCAACACGACGTCATCCTTATAGAGCTCGCCCGTGAAAGCCCGAGAATCATCGCTTTGAATAATATATATATCCAAAATATAATCTTGAAGCCCGTTTTTCATAAAAGTATCATCTCCATTACTTATCATATACGACGTAGCACATATATCCGAGTTATTACCATATACAACAACTATGCGGTTATGTGAATCAACACTTTGATAGGTTCCAACTGTAGACAATGTACTCGCTGTTCCCCAGCAACTATACCTACCGGTCATCCAGTTCTTTTTAAGGATAATCAATTTATTATATTCTGCTTCTTGAAAAAATATCCCTGAAAAATCCCCGTTATTACTTGTAGCAAGAGGAATATTTTCAGAAGATCCTGTCGTTGTAACATTGATCGCTCCAACTATATCTTCACTTCTTTTTATGTCAAAACTTGTGAATACGTGATACAATCCCAAGGCTAACACTATGCAAACTAGGAATATAACAACTATCAAAGGTATGGCTCTTCTTTTGTTTATCATATAATCAACTCCTAATCAACATGAAAATGGGGCTATAGAACAAATTATCCATAGCCCCATTTTCAACAACTCTTAGTATGGTATGCCTGTAACTACCGCTTGGATGGACCAACTCTGACTTGATGGAGAAGACAGCCCAAAACTGCCACTACCGCCACTTCCACTCACAGACCATGAAACAGAAGGACTCACAGCTGCCCAAGTATGAAGATACTCTCCTGTTACAGATGTCGTATTTCCACCACCTGTCGCAACATTTTTATTTATATTCGTCCAGCATTGTGCTCTTGTAATATAGTCATCATATTCCGCTTCTGTGGTATGTTCATTGAAATTCCAAGCGACGCCGCAATTAGCTTTCGACTGTATATATGCCGCTCTACCATGATTGCCAAATGCGTCAAGAAGGTCATATCCATAGCCATCAAAATCGTATCCACCGCCCCAGGCAAACCCCATGATATCATCCCCCCAACCAGGAGAATTCGTATCACCGGTAGACAACCAACTTAGGCCAGACCAATTCGAAGTAAGATTCAATTGGTAGCGACGAGCTTGACTATAGGCCATTACTGTAAACCGTATTGTCAATTTACCGCGAGAAGTAGTTTTATCACCAATCGTACTGATCCTCGGTTGCACTGACTGTACGGGAACATCAAATTCACTTTTTCCAATGGACATAACTTCCTCTTCTGACAGAAGCCTACTATCTGTGGTGAAAATATTGCCGTCTTCACCCTTTGTATATGTTTCTTCAACATATACTGTGGCATCGACATAGCCCACCAATGTCTTTCCATCTTCTTCTGAAGAACGAGCGTACGCACTATTTCCGGGAACAAATCTCGACTCAATGTAGGCATCAGGATTTTCTTTTGACGTGATCTGAAAATTGATTTCATCAAAATTTGTCGGCTCAATCGTTTGAGCCTGAGCCATTACGCCAAAACTTCCTGTTATCAACATTGATAATGCTAACAGCAGCGAAAATACTTTTTTCATGATTAGCGTCACCTTTCCATCTTAAATTCGGAGTATTTCAACTCGCCGTGTATTTTTGCAATCCATGAATTCATGAGGAGTGCATCTGTATTCCTCAATTTTCATGAATTGCATATAGGAATTATGTTCCGGCTACATCTCAACATATATACCCGGAACCCGACAACTCGGGCGGCTCTTCTTGGTACATCGGTAACACATTCTTTCTTTATTCTCCCAATATTGCAAATATCACATATGCCCACAAGCTATCCACTTATATCGGGAGTTTCTACCCATATATTATCACCTCAAAAAAGCGATTTGTTCTATTTTGTCACAGTGGTCTGTTTTTCGTTCCAATTGGTAAAACACCTACCGAAAAAGCGTTGACAAGATGCGTAGGTCTGAAAGTTCCGAACAGGTTAACTGTTATTTCAGCACCTTCAGAAAAAATTTCTTTCAATTTAATCTCTTATGACGGGAATAGATACTTGTGATATAGTTAAAAATCGACTAAAATTAGTCATAGGAAGTCATAGATTAGACATTGAATTTAGTCATAGAAATAAACAGAGGTCGGAATTGGAAACTCAAAAACGAGACATCAAAAACAAAAATCAGAGCGACAACGTAAAACTCTCACCACTGGTGAGAGAAAATGCTTGATCCAACAATCATACCATCATAATCAGATTGACCGAGCCGGTTCTTAATGACGAATAGAATAAGTGAAAAAGTCGTATAGCAGCGACAATGCGATTGAGCCTGTTTCAGACCGAAAAATGGCACCAGGAACCAAGAGTTCCGAGTGCCATCTTTCATGTTACAGCGCGTTTGTGGATTGAAATTCAATTTTGACTCTCATACCCATACCGGCAGCGAGGCGTTGGAGTGTTCGGAGCGATGGGTTAGCGTTGCCGTTTTCCAATTTGCTGATATCTGCCTGTGCGATACCGGTCTTTTCCGAAAGCTGCTTTTGGGTCAGACCCGAACGATTTCTGGCGTCGACGATTGCCTGGATGATCTGAAACTCCGGTTCAAGTGCATCATATTCAGCCTTGAATTCCGGATTTGCCATTTGCTTATTGAGGGTTTCTCTAAAGTTTTTGCCCATTATAAATTCTCCTTTCGCTGTTCATATTCGGAACGATACTTCTTGGACAGTTCAATTTCTCCGGGTGGTGTTTTTTGAGTCTTTTTGGTAAAGCCATTCGTGAGTATAATCTTGCGGCCGATAACGAAAAAATACAGAACTCTCGTAATATTATTCCCCTGTTTTGCGCGGATCTCAAAAATACCGTCATCGAGGGATTTTGAGTATGGCTCTCGAAGATTATTTCCATTTACCTCCAAGAGTTCCAGTAAGCGAAAAAGTTTCGCCTGCATTTTCACATCTTGGGAAAGTATGAATTCCTCGGCCGGAAATGTACCGTCTGACTTTTCAAAAAATTCGACATCAAAGTTTGGCATCGTGCTCTCCTTGGTAACATTGGTTATATCCTATAATCAGTATATGGGATATAACCAATGTTGTCAAGCGTAAAGCGAAAATTTTTTCGACACCCGTTCTGTACTATGAGGTCGGTCTGATCAGAACCCTCCGTTCTCATTTTACGATGATATCTTTTCCGTCGCGTAAGAGCAGAAAAAAGGACTTTGCGTTTTGCAAAGTCCTTTTTTCAACAGGATAAATCCCTTGGGGATTTGTGAAACTGCCCTTTGGGCGGTGAAGTGTCTTAGGATGTTTATAAAAAGGAAAGCCGCCGACCTTCGCAATCATCTCGCGCAGCAGCTCAAAAGTCGGATTTTGTAAAAACAGGAGAAGGAGAAAAGGCGGACATAAAAATACTTTTGTCCGTTTTGGCAGAAATTATAGAGAAAACAAAAGCGCCGGGCTTCCATGAAAGCTCGGCGCTTGATTTATTGATGAAAATTATACGAACTGGGACGGGTCTACACGGGTGCCGTTTTGGTAGACCTCAAAGTGGCAGTGGTCACCGAAGGAATAGCCGGTATCGCCGACATAGCCGATGACATCGCCCTTGTTGACCCACTGGCCCTCGCTGACGGCGACGGAGCTCATGTGTGCGTACAGGGTGGAATAGGTGCTGTCGTGGTAAATGGAGACGTAGTAGCCCCAGGAATAGCCCCAATCATCGGAGCCGTTTGCGGTCATGACCGTACCGGAGCGGGATGCCACGATCGGCGTGCCGCGGCTTGCGGGAATATCCATGCCGTAGTGGCCGTTGCCGAATGCACAGCTGACGCCGGTCCAGCCCGGAACAGGCCATGCAAAGCTTTCACCGGAATAATCATCGTCATAAGACGGCTGCGGCACCGGGGTCGGGGTGGGGGTCGGCTTTACGGTCGGCACCGGGGTCGGTGTCGGGGTAGGCATAACGTTGCCGTTATCGTCCACTTCTTCTTCAGGCACCGGGGTCGGCGTAGGTGTGGGCTCTACGGTCGGTACCGGGGTCGGGGTGGGCGTGGCTTTTGCCTGTGCCATCTGCTGCTGCATTTCGGCGATCTTTGCCGCCATCATGTTTGCGAGCACGTATTCTTCTTCCTCGGTACGGGAAAGCTCGGTCTCGGCACTGCTCTTATCGGAGCGAATCTGCTCGAGCAGGGCGGTGTTGTCGCTTTCGAGCTGCTTTAATTCCTCTTCGCTTGATTCATACAGCTTTTTGGCATCGGCAAGCGCGGTCTTTTCCTTTTCAAGCTCTTCGCGCTGTGCCTTTGTCTCGTTCATGTACGCTGCAACCGTATCGATGAGCTGCTTATCGTGGCGGGTGATGGTGGAGACGGCCTCTGCGCGCATGGAGAAATCATGCAGGCTTTCGGAATTGAAGAGAATCTCCAGTGTGCCGACGGTGCAGCCGGCGGAGTACAGCACGGCGAGACGCTTTTTCAGAAGCTCCATGGTATCGGAGATCTGATCTGCGGAATCGCTGAGCTCTTTTTCGAGCTTTTTAATGCTGGTGTTCAGCACGGTGATGTCACTGTTTGCGGTATCGATCTGCTCCTTGATGGTATCAATCTTTTCGGAGAGCAGGGTAAGGTATTCGGTTTTATCGGCCTCCTGAGACTCCAGAGAGGAGATTTTGTTTTCGAGGTCGGCCTTTTTGTTGGCGAGCTCGGTCTGCTTGGCTTCCATATCGGCTACGGTATCGTCGGCGTAGCTGAGCGGTGCGGCACAGAGCAGCAGAGCGGAAAGCACGGCTGCAGTGATGCGCTTCCTATTTTTAGAAAACAGCTTCAACGGAAAAACTTCCTTTCAGCAATAAATTTCGATTTCATAAAAGGGCATACGAACCCCCTTTAATATACGGGACTATTCTACATGATAATTTCCGATTTTTAATTCCATAAAAGAATTAAAATGTAAATTGCTACGAAAAAAGAACAGATTTATTTCAGAATTCTTACAAGGGAGCCCAAGTCGGTATCAGCTTCGAGATAACTTTACGGGGAAAAGAAGGGCGCTTCAAAAGAAAAAGAGGATGCGCGAAAGCGTTTTACTTGACATTTTGCCGCGAAACGAGTACAATATCAGCGGTTGTTCGTTAGTTTGTTTAACTAAATTTATCGAAAAACGGCGCAAATGGGCGAAAGGAGTGTGCAGCATGTCCGGCTTTTCTGCGAAAGCAAACGAGCTTCTGGTGGAGATCTATCGCAATGTGCAGATCTTGGAGCAGAACGAACTGAAAAAACAACGGCTGAACATCTCCATCAACGAGATGCACATGATCGAGCTCATTGCCAAAGGCAAAACCGGCATGACGGTCAGCGAGATCGCCCAACAACTCAAGGTGACAAAGCCCTCCGTTACGGTGGCGGTGAACAAGCTGGTGCAGAAGGGCTACTGCGAAAAGCAGCGCCTGCCCGGCGACGGCCGCGCGGTGCAGGTAATGCTAACGCCTGAGGGCAAAAAAGTGGAGGCATTCCACCGCCGCTGCCACCGGCGCATCATTGCGGAAATCTGCGAGGATCTTTCGGAAGAGGAGCGCGAGGAGCTTCTGCGCACCATGACGCGCATCAATTCTTATTTTCAGACGAAATTGTGATTTCTTTAAGTTTCTTTCAATGATTTGCGCGGCAAATCATTGGGAGACCCCTTGATAGGGTTCCCCGGCGTTCATCGTCCACCGGACGATAAACTCTCCCCTCCTGACTTTCTCGAAGAAAGTTTAATCAAAGACTTTTAACAAATATTCACTTTAACAAGGTTATTATATTGCCTTTACGGCGCTGCCGAAATTTTTTCGGCCGGAAAGGAAAGAAAACTATGAGCTTTAAAATTTTAGGTACAGGCAGCTACGCGCCGGAGCACGTTGTGACGAACGACGACCTCTCTGCGCTTGTAGACACCAACGATGAATGGATCACACAGCGCATCGGCGTGCGCTCCCGCCACATCAGCGAGACGGAAACGAATGTAGATATGGCGGTGAAGGCGGCCGAGCGCGCGCTGGAAAACGCGGGCGTCGCTGCCGATGAGCTCGACCTCATCATTGCGACGACCATCACGGGCGACACGCTTTCTCCGGGCACGGGATGCATGGTGCAGAACCGCATCGGCGCGCACTGCCCGGCGTTTGACCTTGCGGCGGCCTGCAGCGGCTTCCTCTTTGCGTTGGAAACGGCGGCGGGCTTCCTTTCCCGCGGCGCGTATAACCGCGTGCTTGTCGTCAGCGCAGAGCGCATGAGCGGTATCATCGACTGGACAGACCGCGGCACGTGCTGTATCTTCGGCGACGGCGCGGGCGCGGCGGTGCTCGGCAAGGGCGACGGCCTTGTGGCCTCTCACCTGATGACAAAGGGCGGCGACGACGTAATCACAATTCCGACGCGCTATGACCGTTCCCCGTGGTACAAAAACGAGATCAGCGAGATTACGTCCGTACACATGAACGGCCGTGAGACGTACAAATTCGCCGTTATGGCGATGTCCGACAACATCAAGGATCTGATGGCTTCGGCGGGCGTTGCGGGCGAAGACGTGGCGCTTGTCATTCCACATCAGGCAAATTACCGCATTATCAACGAAGCACGACGCAGAATCCCCGACATTGCGCCGGAGAAGTTCTGCATCAACATCGACCGCTACGGCAACACGTCTTCCGCGAGTGTGCCAATCCTCTTAGATGAGATGAACCGCGCGGGCAAGATTCACGAGGGCGACCTCATCATTCTGGCGGCATTCGGCGGCGGTCTTTCTGCAGGCGCCATGATCATCCGTTGGTAAAAACACGACATACAGTCAAAAATAGAGAAAAACCGAAACGTTTTCAACAGGCAAAAGCCGGAAAGGGGAAAACATTATGATCTCAACACCGATTTGTGACATGCTTGGCATTCGCTACCCGATCTTTCAGGGCGGCATGGCTTGGATCTCGGACGGCAAATTAGCAGGCGCCGTTTCCGAAGCGGGCGGCCTTGGCATTATTTCCGCTATGAACGCAAACGCAGAGTACCTGCGCGAGCAGATTAAAATTGCAAGAGAACTGACCGATAAACCTTTTGGTGTGAACATCATGCTGATGAGCCCGTTCGCGGACGAGGTGGCAAAGGTGGTCGCGGAGGAAAAAGTGGCGGTCGTAACGACCGGCGCGGGTAACCCCTCCAAATATATGAAAGACTGGCTTGCGGCCGGCATTAAGGTTATCCCGGTCGTGGCATCCGTCAGCATGGCACGCCTGATGCAGCGCGTGGGCGCCTGTGCGGTCATTGCGGAGGGCGGCGAAAGCGGCGGCCATATCGGCGAAACGACCACCATGGCGCTTGTGCCGCAGGTGACGAGCGCAGTGACGATTCCGGTCATCGCGGCGGGCGGCATCGGCGACGGCCGCGGCGTGGCGGCAGCATTCATGCTGGGCGCTGTGGGCGTGCAGCTCGGCACGCGCTTCCTGGTTGCAAAGGAGTGCGGCGTGCACCAGAACTACAAAAACAAGGTCTTAAAGGCCAATGATATTGCGACGATGTCTACCGGCAAGCGTCTCGGTCACCCGGTGCGCAGCATCAAGAACCCGTACACAAAGGAATATTTTAAGCTTGAGTACAGCAATATTTCCGATGAGGAGCTTGAAGCGTACGGCAGAGGCTCTCTGTACCGTGCGGCCGTGGAGGGCGACGAAAAGACCGGCTGCTTCCTTGCGGGCCAGATCGCCGGCATGGTGAACAAAGAGCAGACCGCAAAGGAGATCATCGAAGAGATCTTCACGCAGGCGGAAGACGTGCTGAAGGGGGCGACCAAATGGGTAAAGTAGCCTTTGTTTTCTCCGGTCAGGGCGCACAGTACAGCGGCATGGGCAAGTCCCTTTACGAGCACAGCGCGGCGGCGAAGAACGTGTTTGACACGGCGGAGAGCATCCGCCCCGGCACGAAGAACCAGTGCTTCTCCGGCACCTTGGAGGAGATCAGCATCACGAAAAACACGCAGCCGTGCCTGTTCTGTGTTGACCTTGCGGCGGCAGAAGCGCTGCGTGAAGCGGGCATCACGCCCGACATGACAGCGGGTTTCTCGCTCGGCGAAGTGGCGGCGGTGACGTTTGCGGGCATCTTTACAACGGAAGAGGGCTTTTCGCTCGTCACAAAGCGCGGCGAAGCGATGCAGGCGGCAGCCGAGCAGGCAGACAGCGCCATGGCGGCGGTTTTGAAGCTGCCGAACGAAAAGGTTGAGGAGCTGTGCCGCATGCATCAGAGCGTGTTCCCGGTAAACTACAACTGCCCGGGTCAGCTCGTCGTGGCGGGTCTGAAAACGACTTTGCCGGATTTCCTTTCCGACGTTGCCGCAAACGGCGGCAGAGCCGTACCGCTGAATGTGAGCGGCGGCTTCCATTCTCCGTTTATGGAGAGCGCTTCTGCGCGTCTGCACGACGTTTTGGAGACGATGGACGTGAAGGAGCCGACCGTGCCGGTCTACGCGAACTACACGGCGGAGCCGTACACGAAAGAAATGGCAAAAGAACTGCTGACACAGCAGGTGGCACACCCGGTGCGCTGGCAGCAGACCGTTGAAAAAATGATTGAGGCGGGCGTGGATACGTTTGTTGAAGTGGGCGCAGGCAAAACGCTGTGCGGCCTCATCAAAAAGACGAGCCGCGCGGTGAAGGTATATAACGTGGAAGACGCGGAGACGCTTTCGGCAGCGGTGCAGGCGATCCGTGCAGAAGGAGAAAACGCATGAGCTTAAACGGCAAAACGGCGCTCGTTACGGGCGCATCCAGAGGCATCGGCCGCGCCATTGCGCTGCGCCTTGCCGAAGACGGCGCGAATGTGGCGGTCATCTACGCAGGCAGCGCCGATAAGGCCGAAGCTGTTGTGAACGAGATCACGGCGCTTGGCGTAAACGCAAAAGCATACCGGTGCAACGTGGCGGATTCCGCCGCGGTGAACGAAACCGTGAAAGCGGTGACGAACGACCTCGGCAAGATTGATATTCTCGTCAACAACGCGGGCATCACACGCGACGGCCTGATGCTGCGCATGAAGGACGAGGATTTTGATGCGGTGCTCGACACGAATTTGAAGGGCGCGTTCAACATGATTCGCGCGTGCTATTCCGGCTTTATCCGCAAGAAAAGCGGCAGAATCATCAACATTTCCTCTGTTTCCGGCATTATGGGCAACGCAGGGCAGGCGAATTATTCCGCTTCAAAGGCGGGCGTCATCGGCCTGACGAAATCCGTGGCGCGCGAACTCGCTTCCCGCGGCATCACCTGCAACGCAGTGGCGCCGGGCTTTATCCAGACGGACATGACAGAAAATCTCGGCGACAACAATCCGCTTTTAAACAGCATCCCGCTGGGCAGAATGGGCAAGCCGGAGGATATTGCGGCGGCAGTGGCGTTTTTGGCTTCCGACAGCGCGGCGTACATTACGGGCGAAGTGCTGAAGGTAGACGGCGGTTTGGCTATTTAAAACCTGTGAACTTTGAGATTTTACGGGCTTGAAAAAGTTCTTATTGATTAAGTTTTCAACGTAAAAAGATAAATCGGTTCAAAACTTTCAAGAGAAAGGAGTGCTTCCGTTTCGGAAGCCTGAAAAATATGGAAAGAAGAGTAGTTATCACGGGTCTCGGCGCAGTTACCCCGATCGGCAACGATGTGGATACGTTCTGGGAAAACCTGAAAGCCGGCAAGTGCGGCATCACGAAAATCACGAAGTTTGACTCCACGGACTTTAAAGCGCATGTGGCGGCGGAGGTCAAGGATTTTGACCCGCTGCTGTACATGGATAAGGGCGAAGTGCGCAAGAACGACCCGTTCTCTCAGTTTGCCATCGCGGCGGCAACGCAGGCGGTGAACGACAGCGAGATCATGGGAAAGATCGACCCGGAGCGCTTCGGCGTGTATTTCGGTTCCGGCATCGGCGGCATCCAGACGTTCTCCAATCAGATGACGGCGCTGAACGAAAAGGGTCCGCGCCGCGTTTCCGCGTACTTTATCCCGATGCTCATTGCGAATATCGCGGGCGGCAACATCGCCATTAAGTTCAACGCGCAGGGCTCCTGCTTGCCGATCACCACGGCGTGCGCGACGAGCAACAATGAGATCGGTGAAGCGTACCGCGCCATTAAGCATGGCTATCTCGATGCCATCATCGCCGGCGGCGCGGAAGCAGCCATCGTCCCTGTGGGCGTGGCGGGCTTCGGCAATATGACGGCGCTGACCACCTGCCCCGACCCGGAAGACGCTTGCTGCCCGTTTGATAAGCGCAGAAGCGGCTTTGTCATGGGCGAGGGCGGCGCGGCGCTCATTCTCGAAGAATATGAGCACGCAAAGGCGCGTGGCGCGAGAATGTACGCGGAGATCGTGGGTTACGGCGCTACGGACGACGCGCACCACATGACTGCCCCGGATCCGGAGGGCAACGGCGGCGCAAGAGCCATCCGCATGGCATACGAAGAAGCGGGCGCGGACCTTGCAAACGAGAAAATTTACATCAACGCGCACGGCACCAGCACGCCGCTCAACGAGCGCAGTGAGACGCTGGCCATTAAAAAGGCGTTCGGCGAGCACGCATATGACGTTGTCATCAGCTCTACAAAGTCCATGACGGGCCACATGTTGGGCGCGGCCGGCGCGGTGGAGGCCATTGCTTCCGCGCTGGCGGTGAAAGAGGGTATCGTTCCGCCGACCATCAATTACAAAGAGCCGGACCCGGACTGCGACCTCGACGTCTGCCCGAACGAAGCGAGAAAGGTTGACCTTGACCTCGCCCTGTCCGTTTCCCTCGGCTTTGGCGGCCACAACGCTTGTATTGCAATTCGCAAGGTTTTGTAGTAAAATATAGGGTACGACACCGCAGGGTATCTGCGGGAATACCCGGATAAATACCGCTTGATTCAACGGAGGGACGTTTGTGAATATTAAAGACATTGCGGCTTTGGCGGAGATCGTCAAGCAGAACGAGCTGACGAAGCTGGAAATAAACGGCGAAAATATCGTCATTGAGCGCGCCGCGCAGGTCGTGCAGGCGGCGCCGATCCTGAACGCCGTGCAGCCCGCCGTGCCGGAGCAGATGCACACGACGGAGCCCATTGCGGAAGTGAAGGAGAAAGAGGGCGTTTATGTAAAAAGCCCTGCCGTAGGCGTGTTTTACGCCGCGCCGTCTCCGGACAGCAAGCCGTTCGTCGCCGTGGGCGACACGGTGCACAAGGGTGACACGCTCTGCATCATTGAGGCCATGAAGCTGATGAACGAGATCAACAGCGAAATGGACGGCGAGATTGCCGAGATTTGCGTCGGCAACGGGCAGGTCGTCGAATACGACCAGCCGTTGTTCCGCATTATTTAAGATGAAAAGCTCCCGGAGCGCCGCCAAAAAAATGCGCGTCCCCGGGATTTTTCCGTGGAAAGGAATACGTTAGATGAACAAGGAAGAGATCAAAAAGATTCTGCCGCACCGCGAGCCGATGCTCCTCGTAGACGAAGTGGAGCTCATTGACGGCAAAGCGTTCGGCAAGTGCCACATCCGCGGTGACGAATACTTTTTGCAGGGCCATTTTCCGGGCAACCCCATCGTGCCGGGCGTGATTCAGTGCGAAATGCTGGCGCAGAGCGCCTGCGTGCTGCTCGCAGACGGTGCATCGGAGGGCATGACTCCGGTGTTTACGAGCCTCGATAAGGTGAAGTTCCGCGGCATGGTGAAGCCCGGTGATACGCTGGAGACCGAGTGCGAGCTCGTGCGCCAGCGCGGCATGTTCTATTTTGCAAAGGGCACGGGCCGCGTAAACGGCAAGGTCTGCGTTTCGGCAGAGTTCTCGTTTGCGCTCGTCAAGGCGTAAGCCCGGCGGAAAGGAACAGGCTATGTTTACGAAACTGCTTATCGCGAACCGCGGCGAAATCGCGGTGCGCATTATTCGTGCCTGCAAGGAAATGGGCATCCGCACCGTGGCGGTGTATTCCAAGGCGGACGCGGAGTCTATCCACGTGGCGCTGGCCGATGAAGCCATCTGCATCGGCGAGGCGGCGGCGAAGGACAGCTATTTGAATCAGGAGCGCATCATCAGCGCGGCCATTGCGTCGAAAGCGCAGGCCATTCACCCCGGCTACGGCTTTTTGGCGGAAAATGCTTCGTTTGCGAAGCTGTGCAAAAAGTACGGCATCGCGTTTGTGGGCCCGTCCGGCGAACTCATCGACCGCATGGGCGATAAGGACGCCGCACGCAGACTGATGAAAGCGTCCGGCGTGCCGATTATTCCGGGCAGCGGCATTTTGGAAAATGTCGACGAAGCAAAAAAGGCGGCAAAGGAGATCGGCTACCCCGTCATGTTAAAAGCATCGGCAGGCGGCGGCGGCAAGGGCATTCGCCTTGTAAAGACCGAGGACGAGCTGGAACAGGCGTTTAAAACGGCATCAAGCGAAGCGCAGCAGGCGTTCGGTGACGGTCGCATGTACATGGAAAAATACATTTATCCGGCAAAACACATAGAAGTGCAGCTGCTCTGTGACGAGCAGGGGCACGTGGTGTGCCTTGGCGAGCGCGAATGCTCCATTCAGCGCAATAACCAGAAGCTGATTGAAGAATCCCCCTCGCCCGGTGTGACAAAGGAAAAGCGCGCCGAGCTGTTTGAGGCGGCGACGAAAGCGGCGAAAGCCGTGGGCTATGTGAATGCCGGTACGGTGGAATTTTTGATGGACCGCGACAAGAATTTCTATTTTATGGAAATGAACACGCGCCTTCAGGTAGAGCATCCGGTTTCGGAGCTCGTCACCGGCAAAGACATTGTAAAGTGGCAGATCCGCATTGCAGCGGGTGTAGAGCTTGACTGCACGCAGGCGGACATTAAAGTGCGCGGCGCGGCGATCGAATGCCGCATCAACGCAGGCGGCGTGGGCAAAGTGAATTTCCTGCACATTCCGTCCGGCCCGTGGGTGCGCTTTGATACGTTCTTATATCAGGGCTACGAGGTGCCGCCGTTTTACGATTCCATGCTCGGCAAGATGATCGTGTTTTCTTCGACAAGAGAAGAAGCGATACGCAAGATGCAGTCCGCCTTGTGCGAGCTTGTCATCGGCGGTTTGCCGAACAACATTGAAGATCAGATCGATATTATCCGCGACCCCGTTTTCCACAGCGGAGATTATTATACGGACTTCATCAAGAACCGTGAGGGCTGAGGAAGTTCATTTACCGAAGGGAGTAGACTGTTATGAATTTGATGGGTCTGTTCCGCTCGCCCCAGAATGAGCTGGAAAAGGGCGGAAAACAACTGAAAAACCCGCAGGAGGAGCAGCACGAGATCACAATGACATGCCCGAAGTGCGGCACGCAGACCCCGGTCTCCGAGCTTTGGGACGACCTGAACGTCTGCCGCTGCGGCCACCATTTCCGCATGACGGCACGCCAGCGCATCAGCTTTTTGGCGGACGACGATACGTTTACGGAGCTCGATGCCGACATGACGAGTCATGACATTCTGGAGTTTCCGAACTACGAAAATAAACTGAAAAGCGCGCGCCTTGCGACCCGAGAAAAGGAAGCCGTTGTCTGCGGCACCGCAAAGGTAATGGGCGAAGACTGCGCCGTGTTCTGCATGGATCCGCATTTTATGATGGGCAGCATGGGCACGGTTGTCGGCGAGAAGATCACGCGTTTGTTTGAGTACGCCACAGAGCACCGTCTGTCTGTTATCGGCTTTACGGCGGCAGGCGGCGCCAGAATGCAGGAGGGCATTTTGTCTTTGATGCAGATGGCGAAAACGAGCGGCGCGGTACGCCTGCACAGCGATGCAGGGCTCTTTTATCTCACCGTGCTGACCGACCCCACAACGGGCGGCGTGACGGCGAGCTTTGCCATGGACGGCGACATCATCATGGCGGAGCCTGACGCAATGGTCGGTTTTGCCGGTGCGCGTGTCATTGAACAGACCATCCGCAAAAAGCTGCCGGAGGGCTTCCAGCGTGCGGAGTTCCTTTTGGAGCACGGCTTTATTGATCTTATCACGCCGAGAAGTCGGCAGCGTAAAGTGATCGCGCGGCTCCTGCGTCTGCACAACGAGGGCAAACAGGATGCCTGCGTACAGCAGGCGGATGCAGGTGAGACAAAGGAGGCTGAAGCATAATGGCAACGGCATACGAAAAGGTTCAGCTTGCTCGCGGCAAGGGACGCCCGAGCGGCCTCAGCTTCATTCAGAATATTTTCCCGGATTTCATTGAGCTGCACGGCGACCGCCGTTTTGCGGATGACCCCGCGGTCATCGGCGGCATCGCGACGCTCGGCGGCCGTGCGGTGACGGTCATCGCCATCGAAAAGGGCGCAGACACAAAGGATAAGGTCTACCGCAACTTCGGTTCGCCGAACCCGGAGGGCTACCGAAAGGCGCTGCGCCTGATGAAGCAGGCAGAGAAATTCCATCGCCCGGTGATTTGCTTTGTGGATACCTCCGGCGCGTTCTGCGGCATCGGCGCAGAGGAGCGCGGGCAGGGACAGGCCATTGCCGAAAACCTTGTGGAAATGATCGGGCTGAAAACGCCGGTCATCTCGATTTTGGTCGGTGAAGGCGGCAGCGGCGGCGCACTTGCGCTGGCGGTTGCGGACCGCGTGTGGATTTTGGAGAACGCCGTGTATTCCGTCGTTTCCCCGGAGGGCTGCGCGAGCATTCTCTGGAAGGACGCGAAGAAAGCGAAGGAAGCTGCGGAGTGCCTGCACCTTACCGCGCAGGACATGGAAAAGCTTGGCGTTGTGGAACGCGTTATCAGTGAATCCGGCAAAACGAAGGCGGAGCTTTTCAGCCGAGTGAAAGAGATGCTTGCCGTGCAGATGGACGAGCTGTGCAAAAAAGACACCGAGACGCTTTTAAAAGAGCGGTATGAGCGGTTTAGAAAGTATTAAGATTAAGCAAAGCGGCGAATAAAGTTTTGCTCAAGCTTTTTCAAAAGCTTGTAGATTCCAAAGGCAAAGCCTTTGGTCGCTTTCCGCAGAAAGCGAAATCTTTTTTGCGTTCGCAAAGATCAGGAAAATAGAAGAACCGTCCAGTGGACGGTTCTTCGTAAGAAACCCTATCAAGGGGGTTCTTGAAAAGGCGGCTTATGCCGCCTTTTTTATATACGCAGTTTTTAGGGGTGAGGCTCGTTAGTGCGGAGTATCTCTCCCTCAGTCAGATGCGCTGACAGCTCCCTCGTTTTTCTAAATGCGCGGCTGTCTGGAAGCCTGTGCATATAAAAAGGGCGGTCAAAAGACCGCCCTTAGGAAAACCCCTTAATAGGGTTTTCCTCGCCCCAACAGTCCACCGGACTGTTGGGGCTCCTTTCCTGATTTTTTGGTAGGCAAAAGGATTTCGCCATTTGCGAATGGCGACTTAGGGCGCTGCCCTAAGAACCCGCAAGTTTTCTGAAGAAAACTTGACTAAAGACTTTTAACCACGGTTGCCGTCAGCTCATTCCCCAAACACATGCTTCACATTTTCCTGCTCGAACTGCTTATTGTAGAGATCGGCGTAGTAGCCTTTGTTTTGAAGCAGCTCTTCGTGCGTGCCCTGTTCGATGATCTTGCCTGCGCGGACGACCAAAATAAGGTCGGCGTGGCGGATGGTCGAGAGGCGGTGCGCAATGAGGAACGAGGTTCGGTTTTCAAGCAGCGTCGAAATGGCGTGCTGAATGAGCTCCTCGGTTTTGGTATCGATGGACGCGGTGGCTTCGTCTAAGACGAAGATGCGCGGGTCGGCCAGCACGGCTCTTGCAAACGAGATGAGCTGCTTTTCGCCGGTGGACAGCTGGTCGCCGCCCTCGCCGACGTCGCTGTCGTAGCCGTTTTCCATGTGCATGATGGCGTCATGTGCACTGACGAGCTTTGCAGCGGCCTCAATCTCCTCGTCCGTCGCGTCTAAGCGGCCGTAGCGGATATTATCGCGCACGCTGCCGGAAAAGAGGTGCGGCGTTTGCAGCACATAGCCGATGCTGGAGTGCAGCCACAGCATGGAACGCTCGCGATAATCCTTGCCGTCAATGAGGATGCGGCCCTCAGTGGGCTCAAAGAAGCGGCAGGCAAGGTTGACGAGTGTGCTTTTGCCCGCGCCCGTTTCGCCGACAATGGCGACCGTGGTGCCGGCGGGAATATCGAGCGAAAAATGTTCTAAGACGTTTTCTACGCCGTCCGGGTAGCGGAACGTCACGTCGTCAAACGTGATGTGACCCTGAATCGGCTCCCAGTTTTCTCTTTTCGGGTCGAATGCGGTGCCGTATTTTTCAATGACTTCAGGCGTATCTTTGATGAGCGGCTCGCGCTCCAAAAGGGCGGAGACACGCTCAATATTGACCTGCGTGGAAATAAAATTCGAGATGGTGCGCGCAAGCTGCTGTACCGGGTCGGCAATAATCAAAGCATAGTTGATGAACACGGTCATTTCGCCGACGGTGATGTCGCCGAACAGCACCATGTTGCCGCCCTGATTCAGGACCATCGCAACGCCGATGGCGGTCAGAAAGCTGATGATCGGAATATACACGGCATTTAACCGCACGGCGCGGATCGTTGTGGATCGCATGTCCTCCGCGACTTTTTCGAACGCTTTGTCGTTCTTTTCTTCGATGACGAGCGTTTTGGATGTTTTTGCGCCGGAGATGCCTTCGTTATAATGACGGGTGACCTCGGCATTGATGGCGCGCACGCGGCGGTTCACTGCCAAAATTTTCTTCTGGAACACGACCGTGATGACGGCGATGATCGGGATAATCGCGATAAGGATGAGTGCGAGCTTCCAGTTGACAAACAGCATGATGACAACGCAGCCGAGCACGTACATGGAGCTCCAGAAAATATCCACGAGGCTCCATGCCAAAACCGTGCCGATCTTGCCGGTATCGCTCATTAAACGCGCCATAATGGTGCCGACGGGCGTTGTGTTGTAGTAGGAAAAGTCGAGCGTCTGCAAATGGTCGAAAAGCTTGCGCTTTAAGTCGCGGCCTAAGTACATTTCAACCTTTAAGGCGTAGATTGCCATTAAAATGGTTGTAATGGTCTGCACGACGACCATGGAAAGGTAAACGGCCGTGAAGGGAATGAGGCCTTCCGTCGTGCGCGGCTCGATGAAGTTATCCACGGCGTAGCCGGAAAAAAGCGGCTGCACCATGTCAAAACAGGCGCCGAGGATCATCAATGCGATGATTAAAATCATCTGCCACTTATACGGGGCAAGGAATGGAAGCAGCTTTGCCCACGTTTGTAAGGATTTGTTTTTGATTTTCATATCGGTAAATACCCCGTGCGCGGCTTAAGTAGCCGAGCGCTGTGTGTCGTAAATGCGTTTATAGATGCCGTCTTCCTTCGAGAGCGTTTCGTGCGTGCCGCGCTGCACGATGCGACCCTTATCCATGACAATGATCTGGTCGGCATTCATGATGGTCGTGATGCGGTGGGCGATCAAAATCGTTGTGCCGCGCACGTTTTTGTTGATGGATTCGCGAATCTTCGCGTCGGTTTCCATATCCACGGCGGAAAGAGAGTCATCGAAAATTTTGATCGGCGTGTTCTGCATGAGCATACGGGCGATGGCGACGCGCTGTTTCTGACCGCCGGAGATCGTCACGCCACGCTCGCCGATCTGCGTATCGTAGCCTTCGGCAAAGCGGTCGATGGTGTCGTCGATGACGGCAAGGCGGGCATACTTGCGCACGCTTTCAATATCGTGACGATTGGAACCGTCCGAAATGGTGTCCTTAAAGCTCTTTGAGAACAGGAACGGTTCCTGCAAAACAATGCCGATATTGCCGCGCAGGTGCGAAAGCGCGATGTTGCGGATATCCACGCCGCCGATGGTGATCTCGCCGGAGCCTTCCGGCAGCTCGTATAGGCGGTCTAAAAGGTAGGTCAGCGTGCTTTTGCCGCTGCCCGTGGAGCCCAAAATGCCGAGCGTGGTGCCTGCGGGAATTTTGAGGTCAATGTCGTGCAGCACTTCGCCGGAAGTGCCGTAGGAGAAGTTGACGTGCTTAAACACAATGTCGCGGTCCATGGGCGGGGTAACGGGGGTTTCCGCATCCTTTTCCGGCTCCGCGTCGAGAATTTCAAAAATACGCTTGGAGCTGATGCCGGTTTTTGAAAGCTCGCTCAAAAGACGACCGAGGCTGCGTGTAGGCCACACAAGCATGGAATTGTACGCGACGAACGCGAGGTACTCGCCCTCCGTGATGGCGCCGTCCACGACGAACACGATGCCGGCGGCGATGATCGTCAACACCTGAATGCCGGAAAGCAAATCGCCGATGCCCCAGTTGACGCCCATCACGTGGCCGAGGCGTACCCAGAGGTCGGAGAAGAGGTCGTTCTGCTTATTGAATTTATCTTTTTCAAAACGCTCGCGGCCGAACGCGCGCACCACGCGCACGCCGGTCAGGTTTTCCTGCACCATGGCGGTCAGCTTGCCTTCGGCTTCATCCGCAATGCGGAAGCGGTCGCCCACGATGACGAAGAAGATCATGGAATACCCCACGACGATCGGGATAAAAATAAAGGCGATAAGCGCGAGCTTTGCGTTCATGGAGAACATCAGGACGAGTGAGACGACGATGAGAAACACCACGCGCACAAGCTCCATCATCTGGTCGTTGATAAAGTTGTGAATGAGGTCGACATCCTGCGTGCATCTCTGGATGATGTCGCCGGTCTGGTTTTTGTTGTGCCATGCGTAGGGCAGGCGCTGAATGTGCGAAAACAGCGTGTTGCGGATCTTCGTCACGGTGCCCTCACAGCCCTTTGCCATATTCATGCGCGAAAGGTACGTGGAAATGCCCGCGAGCACCGCGAACAAAAGCGACGCCAAGGCGCATAGAATGAGATTTTGACGTAAGAAATCCCGCCCGCCCATGTTTTCGATCTGTGTTGCCAAAAACGAAGGGAGGTTGAACGGGGAGTCGTTGATGACGGAGTCTACCGTCACGCGGATGATCTGCGGTGTCATGTACCCGGCGAAGACCGAGATCGCCATGGTGAGCAGCGCCAGCACAAAATTGTGACGCAATCCCTTTGTAAAGGAGTAAAACCGCAGAATGGTCGTGCGTTTTTCCTTTTTCACAATATACCGGTTGCCTTTCCGGTGCGCATTTTGTCTAAACAAAAAAAGAGAAGTCGGCCACACCTCAAGCTGCTTCTTGCCCGCGCGGTTTCCCGACGGTATGGACATTTTTTGCGCACCTCACACTGTGCCGGGTGTTTAGTATCGGCACAGAAAAACGGGTCGAAGCCAAAGCTTCGAGCCCTTCACAGCGTGTATGCCGCAAAACCGCTTGTTTTGTGTCCCGCTGCCGAACGCCATGAACACACAGGTTTTTACGGTATGAGCCCGGAAACAGACACGGCTTTCCGAACCCATAGATAGTATGACGGCGATTTAACTTTAACATCACAGATACAAAAAGTCAATCGTGTTGAGCAAAAAATTTGTTAGAAAATATAAGTTTCGTGTGCGGCGGGCGTGCAATAAGGGAACCGAATAGACTTTTTAGCGCTAAATAGACTGAAAATTACAGTTTTGGGGGCGTCTGCGAAGAAAATTCACAAATTCCCCCTTGCTATTTTGAAACATGCAGATTATAATATGAATATATCTGGTATTGAAAACCATATAAAAGAAAAATAAAAAACAGTTTTAAAATAAAGAATCGGGGCAGGTCCCCGGAGAAAGGGTGAAACGTATGGATATGCAGACGGCATACGCCGGTTACGGTGCAAGAAAGGTTTGGCATAAGGAAGACAGGATGCGGCTGTCTTTGCCGCTGTATTCGCTTGGGGAAGAGATCTTCTCCGCTGTGTCACACGGTGTGGGCGCGCTGTTCGGTGCGGCGGCGCTCGTTATGTTATTGTGGTTCTGCGAAAAGAGTCTTGTGAACGTCGTCAGCGTCAGCATTTTCGGCGGCACAATGATTTTGCTCTACACGGTCTCCACCCTTTACCACGCATTGAATGTGAACCGCGCGAAAAAGGTGTTTCGCGTGCTCGACCACTGCACAATCTATCTGCTCATCGCAGGCACATATACGCCCATCACGCTGTGCTGCATTGAGGGCAGGCAGGGCATCGCCATGTTCGCGGCCGTGTGGGCTGCGGCGGTGCTGGGCATTATTTTAAACGCCGTCGATATGGAGAAATTTAAGGTCGTTTCGATGATCTGCTACCTGATGATGGGCTGGGTCGTCGTACTGGCGTTTAACACGGTCGCGGCAAAAATGCCGGGTGTGGGATTAAACTGCCTCATCGCGGGCGGCGTGGCGTACACCGTAGGCGCGGTGCTGTACGGCCTCGGCAAAAAAGTGCCGTACATGCACGCCGTGTGGCACCTGTTTGTCTTAGCCGGCAGCGTGCTGCATACGCTGAGCGTGTTTACGGTTATTATTTGATAATTAACTTTTCTATAAAAATCACAAACTGAAAGGATTAAGCTGCATGAAGGTATCCGAATTTACATTTGATTCCAGCACGGCACATAACAAAATTTTCACCCGCCTGTATGAGCCGGACGGCGAACCGAAGGCTGTTTTGCAGATTTCGCACGGCATGGCGGAGCATAGTGCGTTGTATAAACCGTTTTGCGAATACATGGCGCAGCGCGGCTTTGTCGTTGTCATCAACGATCACCTCGGCCATGGCCGCAGTGTGACCTCCGGCGCGCTCTACGGGCATTTCGGCGAAAAGGGCGGCCTCTATAATGTCGTCGAGGATCAGCGCAATTTGCAGAGCATTATGCGCGAAAAATATCCCGAGCTGCCGTATTTTCTCATGGGCCACAGCATGGGCTCGTTCATCGCGCGCGAATTTGCGGCCGCCTACGGCAACTCTCTCACGGCAGTGGTATTCATGGGTACCAGCGCGGGCATTTCGACTGCCATGTGGAAGGCCGAGCGCACGTACCTCAATATGCTGAAAAAGGCAAAGGGCGCACGGGCGAAAATTCCGTCGCTTGAAAAGATCGCCACGGGCCCGTACAACAAGAAATTCAAGCCCAACCGCACAAATTACGACTGGGTGACGAGTAAGGAAGAGGAAGTGGATCGCTTTGTAAACGACCCGCTGTGCGGCTTTCCGCTCACGGTGCAGGGGTATATCGACCTCGGCACGCTTTTGTACGCCATCAACACCGACCAGTGGTACCGCCGTGTGCCGAAAGGCCTGCCGATTTTGCTCATCTCCGGCGAAAACGATCCCGTGGGCGATATGGGCAAGGGTGTGCGCCGTGTGTTTGATAAATTGAATAAGACCGGGCACGATGTGAAGCTGACGCTTTACCCGCGCATCCGCCACGCGCTCATCACCGAGATGAACAGTGCGCAGGTCTACGAAGACCTGTATGCTTTCTTCTCGTCGCACCTGCCGAAGGCGGAAGAGCCGGTTTCCGAAAAAGAGACAGAAGCAGAGCCTAAAGTTTCCACAGAAACGGAAAAATCCGTTGAAAATCCTGCTGCGGAAGAAGAAAAAGAGACCGAAGCGGCAGTCGCCGAAAAATACGACGACATGCCGGAAGAAAACGCAGAGCTCCCCGTGATTTGAAAATAGAAAAGCCAAGCGGAAAGTCGCCTTTGCACCGACGTACATGATCGGGCAGGGGCGGCTTTTTGCATAAGGAAATTTTTTTCCGCGTATACATAGCGCGAAGGAGGGATCGGGATGTACGGTGTTTTGAGCTTGCGTTCGCATCGTGTGCCGAGCTTCGGTGCGTTTTATCGCTTGTTGCCCGCGTGGCTGCGCAGAACGGCGGCCGCAGCGCTGACGCTCGGCACCATCGGGGCGCTCGGTGCGATCTTAACGGTCATGGCGGAGGACCCCGGCGTGCGTGTGCCGGTCATCATGTATCACGCCGTTATGGACGACGCGTCGCGCCTTGGCAAATACGTCATTTCGCCGGAGGAGCTCGAAAGCGATTTTAAGTGGCTTTCGGAAAACGGCTATACGGCAATTTTATCCGAAGACCTCATAAACTACACGGAAAACGGCGCCGCGCTGCCTGAAAAACCGATTTTGCTGACGTTTGACGACGGGTATTACAATAACTACTTATACGCTTATCCCACCGCAAAGCGGTACGGCATGAAATTTGTGCTTTCGCCCATCGGAAAATACGCCGACCTCTACACCGAAACGCCGGACAAAAGCCCGTACTATGCGCACTGCACGTGGGATATGCTGCGCGAAATGCAGTCTTCCGGCGTGGTGGAAATTGCGAACCACACGTATGACCTGCACAGCTCGGACGGTGCGCGGCTCGGCACAAAGCAGCTTTCCGGGGAATCTCTGGAAGACTACACGAAGCTTCTCACCGAAGACCTGACACTTTTTCAGCAGAAAGCAGAAGAAAATCTGCAAAGTAAGCCCGTCCTGTTTGCATATCCGTTCGGCGCAGTGAGTAAGGGAGAGCCGGAGATCATCAAAAACCTCGGGTTTAAGGTTACGCTTTCGTGTGAGGAGCGTGTCAGCGCCGTTACGCGTGCCCCGGAAAGCTTATATTACCTCGGCCGCTACCTGCGTCCCTCGGGTGTGAACAGCGAGTCGTTTTTTGAACACATTTTGAAAGCATGATGTAGGAGGGTTCTTATGCCGACAATCTATTTAAGCCCGTCCATTCAGCCGTACAATAAGTATTTGACAGAGGGTGATGAGCAGTACTGGATGAACCGCATCGCGGACGACATGGTGCCCATGCTGGAGCAAAACGGCATCAACGTTGTGCGCAACACGCCGAACACGTCGCTTGGGCAGGCGATACGCGAATCGAACGCCGGGAATTACGATTTGCATTTGGCGCTGCACTCGAACGCCGGGCCGTCAAATTTGGCGGGGAAGCTGCGCGGGCCGGATGTGTACTATTATCCGTACAGCGCTTCCGGCAAGCGCGCGGCGGAGCTTATTGCCGATGAACTGCGGAAAATTTACCCCGACCCCGACCTTGTGAGCACAGTGGCGACGACACGTCTTGCAGAGATCACGAAAACGAGCGCACCGGCGGTCCTCGTAGAGATCGCGTACCACGACAACGCCGAGGACGAAGCGTGGATTAAAAGTAATATCACCGTGATTGCCGAAGCGCTTACCCGCGCAGTGTGTGCGTACCTTGAGATGAACTGCGCGCTGTGAACGAGAGCTTCTCGGCGTTTGTCCGTGTTTTGACAGCGGTTTTGTGGGGGCCGCACGTGCTGCTTTTGATTTTGCTTGCGGGCGTGTGGTTCACGCTGCGCGGGCGGTTCATGCAGGTGACAAAGCTGCCGGGCATGACGCGCGGGGCATTGTGCGGCACGCAGCGCTGCGGGGGATTTTCCGCATTTCAGTCATTGACGGCGTCGCTTGCCGGCTCGCTCGGCACGGGGAATATTCTGGGTGTTGCGGCGGCAATCCTGGTCGGCGGCGCGGGCGCGGTCGTCTGGATGTGGATTGCGGCGTTTTTCGGCATGATGACCGTATATGCCGAGGGCGTTTTGGCGGCAAAATTCGGCACGAAAAACGCCCCCGGCGCGATCGGCTATGTGCAGAAGGCGTTCGGGCGGCACGGCGCAAAAATTTATGCCGCAGGCTGTGTGCTTTCGGCGCTCGGCATGGGCACCATGGCGCAGACCGGCGCGGCATCGTCGGTGCTGGTGCCCATGGGTGTGCCGCGCGTGCTTGCGGGCGTTGTATTTGCGGGGCTTTTGCTCCTTTGCGTGCGCGGCGGCCTGCCGAAAGCCGTGCGCGTCACGGAAAAGCTTGTACCGTTCATGGCGGGGCTGTTTTTAGCGTTGTGCGCCGCGGTGCTCCTTCTGCGCGGAAGCCATATCCCCGGCGCGGTGCGGAATATGCTGAAAGGTGCGTTTTCGCTGAAAGCCGGTGCGGGCGGCGTATGCGGCATGATTTTAGCCATGCGTGAGGGCATTTCGCGCGGGGTGTTCACAAACGAAGCGGGACTTGGCAGCGGTACATTCGCGACGTTCCGCACGGAAAATAAGACTCCGGAGCAGATCGGTACACTCGGCGCTTTGCAGGTGTTTATCGACACAATCCTGCTGTGCACAATTACGGCGCTGTGCATGCTGGTGTCACCCGTGCGTGATTTTTCCCCGGAAGCGGCGCTTTCGGTGTTTTCGCTCGTTTTGGGGCGGTTCGGCGAGCTTTCTGCCGGCGTATGCGTGGCGCTTTTCGCGTTTGCATCGGTTTTGGCGTGGAGCTGCTACGGTATGGACGCGCTACTGTATTTATTGCCGAAAAAAGGCGCGGCGGAAAAGAGAATATACATGGCATTTTCGGCGTTTTCCTGCTTTTTGGGGTGCATGTCGCCGTTTCTCGGCGTTTTAAATGTATGTGATGCGTTTAACGGCCTGATGGCGCTTTTGAACGTCCCGGCGCTTTTGGTTTTAACGCCGCAGGTTTTTGCAAAACAAATTGCCCAAAAGCCAAAAAAGGTATAGGGCAGCACCGCACAATTGCTGAGGCAAGCGCTGTCGAATCACCCATCAGGCAGGA